>LNAP01000357.1_pt1 | contig 53316 bp, 48 predicted proteins | sample 602601 | NCBI WGS metagenome assembly LNAP01 (sample SAMN02440304, study PRJNA202911) | soil metagenome | biome: Subtropical and temperate rainforests or woodlands; isolation source: soil samples (1 kg each in a 20% v/v slurry with milli Q water) were... ...
ATTTCCTGTTCAGATTACCCCGGCCCACCAAATACGAAGCAAGACAAAACCCGCCCAGTGCGGGTTTTGTTGCATCTGGGGTTCGGTAATCCCTGCAACACACGCCCCTGTGGGAGCGGGCTTGCCCGCGAAGAGGCCAGCCAGACTCAATAGAACTCGTCCAGCAAACAGTAAAACGCTATACGTTGCTGATCTGGCTCCACACCGTACTCACGAAAAAATGGGGCCACCCATGCCGGTCCCAAATTGCGTTCAATGCTTCGGGCAGCCAGGGCAAGGTCTTGATAGATGTCACTGATGCCTAGCCGGCCGCAGTCGATGTAGCCGGTAAAACGGCTCGCGTCGACCATGAAATTCGGCAGGCAGGCATCGCCATGGGTGACGGCAAGGTCATAGGTTTCGGGAAGCGTAGACAGCAGCTCTGCGAAGACGTCCTCAGCGGTCCGACCCAGCCGTTCATCGTCAAAGTCTGATTCGTCAACCAGCCCGGCACTCATTCGACTCCTGGCGGCTGCCATGCGCTGCTGCAACGGGTGGTCAAAGGGACATTTCTCAATGGGCACCTGGTGCAGCCTACGTAGCGCCATCGCCAGGGCGCTGATGACTTGGGGCGCAGACAAGTCGTTGGCACTGGCCAAATCTTGTCCGGGGACGGCACTCATGAGTAACCAATGGCGATTGTCCTCTGTCGTCGCGAGAGGCGTCGGGGTGAATCAGGTTTAAATCTATTTCAGGATTAGAGACCCACCTTGCCACTCAGCTCAATCGAAAATCGCTCAAGTCAATCGACACCATCACCCTCTCCCGCAATGGCTGCCGATCCTCACCCCGCAAATAGGCTCTGCGCCGAGTGGGAAAACGAAAGCCCTGGGCCTCAACGTACTCGCTCACGTACTGGGCGGCTGCAAACCCGCCCGCCACATCGACGTGGTAGTCATGCCGACGCAACAGGCCATCGTCCCCGAAGTAAAAATCCTGGAAACGGCTATGGCTGGCGATGTGTGCTGGAAACTCGACCCGCAGGCCGCGCCATGTCTCGGGGCCTTCCTGCCAGGGTGCGATTTGCGTGACGTTGAAACCCGGCATCGCCATGAAAAATGGTGTCGTCAGGTAGGTCCACATGGCGTAGCCGCTGAAGTACGCGCGGTGCAGCGGGTCCCAGGGGGTGTCCATGGCGTGGCCGGCGAATGATTCTCGCGGGTTCGATCGCTCGCGCACGATTTCGCCATCGGTGGTTTCGATGGCGATGTAGTCGGCCCGGAATGCCGTGCGCCAGTGCGGGTTGCCGAAGGGTGTCACGCTGGCGTTTTGCTTGTGCAGGCTGACGGTCATCTCGCGGGGCATGGTGTCTTGCACCACGCTTTTCATTGCCCATAATTCCCCGCCGGTGACGATGGTGGCGTTGAGCGTGGTGAACGTGTTCCAGCGCTCCAGCTGGCCATGGGCGTCGAGTACTTTTTTCAGCAAATCGTTCATGGGTCTTGCCCCTTTCGATGCTGGCCGGAATCAAAAGAATAGATCACCGGCGGGTCGTGGGCGGCTCTATGCTGATGACGTCCCTACAGACTCGATCCTCCACTGAACAGAAGCATTGAGGCATGCAAAACATGAATAAGCGGATTCTGGCCCTCCTGGCAGCGATGGTTTGCCTGCCGGCACATGCCGCCAGCAAAGTCGGTGCCTTCGATGCCGGCAATGGCGGCCGGCCTTTCGACCAGACGCTGGAACTGCAGGGCATTGTCTTTCATGTGACGGATGAGTCGATCGACGGTAGCCGTGCAGTAGGGCTGGAAATCGATAATTCGGTCATGACTCACCCCCTGAATGGCGACATTGCCCGGGCGGAGGTCGCGGACCTTGATCGAGATGGCTCACCGGAAATCTACGTCTTCGTCAGGTCACCAGGGCGCGGACTACCCGGCGAACTCGTGGCCTACGCCGCCAACCGTAAAAAGTCGCTGAGTGCGATCTATCTGCCACCGGTCAGCGAAGACCCGACGATTGCCAAGGGGTATCGGGGCGAGGATGAGTTTGCCGTGGTGGAAAACACATTGGTGCAGCGATTTGCGCTGTATGACAGTGCGGACGCCTCGGCGGGTAGAACCGGGAAGATGCGCAAGATTCAGTACCGGTTGATGCCGGGCGAAGCTGGGTGGATTTTACGCAGGCAGAAGGTGACGGAGTATTGAGCCACTTTCCGCTTTCGCCCCCGGGCAACACATGAACTTTTCTTCACCCCGCGTTCAGGCAACTCCCTGTAAATTTGCCCTCGCTCATTCAAGAAACTACGGTTTGCCCGCCCTCCCGCGGGCTTTTTTTTGTCTTGCGAAAAGTCCTACCCCAGAGCAAATCGCGGGGAAAAATCCCACAGGTCTTTCAGGTTGTCGGTCGGAAGGGGGCTGTTTAGCCTTTGTTGGTCACTGACGACTCAGTGATCGGGTGTGAGATCCCGGGAGTATGAATCCAGTGCCAGTACCACCATAATTGCCGCCAGCTATCCGCTGTCAGCAATGTTTTATGGCGGCTGTGTGCGGGCAGGCTTCGGTCTGGCCGGTTTCCTACTCCCGGTAATCTCACTCCGCACATAGCTGCCACCCATTTCTCCGCGTGAGATCGGTGATTGTGGTGGTTCTCAAATCGAGTGGAGAACTCAGATGGATAAACTTATCCCGGATCCGCCTTTCACAACTGAAAAACCCTACCGCCCCAGCCCCTTCTTCACGCTCCACCCCGACATAAAATCCGAAAGCCTACTCGCCCACGCGTGCGAATCATTGGCTTCAGCCAGCGTCATGCTCAATGATTTCGCCACTTACCTCAGCGGCCCCCAGCGCAACACCGCGCTGGGGATTGCGCAGATCGTCATGCTGGCGGAGCTGGCTGTGAACCGGGCACTGGATACTATTGATCCGCAGGCATAAGTCCGACAGGTTGAGCCACCAACGCCGGTTCTTCAGCCTTGCCCAGAACCGGCATCTCCAACCGCGCCCGCCCATAAAACGCCAGCGCCGTCAGCAAACATGCCAGCCAAACGAAGATCCCGGCCCAGAAGGTGTGGGACATGTAGTGCCAACCCTGCACCACCCGCGTCGTGCCATACACGAACCCGAGGGCCAGCGAGCCGTACATGATTGCCTTGGAATAGCGCCAGCGGTAACGGCGTGCAACAAAGTACAAGGCGAGCATGGTGAAGCCACCGGAGGCATGCCCGCCCGGCCAGCAGCGACCGTCACCCGCGACCTTGAGTAGATCGAAATTTTCGTACCACTCCTTATGCTCGATCTTCCCGCCGTACTGGGTCGTCTCGATCGGGCAATACACACTGGTGTGGCCCTTGAGGTAGTGAATCACACCAGTGCTGATGGAGAACGCAAGCACCACGTAGAGGAAATCCCGACGATGCCGGGTGGCGAAACGCAGTACCGGCGCAACTTTGATCTTTTCCAGAAAGGCGATGATTTTCGCGTGTTTTTCCGCCTTCAAACGCGGCCAGAGAAACGACAGCAAGGCACCGATGATGGCGATTTCGCCGGTCCAGTTCGGAATGATCCGCGCCCATTTATGGGTGATTTTTTCGAACAGGTGCACATGGTCCAGCGGGAACGTCTGCGTCACCGGATCATAAAAAAGATTGTTGAAGGCGATGTCGATCCGGGTCAGGTCGAACATCAGGAACACCACCACCGCGCAGGCCAGTGGGATACCAAAGTTCAGCCAGTAAAAACGGGAGCGGGAAGCCGTCTGCATCGTGTGTCCTGGTTCAGAGTGTGAATTCATTCGGTGGTCACCGAGTGCCAGTCCGAGGCCTCGATGAATCCAAGTACGTGTGGTGCTTGCAGCGCTTGGGCAGTGACGAAAAGCGCGGCGCCGTAGCCGAAGGTCGAGGTGGGCACCTCGAGATCCTTTTGCAGTTGCGCCATGCATTCGCTGTGGGTCACCAGGATAAGGTTGCGCCCGGCGACCTTGTGCGCCAGGGCGTCGCGCAACATCGTGCCTTTGCAGTTGATCAACCAGTCGTCGCCAGCGTCGACCTTGTTGAACATGTACCCGCTGGTCTGCGCGGTACGCACCATCGGGCTGTTGTAGATGTCGGCCCGCGCCAGACCCAGTCGCTCGAATCGCGCACCGACGGCCACCGCAACGCTGCGCGAGCGATCGGTGATGCCATCGTCGCCACTCAGGCAGGGGGCGCTGGAGTGATCGCAACGCTCGACATGGCGAACCAGCACGATCATGTCGCCCTTGGCCCAACCCGCCAACAGCGCCCGCGCGCCCTGCACATTGCCATGGGCCAGGTCCGGCACGGCGGCGGGCCGTAACAGCAATACTGTCAAGATGATCGCCAGCAGCGCCGAGGCCAGCACCACAAGCGCATTGCGATACCGGGCAAAAGGCCTCAGGTCGATCGAGCGGGTTATTCCGAACAGACTCAGTCTCAGTTCCACATCAAGCCGCCTCGCAGCCCTTCATCAGGTGCCGTGAGGGTAAGGAGGCGGGCGTCGGCTACCAGTGAAACCAATGTGAAAAAAAGCTTAAGCCTGCGGCAAAAAGCTTGTTACAGAATCCGCCCGACAAAATCCTTTCAGCTCTCACGATTGCTGCCGATACAGACCTGCAACCCACCTTGCTGGCGCCTAAAAACAACAATCTTCCAGCCAACCGACGATCAAGAAACACACGTTCCTGGAGGAATTTGATGAATAGCTGGTTCGGCAACATCAGCGTGAACCTCAAACTGGGCCTGGGCTTCGGCCTGGTCCTGGCCCTGACCTGCGTCCTCGCCCTGACCGGCTGGACCAGCCTGGGCAGTTTGATCGACCGCAGCAACTGGATGAGCGACATCACCCAGCTCAACGCGGGCCTGACCAAGCTGCGCGTGGTGCGCCTGCAGTACATGCTGACCAACGGCGACGAAGTCACTGCGCAAAATGTACAGGCCACGCTGCAAGACTTTTCCGATCAGCAACAAGCCTTGCTGGCGAAGTTCAAGAGCCCGGAAAACATCAAATTGCTCAAAGAGCAAGGCGCTGTCATCGACGCCTACAAGACGTCCCTGGCCAAGATGCGTGGCGCCTATCGCACCGGCAACAGCGCACGCGAGGTCATGGGCGCCAACGCCGAAACGGCCAGCACGCTAATCGACGATTTGAACAGTCGCGTGCAACAACTGCCACCGAGTGATCAGCGCTTCGAGCAGTTCCAGGCCATCACCGCCGCCAGGCAAGCGTTCTTGCTGGCCCGCTATGAAGTGCGTGGCTACACCGCGACTACCAATGCCGAAACCGAGCAAAAAGCCGTCGCTCAACTGGACGTCGCCATTGCCAGCCTGAAACAGCTCAACGTGCATTTCACCGACGTCCAGCCCGAAACCCTGCGTCAACTGGAGACCGCACTGGGCAACTACCGCAGCGCCTTGCAGGCTTACAAAGCCGCGAACAGCGATGCCGTGCAGGCGCGCAAGGAAATGACCGACCAGGGCGCGGCCATCGTGAGCCTGAGCGAACAGCTGTATCAGATCCAGCTCGACCGTCGCGATGCAGAAAGCGCCCAGGCGCGTACCCTGCAATTGATCAGCACGCTGCTGGCTCTGTTGGTCGGCATTATTGCCGCCGTTCTCATTACCCGGCAGATTACCGGCCCGCTGCGCGAAACCCTGGCCGTGGTCGATCGCATCGCCAGCGGCGACTTGTCCCAGGACGTGAGGGTGACCCGCCGCGATGAGCTGGGTGTCTTGCAACAAGGCATCGCGCGCATGGGCGTGACCCTGCGTGACCTGATCAGCGGTATCCGCGACGGCGTCACCCAGATCGCCAGCGCGGCCGAAGAACTGTCGGCCGTGACCGAGCAAACCAGCGCCGGGGTCAACAGCCAGAAAGTCGAGACCGACCAGGTCGCCACCGCCATGCACGAGATGACCGCGACCGTGCAGGAAGTCGCGCGCAATGCCGAACAAGCCTCCCAGGCCGCCGCCGCGGCGGATGGTGAAGCCCGCGAAGGGGACAAGGTTGTCGGCGAAGCCATTACCCAGATCGAACGCCTGGCCAGCGAGGTGGCACGCTCCACCGAAGCCATGGGCCTGCTGCAACAGGAAAGCGACAAGATCGGCAGCGTCATGGACGTGATCAAGGCCGTGGCCGAACAGACCAACCTGCTGGCCCTCAATGCTGCGATTGAAGCGGCACGCGCCGGTGAAGCCGGACGCGGGTTTGCCGTGGTGGCCGACGAAGTGCGGGGCCTGGCGCAACGCACGCAGAAATCCACCGAGGAAATCGAAGGCCTGGTGGCGGCCTTGCAGAACGGCACCCAGCAAGTGGCGACCGTGATGAATAACAGCCGCACCCTGACCGACAGCAGCGTAGCCCTGACCCGCAAGGCCGGTACCTCACTGGAAAACATCACCCGCACGGTGTCCAACATCCAGTCGATGAACCAGCAGATCGCGGCCGCGGCCGAGCAGCAAAGCGCGGTGGCCGAAGAGATCAGCCGCAGCATCATCAACGTGCGCGACGTGTCGGAACAGACCGCTGCGGCCAGCGATGAGACGGCCAAGTCCAGCGTGGAACTGGCGCGACTGGGGAATCAGTTGCAGATGATGGTCAGCCACTTCCGCGTCTGAGATTCACTGCGCGGTGAATGAAAGATCCATTCGCGAGCAAGCCCGCTCCCACAGGTTCAATGAGCATCCTGTGGGAGCGAACCTGCTCGCGAAGGCGATCCCGCTGTCAATGAAGGCACTCAGGCTTGCCACGGGTTGATTACTTCCAGCCCGGGAAACTCGAAATCACGAACATTGCGGGTGGCAATCGGTGCTCCGTGAACTCGGCAGACGGCGGCAATCTGCGCATCAGCCATCGACACAGACCGCCCCTTGGCTTCACAACCCGCCACCAACGTCGCGTACTCAACGGCGGCATGCACATCAAAAGGCAATATCCTCGCGGCGAAGTCCTCTTCAAACATCGCCATCGCATGGGCTTCAAGCTTTTGTTTGCGCTTGCCGGATGGGAGTCGGGCGAGGCCATGGAGAATTTCCGCCACGGTAATGGCAGCAATTGCCAGTTCCATGGCAGGTTGTGCATCTACCCAGGCCAGAACCTGAGCGTCAGGCTCAACCCGCATAAACTCCGAAAGCACATTGGTATCAAGTACTATCATTCGGAGAAATCCACCGCGGTTGCTTTCTCCTGCCGTACGGGCAGATCCAGGTCAACTCCACCGCACACACCAAATCTGTTGCGGATTCTGCTGCCTAGCCCTCCCGCACGATCGACGGTAGCCAATGCCCTACCCAGGATAAGGCGAGCTTCCTCTTCCATCGAATGCCCGTTATGAGCAGCCGCTATTCGCAACTGCTCCTTGACCTGATCGTCGAGATTTCGAATCGTGATACTGGCCATGACGCCTCCCGCAATCAATGAAATCATTGATTTCAGACTAGCACATCATGTCCCTTAAAACCCATTAAGACGCCCAACGGACTCAGGTATTTGGTAAACACCAATGTCACAAGAATCCCCCACGCAAATCCCCTTCCCGCGCCAGGAACCGCCCTTCCCTGCGCCCGTTCGCCTGACCGTCCTGGTAACTCAATACCCCGTTGACCCACACGCCATCGATGCCTTCGGCCGCCCGTTGCGGATCGTTGAAGTCCGCGACATCGCGAATGGTCGCCGGGTCGAACAGCACCAGGTCGGCCCAATGGCCTTCGCGGATCTCGCCCCTTTGCTTGAGGCCAAATCGCGCCGCCGACAAGCCGGTCATCTTGTGCACGGCGGTGTGCAGGGGAAACAGTCCTACGTCACGGCTGAAATGCCCGAGCACCCGCGGGAAGGCGCCCCACAACCGTGGATGAGGAAACGGATCTTCCGGCAGGCCGTCGGAGCCGACCATCGACAAAGGGTGCGCCAGAATCCGTCGCACATCGGCTTCGTCCATCCCGTAGTACACAGCGCCGGCCGGTTGCAATTGGCGGGCGGCATCGATCAGGGACAGGTTCCACTCGGCGGCGATATCCATCAGGTCGCGCCCGCCCATCTGCGGGTGCGGCGTTGACCAGGTGATGGTAATGCGATGTGCATCGGTGACTTGCTTGAGGTCCAGGGTCGAGGAACTGGCAGCGTACGGATAGCAATCGCAGCCCACCGGGTGGGTTTTCGCCGCCTGCTCAAGGGACGCCAACAGTTGCGGGCTGCGCCCCCAGTTACCGGCGCCGGCACATTTGAGGTGGGAAATGATCACCGGGGATTGCGCATGCCGGCCGATCTGGAATGCCTCGTCCATGGCGTCCAGCACCGGCTCGAACTCGCTGCGCAAATGGGTGGTATAGACCGCGCCAAACGCTGTGAGCTCTTCGGTCAGTTGCATCACTTCATCGGTCGATGCCGAGAACGCACTGGCGTAGGCAAGACCGGTGGACAAGCCCAGGGCACCAGCCTCGAGACTTTCGCGCAGTTGCTCGCGCATGGCGGCAATTTCATCGGGCGTAGCGGTGCGAAACAGGTCGTCGAGGTGGTTGCTGCGCAGCGCGGTGTGGCCCACCAGCGCGGCGACGTTCAGCGTGGTGTTTGCCGCCTCCACCGCCGCACGGTAATCGCTGAATGTTGGATAAACAAACGCCGCAGCGCTGCCGAGCAGGTTCATCGGGTCCGGTGGATCGCCGCGCAGGCTCACCGGCGAGGCGCTGATCCCGCAATTGCCGACGATCACCGTGGTCACGCCCTGGCTGAGCTTGGGCAGCATCTGCGGCTGACGGATCACCACCGTGTCGTCGTGGGTGTGCACATCAATGAAGCCGGGCGCCAACACGCGGCCAGCAGCGTCGATTTCTTCGGTGGCACGGGCATCCTGCAAGTCACCGATGCGCTCGATGCGGCCATTGCGGATCGCCACGTCGGCCGGGTAGCCAGGGCTGTTGCTACCGTCGATGACCAGGGCATTGCGAATCAGCGTGTCGTACATCATGTCAGTCTCCCAGCGGCAAGTGATCGTCGCCGCCGCGGTAATCGTCCAGGGCGAGTTTGATCCGCCGCAGGCGCTCTTGATTGTCTTGAGGATTGGCCAGTGCCAGCTCGGTGGCAAGCACATCGATGGCGAGCAACATGCCGTAGCGTGCTGCTGTCGGTTTATAGATGAAGGAGGTCTCGGCGCTTTGCAGCGGCAATACGATGTCGGCCAGTTGCGCCAGCGGCGAATCGCCTCGGGTAATGGCCAGAATGGGCGCGCCATAGCTGCGGGCCAGCTCCACAGTTTCCAGCAGTTCGGGTGTGATCCCGGTCAGTGAACAGACGATGACTACCTGATCGGCACTGAGACTGGCCGCCGTGATCCGCATCATTACCGCGTCGTGGCAGACCGCGATCGGGTAGCCAAGGCGCACGAGGCGCACCTGCAACTCATCGCTGCACAAGGTCGAGCAGCCGCCCATGCCGAAGGCATGAATCATCCGCGCCTTGCCCAGCAGTTTCACGGCGTCGGCGAACCGCGACTCGTCGAAGGCCGACAGGTGCTGGCGCAGGGTCGATTCGATGTCGCCGACTATTTGCCCATAAAACGCTGACTGCTCCGGTGTGCCCGCCGGATCGAGAAAACGGCTGCCGACGCCGCTGGCCTGGGCCAGTTGCAACCGCAGGTCGCGCAGATCCTTGCAGCCGACCGTACGGGCAAAGCGCGACAGCGTGGCAGTGCTGACCTCTGCGCGCAGCGCCAGCTCATCCAGGCTTGCGGAGGCGGCAAACCCCACATCGTCGAGCATCAGGCGCGCGATGCGTCCTTCCCCGGCGCTGAAGGAATCCTGGCGGGCGCGGATCTGGTAGAGGATGTCCATGGCGGGCGGCTCCGGTTAAATCAGGTAGGAAAGGCCCACGGTCAGGCCGAAGGCGACGAGCGAGATCAGGGTCTCCAGCACCGTCCAGGTCTTGAAGGTCTGGGTCACCGTCATATTGAAGTATTCCTTGATCAGCCAGAAGCCGCCGTCGTTGACGTGGGAAAAGATCACCGAGCCCGCCCCTGTTGCCAGCACCAGCAGCTCCGGGTGTGGATAACCCATCGCGATGGCCACGGGCGCGACCACGCCCGAGGCGGTGGTCATGGCCACGGTAGCGGAGCCGGTGGCGATGCGCATCAACGCGGCGAACAGCCAGCCCATCAGCAACGGCGACAAGTGAAATTCGTTGGCCAGGCCGACGATCTGGTCGGTGACACCGGCGTCCACCAGGATCCGGTTCAGGCCGCCGCCAGCGCCCACCAGCAAGGTGATGCTGGCGGTCGGCGCCAGGCATTCGTTGGTGAACTTGAGGATCGACTCGCGATTGAAGCCCTGGGCCAGGCCAAGGGTCCAGAAGCTCAGCAAAGTCGCCAGCAGCAATGCGATGACCGAGTTGCCGATGAACAACAGGAACTGGTTAAAACCCGTGCCCGGGGTGGAAATCAGGTTGGCCCAGCCGCCGATCAACATCAGCACCACCGGCAACAGGATGGTCGCCATTGTCAGGCCGAAGCTTGGCAGACTGTCGCGCGGTTCACGTTCGAGGAACTGCCGCTCCAGTGGGTTTTCCGTCGGCAACTGGATACGCGGCACGATGAACTTGGCGTACAAGGGCCCGGCGATGATCGCCGTGGGAATACCGATCGCAATCGCATAGAGCAAGGTCTGCCCCACCGACGCCTGGTACACCTGCACCGCCAGCATCGCCGCCGGGTGCGGTGGTACCAGCGCATGCACCACCGACAGGCCGGCGACCATCGGCAAGCCGACCATCAGGATCGATACGCCGACCCGCCGCGCCACGGTGAACGCGATTGGCACCAGCAATACGAAACCGACTTCGAAGAACAATGGCAGCCCGACCAGGAAAGCGATACACACCATCGCCCAATGCGCGTTTTTTTCGCCGAAGCGGTCGATCAAGGTGCGCGCCACCTGCTCGGCGCCGCCGGACTCGGCCATCATCTTGCCAAGCATGGTACCCAGCGCCACCACCAGGGCGATATGTCCCAGGGTCTTGCCGACGCCCGCCTCATACGCCCCGACCACGCCGGACGGCGGCATGCCCGCCACCAGCGCCAGGCCGATGGAGATCAGGGTGATGACAATGAACGGATTAAGCCGGTAACGGGCGATCAGCACGATCAGCGCGATGATGGCGACAGCGGCATACACCAACAGCCAATAGCCGAAGGACGGGGTCATGCGGTACTCCTCGAGAGGGTCACGTCGAAAGTTTTGTGAAACTCTTAAAACATTTCGAGGCGCGATTTTCAAACGAGGTGAAAGTAATTTTCGTTTAGAGGTAAGGGATGTCGCTCAGAGATATGTCGTGTCGCGATTAATGAAAATCAGGCAGGTAGATTTTCATCACGACACCGATCGTTCCCATGCTCTGCGTGGGAACGATCATCCTTTGCTGAGCGTGGGAACGATCAGGCAGGCGGACCTCAGTCGTGTTGTACCCGGGCGCGCTTGAGCAGTTTCTTGCAGCGCTCGGACAGGCCCAGCACCCGTAGGTGCTTGCCAGCCTTGCTGTAGCGCTCGCGCAAGGTCTCCAATGCAGCGATGGCGGAGTAATCGACGAAGCTCAGGTGGCGACAATCGAGGGTCACTTGCACGGGGTCGTTGGCTGCGTCGAACTGGTTGAGAAACGGCGTGGTCGAGGCAAAAAACAAGGTGCCGTGCACGCGGTACAGCTTGCTGCCGTCGCTTTCCAGGTGACTGTCGGCGTACAGCTGCCGAGCTTGCTGCCAGGCGAAATTGAGCGCCGCAATGATGATCCCGCACAACACCGCCATGGCCAGGTCGGTAAATACAGTGATCACCGTCACCGCGATAATCACCAGCACATCGTTCAATGGCACCTTGTTCAGCACCCGCAGCGAAGCCCAGGCGAAGGTCTGCTGCGAGACTACGAACATCACCCCCACCAACGCCGCCAGAGGAATACGTTCGATCAACGGCGACAGGAACAGGATGAACAGCAGGATCGACACCCCGGCCACCACACCGGACAGCCGCCCGCGCCCCCCGGAGCTCAAGTTGATGACGGTCTGGCCGATCATCGCGCAACCGCCCATTCCCCCAAACAGACCGGACACCACATTGGCCGCGCCCAGCGCCACGCACTCGCGATCGGGGTAACCGCGGCTCTCGGTGAATTCGTCGGTGAGGTTGAGGGTCAACAGGGTTTCCAGCAGGCCGACCATCGCCATCAAGAACGCGTAGGGCGCAATGATGCTTAGGGTTTCCAGGTTCCAGGGAATGTCCGGCAAGGCAAATGTCGGCAAGCCGCCGGCGATATGCGCCATGTCGCCCAGGGTGCGGGTTGGCAGGCCGAGGAAGTGCACAGCCAACCCCACTCCCAGGATCGCCACCAACGCCGGCGGTATCGCGCGGGTCAGACGCGGCAGCACATAGACAACCGCCATCGTCACCGCCACCAACCCGATCATGTAGTACAACGGCGTGCCGCTCAGCCAGGTCTCACCACTCTTGAAGTGCTCAAGCTGCGCCAGGGCAATGACGATTGCCAGGCCGTTGACGAACCCCAGCATCACCGGGTGCGGCACCATTCGCACCAGCTTGCCCAGTCGCAGCAGCCCGAACGTCGACATGATCAACCCGCCCAGCAGCACCGTCGCCAGCAAGTACTGCACGCCGTGCTGCACCACTAGCGCGACGATCACCACCGCCATCGACCCGGCAGCACCGGACACCATGCCAGGCCGGCCACCGAATAGCGCGGTCAGGGTGCAAATGATGAACGCACCATACAGCCCCATCAGCGGATTGAGATGAGCCACCAGCGCGAAGGCAGCAACGCGGTGTTAAGCGAACTCACACCATCTCGTGACGAATCCACTCCAGCACCGACGTGCGCTTCGGCACCCAGCCCAGCAATTCCCGCGCATGCTTGCCGCGAACACGGCTGTTGGAGCCCAGGCCATAGTTGGCCATTTCATAACCCCACTCGGCTTCGGCGTCCTTCAACGGCCAGTCTTGCGGCTTGCCCAGGTTCAGCGCCTCGGCGATCGCCGTGGTCATGTCGATGAATGACGCTTCACCGCTTTCGACGAAGTAGAACGTGCCTGGGACGTTTTTGTTCAGCGCCAGCAGGTACAGCGATACCACGTCTTCGATGTGCACGTTGGACCAGATGTTCTGCCCGGTCCCGACATGGCGGACCACGCCGCTTTTACGCGCCTGCTTGAGCAAGCGCGGCAACTGCACGCTGTCGCGCTTGACGCCCAGGCTGTGGCCGTAGATCAACGTGTTGCAGATGACGGCCGAGTTCACGCCGTCCTTGGCCGCGGCGAGGATCAGGTTGTCGATGGCCACGCGTGCAGCCTTGTCCACGGTGGGTTCCGGCAAGTTGTCTTCGTAATAGATAACGTCGCTGGACTGACCGCCCGAGGCATCGCCCACGATGCTCGAACCGCTGGTATGCAGCAATACCTTGTTGGAGCCGCGCAAGGCATCGAGCAAGGCTTCGACAGCGCCGCGATGGTCGCTGCTGGCGGCGTTGATCACGGCGTCGGCTGCGCGGGCCTGTTCGGCCAATAGTGCGCTGTCGTCCAGCGTGCCGGTCACGGGGGTGATGCCCAGTGCCTTGAGCTCGTCCGCTTGCTCGGCGTTGCGCACCAGGCCGGTAACCTTGTGGCCGGCCTTGACCAGGCCGGTGGCGATGGAGCCGCCGATGAAACCGGCAGCACCGGTAACGAATACGTTCATGGAGAAACTCCCTGCATTGATAAGTGATGCAACGAGTATCAAGCAGTGATCCCAGACGAAAAATCCCTGCTGACCCAATTCACTCTTGCGCAGGAATCACGAATCAGTCGCTGAAATCCGTGGAAGCGTAAAGCGCCAATTTGCCCTGGATGAAGTCAAGGAAACACTGGATGCGCAAGGCCAGCTGCGAGTTACGGTAGTACACCGCGTTGATCGGCTGGCGATAACCGCTGTTGAACTCGGCCAGCACGACCTTCAACCGCCCGGCACGAATGTCCTCGATGGTCATGTAATGCGACAGGCTGGCGATGCCTTGGCCTTCCAGCGCCAGATGGCGGATGGTTTCACCGCTGGATGCGCTGAGTGACGCCTGGATCGGCCAGCGATCGCCATGCACGTAGCGCAACGGCCATTGGTTGAGGCCTTCGTTCTGGGTGAACCCCAGCAGGGTGTGTTCGGCCAGGTCCGCCACGGCTGTCGGTGTGCCATGTTTTTCCAGGTAGGCGGGGCTGGCGACGATGTGCAGCGGACTGCATCCCAGCGAACGGGCGTGCAGGGTCGAGTCGGCCAGTGTGCCGATGCGGATGGCGATGTCGGTGCTTTGCTCGAGCAGGTCGATGATCAGGTCGTTGCTGTTGAGTTCGAGCTGGATATCCGGATAAAGCCGGCGGAACTCATCGATGTACGGCACGATGGCATGCAGCATGAACGGCGACGCGGCGTTGATGCGCAAACGCCCGGACGGCGTTTGCTGGCGCGAAGACAAGCGTTCTTCGAGTTGGTCCATCTGATCGAGAATCAGCTTGGCGTGCTCGAAGAAATATTTGCCCTCCTCGGTCAGGTCCATGCGCCTCGTGGTGCGGTTGATCAACGTGGTATCGAGCTTGGCCTCCAGCCGCGACAGCGTGCGACTGACCGCCGACGGCGTTTGCCCGACCTGCTCGGCGGCCGCGGAAATCGACCCGCACTCGATCACGCAGACGAAGATCTGCAATTCATCGGATCTGGCTTTCACGTGTGTCCTCTTTCACGAATCGGCATGGCATGAATCGCCAGGATCGCAGCCTTTGGCAGCTCCTACAGGGTATTGCGTATACCTGTAGGAGCTGCCGAAGGCTGCGATCTTTTAAGCCATTGCGACCGATATTAGCTGAGCGTTACACCTTCAGGCCAAACACCTCGGCCAAGTGCTGCTCATAACGCGCCACATCGGCCTCGATGTTCGGGCGTTTCATCACGTCCACGCAGAGGAAGGTCGGCAAAGCGGTCATGCCGAGGAATTGGTTAGCCTTGTGGAACGGGAAGTACACCGCGTCCACGCCTTTGGCCTCGAAGAAGTCGGTCGGGTCGTCGAAGGCTTGCTGCGGCGCGTTCCAGGTCAGCGACAGCATGTATTGCTTGCCCTGGATCAGGCCGCCGCTGCCGTACTTCTGCGAGGCGTCGGAACGGGTGCGGCCGTCGCTGGCATAGAGGCTGCCGTGACCTTCGGTGAAGACCTCGTCGATGTACTTCTTCACGGTCCATGGCGCACCCATCCACCAGCCCGGCATCTGATAGATGATCACGTCGGCCCAGAGGAATTTGGCGACTTCTTCGGCGACGTCGTAACCCTCGTCGATGAAGGTGGCCTTGACATCCACACCGCCGCGATCCAGCACGCTCAGCGCGGCTTCATGCAAGGTGGTGTTGTAGCGGCCATCGGAGTGGGCGAATTGTTTGCCGCCATTGAGTAACAGGACTTTTTTCATGAGAGGTCTCGCAAGGGTCAGAAACTGGATGGCGGCAGCGTAACGATCCGCTTCGCGCGGAGTAAGCGCCGCTGTCGCAAAATACATTTGACCCATACGCACGAATCACCAGCAGATTGTTGCCTTAGACTGGCGCCGATTCTGACTTGAGGAGTGTTTTCCAATGAGTGAAATGCAAGGTTTCATCCTGCACGCCAAGACCCGCCCGGAAAAATCCGACGCCTTCGAAGCGTTTTTCAGCGGCTACGTAGAAGCAAGTCGCGCCGAACCCGGCTGCATCGAGTACCACATGCTGCGCGACAAGCAGGACCCTACCCTGTTTATCTTCTTCGAGATCTGGCAGTCCCAGGCACATCTCGACGTGCACTCGAACCTGCCGCACATGAAGCAGTTCCTCGATCAACGCGATGAGTACCTGGAACGGGATTTCGTAATCCGCGCCATCGAGATGCTCAGCCCGTCGTCCGCTAGCCGCTGATCAACAAATGGCCGCCGAGCAACCCGAGGCCAATGAAGAATACGCGCTTGAACAACAGGGCGCTGATCCGCTGGCGCAGCCACTGCCCCAGCCACATGCCGAGCACCGCCGGGATCAGCGCCAACAGCGACGCACTCAACTCGCCACCACCCAGGGCACCGAGCCATAGCAGGCCGCCCGCGAGGGCAAGGGTCGAGACGGTGAATGACAGGCCCAACGCCTGCACCAGTTCGTCCTTGCTCAAGCCCAGCGCCTGCAGGTAAGGCACTGCCGGAATCACGAACACGCCCGTGGCCGACGTAATGACACCGGTCATCACGCCGCACATCGGACCTAGCCAGGGCTCATTACCCGCACCGACACGCAAGGTCGGCAAGAACAAGCCGCAGAGCGCATAGAGCAACAACGCCGCGCCCAATCCGCGCACCACCCAATGTCCACCGACCATGCCGATCCACAGCGTACCGGCGCCGGTGCCGATGAAGATGGCCAGCAGCATCGGCCACAGCCGCAGGATCAACCCGCGCAGATGCCCGCCGAAGGCCAGCTGCCAGACGTTGGTCAGGGTCGCGGGAATGATCAACAGCGCCGCAGCCTGTGACGGGGCCATAGCCAGACCGAGCAAGCCCATGGCGATGGTCGGCAGGCCGAGGCCGATGATGCCCTTGACCAAACCGGCCAGCAGGAAGGTGGCAATGACCAGCAACGACAGGGCCAAGCCGAGATTTTGGTAGAACGAGGCGAGTGTATTCATGGGGCTATGGTGAGGCGGGATTGGCCGGATGGAAATCTGCCATATACTGAGGATGCCTCTTCCACAGCAAGAGGCATGATCGTTCCCACGCTCTGCGTGGGAATGCAGCCCGTGACGCTCTGCGTCACATGCCAAAGCGGACGCGGAGCGTCCGGTGAGGCATTCCCACGCAGAGCGTGGGAACGATCTCCTGGATCCTGTATGCACTTCGACCTGACCGACCTGCGCCTCTACCTGAACATCCTCGACACCGGCAACATCACCGCCGGCGCGGCGCGTAGCCATCTTTCCCTGGCCGCCGCGAGCGCGCGAATCCGTGCAATGGAAGCATCACTCGGCACTGAGTTCCTGCAGCGCGGCCGTCGCGGCGTTACCCCGACGCCTGCCGGCAAGGCTCTCGCGCAACACGCCCGGGTCCTGCTGCAACAGGCCGAACGCATGCAGCAGGACCTGGCCGAATATGCCAAAGGCGTCAAAGGCCAGGTGCGGTTGTTGTGCAACACCACGGCCATCACCGAATACCTGCCGGAGTTGCTCGCCGACTTCCTGCGCGAGCATCCCAACCTCGACATCGACCTGCAGGAATTGCCCAGCACGCGCATCACCCACGCGTTGCGCCAGGGTGCCGCCGACCTTGGCATCGTTTCCGATGCGGTGGACACCCACGCCCTCGAAACCCTGCCCTTTCGCGACGACCCGCTGGTGCTGATCATGCCGCCCGGGCATCCGCTGGCCGACGGCGAACCGCCGACTTTCAGCGATACCTTGCAGCACGACTATGTGGGGTTGGCCGCTAATAGTGCACTCGCGGTGTACCTCGAAGAACAGGCGTTGCACGCGGGTATGCGCATGCAGATCCGCATCCGTGCGGAGGGTTTCGACGGGGTGATTCGCATGGTTGCCCGCGGCGCCGGGCTGGCGATTGTGCCGCTGGCGGCGATCCAGCGCCGGGCACTGGATCAACCGCTCAAAAGCTTCTCGTTGAACGAAGACTGGGCACAGCGAAAACTGCTGCTGTGCGCGCGATCATTCACTGGCCTGCCCGGTTATGCCAGGGCGCTGCTCGAGGCGTTGCTCATTGAGTGAGACCGGTTTGGGCTTCCTGAAAAACACGCCGTAGACAACGGTCAGCAACAACAGGAACGGCACACCGAACACCAGGGTCATCTTGAAGGCTTCGGTGAAGTAGGTGGTGATCATCACCGCGCCCATCAGTACCAACCCCAACCAGGTGCTGTAGGGGAACAGGCGCATGCGAAACGACAGTTTTCGCTCGCCGTGGCGCTGGTGATAACGACGGAAACAGTAGTGCGTCAGGAAGATCATGAACCAGGTGAAGATGGCGCCGAACATGGAGATCGCCATCATCAAGGTGAACGAACTTTCCGGGTACAGGATGTTGAGCAAGGTCGCCAGGGCAATGCCCGAGCTCGACAACAACAGGGCGTTCAGTGGAATCCCGCTCTTGCTCAACTTGCCCATGGACTTGGGGGCGTAGCCGCCACGGGACAGGCTGAACATCATGCGCGTGGTGATGTACAACTGGCTGTTCATCGCCGAGAGCGCGGCGATCAGGATGACGAAATTCATCACCCCGGTGGCGCCGGGAATGCCGATGGCTTGCATGACCGTGACGAACGGGCTTTGCGCATGACCGGCCTGGACCCACGGCACAATCGCCAGCATCAGAGCGAGGGTCAGCAGGTAGAACACCACCAGGCGCACGATGGTCGCGCGAAAGGCTTTCTTCACCGCTTGCTCCGGGTCCTGCGCCTCACCGGCGGCCACGGCGATCATCTCCACGCTCAGGTAACTGAAGATCGACACGATGACCGCGACCCACATGCCTTGCAGGCCATTGGGGAAAAAACCGCCGTGGACGGTGTAATTGTGCACGCCGTATTCCGGGTTGCCGGAACCGAACACCACGTACACCGCGAGAATGATGAAGCCGACGATCGCGCCGATCTTGATGGTCGAGAACCAGTACTCGAACGTACCGAAGGTCTTCACGCTGATCGCGTTGAGCACGATCAACACACTGGAAAACGAGACGATCCACACCCACTCCGGCACGTTGGCAAACCAGTACTTCATGTACATCGCCACCGCCGTCACTTCCGTACCGACCGCCAGCACGATCGCCGCCCAATAGGCATAGCGCACCAGGAACCCGGCCAAGGGGCTGACATAGAATTCGGCGTAAGCACCGAACGAACCGGAGGTCGAATGGGCCACGGTCATTTCCGCCAGGCAGCCCATCAACAACAGCGTGATGATCGCGCCGATGGCGTAGCTGAGCAGCACGCTCGGCCCGGCATAGCCGATCGCGTAGGCGCTGCCCATGAACAGCCCGGTGCCGATCGCGCCACCAATGGCGATCATGCTCATTTGCCCGGACGTCAGCTGACGCCGCAGGCCCTGTTCACGGTTGGATATCGTTTCAAAACCGGTGTTATCGGTCATTTTTATGTCCTCTGAATATTGTCTTTCTTGAAGAGCACGTCTTGGTTTTTACCGGTGGGGATCAGCCACGCACAGCAGGACACGGATCAGAAAATACTCAGTGGATATTCGATGATGACGCGCACTTCGTTGTTGTCCGTGGTATCGGCCCGCGCCACTTGCGCGGTGGAACGCACACTGGCCTGGCGCACCCGCACCGACAGGTCCCGCGCCTTGCCAGACTGCACGACGTAGCGCGCCTCGATGTCGCGTTCCCAGCGCTTGCCGTCATCGCCGTAGCGTCCGTAGGCGCCGTTGGGACCACCGTCGTAATGGCTGTCGTCGATATGGTCACCGCTGACGTAACGGGACATGAAGCTCAGCCCCGGCACGCCGAAAGCCGCCATGTCCAGGTCATAACGCAGTTGCCATGAGCGCTCGTTGGGGGCGTTGAAGTCGAGCACCTGAATCGAGTTGGCGAGGAAAATCGAAGTGCCTGGCTGTTGATCGAAACCCAGGTAATCGAACGGCTCGTTGCCATCGACTTGTTGATACGCCAGGGTCAATCGATGGGCACCGGACTTATACCCGGCGGCCAGCGACCAGGTGGTGTTGTCGATTTTTCCGGCCAGGCTCTGACCATCATCGTTGGTGCGGTAGATGTTGAAATCCAGGTTCAGCGACTGGCCTTCACTCAGGGCAAAGGTGTAGTTGCCGTTGGCGTAGTACTGCCGCCAGATATCGGTGAACTGCGAGCCGTAGAGGCTGATGCTCAGTTGATCGCTCAGGGCATAACTACCGCCCAGATAATCGACACTGCGGGTTTCCACGCCAGCGTACAGCGCTTTCAGCGCGCCATCGGCATTGGTCGAGTTACTGTCGTTGCCGGCGGTGAAATGACCGATGTCCAGTTGCAAGGCCTTGAGTTCATGGCTGGTCAGCTGGAAGCCCGTGGCAACACTGGTGAACAGTCGCGCATTGCCGGTGCCGAACACCGGGTTTAGCGGGGTCAGGTTGCCGTACTTGAGTTCGGTCTGCGATACCCGCGCCTTCACCGCGCCACCCGCTTCGGAGTACTCATCCTCGGGGCGACCATCGGAATCGACCGGCAGCAAACCGGTGCCGGTGCGCCCCTTGCCGCTGTCGAGTTTGAGACCCAACTGCGCGTACGCATCGACCCCGAACCCCACCGTTCCCTGGGTGTAGCCGGAGCGGTAATCGAGCATGATCCCGTGGGCCCATTCATCCCGATAATTCTGGCCGCCAGGGTTGTTGAGGTTATTGCGATAGAAAAAGAAGTTACGGTTGGTCAGGGTCAGGCTGCTGCCTTCGACGAATCCATTGTCGGCGGCGGCATAGGCCATTTGCCCGAGGCAACTGCCGATGGCGAGCGACAAGGCGGGCCAGGGGGACAGTCTCATTCTGCGTGCTCCTTATTATTGTGTTTGCACAGAACAGTTGATCGATCGCAGGCGAAGCCCTGCCGCCAGGAAACCTGGCAGCAAGACCTGGACAACGCAGGTATCAGGTGACGCTGTGGCGAACCTGGAATTGCGCTTGCGCCCAGGTTTTCTGATCGAGAATCTCGCCGAGGATCTGCACTGCATCCCAGACCTCGGTGAAGGTCGTGTACAGCGGGGTGAAACCGAAACGCATGATGCGCGGCTCGCGGTAGTCGCCGATCACGCCCCGGTCGATCAAGGCCTGGATCACTGCATAGCCTTCGGGGTGTTCGAAGCTCACGTGACTGCCACGCTTGGCGTGCTCACGCGGCGTGATCAATTTCAGTTCGTGAGCCGAGCAACGCTGCTCGACCAATTCGATGAACAAGTCCGTCAGCGCCAAAGATTTGCGGCGCAAGCTGGCCATGTCGGTCTGGGCGAACACATCCAGCCCGCACTCGACCATCGCCAACGAAGTGATCGGCTGGGTACCGCACAAGTAACGGGCGATGCCGCTGCTCGGCTCGTAGCGCGACTCCATGGCGAACTGCCGCGAGTGGCCGAACCACCCCGCCAGCGGCTGCGGCACCAGATCGCACAACGGCGGCGAGACCCAGACGAACGCCTGCGAACCCGGACCGCCATTGAGGTATTTGTAGGTGCAGCCGATGGCGTAGTCGGCGCCCGCCTGATGCAAGTCGACCGGCACCGCGCCAGCGGAATGCGCCAGATCCCAGATGGCCAGTGCCCCGCACTCATGGGTCAGCGCGGTCAGCGCTTGCATGTCGTGCATGTAGCCGGTCTTGTAGTTGACGTGGGTGAGCATCACCACCGCCGTGTCCTGGTCAATCGCTTGTGGCAACTCTTCAGGGCTATCAACAAGGCGCAAGGTGTAACCCTGCTGCAGCATGTCGGCCAGGCCTTCGGCGATGTACAGGTCGGTGGGGAAATTGCTGCTTTCGGTGACAATCACCCGTCGCGCTGGCGACCTTGTGGCTTGCACCCGCAGCGCGGCACTGAGCACCTTGAACAGGTTGATCGAGGTCGTGTCGGTCACCACCACTTCACCGGCACGGGCGCCGATCAACCCGGCCAGGCGATTACCCAAACGCTCGGACAAATCGCGCCAACCGGCAGTGTTCCAGCTGCGGATCAGGCCATTGCCCCACTCTTGGGCAATCACTTCCTGAGCACGCGCCAATGCCGCGACCGGGCGTGCGCCCAGGGAATTGCCATCGAGATAAATCACACCGTCGGGTAGCGCAAATTGCTGGCGTAGCGGCGCGAGAGTGTCCTGGGCATCACGCGCCAGGCAATCGTTTCTTGTTGTCATCGGGTGTCCTGTTCTTTGAAGGTCGTAGCGTTTATGCAGGCGTTGTCGGCCCCTTTTCGTGGAGAAATAATGAACGATGCCTTGGAGAATTTTCGTGCAAACTAAGCGGCTACCAGGTAGTTATTTCGCATAAAATTCGAATCCAACACCCATAAACGCGGATTTACGCCAGCCATGAATCTCGACTCGACAGACCTGCGAATCCTCCATCAATTGCAACAGGATGGTCGCATCAGCAATCAGGAACTGGCAGAGAAAGTCGCCCTGTCGCCGTCGGCCTGTCTACGAAGGTTGCGCCTGTTGGAAAGCGAGGGAATCATCAGCGGCTATCGCGCGGTGTTAAATGCCGAACGGCTGGGGATCGAACTGGAAGCCATCGTCCATGTGTCATTGCGACAGGACGTCGAGGATTGGCACGAGACATTTATCAAGAAGGTCCAGTCGTGGCCGGAAGTGGTCACCGCGTATGTGATTACGGGAGCGAGCAACTACGTGCTGCGGGTCCAGGCGCGTAATCTCAAACACTTCTCCGACTTCATCGTCAACCACTTGAACCGCACGGCGGGGGTGACTGACATCCGCTCGGAAATCGTCCTGCAGAAGATCAAGGAGCGTGAATCGCTGTTGGACCTGGTGGTGCGCAAGTAAGGAACGGATCGCTCAGAAGCCGCGCAGGCGCCGGGCTTCATTGCGCTGCAAGGTCATGCTCGGGGATTCGTCGAACAGCTTGCGGTATTCGGCGGAAAAGCGCCCCAGGTGCGTGAACCCCCAGCCCATGGCGATCGCGGAAATATTGCGTGCCGAGCCGTGCTCAAGCAGCTCCTGGCGCACGCCGTTCAAGCGGTACTTCTTCAGGTAGACCATCGGCGACAATGCGAAGTACTTCTTGAACGCTTCAAACAGCTTGAAGCGTGAAACCCCGGCAGCCGCTTCGATGTCCTCCAGGTGCAAAGCCTCGCGAGCATTGTCGTGAATGTATTGCCGCGCCCGGATCAGGTAGTGCGGTAATTTAACGCCCAGCACCTGGCGCAGCTCTTCTGAATAGTTGTTCGGCTGGGCGAGGATCAAGCCTTTGATCAGCGAACTTTCAATGTCCCGGGTGAAGGCCACTTGCTCGTAGAGTTCGCTACTGCGCTCCAGCTCAGCGATGAAATAGCGCGCCATGCGCCACCATGAAGCCGACGCGCCATCGACCGCATCCATCACCGGTTCGAAACGCAGCGGCGCATCCAGCGGTCGCTGCAGCAAGCCTTCCAGGGACTCGCTCATGGCGGCGCGGGTGATCACCACCTGGACTTTGCGGCAGTCGCCGGAAATCGCCAGCAGCTGGTTTTCATTGGGGGAAATGATCACCCCCTGATCGCGGTCGGATTTCACCACGCTGCCGTTCTTGCTCAACTCCTGTTCGCCCACCAGGGGCAGGCTCAGGCTGTAGCTGCTGAAGCGCTCGGGATCCTCGATATCGATGGTGACATCGGTGCCGTATTCGATGGTGCCCAGCGTCGTGGCCATCGACTTGAACGTGTTGGCACTGTGATGGAAGCGGATCCGCTCGGGCGTCGTGGTCACGAGCCGGTGCGGCCCGCAAATACCGGACATCCAGCTTCTTGCGGCCTCGAGGTCGTCGCTGTCGACACGAATGTCGCGACTCTGCGGATCGGTTTTGCTGTTCATCACGGTGCACCCACGGGCTATTTTCCAGCGCGCTCTGACGGCGCGTCTCAGGCGTGGAAAACGCAAGTTCCAGGCCACAAAACGCCAGCGCCAACTGAGTGGATAGCAATCCTCGACTATGTGGATAACGTAGCCGGTGAACGTGTCCCAACAGGCACTCGACGTTGCGCAAAACAGTACCTGATTGCTGCAGACAGGTGCAGCCGTTCATCGTTTGGTGCGCCTTCTGGGTAGTCGCTGCCCAGTTTGATACCGAGTGGGTGTTACCCCACAAATTTTACGGACTGCCTTCGCCCACAAACCGGATAGACCCCCACCCGCCCCACTCCCTCTAATGAGCACACCGATTAGCCCCAATAAAAAACAGGTGCACACCCATGAGTGGCGAAAAAAACGTCGAGCAGTGGAAAGCGTTTATCCAGGGCTGCCTGGACTTCCGTCCGGCAGAAGGCGTGTTCCGCATCGCCAGGGACATCTTTACCGAGCCGCAGTTGTTCGATCTGGAGATGGAACTGATCTTCGAGAAAAACTGGATCTACGCCTGCCACGAAAGCGAACTGGCCAATAACCACGACTTCGTCACGATGCGCGCCGGTCGCCAGCCGATGATCATTACCCGCGATGGCGACGGCCAGCTCAACGCATTGATCAACGCCTGCCAGCATCGCGGCACGACCCTGACCCGCGTTGGCAAGGGCAATCAGTCGACCTTCACCTGCCCGTTCCATGCCTGGTGCTACAAAAGCGACGGGCGCCTGGTGAAGGTCAAGGCGCCGGGCGAGTATCCGGAAGGCTTCGACAAGGCCACGCGCGGTCTGAAAAAGGCGCGCATCGAGAGCTACAAGGGTTTCGTGTTCATCAGCCTCGACGTACACGCCGACAACAGCCTCGAAGACTTCCTCGGCGATGCCAAGGTGTTCTTCGACATGATGGTCGCCCAATCGCCAACCGGTGAGCTGGAAGTGTTGCCCGGCAAGTCGGCCTACACCTACGACGGCAACTGGAAACTGCAGAACGAGAACGGCCTCGACGGCTATCACGTCAGCACGGTCCACTATAACTACGTGGCCACGGTGCAGCATCGCCAGCAGGTCAACAGCGAGAACGGCACCAGCAGCGCCAGCACCCTGGACTACAGCAAGCTCGGTGCTGGCGACGCCAACACCGATGACGGCTGGTTCGCGTTCAACAATGGCCACAGCGTGCTCTTCAGCGACATGCCGAACCCGTCCGTGCGTTCCGGCTACGCGACCATCATGCCGCGCCTGATCGAAGAACACGGCCAGGAAAAGGCTGAATGGATGATGCATCGCCTGCGCAACCTGAACATCTACCCGAGCCTGTTTTTCCTCGATCAGATCAGCTCGCAACTGCGCATCATCCGGCCGGTGGCCTGGAACAAGACCGAGATCATCAGCCAGTGCCTGGGGGTGAAAAACGAGTCGGACGCCGACCGCGAAAACCGCATTCGCCAGTTCGAGGATTTCTTCAACGTGTCGGGCCTGGGTACACCCGACGACCTGGTGGAATTCCGTGAAGCCCAGCGCGGTTTCCAGGCTCGCCTGGAGCGCTGGAGCGATATTTCCCGCGGCAGTCACCGCTGGGCCACCGGCGCCACGCCCAACAGCGAGTCGATCGGCATCGCCCCGGCCATGACCGGCACCGAGTTCACCCACGAAGGGCTCTACGTCAACCAGCACAGCAACTGGCAGAAATTCCTGCTCGATGGCCTGGACGCGAAATCCCTGAAACTCCGTGAGGTGTAATGATGAATGCTCAATTGCAGTACCAGATCGAACAGTTTTTCTACCGCAAATCCGAACTGTGCGACGCCCAGGACTGGGACGCCTACATCAAGCTGTTCGACGAGCAAAGTGAGTTCCACCTGCCGCAATGGGACTCGGAACACGTCTACACCCGCGACCCCAAGCGCGAGATGTCGCTGATCTACTACCCCAACCGTTCAGGCCTGGAAGACCGTGTGTTCCGCCTGCGCACGGGCAAGTCCGCCTCCTCGACACCGATGCCGCGCACCTTGCACATGATCAACAACGTGCGGATCAGTGAACTGGAAAACGGTGAATTGGAGGTGCGCCTGAACTGGCACACGCTGTTCTATCGCCTGGCCACCTCCGAGCAGTTCTATGGACGCGCAACCTACCGGCTCAAGCCCCACGCCGACAGTTGGCTGATCAGCCGCAAGCATGTGCTCTTGCTCAACGACACCATCAACTCGGTACTGGACTTCTACCACCTCTGAATCCAAGGAGATCGAGGCATGAATCACAAAGTGGCGTTCAGCTTTGCCGACGGCAAGACCCTGTTCTTTCCCGTACAACCCAACGAAATCCTGCTCGACGCCGCCCTGCGCAACGGCATCAATATTCCTCTGGATTGCCGCGAAGGCGTCTGCGGTACGTGCCAGGGTCGCTGCGAATCGGGTGACTACAGCCAGGATTATGTGGACGAGGAGGCGCTCTCGAGCCTGGACCTGCAGCAGCGCAAGATGCTCACCTGCCAGACCCGGGTGAAGTCCGATGCGGCGTTTTATTTCGACTTCGCTTCCAGCCTGTGCAATGCCTCGGGCCCGGAACAACTGAGCGCAACGGTGACGGACGTCAGGCAAATTTCGGCCAGCACCGCGATCCTGCACCTGGATCTCGGTACGACAAACCCACTGGATTTTCTGCCGGGGCAATACGCCCGGCTGTTGATTCCGGGGACTGAAAGCAAGCGCTCCTACTCGTTTGCCAATCGGCCGAGTGAGCACAATCAACTGCAGTTCCTGATTCGCCTGCTACCCGACGGCGTGATGAGCAACTACATCCGGGAACGCTGCCGGGTGGGCGACGAAATCATGCTCGAGGCACCGCTGGGTGCGTTCTATCTGCGGCATGTGGCCAAACCACTGATCCTGGTGGCGGGCGGAACCGGGCTGTCGGCACTGCTGGGCATGCTCGACGACCTCGCCGAGCGCGGTTGCACGCAGCCGGTGCACCTGTACTACGGCGTGCGCGACGCTGCCGACCTGTGCGAACGGGCACGGATCGAGGCTTATGCCGAACGCCTTGCGGGGTTTCGCTACACCGAAGTGGTCAGCGATCCATCGCCACAGTGGACAGGCAAGCGCGGCTACATTGCCGAGCATTTCGACCTCAGTGAACTGCGCGACGCGCCGGTCGACATGTACGTCTGCGGACCGCCGCCGATGGTCGAATCGATCAAAGACTGGTTGCAGGCCCAGGCGCTGGACAGCGTTCACCTGTATTACGAAAAGTTCACCGAGAGTAATATCTGATCTTTCAAACCAGGCCTGACAACAATAACCAGAAGGGAACGAGATGGCGGATGAAATCTTGCAACAGGGAACGCTCAAGCGAGGGTTGAAAAATCGACATATTCAACTGATCGCCCTGGGCGGGGCGATTGGTACCGGGCTGTTCCTCGGCTCTGCAGGGGTACTCAAGTCGGCCGGCCCGTCGATGATCCTCGGTTATGCGATTGCCGGATTCATCGCCTTCCTGATCATGCGCCAGTTGGGCGAGATGATTGTCGAGGAGCCGGTAGCCGGTTCGTTCAGTCACTTCGCCCACAAATACTGGAACGGTTTTGCCGGTTTCCTTTCGGGCTGGAATTACTGGGTGCTGTACGTGCTGGTGGGCATGGCCGAGCTGACGGCCGTGGGCAAGTACGTGCAGTTCTGGTGGCCGGAAATCCCGACCTGGGTCAGCGCCGCGGTGTTCTTCGTCCTGGTCAACCTGATCAACACGATGAACGTCAAAGTCTTCGGCGAGATGGAGTTCTGGTTCGCGATCATCAAGGTCGTGGCCATCATCGGCATGATCGTCCTGGGCTGCTACATGCTGTTCAGCGGCACCGGTGGCCCACAGGCATCGGTCAGTAACCTGTGGAGCCACGGCGGTTTCTTCCCCAACGGCACCACCGGCCTGCTGATGTCGATGGCGTTCATCATGTTCTCCTTCGGTGGCCTGGAACTCGTCGGCATCACGGCCGCTGAAGCCAGCGAACCGAGGAAGGTGATTCCCAAGGCGATCAACCAGGTGGTTTATCGCGTGTTGATCTTCTACGTCGGCGCACTCACCGTGCTGCTGTCGTTGTACCCTTGGGATCAACTGCTGCAGACCCTTGGCGCGTCCGGCGATGCCTACAGCGGCAGCCCGTTCGTCCAGATCTTCTCGTTGATCGGCAGCGATACCGCCGCGCACATCCTCAACTTCGTGGTGCTCACCGCGGCGCTCTCGGTCTACAACAGCGGCGTTTATTGCAACAGCCGCATGCTCTACGGCCTGGCCGAACAGGGCGATGCACCGAAATCGCTGATGAAACTGAACAAACAGGGCGTGCCACTGCGGGCGCTGGGCATCTCGGCGCTGATCACCATGCTCTCCGTGCTGGTCAACTACCTGGCGCCCCATGAGGCGCTGGAATTGCTGTTCGCCCTGGTAGTCGCCTCGTTGATGATCAACTGGACGCTGATCAGCCTGACCCACCTGAAGTTTCGCAAAATCATGGGCCAGCAAGGCATCGTGCCGAGCTTCAAGTCGTTCTGGTTTCCTTACAGCAACTACCTGTGCCTGGCGTTCATGGCCATGATCATCTGTGTGATGTGGATGATCCCGGGCATACGCGCGTCTGTCATTGCTATCCCGGTGTGGGTGTTGATCATCTACGGGTTCTACCGGATGCGTGTGGCGCGGGATCGCAGCTTGCCTGTCGCGCAATAATCCTTAGCCCAACAAAAAGCCCCGGCATTCAATGAATGCCGGGGCTTTTTCATGCGCGTCCCCTGTAGGAGCGAGTCTGCTCGCGATGAACCTGAAAGCGCGCCGCGGGGTGTCAGGTTTCCCGCGTTATCGTTGGCCTCCATCGCGAGCATGCTCGCTCCTACAGGGATGTAAACGTCAGATCACAGGGTCGAACGCACCCGCCACAACTCCGGGAACAGCACGGTATCGAGCATCTTGCGCAGGTAACCCACCCCTTCGGTGCCGCCAGTGCCTGGTTGAAAGCCAATGATCCGCTCGACCGTGGTGACATGGCGGAAGCGCCACTGGCGGAACGAGTCTTCGAGATCGATGAATTTCTCGGCCAGTTGGTAGAGATCCCAATAACGCGACGGATCCTTGTAGACCACACGCCACGCCGCTTCGACCGAGGCGTCATGTTGCGTCGGGCTCGTCGGGTCGCGCTCGAAACGCTGAGGATCAATCGCAAGGCCAGCGCTGGCCATCAAGCGAATAGCTTCGTCATACAGCGAGGGTGTGGCGATGGCTTTTTCGAGTTCCTGCAGCAACTCCGGGCGATGGGCGTGGGGGCGCAAAAGCGTCGCGCTCTTGTTGCCCAGGATAAATTCGATTTCACGGTACTGAAACGACTGGAAGCCCGACGACTGTCCCAGGAAAGGCCGGATCGCGTGGTACTCGGTAGGCGTCATGGTGGCCAGTACTGTCCACGCATGCACCAGTTGATCAAAGATCCGCGAAACCCGCGCCAACATCTTGAAGGCCGGCGGCAACTCTCCCAGCCGCACGTGTTCGCGGGCAGCCTTGAGCTCGTGCAGCATCAGCTTCATCCACAGCTCAGAGGTCTGGTGCTGGATGATGAACAGCATCTCGTTATGGTCCGGCGACAAGGGGTGCTGGGCACTGAGAATACGCCCCAGGTCCAGGTAGTCGCCGTAGCTCATGGAGTCGGAAAAATTCAGCTCGGCGTTATGCCATTCCTCTGTCTGACTGGCAGGCGAATATGGACATTGGCTCATTGAGCAGGCTCCTCATGTGGCGTGGAATTCAGTGGACGCAAGATAGCCCTGACCGGGCTGGCGTCGAGGTTGGCAAAGCGCAGCGGCAGCGCGATCAACTCGTAATCCCCTTCCGGTACGTCATCTAGCACGATGCCTTCGAGAATGGCCATGCCGTGACGCGCCACGGCGTTGTGCGAATCCATGGTCTTGGATTGCTGCGGGTCCAGCGATGGCGTATCGATGCCGATCAGGCGCACGCCGAGACTGGCGAGCAGGTCGACGGTGTCTTTGGCGACCGCCGTGAATTCGGGGTCCCAGGTGGCCAGCGGCGCGTGTTGATAGGTCCGCAGCAGGACGCGTTCGGGCAAATTGTCCAAACGACCTTGCAGTTGTCCGGGTTGCACCAGTGCGCCGCTGCCAAGGCAATGCAGCACCCGGCAAGGCCCGATATACACATCGAGGGACACGTCGCCGATGGCCGCGCCGTCCTCGCTGTAGTGCAATGGCGCGTCGACATGGGCGCCGGTGTGCGGCGACAGCGTGATGCGCCCGACATTCACCGGGCATTCAGGCCCCAGTGTCCAGACGCGTTCTTCCTGAAACGGCGTATCTCCCGGCCAGGTCGGTGTTGCGGTACTCAAGGGCGGGCTGATGTCCCACCACGACATTGTTTTTTTCATTGCACAGCTCTCGGCCTTTTCCGAAGTGAATGATACGAGCGATACCTGTGCATGTTCTTGCAAAAAGATTCGAAAAAGCCTGGGGCTTTCGCACAAACTGCCAGATATCGGCGGTTTATCGAGTGGAAATTTCAATGGGCTTGCAGGCGCTTTCAGCCGTCAAGCGGGTGAGGGTCGCTGCGTTTCTGGATACCTCGATGTCGAGTACAGACAACTGATCCCCCGGCAGGCCCTATAGGGTGCGTCTTCAGCTCTCCCCCAACGCCGGAGTCATCATGACCGCACCGATTACCGTTCTTCGCGACACCCATCCGCTGCCCGTACTCGACGCCTGCAAATGGGAAAAACTCGAAGGCGACCCGCACACCGTCAACCTCAACGCCTACACCAGCGAAGATGGCAGCAAGATCATGGGCACCTGGATCTGCACGCCAGGCAAGTGGTACGTGGAATATGTGAAGTGGGAATACTGCGACTTCCGCGAGGGGTACTGCATCATCACCCCGGAAGGAAAAGAGCCGATCCACCTGCGCGCCGGAGACATTTTCGTCATTGAGCCGGGGATGAAAGGCACCTGGGAAGTGGTGGAAACCGTGCGCAAGTACTTCGTGTTTGCCTGATGCAAAAAAACCGGGAAATCACCCGACGTGATTTCCCGGTCAATGTCGATGCGCACATGCAATACCTGTAGGAGTGAGCATGCTCGCGATGGACTCAAGAGCGCCGCGTGAACCCAGGAAACACGCGTCATCGTTAACGACCATCGCGAGCAGGCTCGCTCCCACAGGTTTTATTGCGGCTTGCGATAACTGTTGATGATCGCCGAGAAGTCACTGCCGCCTTCCCCACGCAAACTCATCGCCTGATACAACTGCTGCGCCACCGCGCCCAGTACCACCGGCTGGTGCGCCTGACGGGCCGCTTCCGTTGCCAGTCCCAGATCCTTGAGCATCAGCTCGGCGCCGAAGCCACCGGTATAGCCGCGCGAGGCTGGTGCCGTTTCGACGATGCCCGGCCATGGGTTGTACATCTCCGAACTCCAGCAACGTCCGGTGGAGCTGTTGATGATGCCCGCCAGCACCTTGGTGTCGATGCCCAAGGCATCGCCCAGGGCCATGGCTTCACTGACGCCAACCATGGAAATGCCCAGCAGCAGGTTGTTGCAAATCTTGGCAATTTGTCCGGTGCCCACTTCGCCGCAATGGACGATGTTGCGGCCCATCTGCGCCAGCACCGGTTGCAGGGTCGCGAAGAGTTCCGGGGTCGCACCGACCATGAACGTCAACGTCCCCGCCGCGGCGCCCCCGGTGCCACCGGAGACCGGCGCATCGGCCATGGCCACGCCCTGCTTGGCAGCGGCGGCGGCCACGTCACGGGCGGTCTGCGGATCGATGGTGCTGCAATCCACGGCTGGCACACCCTTGCCGATACCGGCGAGCACACCGTCTTCGCCCAGCCAGACGCTGCGTACATGCACGGCAGCGGGCAGCATGGTGATGACCAGTTCGGCACCTTGCGCCGCCTCACGGGCCGAAGCGCTGATGGTGCCGCCCAGTTGTTCAAGCTCCGCCAGCACGGCCTTGTTCAGGTCGACCAGGCGCAGTGAATGGCCGGCCTTGATCAGGTTGCGCGCCATCGGCGCGCCCATGTTGCCGAGACCGATAAAAGCAATGTTCATGTCCGGCTCCTTAACGCAGGTTGATGGTGGTGTTCACACCGTCGTTGACGCTGTCGTCATCGAACCAGCGGCTGGTGACGGTCTTGGTCTGAGTGTAGAACTGCACCACTTGCTTGCCATACGGGCCAAGGTCGCCAAGCTTGGAGCCACGGGAACCGGTGAAGCTGAAGAATGGGACCGGTACCGGAATCGGGATGTTGATGCCGACCTGGCCGACGTCGATTTCGCTCTGGAACTTGCGCGCCGCCGCACCGGACTGGGTGAACAGGCCCGTGCCGTTGCCGAACGGGTTGGCGTTGACCAGGGCAATCGCCTCGTCGAGCGTATTGACTTCCAGCACCACCAACACCGGACCGAAGATTTCCTGGGTGTAGATCTGCATGTCGGGGGTCACACCGGAGAACAGGGTCGGGCCGACGAAGTTGCCCTTCTCGTAACCAGGAACCGTGATGTCGCGACCATCGAGCTCGAGTTTCGCGCCTTCCTTGATGCCGCTTTCGATCAGCTCGAGAATTCGCGCCTTGGCCTTTTTCGAAATCACCGGGCCGACGTCGGTGCCCGGCTCGCTGCCGGCATTGACCTTGAGTTTCTGCGCCAGTGCTTTCAAGTCAGGCAGCCATTGCTTGGCCGCACCGACCAGCACCACCACCGAAGTCGCCATGCACCGCTGACCGGCCGCGCCGAAACCGGCGCCCACCAGCGCATTCAGCGCCTGTTCGCGATTGGCATCGGGCAGCACCACGGCGTGGTTCTTCGCGCCCATCATCGATTGCACGCGTTTGCCATGCTTGCCGGCCAAGTCATAGACGTGGGTGCCGACCGCCGTCGAGCCCACGAAGGAAACGGCCTTGATGTCTTTATGGGTGCACAGCGCATCCACCACGTCCTTGCCGCCGTGCACGACGTTGAGCACGCCGGCCGGAATCCCGGCCTCGATAGCCAGTTCCACCAGCAGCATGGTCGACATCGGATCCTGTTCGGACGGCTTGAGCACGAAGGTGTTGCCGCAGGCGATGGCCATCGGGAACATCCACAGCGGAATCATCGCCGGGAAATTGAACGGTGTGATACCGGCGCAAACGCCGATTGGTTGACGCAGGGTGTAGGTGTCCACGCCACCCGCCACGTTTTCAGCGAACTCGCCCATTTGCAGGCTGCCGATGGAGCACGCGTGCTCGACCACTTCCAGGCCACGGAAAATATCGCCTTCAGCGTCGGCAATGGTCTTGCCCTGCTCGGCGCTGAGGACTGCCGCGATGCGCTTGGAATGTTCGCGGATCAACGCCTGCAGTTTGAGCATGATGCGCATCCGCGCGCCGATCGGCGTCAGCTTCCAGGTCTGGAAGGCGCGATGGGCGGCACTGATGGCGGCGTCGACTTCTTCAGCCGTGGCAAACGGCACCTTGGCCAGCACTTGCTGGGTTGCCGGGTTGATGATGTCGTGCCACTCGGTGGACTGCGATTCGACCCACTGGCCGTCGATCAACAGTTTGACCTTTTGCACGGTGGTCTCGTCAGGCGTAAGCGAAGCGTTCATGTGGGGTCTCCGAATCTTTGTTTTTATTTCAGGAGCCAGGGCGAAACGTCACCCTGCGATAAGACGTGTGCCACGAATTGGTTATCGGGCCGTTTTTGGAGTATAGATGTGCAAACTTCTAATAAGAACGCACATAAAAGCCGGTCCATCATGCAAAAAAACATCACGTCTCTGGGTTCACTGAACTGGGATGACCTCAAGTTTTTCCTTGAGGTCTCACGCACCCGCAAGGCCAGCACCGCGGCCAAGCGCCTGGCCGTCGACTACACCACCGTGTCGCGGCGCATCAGTTCACTGGAAGCTTCGCTGGGCACCCTGCTGTTCGAGAAGTCCCGGACCAGCGGCTTTGTCCTGACCGCCGAAGGCCAACGCCTGATGGGCTACGCCGAGTCGATCGAAAGTACGCTGCACATGGCCTGCGAACAGGTCTCAGGGTCCGGGGTGGCGTTGTCCGGCCATGTGCGCATGGGCTGCACCGAAGGTTTCGGGAGCTTTTTCATTACCCCGCAACTGAGTCACTTCGTCGACGCCTACCCGGCGATCTCGGTGGACATCCTGCCGCTGCCGCACTTCATCAGCCTGTCCAAGCGCGAGGCCGACATCGTCATCGCCCTGGAGCGCCCGGAACACGGCCCCTATGTCTGCTGCAAACTGACGGACTACCGCCTGCAGCTGTATGCGACGCAGCAATACCTCGACAAGCACCCGGCAATCCGCCGGCCGGCCGACTTGAGCAAGCATTCGTTCATCAGTTATGTCGACGACCTGGCGTTCAGCTCCGAGCTGCTGTACCTGGCCAACGTGCTCCCCGGCGCCAGCGCCAACTTGCGCAGCACCAGCGTGATCGCGCAGTTCGTGGCCGCGCAGCAAGGGCGGTCGCTGGCCATCCTGCCGTGCTTCCTGGCAGCCCAGGACCCACGGTTGCTGCCGGTGTTGCCGCAGGAAATCAACATCACCCGGCAATTCTGGATGTACTGCCGCGAGGATCTGAGGAAGCTCAAGCGGATCACCCTGTTGTGGGATTACATCCGCGCCGTGACCGAGCTCAATGGTCCGTTGCTGTTGGGCGAAACGAGGGAGATGTTGTTCGCCGATTAACAGTTTTTCAAGGAATCAGGTGGCGGAATCGTAACGAGGTCAGCAAGCCTTTTCCAACGGTTTGTAACAGGAGTTGGTGCTCAACTTGTAACACCTCGACGTCGACTTTCAGAGACACACAGGCACGCGATAAGGACCCCACGCGGGCACCCATGAAGAGATGCTGAAACACCAGTGTGAATTGCTGTGTGCTGAGCTGGAGAGGACACGCCGAGATTCACGCAGAGCGCACAAGAACATCGCCGGTCTGATCGTGATGTACCGTGACACCTCAGGAGAGCTTGGAGCCCTTAAGGTTGAGCATAAGCGACTACGCTAGACATTGAGCGATATGTACAGACGGGAAACAGAAGTGGTGACGAACAAAATGACTTATGCCTACGGTGATTAACGCTATCGACCTGATGAGCGGTGATGATTCGGTGACAGAACCTCAAGTACACCAAGAAGGGATGTTGACCATGACGAAAGATGAGCTTTTCGATGCCGTGCTAGCAGAAATGGAGCGTGTGTGGGGTGATCAGGGGTTTGGGGGTCACGTCGATGCTTACGGATGGTTGTACGAAAATTACGGCATCACTGAGCAAGACGACCTCCATTGGCAGGACATCTGTGACCACTACGGGAACAATTTATCTGAATCGCTGGCAGACCTCTCAGATGAAGAGATTGCAGAGGTGATGGAGTTTGTTCAAGACGATAGTAGAGTGGAACGTTTTCTCACTAACTTTTTAGATCAGTACAGAAGCTCTACTGCGGTCTACTCTCATCCACCCGAAAAAGAATAGCCAGAGCACATAATGATAAAACGATTCGCAATATTTCTAGGCGCGATTGCAATAAATTGCAATGTGTATGCAGTTGATGCCAAGTATGTGACGCCTGAATTCAATGACAAGAATAGTCATGTATCCATGGTCTTTATCTGTGCAGTGATCGGGGAGAAGGGTGGCTTTGATGCCGAGGCATTGCCAACAGTGGCTAAATCATCTGCAAAAATGGGTGTACCTGCAAAGAAAGCAGGAGAGCTAATGGGTGATGCACTGACATGGTGGGAAACCAATCATGAGCAATACGACATTACAGGCATGTGGGAAGGCTCCTGTAGAGAGCCTTTGAAGAACATGCGAAGAATGTACGTCGACCAATAATAAGCGAAGATATCGAATGCCCACCTCCGATTTTCTTGAGCAATCATTACAAACACTATCCAATAAAATTGGCAGTCTAAATGAACACAAGTGTGAGGCCGGCAAAATCTTTGAAGCACAACACAAAGCGATCTTAGAAGCGCACGCACAGCTTCCAGAGTGGAGTATTCAGGCTCAAAAAGGGAAACTCTACTTCTTCCACTTCAGTTCGCCCTCTACCGGAACTCCGCTATCACTCCAAGGCAAGCACTTCGACCTTTCAGCACAATTAGAACTCAACACGATCCAGAAGTTAAAAGTCTACCAGTGGCTGCTTGTTGAAGCATATGAAGCGATTGAAGACTTTCTTGAAAAAGCCTATGCATACTGTGGTTCAAAGGGTATGGAACTGTGGGAGCGACCTAATAAATGGCAGCACGGAAGCTCAGAGGAAATCGACCACTACCTTAGCGTAAAATTGAGGGGCACTCCTTACGCACAACTAAAGGCATTCCGCACAAACTTGCATCACTTTGCAAAGTACGAATCCACAAACCCTAATCAAGTGAATTACAGGGTTGTTTTTGTATTGATAGAAAAGCTTCGCCACTTCATTGTACACAATGAGGGCTATGGTCAAGATTTCGATAAATTGATGACGCGGATACGGGGTGAGTTACCCGGCGTGGACTCCAAGCAACTTAAAAACTACGTTGACTCCTTCTTCACTTTGCATGGCGACAGATATTTGGTTGATTTGCTAGAGTTCCCAGTAGAAGACCCAACTCTTCCGATTGGCGCGTACCATGACCAGATGCTAGGGCTTTTCAGAAACATCATGGAATATGCGGTTCTTATAACCGAGGGAATATACGAAAAACTTATGAGCAAAAACGACAATCTGCACAACGCATCTCCATAAAGACCCGCTCGCCCGCCGTGGGAAGTGGCCTTATGTATATGGCACTTGATTTTTTGCTGGCAAATATAATAATAGTGGCGCTGTAATTATTGCCCTGAGCAAGAGACATGAGTAGACTCAGCCAAACTCACATCAGAAGAGCAACCCATGAACACCTACAAATACTCAGCCTACTATAAAAATGGGCTAACATTTGAAGAGCTTTCCAAGGAAGAGCAAGAGCGTAATATCGGGCTGTTTTACACCGATGTGGTTAGCTACTTTGAGGATGGCGATGAAATCATCTCAATGGATGACAATGGTGTCGTGAGCATTCAAACAACTCTGGATGAGAAGGAGTGTGATGATCTGGTTGCAAAGGTAGCTATAGGGTTAGACCTCTTGCCGATGAAGCATTGAATAGATGCGATTGCACAAGGAAGAGCCTTTCAAAACTGGGATTTAAGAGTGAGGTATCAAGCCTCATGCGAACGCCCGGATGGAAAGATTTCTTGATTTTGAAATAAGAGAGGGCTCCTGAGAGCCCCATAGAACAACGCTAGCTGTTGGACGTCAAGCCATCTCACGCTTGATCCTGTACACCGTGGCAACGCCACAGCCAGCCACCTTGGCGATATCATCAGCAGTCATGGTTGGGTGCTTGGCAATGGTTTCCTTCACCTTGGCCCACTTGGCAGCGTTCCGTCCTTTGCCTGCTGGCTTCCAATCAGGATCAGCAGCTTTCTTGTTCTCCAAACCCTGCTTGATGCGTTCCACACGCTTCTCTTGATCCAGCCGTGCCATGGTTGCCATCAGGTCAATCAGCATGTTGTTGATCACGTCCATGATTTGACCGGTGATTCCTTTGGCTTCAACCAGCATGTGACTGGTAGGTAAATCAGCAACAACCAGACGCAACCCTTTGGCCTTGATGGTGGTCTTGAGAGTGTCCCAGTCAGCTTGTGAGAGACGACTGAGGCGATCCACAGACTCAACCAATAACACGTCACCCTCTTTGGCAGAATCGAGCAATGCGATCAGCTCAGGACGGTTGAGCTTGGTTCCACTGATGTTCTCGGCATACACGCCAACGATGCTCAAACCTTTCTCGGCAGCGAACAACTCCAAGGCGACTTTGGCACGGTTGGCGTCTTGGTCTTTGGTCGATGCTCGGAGGTAAAGGTGGGCATTCATGGTTAGCTATCCTTTGTCATTCGCCTTGATAGACAAATGATAAAAGAATCATATGGCTTTCCACAATAGTCTATTGATAGTTATTTCCCGACCTCTATCGCACTACCGGATAGGTCTACTGCTTTGATAATGGGTTTGCGAGCTGGGAAAGGCTGTGAAGGCGAGCTTCGCCTAATGGCATGATCTGCACGTCCAAGAAATGACGCTCACCAAAGGTGCTGCTCTCCGCACCTGTGACATACCCACAGCAGATCAATTCGTCCATCAGCGCCACTTCATCTGTGCTTGTGATCAATGTTGCACCTGCGGCGATCTTCTGTAACAGAATGCGATGTAGCCTTTCTTGAGTTTCCATTTCGATCACCGTAGGCCACGGAGCATCAGAGGCTATGATGGTCGATTGACCACGGGCTGATCGAGAGGTTCTGACTCATACGCCGCTGAGGCGCCAGCAGGTGTGCATAGCCTGCACTGGAACATCAAAAGATGTGGAGCGACTAGCAAACACCGATCCTCGCACCTGAAGAGAAGACTCCGGGCTGGCTGGATGTGATTTCAGGTGACAAGCCGTGATTCGTCTTCTGATCCGGTCATGCAGGATCATTCGCATTGAAAGCGGCAAGCTTTCAGTAGATCGCACCGCACTGACCGATCTCCACTGACCTGACGGTCGAACAGAGCACCAATAACAATTAATCACAAATCCAGCTCTTGCCTTTGATCTTGACTATTGGTGCAGGATGGTTAGCGACAGCTAACGATAGTATCTGTACAAGCTTCGCTTGGCTGGTTGCACCACAAAGCGGTCAGCCTTCAGGTTTTGGGGATGATACTGTATATCATTCATCCCCCCTTCCATTTCAGTGGAATCAACCTGTAAGCGCCGCTTACACAGAGTACCCACCATGCTCCGCATACCAAGTACATCAAGGTCAAAAGCGAGGAGCTTTGGTGTGTGCTGATGCTATTGGATTAATGGTGTGCTGATCCAGTATCGGGGCGATACGACGATTGTACTGACTCATGCGTCGCATGAAATGGTATTCCCCCAATGCTCCGCATTGAAGTGCTTCTATGATACATGCGGCCGAATTAGTCCCCCCCCCCTGTGAGGGGCTGCTTATGCGGCCTGCAACTCGAGCTGCACAGTCTGCATTTCGTCTCGCCACTTTCTGATGGTCTTTGCCGATACGCCGGTGTCTCGCTCAATGGCCTTAACCGCCATTCCTTGTGCCAGCATTCTCAACACCTCCTGCTTCTTGGGGTGCTGGTGCTGAGGGCGGACCGGGAAGGCTACGACAGTAGCAGTGGTCTGATGAGTTGGGTATTCCGCTTCGTACTCTTCCGCCGTCTTGAACTGGGTAAGGGTACGGAGGTCGTAATGAAGCTTTGCCAGTTCCTCGACAGTCGGTTTGCACAGATCATCGCAATCATTCCACTCACAGGTTTTGGGCTCAGGCTCAATGCCTTCCATCTCGTTTAAAAGGGACTGAGGGCGACTTTCCATCATCCACGGAAAGATCAACTCAATCGCCTTGACGTAACGTCTTGCGTGCCTTTCTCCCAGTTGCAGCAAATCCTCTACAGCTTCGTTGGTCACGGCTGGGAGGCTTTCCAAAATCATCACAAGCTTGCGTACAGACAGTTGAGTGGACTTCCCATTAACACCGATGGGGCGGTCATACCAGTCAAGTCGTGCAATTCCCACGACGATATCCATAGCAAACGCTGGATAGCGGCCCCAGTACGTTGTGCGACCGATGAACCCATAGAACGGGTTCTCAATCATCTTGGGCTTTGGTCCACGCGTGCTCTTCGGCTTTCGAGGTAGCTTGGTTTTGGTCTTCGGTGCATTGTCTGCCAGCCACTGATCGGCGTTAGCGGCGATACGTGCATTCAATGCTTCCAATTCTGCTGGGGAGAGCAGATTGGTAGAGGGGCCGGATTCACTGGTGAGGGGCAATTTCGAGACGAGCGGGTGCAGCATGGTTAGTCCTCCTGTGTTAGTTCATTGCATAGGCATTCCTCTCGGGTTCTGCCGTTGGTTTTGATTGCCGCAGGCTTGGGTATCAGCCTGCGGTGGTGCGTGCCTTAAATCAGTCGTGGATATGGCGGTAGCAAGTACGAAGGCGCTGAATCACACGGGGATCAATCTTGCCCTTGTATGCATCTGCAAGCTCAACGCAGTAGGCTGAATGTGCTGCCCTGTATGCCTCGAATGCCTTTATGATGTCGCTGAACCTCCCCAGATAGACCTGCTTGCCGTACTTGGAAATGCGAGCGACAAACCCTTTTCTTCTCGGTCCAAGTGTTACGCCAATGGGGAGAATTCCACGCTGACTCCGAGTATCTCGAAACATCTGGTTGATCATCCTTGGGACCAGCGAGCAGTACTCTGGTGAGTAGACAGTGTTGAGTGGATCAAGAATGTCTTTGTCCAGCTCCGTGTCCACTGCGTTTGCATAAGGCTGAGCGACGAACCAGTCAGCAAACTCTTGGAAGTCGAGCCACTTCCTGCAAACTGTACATCCCGCATAGGCTGTAGCCTCGGACTCGTAGCACCGACGAAGCATGTCAACCCAGCGACTGTGCGAGCGACATGTGGTTTCGTGATAAGGCAAGTCCAGCGCCTTGCGTCTGTCGACCGAGTTGTAGCCCACGCCACATACCAGAGTGTCGGTCGTCAACGGTGCGAAGAGCGGAATCTCCTCTCCGAGACTGTAGTCAAGGTGGATTCCAGCCACGCATGGGGCCACGAGGATTGTTCTGGTGATGTCGTTGATGCTGTGTTGTTGCATGTTGTTACCTCCGTTCAGTTGAAAAATGGGCAATAAAAAACCGACACATTGGTCGGCATCGGGCTCGTCATTCTTCTCACTACGGAGGAGCAGAAACTTAGCTATTCGATGTCGTCGACCTCAATGTTGGTGTTGCTTCGATTGCGTTTGTCATGGGTTCTTCTCATGAGCTGCATTGACCGTCAGGTGGTGGTCAGCCAAAACTTGGGCACTAAAAAGCCTCATGCAATTTTTGGGCGATTTGATCGCACCATGGTCGCGTAGAGGCTTCTAAGTTGTCTGTCTGCTTTACTGAAGCAGATGCGTATCATTGCATACTTGCGCTCCGCTCGTCAAGTAATTGTTGCATCAGGCATTGGAATATGCTCACTGAAAATCGCGACATCAATCATGCCAAAGCACTTCAGCACTGTGCCATTTTGAGTAAACCAGTTTCCAGCGGAGTAGAAGCGACCTGCTTAGCTGGGACTGTCAATTCACCTAGCAAACACTGGGCGGAATGGAAGCGGGAGGTTGGAGCATGACGAATTCAGTGCAGGTTAAGCTTAGGTTTATCGATGGTTTCTAACGAGTTTTCGGTGTCGCCAATAGCCCCAACAACACAGTCACTGCCCCCCGCAAACGAACAATTCCCGAAGCATCTCCGCGATGGTCTCAACAGGCACTCCTGAACCGTAGACATCAAAAGTTATCGTGCCCGACGCATGCCCCATAACAGCCTGTGCGTAAGCCGTAGGAACTCCTTTGGCTTGCATCAAGGACGCCAGCGAGTGCCGCATGGAATGAAACACCAAGCCGGGACCAAAGGTTTCCCCAAGGGCCGCAGGGATTGCCTGTTGGTTAACCCACTCACCGCCTGTCTTGTAGCCAATCTGAGCTAATGAGTCCGATCCACTGAGCTTGCACGCCTCGACATACCTTAAGAACGCTACAAGGTCGAACCCATAGGCACCGTCAGTCAACGGCACCAATCGTTCACTACGCTTGTTCTTGATTGACTTCCCTTCGCCTGCTTCGTTGATGTGAATGGCTGTGATACCTGACGCAAGAGTTTGAACATCGCTGACCGTTAACTGTGAGATTTCATTCAGACGCCCGCCCGTGATAGCTCCAAGGCTCAACAGCCAACGCTTCCATGAGGTCTCAGGCAGCGTATTGGAGTAGGCCACCAGCTTGCCTACCTGATCCTGTGTGAACGCCTTACGACTCGACTCAGTGCCCTTTGTGAGCTTCAGCTTCTTGTCATATGACTTCGGTATGTGACCATTTTCAACTGACCATGCGAGGACTGCTGACAGCTTAACGAGCAGCTTGTTGACCGTTGAAGGCATGCGGCCATTTGAAAGGCGATCACGCAGCGCCACGAGGTCAGCCCGTGAGTGAGTCCGCATGTCCAACTCTCCAAGAGCCGCAGAAATGGTCCCGTGGCAAATCTTGGTTTCCTTCAGGGTCGATTCCTTCTGGTCCTTCCCACGGTCAGCCAAGTAGAGGACCGAGAGAGTCTCAAAGGTCATCGCTGGGGCCAATACAGATAGAGACACCGGGACGTCCGCTACTGACTTCATGGATCGCGTAGAGCTGCCCACAGAGCCTGAGTGGCTTTCATGCAATCCACCCCACACCTGCGTAACGTTGTCATCACGTCCAGCCTCAAACAACTCCACCGAGACGACACGAAAATGTTCTTTCAGCTTGCTCCAAGGGGCATCTGGGTTCTCCAAATGGAACGCCCTGACGAAGCCCGCAAGGTGCTCTGAAGCGTCCAATGCGTCCCGCCTGTTACTGGTCTGAAGGGAAACAGAAGCGAACTCAGTGGTGCTGCCGGTGGCCCTGAGACGCATGTAGTAAATCCCGTTACGCCTGAAGTGATACGGCTTGGCGAGTCTTGTCGTCGGCCTCACGGGAAGAGCGAGGTTTGTAACGGCGTTTGTAACAGCAGACGGAGCTGCAAGGATGCTCATAGCGGTTAGCCCCTGTATTCATTGGGTTAACCTGAGTTCCTTGAAATTCTGGATGTACTGCCGCGAGGATCTGAGGAAGCTCAAGCGGATCACCCTGTTGTGGGATTACATCCGCGCCGTGACCGAGCAGAACCAGGCACTGTTGATGGGTGACAGTCGGCAGATGGTGTTTGCCGACTGAGGATGTTCAAGAACGTTCAGGTTGTAACCGGTTGGCGGCCAGCCACTTTCCTGGACAATGTCTTGCCGAACGCTATCCACCATTTTTCATAATAGAAGGTGGAGATATGCGCGGTGATGAAAATGGCGGCGAACAACAACGGTCGCTTCAGATATTTAACGATGGTATCCCCGCTACCCAGCCAGGTATGCGCCAGCAGCGGATGAACAACGTAGAGCGCGTAGGAGATGGTGGCGATATAAAACAGAATGCGGTTGTTCAGAACATGGGCAATGAATGTCCGGCCATTGAGCAGCGTACTCCCGACCATTGCGGCGGCAATGTAAGGGCGCAAGTAGTTCATGAAACCACCGTCGGGATGACTGGACACGACAAACAGGGCGAATAAAGCCATTTGCACGACCAGCATTTGTGCCGGCGCCTTCACAAGATTGTTACCCAGTCTTTTGTGATAGATCAGCGCCAGTATGCAACCAGACAGTATTTCATCAATGCGGTAATAGGTATTGATGACGACATGGGCATCATTCATGACTCGATAGGTTGTGACGGCGATGGCAAGAAAAGGGATCAGCACCATCCACCTTTTCCTCATCATGACTACCAGCAAGGCGATGGCCACATAAAACTGGACCTCCATGCACAAGCTCCATAAATGGCCGTTTACATCGCCAAGCCACATGGGCGGCCAGTTGGCAAAGAACAAAAAATTTGCGATGTAGTAATCCGGAGGGCTGCTCATGATAGGCAAGACAATTGCCATGTACAGCCAGGCAAGAGGCACAATGCGAAAGAACCTGCGAATCAGAAAATCAATGACGCTGTCGTTATTGAGCAGAAAACTTGTTATCAGGAAACCCGACAAGGTAAAAAATATAGCCATGCCCATGACGCCTGCAGCAGAATTCAACTGCAAAAACTTTGGGCCAAGTGGTAGCAGGTGACACGCCAGTACCAGCAAGATACTAATTCCGCGCCATCCATCAAGTACGTTTAATCGAGAGCCTGCTACGGAACTATCACTCATATTGGCATTCGCTCTTTGGATATAAAAACCCAATAGTCGTAGCAGTGAAAATCTCATGGAGCCAGACCATTCAAGCCTGAAGTCTAGGTCACCTTTTGCGCTTTACACTTCACGCCATGATAAAATTTTGTCGCGCGCATTTGGCTAAATAACTGTTTTTTTGACGTTGCTTTCATGGCGTGAAGTGCAACGTCCACTTTTTGGCAGATGCGTTGCGAGCGCTGTCAGGCGCTCGCCTCCTTGAGTTCCAGCATCAGCCCGCTCAAGCGTTTGACCCGACGTCGCACCGCCTCTTCGAAGACGCCAGCCCGAGGCTCGATCAATGTGAACCAATCCTTGGCCCGGGTGATGCCGGTATAGATCAGCTCCTTGGTGAGCACCGGGTTCAGGGCATCGGGCAGGATCAACGCAGTGTGGGCGAATTCCGAGCCCTGGGATTTGTGCACGGTCATGGCGTACACGGTTTCGACATCATTGAGGCGACTGGGCAACACAAAACGCACACCGCCCTGGCCGTCGTTCCTCGGGAACGCGACTCGCAGCACCGGTTTCCCGGCCTCGGGCCCCTCGCGCTCGGGAAGCTTGAGGGCAATGCCGATGTCGCCATTCATCAAGCCCAGGCCGTAATCGTTGCGGGTCATCAGCACTGGCCGGCCTTCGTACCACTGCTGGTCGCTGTCGATCAGCCGGGCCTTCAGCAAGGCGTCGGTCACCCGCTGGTTCAAGCCTTCCACGCCCCACGGGCCTTTGCGCACCGCGCACAACAACTGGAAGGCGTCGAACGCCTGCAAAACCTGCCGGGCCCAATCGGTCCAGCGCGCATCGTCCAGGGGACAATCGAGCGCTGGACGCTGGTTGCGCAGCAGGCTCAAGTAATAGCGGTAGCCTTGCGGCCCCTCACCATGACCTTCGAGCAACAGGCGCTCCAGCGCCCGATCCTGTTCATTGCGCAGGGACAGGCTGAACACATCGTCGTGGCTTCGCGCCGCCAGCAACTTGCGGGCTTGCGCGGGCTGTTGCTGGTTCACCCAACGAGCCAACTGGCCAATGCCGCTGCCTTCGCCGAAACGCCGCGAGTGGCGCAACATCACCACTTGCTGGGCCAGCGGATGGGTGCCCTGGGTGTCTTCCTGCAGCCCGCTGCCTTCCAGGCTTTCACCGCTGACGGTTTGCAGCCATTGTCGAGTGTGTGGGCTATACCAGCCCGCTTCGGCGTCGCGACACAGATCGCCCAGCACGGCACCGGCCTCCACCGACGCCAGTTGGTCCTTGTCACCCAACAGCACCAGGCGGGCATGGGCCGGCAGCGCATCGAGCAGGTTGGCCATCATTTCCAGGTCGATCATCGACGCTTCGTCCACCACCAGTACATCCAGCGGCAAGTGATTGCCGGCGTGGTGACGGAAATGTCGCGTCCCCGGGCGGCTGCCGAGCAGGCGGTGCACGGTGGTGACGTCAGAGGGGATTTTCTCGCGGATGGCTTCAGTGACTTTCAGCGTTCGCACTTGTGCGCTGATGGACTCGGTCAGCCGCGCCGCCGCCTTGCCGGTTGGCGCCGCAAGACGAATGCGCAGCGGCTTGCCCGCCTCTACGGCCGGGGCCTGGAGTAAGGCGAGCAAGCGCACCACCGTGGTGGTCTTGCCGGTTCCCGGACCGCCGGTGACGATACTGAAAGCGCTGCGAGTCGCCAGGGCGCAAGCGAGTTTTTGCCAGTCGACGACCTCACCGGGCCTGGCCGGACCGAATAGCCCCGTCAGGCGCTGCAACAAGTCCCCTGGTGCGTTCTCGTGCACCGCCAGGCGCTCGCGCAACGCATTGTCGATACGTCGTTCGTAGGTCCAGTAGCGTCTCAGGTACAGGCGCTTGCCGGCCAACACCAGAGGCCGCTGATGCACGCTGTCGCGCTCGTCCGCCGCCAATGCGACCAGGCTGCTGGCGGCCAGCACCTTGCACCAGTGGGCGCCATCCAGCCCTTCCAGCAGTTGCGATGGCAGCAACATCGCGCCACCTTGCAGGTCGCCTTCCGGGGGCAGCGACAGGGCGAAGTCCGGCTCCTTGAGGGTTTCGAACAGGTCCAGGCACACATGCCCATGACCCAACTGGTGACTGGTCAATGCCGCCGCCAGCAGTACCAGCGGATCATCGTTCGGAGCCAGCTCGTGAAGAAAACCGACGAAGGCCTTGTCCAGTGCTCGCAACCAGCCGCGCTCGACCCAACGCGTGAGCAGCAGCAACAAGTCTTCGGCACGCGTCAAAGGGCTGAGTTGCGCCAGGCTGTCGGCACTCAATGGCGTCGACAGTACATTGGCGAAGGTGCGGCTCATAGCAGTTCTCCCTGTTCCCAGGCGGGTTCGACCCTGGGCTGCGGCTTGCCCTGAAACAGGCGGTCCAGTTGCTCGATCAGCACCTTGGGTGGGCGGGCAAAATACACGCCCTGGCTTGGCGCACGGGTACCGCGCAGGAACAGGTACAGCGCGCCTCCGACATGCCGGTCGTAATCGTAATCGGCAAGCCGGGCCTTGAGCTGGCGGTGCAGGGCCAGCAGGTACAACACGTATTGCAGGTCGTAGCGGTTGTCGAGAATCGACTGCTCCATGGCCTGCGCGGTATAGGCCGCGTCGTCGACGCCGAGCCAGTTGGATTTGTAGTCGGCGACGTAATAGCGGCCGTCATGCTCGAACGTCAGGTCGATGAAGCCCTTGAACATGCCGTTGAGCAACACCGACTCGGCGGCCACCCGAGGCACACCGTTGTGGGTGTATTGACACACCAGCGCATCGAGCTTGAGCACATCGACCTTGTGGCTGGCGAACCAGAACTCCATTTCGACCCGGTACTGGGTCAACTGCCCGAATACCACCGGTGCCTCGCCGCTGCCGAGCGGCAACGGCGACTTGAGCAGATGCTGCAGCCATTCACTCAGCGTGCTGATCCAGCCTTCCCAGCCACGGCGATTGCAGCGACGGGCAATCGCATCTTCCACGGCTTGCCCGGTGACGGCAAAACCTTCGTTGCCTGCCCATTCGAGCAACCCATGGAGAAAGGTGCCCGGGTTCGGGCCACGGGGGAATCGATGGATATCGGCACCGCCGGCCACCATCTCTCGAGGGGTATGCGGGTCGAGACGTTCGTCGTCGAAGAGTTTCTGTGCCTGTGCACTTTCGGGCGCCTGATCACTGCCGATACTCAGGCTGTCGCCGATGCGCAAGGCGCTGTAAGAAGCAATCCACCAGTTTTCACTGGCCTTGCGTTGCACGGTCAACGGTGCCAGCAACGCAGCGGTGTTCTGCGGTGGATGGTAGTGCTCGCGGGTGGCTTCAGGCATTTGTTCAAGACCAATCGCCGGACAGCCCTGTTGAAGGTCTCGCAACCAGGCCTGCAAGCCCGCCGACTCGTTCAAGCAAGCACCGCCACCCAACAGATACCCGAGCGCCGACAGGTGCAGCACCGAGCTGTTGTTATTGCCGCGCTTGAGATCCGCCACGCCCAGCCAGCAGGCATGTTGCGCCCGGGTCAGCGCCACATACAACAGGCGCAGGTCTTCGGCCAGGCGCTCATCATCGGCCAGGGCGATCAATTCGGCCGTGGGGTTCAACGTCACTTGGGCCTTGCCTGCGGCGTCGTGGTAATGCAACGGCAGACGGCTGCCATCCACCGGTTTCGCCGAGCAAATGAACGGCAGGAACACCAACGGGTACTCCAGCCCCTTGGACTTGTGGATGGTCACGACCTTGACCAGTTGCTCGTCGCTTTCCAGACGCAGGATCTGCTCTTCACCCGCCTGGCCCGACAATGCCAGGTGCTCGGACAAATGCCGGATCAATGCCTGCTCGCCATCAAGTTCGGCGGCCGCCTGTTGCAGCAACTCGGACAGGTGCAGCAGGTTGGTCAGGACCCGCTCGCCATCGCTGCGCGCTATCAATGCCTGGGGCAGCTTGAAGTCATGCAGCAAGCGTCGCAGCATTGGCAACACGCCCTGCTTGCGCCAAATCTCGCGATAGCGGCGAAACTGCATGACCCGCGCTTCCCAGGCCAGTTCGTCCTGGTTCAATTGCTCAAGCTCGACCAACGACAGATTCAGCGTGATGCTGGCCAGTGCCGCGCGCAGTGGCCGCTCGACGTCCGGCTCGGCGCAGGCCTTGAGCCAGGTCAGCACGTCATGGGCTTCCTGCGCGGCGAACACCGAATCCTTGTCCGACAGATAAACGCTACGCACGCCTCGGTTAGCGAGCTCGGTACGCACCGCCTGCGCCTCCTTGCCATCACGCACGAGGATGGCAATGTCCGCAGGCATCAAGCCTCTGAGCGGCTGGTCATCGCGCACGAAGCCCGCAACGCCTTGTTGTCCGCCGTTGAGCAAGGCGGTGATTTCGCTGGCACAGGCGGCGGCCAGTTGTTGGCGATAGACCGCACCGGACAACGGCTGCTCGGCGCACAGGTGCCAGATGTTCAACGCCGGTACTGCCTGGTGATCGATGCGCAGGATTTCCTTGCGCCCCTGCGACTCGACAGGCTGGAAGGGCACCGGGTTGTCGCCATTGTTCTCCCGGAACAGGAACGCCCCGCGCCCGGACTCGCGAGACTCGGCATAGTCGAACACGTGGTTCACGGCACTGACCATGCCATGGCTCGAACGGAAGTTGGTGCCCAGGGTATGCAGGCGGCCTGTGGTCGCCTGGCGGGCCCGCAAGTAGGTATAGATGTCGGCGCCGCGGAAGGCGTAGATCGCCTGCTTCGGGTCGCCGATCAGGAACAGCCCGCTGTCGGGGCTGTTGTCTTCAATGCGGTAGATGCTCTCGAAGATCCGGTACTGCACCGGGTCGGTGTCCTGGAATTCGTCAATCAATGCCACCGGGAACTGTTCGCGGATCAAGCTCGCCAGTCGCTCGCCGCCATCGCTTTGCAGCGCCGCGTCCAGGCGCAGCAACATGTCGTCGAAGCCCATTTCCGCACGACGGCGCTTTTCCTCTTCGAAACGCGCCCCCACCCAATGGGCAGCGTGTTGCAGTACGGCCGCATCGGGCGTCGGCAAGCCATCAAGACAGGCCTTGAGCGCGGGCATCGCGTCCAGGCCCGGATGATCCGGCGCGACGCCTTTTTTCCAGGCTTCTGCCATACCCTCAGGCGTCAGGCGCGTGAAGCCGGTGCCGATGTCCAGTTGCTCGAGGGACTCGTCTTCGGCCCAGGCTTTGATTTTCTCGAACCAGGGTTCGAAGTACCGCGCCTGCATCTTGCGCCCGTCGACACTCTTGCTGGCGACACCTTCGTGACACAGGGCCAGCAACTCGTCGGCCCACTGGCGCCACGGCATCTTCAGCTCAAGCAAGGCGGCTCGCCGCTCCTGCAGGCACTCGGTGATCAATTGCGCCGGCTCCTTACCGGCGAGGGTGTCGCGCGCGCTGGCGAACAACCCGCGGATCCGCGGCAACAAAGCGGCCGGACCGCCCCAATTGCTGCGCACCCAGTTCAACGCATCGCCCTGCATCGGATAACAGAACAAGCGCCAGTAATCGCGCAGCACTTCCCCCAGCAGATCGCTGTGGTCGGTTTCCAGGGTCTGAGTGAACAGGCTACCGCTGTCGAAAGCGTGCTCGCGCAACATGCGCTGGCACCAACTGTGGATGGTCGACACGGCCGCCTCATCCATCCATTGCGCGGCGATGTCCAGGCGGTTGGCGCAGCCGGGCCACTGTTCCGGCGCGTACTCTTGCCGCAGCTGGTTGATCAGTGCGTCGGGGGCCGGCGTTTCGTCGCGGAAAAACCGTGCGGCTTCTGCCAGTCGCGTACGGATGCGTTCGCGCAGCTCTTTGGTCGCGGCATCGGTAAAGGTCACCACGAGGATCTGTGGCGGCAGCAGTTCACGACCGAAACCATGGGAGTCTGCACCATGGCCCAGGATCAGCCGCAGGTAGAGTGCGGAAATGGTAAAGGTCTTGCCGGTCCCGGCGCTGGCCTCGATCAGTTGACTGCCACGCAGCGGGAACGCCAGGGCCAAGGGTGTCTGGGTGGTCATGGGCGGGCTTCCTCACTGGACACTGAGCGCCAAGGGGCCTCAAGCAGTGGTCGATACAAGGCATCGCACCAATCGACGAATGTCTCGTCGGCGACCAGGGCGTCGTAATCGGCGAACTGACGGGCCAGCGCCATGCTTTCGCGGCGCTCGCCATCAGTGGTCAAGCCGTCCCCCTCATAGGCCTTGCGGGCCGCTGCCTGGGCTTTGGCCGGGTCGGTCTGCCCGAGCCATGCAAAGGCGGTCTTGACCGCTATCGGCAGGGGTTGGCGCATTCCGGATTGCCAGGCCAGTAACAGATCACCCAGGGTTCCCAAGGCACTCTCCTGTGCAATCGGGTCGAGTAGCAGGCTGTCATCACTGGCGACCAAGGCCGTGGTCATCGGCATGCCGCTGGCGCACGCCACCAGATGATTGACCCACGGTCGTGTCAGCCGATGCCACTTGCGGGTCTTGATCGAACCAATGCTGTTGGGGATCGTCGTGACTGCCAGCAAGCCCCCGTCTGCCCGTTGATGCAGGCCACTGAGCCAGCCCTCGATACGCAGGTCGTCCACTTGCAGATTGACTGGCAGGGCACTGCTCAGGGGTGTTGGCCATAACGCCAGGAGCTGTTGATAACGCGCAAGCAGATCCGGCAAGGGTTCGATCAACTCGCGTTGCAGGCATTCGCCAAATCCTGCCATGGGCAGCAGCCCACTGTTTTGCAGGCGACTGGCCTGCGCCTCCAGCACCTGCTCGGTATTTTCCAGGTCTGCCAACGCCGCGCCGAGCAAACTGTCGCTCAGGCCATAGCGTTGCAAGGCATCGAGGACAAAGGGTTCTTCATCGGCCAAAGGCGCTTCTGCAGCTTCAAAGAACACCTTCAATCGCTGACTGAAGAAATGTCGCACCGGGTTGCGCAAGAAATCCTGCAGTTGCCCAAGACTCAGCGGTTCCTCCTGGATGTGGGCATCGAGCATCTCATGGCCAGGCGCATGCCCACCGGCCTGGTGAAGCACCTGCCACTCGCTGGCATAGCTGAACAGGGCATCACCCTGGTGGAAGTAACGGGCACTGAAGGGTTGCAGCGGATGCTCCTGGGTCATGGCCTCAAGCAAGCCTTCCTCGGCATCGGCCAATCGCCAACCGCTGGCCAGGTGGTCACGGAGCTGGCCGATCAGCACGGATGCCGGGCGCTCGCTGTTATCGCGAATGCTGCGACCGACCCAGCTTATGTAGAGTTGATCGCGCGCCGACAACAATGCCTCCAGCAGCAAATAGCGGTCGTCCTCACGCCGCGAGCGATCGCCAGGCCGGTAGTCGCTGCCCATGAGGTCGAAGTCCAGTGGCGGCTGTGCCCGCGGGTAATCACCATCGTTCATCCCCAGCAGGCACACCAGCTTGAACGGAATCGCGCGCATGGGCATCAAGGTACAGAAGTTGACCGCTCCAGCCAGAAAACGCTGGGACAATCGCCCCTGATCGAGACCGGCCAACCAGGCTTCACGGACGACGGTCAGCGGTAGTTCGTCGTGCAAGCCAACTGACTCACAGTTTTCCAGCCAGGTTTCGCGTAACGTTTCCAGCTGCGTCAACAAATACTCGTCGTGCTCGTTACTGGCCTGGAAGAACAGTGCCACCAATGCCTGCAAGCGCTGGCTCCATTGCTGCGGCGATGCCGGTTGAGAGAGCTCGTGGTGGGCAATTTCCAGTGCGTCCAGTAGCGCAACCAGCGGGCCTATGAGCGCGGCATCCAGACCACCGATTTCGTCATAGGGTTCGATGCCGCCACAGGCACCCGAACTGCCAACGGCATACCCGAGCAACATGCGCCGCAAGCCAAAACGCCAACTGTTTTGCTCCAATGCCTCGGGCAGCCCCAGGCCTGCGCGCTGCTCGGCGTTCATCCCCCAGCGGATACCCGCCCCTTCGATCCAGCGATGCAGGGTTGGCAGGTCACGTTCCTCTACGCCGAAACGCTCCCGTAGCGCCGGGACATCCAGCAGGTCGAGAATCTCGCTGACCGGGAAACGGCTGTCTGGCAACTTGAGCAGATGCTCCACCGCGATCAACAGCGGGTCACGGCCGCGCTGCCCTTGGTCCGCGAGGGTGAAGGGTATGAAGCGCGGGTCGTGGCGCTCAAGCTGGCCGAACACCGCGCGAATATGCGGGGCGTAGGCATCAATGTCCGGGACCATGACAATCACATCCCGGGGACGTAAAAGCGGATCGGCGCTGAAGCGTGCGAGCAACTGATCGTGCAGGATCTCCACTTCGCGCTGGGCGCTGTGGGCAATGTGGAAGCGGATCGACGAGTCTTTCTGTAGATCCACGGCCGGCCAGTATTCACGGGTTTCGCCCAATGGACGCAACTCAAGGATGTCGTCTTGCAACTGGTTGAGCATGTGCAGCGGTTGGCTTTCACTGAACAGGTCGATGCGCCCGTCACGAAACGCCGAGCGATAGCTGTTGGGATCGTCGTAGCTGTCGAGCAGGTTGATGTAGTCCCGTCCCTGCTTGCCCCATGCAGCCAGTAAGGGATGCGCGTGTTGATGCAGGGTTTGCGGATCGAGAACGCCCGGCATGCCACTTTTGCGCGCCTGCCGTTTGTATTGATGACGTAGCAGGTCTTTGTCGGCGACGATGTCTGCCCAATGGTGACGACAGGGGTTGTGCACGCACAGCAGCACCTGGCTGAACCGAGCCAGTCCGGCCAGGGCCTCGAGGGCTTGAGCGGGCAGCGAGGAAATGCCGAATACGATGACCCGTGACGGTAATCCACTCGGAGCCACGTCGAGGCTGTTGATGCGTTCGATAAACCGCTGATGCACGCCGGCCCGGCTTTGCGCCATCCCTTCTTCACCGACATCCAGCAACAGTGCACGCCACAACTCTGCCTGCCAGGCATTGGCAGCAGTCAGCAGCTTGGCTTCGCCCCTGCCGTTACGTAACTGGTGACGACCTTGCGCCCAGTCTTCGAGCCAATCGGCGCGGTACACCTGGTACTGGTCGAACAGATCCGCCAGTCGCTCAGCCAGTTGATAGCGTTTGCGCAAATCGGGGTCATGCGTGAGAAAACGCTGGAGCGGCTCGAAGTGTGGCTGATTGATCAACTGCGGCAGCAGACGCATCAGGCGCCAGGTCAGGGGGGCTTTATCCAGCAGCGACTTGGCCGGGATCTCGTCGCGACCCAGGACCATCCGGTAGAGCTGCCACATGAAACTGCCGGGCAATTGCACATCGATGGCGGCGGCGATCCCGCAGCCGCCCATGTCGTCGTCTTCAGGATCTTCGGCGAGTGCCAGCTTAAGCCATTGCGCGATGCCGTTGCTCTGCACCAGGGCGATTTCATTTTCCAGGGGGGCCAGCGGGTAGCGCCGCATCCAGCTCACCACCAGGCTGCGTAACTCGTCCAGGCGATTGCCGTGAACCACCATAAAACCAGCACTGAGGGACGTTGCGTCCGGCATAAAGGCTTCCTTGGAAAGCGCAAATCGAGGGACGACTTTAACATTGAAGGCGGTTGGCTTCATTTTTAGGAGCGAGCATGCTCCGGGCGGCGTTCCGATGATGGTCGTCAACGATAAGGCTGGGGGCCTGATACCCCGTGCGCTCTCCGGTTCATCGCGAGCGTGCTCGCTCCTACAGGAGGGTTAGCGATTGCCACAAAGACAAAACCCCCACCTGCATGCGCAGATAGGGGTTTTGGAATTTAATCTTGACGATGACCTACTCTCACATGGGGAAACCCCACACTACCATCGGCGATGCATCGTTTCAC
>LNAP01000336.1_pt1 | contig 53262 bp, 40 predicted proteins | sample 602601 | NCBI WGS metagenome assembly LNAP01 (sample SAMN02440304, study PRJNA202911) | soil metagenome | biome: Subtropical and temperate rainforests or woodlands; isolation source: soil samples (1 kg each in a 20% v/v slurry with milli Q water) were... ...
TGCCGTCCGCCATGCTATTTGCCGCTGCCGGCCACGTCCTGGGTGTCGCGGGTCAGGTAATAGGCGCCGATGATCGGCAGGAAGGTGATCGCCATGACGATGATCGCCGCCACATTGGTGACCGGCCGCTGATGCGGGCGGATGAGTTCGTTCAGCATCCAGATCGGCAAAGTGCGCTGCTGCCCGGCAGTGAAGGTGGTGACGATGACCTCGTCGAAGGAGAGCGCGAAAGCCAGCATGCCGCCGGCCAGCAGCGCCGTCGCCAGATTGGGCAGGATGACATGGCGGAAGGTCTGGAAGCTGTTGGCGCCGAGATCCATCGAGGCCTCGATCAAGGCCGGGGATGAGCGCCGCAGCCGGGCGATCACGTTATTATAGACCACCACGATACAGAAGGTAGCATGGCCGAGGACGATGGTCCAATAGGTGAAGGGCACATCGCCGAGCGCAAAGGCCGCCCGGAGCGAGATGCCGGTGACGATGCCGGGCAAAGCGATCGGCAGCAGGATCAGCAGGGTCACCGATTCCTTGCCGAAGAAGCGGAAGCGGTACATCGCCCCGGCGGCGCAGGAGCCCAACACCAAAGCAATCGCCATGGAGAGCAAGGCCACGCGCACCGATAGCCACAGCGCCTGCCAGAAATCGTCCCGCGCGAAGGTGACGGCGAACCATTGTGTGGTCAGGCCGGGCGGCGGGAAGGAATAGCTTTTGTCGTCGGTGGTGAAGCCATAGAGGATGATGAAGAGGATCGGCAGGTTCAGGAACAGAACGCCGAACCAGGCGGCGGCGGTCAGGCCGAAGCCGGCCTTTGCCTGGCTGCGGTCAGATGGCATCGAAAGCTCCGAAGCGTTTGGCGATGGCGAGATAGACCGCCATGATGGCGATCGGCACCATGGCGAAGGCGGCAGCCATGGGAATGTCGCCCGACGTTCCCTGGAACTGATAGACCGCCTGGCCGATGAAGGGGCGCGATGAGCCGATCAGCTGCGGGATGATGTAATCGCCGAGGGTCAGTGAGAACGTGAAGATCGAACCGGCCGCGACGCCGGGTACCGAGAGCGGCAGGATCACCTTGCGGAAGGTCTCGCCAGGCCTGGCGCCAAGATCGCTGGAGGCTTCGATCAGCGAGCGCGGCACTCGTTCCAGCGCCGCCTGGATGGGCAGGATCATATAAGGCAGCCAGATATAGACGAAGGTGATTGTGGTGCCGATATAGGAGGTCGAGAGCGACGAGCCCTGCACCACCGGCAGCGACAGCAGCCAGTCGAGAAAGCCGCTGAGGCCGAGTTCATTGAAGATCCAGTGGATGGCGCCTTCCTTGGCGAGGATCAGCTTCCAGGCATAAACGCGGACCAGATAATTCGACCAGAGCGGCAGCATGACGGCGACATAGAACAGCGCCTTCATCCGCGACCCTGCATAGCGCGCCATGTAATAGGCCAGCGGAAAGGCGATGATGGCGGCGATCAGTGTGACGATGGCGGCCATGCCGGCGGTGCGCCAGATGATCGACAGATTGGTGGCGGTGAAGAGACGCAGGTAGTTGCCCAGGGTCGGCTGCATCACCACCTTGCCGGAGAAATCATCAAGCTGGAAAAAGCTCTGCAGCAGCAGGCTGAAGAGCGATCCCAGATAGATGATGCCGAGCCAGAGCAGCGGCGGCACCAGCAACAGCGCCAGCAGCGCTTTCGGTCGGGTATAGAAATAACTCGACAGGCGACCCGCCAGGCTTGGGATGCGTACCGTCTCGGTCAGGTTTGCCATCGGCTGCCTCAGCCTTGGAAGCGCATGAGATCGTTGGCATTCCACCACAGCAATACCTGCTCGCCTTGGGCCGGCAGATAGAGGCTGTCGCGATTCTGCAGCATGACGGTCAGCTCGCCGCCGCCGGACAGGTCGATGTCATAGCGGCTGCCGGCGCCGAGATAGAGAACGGATTTGACGATGCCGTCGGCGGACATGGCGCGCCCGCTATGGCTCTCCGGCACGGCCGCACCGCGGCGCTCGACATGGATCTTTTCCGGCCGGATCGAACAGGCGCCCGGCGCACCGGTCAGGCGGGCGGCGACCTCGCCGTTCAGCAGGTTGGAAACGCCGACGAAACCGGCGACAAAGGCCGTACGCGGACGCTCATAGAGCTCGCTCGGCGGTGCCATCTGCTCGATGCGTCCCTGATTGAAGACGGCGATCCGGTCACTCATCGACAAGGCCTCACCCTGGTCGTGGGTGACGTAGATGAAGGTGATGCCGACCTGGCGTTGAATGGCTTTCAGTTCCACCTGCATTTGCTCGCGCAATTTAAGATCGAGCGCGCCCAAAGGCTCGTCGAGCAGCAGCACGCTGGGACGGTTGACCAAGGCACGGGCCAAGGCGACACGCTGGCGCTGGCCGCCGGAAAGCTGCGACGGCTTGCGCTCGCCGAAACTGCCCAGGTCCACCATTTCCAACATTTCCTGAGCTCGGCGCCGGCGTTCGGCGCCCGGCACCTTCTTGATCATCAGGCCATAGGCGACATTCTCCGCCACCGTCATATGCGGGAACAGGGCGTAGTCCTGGAACACGGTGTTGACGTCGCGGTCGTAAGGCGGCACGCCGGCCATCGGCTTGCCATGAATTGAGACGCTGCCGCTGGTCGGTTGTTCGAAACCGGCAATCAGGCGCAGGCAGGTGGTCTTGCCGGAACCCGACGGTCCCAGCATCGCGAAAAATTCACCGTCGAGAATCTCGAAGCTGACATCGTCCACCGCCTTGACCGCGCCGTAATGGCGCGAGACGGACTGGAAGGAAACAGCATTGGCGGAAGGTGCTTTGGTCATGATGTTGATCGACGGAACCTGTATTTTTAACGACTGAAAATCGGTGATCGAAATCGGGCGTCCGGTCAAATAGGGCGGGGGGGGGGCCTGCGATCCGCCCCCCCGGGGGCTGCAATTCGTTACTGACCGCTTTGGATCGACTGATAGGCGGCGACCCAATCCTTATAAGCGACGCAGTCGCCACCGGCACTGCCGCAGCTCTTGATCGGCGTCTTCCAGAAATGGATCAGGCTGAAAAGCTGTGAGCCGTTGTTGCGGCACCCAACCTCGCCGATGATCTCTTCCTTGCAGGCGGTCGGTACCGACGGCACGCTGCCGAACCAGGCGGCAACGCCGGCCTGGGTCTTCGGCGTCAGCGAATGCGCCAGCCACTTATAAGCGCAATTCGGATGCGGTGCCGAGCTCGCCATCATCGTGGTGTCGGCCCAGCCCGTCGCCCCTTCCTGAGGGATGGTCATGCCGACATTGACCTTCTTGCTGGAGCGCAGGGTATTGACCTGATAGGCCCAGGAAGTCGAGGCGACCACGCCTTCCGAAGTGAAATCGTCGACCTGGGCGGCCGCGTCGCTCCAATACTTGGTCACCAGCTTGCGCTGGCCGCGCAGCAATTCGACCGCGGCATCGAATTGCGGCTGAGTGAGCTCATAGGGATCCTTGATGCCCAGTTCCGGCTTGTGGGCCATGAGATAGAGTGCGGCATCGGCGATATAGATCGGGCCGTAATAGGCTTCCACGCGGCCTTTATTCGACTTGCCGTCCGGCAGCTTCTGCTCCTCGAAAACCACGCTCCAGCTTTGCGGTGCGTTCTCGAAGACGTCCTGATTATACATCAGGACGTTCGGGCCCCACTGCCAGGGCACGCCGTAATGCTTGCCGCCGACCGTGTGCCAGGCGCCATTCTGCAGCTTGGGATCGATCGTATCGTAACCCGACACCAGCGCCGTATTGACTTCCTGCACGGTGCCGCCGGCGATCAGGCGCAACGAGGCATCGCCCGATGCAGTCACCAGATCGAAGCCGCCGCCATTCATCAGCGACACCATCTCATCCGAGCTGCCGGCCGTCTTCACCGTCACCTTGCAGCCGGTTTCCTTCTCGAAATCGGTGACCCAGTCGTAAGCCTTGTCGGATTCACCGCGTTCGATGTAACCGGGCCAGGCAACGATCGCCACCTCGCCCTCACCTTGGCCGATGCTTGTCAGCATATCGGCCATTGCCGCGCCGCTCGTCGCCAGGACACCGATTGCCGATACCAGGGCGGATGCCGCCAGCCTGGTCGAATAGGACATGTTGCCTCCTAGAATTTTGTTTCCCAGTTGTTGTCCGCCGATCGGCTTTATCTCGATCGATTCCGTGTCAGGCTTCGATCGGCGCTGGGCCGATTGATTCCGTGTCAGGACTCTCGGAACCGACCCCCGATAGCCGGCGGCGCCGCATTCTGTCACGTGCGGCGCCTGACGGCAGACCCTAACGCGGCGCCGTAAGATTGTAAAATCGGAAAAGCTGCAGAACGCCGTCAGATCCGAGCGATCAGCGTCAGATAACGGGCGTTTTTTGAAAATCCGCCAAGGACTTGCTGAGAACTTCCTGGTCAAGATCCCGGGTGATGAAAACCAGCCGTGACCGGCGATCGTCGCCCGGCCAGGCGGGCAGGACAACCGGAGGATGGAACAGGTGCTGCACGCCATGGATGGCAACCGGCTTATCTTCCCCGTCGACGTTCAGGATGCCCTTCAGGCGCAGCAGATTGGCGCCCTGGGTCGCGGTCAGCATTTCGATCCAGTTGACGAAACGATCCCAATCCAGTGGCTGGTCATGGGTCAGGCAAAAGGCGCGGATATGATCGTCATGACGATTGATGTCATTCTCGGCGTGATCGTGGTCATGATCGTCATGCCCGTGTTCGTGCTTGTGCTCATGGTGATGATGACCGTGATCATGGTCATGCTCGTGATGATCGTCGCGATAGGCTTCCTCGCGCAGCCAGCCCTGCACATCCATGCTCTTGGTTTCGGGATTATAAAGGCCGGCATTGAAAAGCTGCGGCGCCTCGATACGTCCTTGAATCACGTGATGGATCGGTGCAGCCGGATTGAGCCGGCGCAGGCGCCGCTCCAGCGTGTCAAGCTCGGCTTCCGTCACCAGATCGGTTTTGGTCAGCAACAGGCGGTCCGCGACGGCAGCCTGCTTCACGGCTTCCGTTTGGCGATCCAGCTGGTCCATGCCGTTGACGGCATCGATCGTGGTGACGACACCGTCAAGCCGGTAGAAAGCCGATAACAGCGGATCGCCGATCAGTGTATGCAGGATCGGCGCCGGATCGGCCAGGCCGGTGGTTTCGATCACCAGCCGCCGGAAGCGCGTGATTTCGCCGCGTTCGCGCTGCTTATAGAGCCGCCGCAAGGTGTCGATGAGATCGCCGCGCACCGTGCAGCAAAGGCAGCCTGATGACAGCAGCAGCGTATCCTCGCTGGCCGCTTCGAGCAGCTCGTGATCGAGGCCGATCTCGCCGAATTCATTGATGACGACCGCCGTATCGGCCATCCAATCCTGCATCAGCAGATGCCGCAGCAAGGTCGTCTTGCCCGAACCGAGAAAGCCGGTGATGACCGAGACGGGCAGCTTTTCCGGCGCCGCCTGTGCAGCGGGCGCCGATGCGTCCTGGGCCGATCCTTGTTCGTTCATATCGCTTCCACCCGCTTCAAGCCATGCAGCGCATAGAGCGCCAAAGTCAACAGAATGATGGCGCCGGTCTGATGCAGCACCGCCAGCGGCACCGGCACCACCAGCATCAGCGTTGCGATGCCGAGCGACACCTGCGCCAGCAAGGCGAAGATCAGGTAATAGGCGCGGAACTGCAAGCGATCCGCCAAGCCGCTGCGACAAAGCCGGACGACGAAGGCGATCAGCACGATGGTGACGATCAACGCGGTCAGGCGATGCAGAAATTGTGCGGTGCCGGGATTTTCGAAGAAATTGATCCACCAGGGAGACTGGAAGAACAGGTCGTCTGCGATGAAATGCTCGCCCATCATGGGGAAATTGTTATAGATCAGCCCGCCATGCAGGCCGGCAACGAAACCGCCGATGGTGATTTCCAGGCCGATCAGCGCCAGCAGGATCCAGCCATGGCGCGACAGGCTTTGCCTGGCCGCGGCAGACAGCCGGCCGAGGGCAACGGGCTGCAACAGATCCATCGCCGACCAGAAGATATAGGCATAAATAACCAAAGCCAGCAGCAGATGCGCCACCAGGCGATACTGGCTGACGCTGGTGCGGTCTTCGAAGCCGCTGGCGACCATGACCCAGCCCAGCAGGCCCTGCAGGCCGCCCAGCACGAACATGGCGATCAGGCGCCCGCGCCAGGCCTTGCGGATCCAACCCTTCATCAGGAACCACAGGAAGGGCAGCAGGAAAACGACGCCGATCAGGCGGGCCCAGAGCCGGTGGAGATATTCCCACCAGAAGATCCCCTGGAAGCCGGCGAGATCCATGGCGCTGTTGACATGCTTGAACTGCATCGTCTGCTTGTAGAGGTCGAAGACCTCGTTCCACTGCGCCTCGTTCAACGGCGGGATGCCGCCGATGATTGGCTGCCATTCCATGATCGACAGGCCGGAGCCGGTGAGGCGGGTGATGCCGCCCAGCACCACTTGGCCCAGGATCATGAAACAGACCAGCAGCAGCCAGCGGCCAACCGCCCTGTCATGCGCCAGCAAGAGAGGGGATGGCGATGGCGCAGCATCGGTCTTGCCGGAACCTGCCGTCCGGCTGGCGGCGGGGGAATGCGTCAAACTCACAATACAACCTCGAAGGCGTCACTGCGGCGATAGAGGCCCAAACGGGCAAAACTGGTGGCAAAGATAGCGCCAGCAGCCGTAAAGGCCAGCCAAAACCACATGCCGGGCGGCGACGCACCGCCGCAGAGATACCCTAACGGGTGTCTGGAGGTGATAAAGACCCCGGATCGATCACCGAAAGCCGCAAATCACGGTCGCCGGCGGTATTTTTCCGGCAGCAGGCTTGCGACGGCGACCCGTTTCAGCCGCTCGCCCCCACTGCTTTCCGGCGCCGCACCGGCTTGCGTATCGGGTTCGGCGAGGATGACGGCGCAACCGGCGGCAAAATCGGTCAGCATTTCCCGGCAGATGCCGCAGGGAGAGACCACCTTGCAATCGCGATGTTGTTCGCGCGGGCGGGGATGGCGCACGGAGACGATCGCCTCGATCGAGGTCTCGCCGGCGGTCAGGGCTTGGCCCAGGGCGACGGCCTCGGCGCAGACCGAGGCGCGGCCGACATAGGTATCGAGATGCAGGCCGGTATAGATCCGTCCCGACCCGCCCCGCACGGCTGCGGCGATGTGATGGCGGTTCTCGGCATAGCGCTCGGTGATCAACCGGCGAGCTGCCTCGATGAGGGCGTGATCGCCGCTGGTGAGCTTGGCCCAGGCGTTGCCTTCCACGACGTCGGCGCCGGGAATCGGTCTCGAAGGTGATTGGTCCATAGTCTCCGTCGATCATTGTTCCGTCGCCCGGTCCGGTTTCGGGCGGGGCAACATCCTGGGAAGCTGCGCCGTTGTCGTCAAGCTGGCATTCGCACCGTCATTGCCAGGTCAGCCAGAAGATGCCGAAAGCGATACTGAGGACCGTCAAGGGTGCCCCTATCCTGAAATAGCTCCAAAAGCCGATCTTGACGCCTTGCGCTTGCGCCCGCTGGGCGACGATCAAATTCGCAACTGAGCCGACCAGCGTGAAGTTCCCGGCGAGGGTCGAGGCCATGGCCACCGCAAGCCAGGCCTTTTGGGGATCGGCAAGCGGGCTGACGAAGGGCTTGAGAACGAGCACGGCCGGCACATTGCTGACAAGATTGGACAGGATTGCGGTCACTGCCGACAGAATCGGCACGCGCGCCAGATCGAGCCGGCCGACCTCGCCGATCACCTGGGGCGTCAGCAAAGTCTTCTCGAAACCGGCAACGACGATGAACAAGCCGACGAACATGACGAGGAGCGGCCAGTCGATATCGTAATAAACCTTCTGCGGCTTTACCCGGCGAGTGAACAGTAGGATCGCCCCGCCGAGAATGGCCACCTTGGCGATCGGCTGGCCGATGAAGAAAAGCACCACCATTGCCACTGTTACCGTCACGGATTTGATGACCAGCGGACCATGGTAGCGTGCCGGCTTGGCGGCAACCGGCGGCAGAGGCGTGCGGGTCAGGAACTCACGCGGATGCATGACCGCGATGAGCAGCGCGGTCAGCAGTAATCCGACCGCCGCGACCGGCGCCAATTGCGCGACGAAAACCCCATAGGGGATATGTGAGATCGAGCCGATGATCATGTTCTGCGGATTACCGGTAATGGTCGCCACGCTGCCGGCATTCGAGGCCATGGCCACCGCCAGCAGATAAGGCTGCGCATCGCGCTTCAGCCGAGCCGTCAGGTCGAGGATCAGCGGCGTCATGACAAGGCAGATCGTGTCATTGACCAGGAAGGCGGAGAAGCTGCCGGCCACCAGCACGATGGCGATCAGCAGCAGAAGGGGATGCCTGGCCTGGGTGATTGCCCAGCCATTCACCAGCTGGAAGAAACCGGATAGGCGCAGATTGCTGACCACGATCATCATGCCCAACAGCAGCGTGATCGTCTCCAGGTCGATGGCTGCATAGGCCTCGTCCAGCGACAGCGCACCGATGCCGACCATGAGACTGGCGCCAAGAAGCGCCGCGCCGGCCCGATCGAGCTGGTATCCCGGCAGCTTGCCGATCGCGATGACCACATAAGTCGCGACGAAAATGCCAGCGGCTAGAATCAGCATAAGATGCGGGCGACCCCCGATACGATCATGGATGCAACGCGCAGTTGGCGAGGCCGTCCGATACCGGCGCGCCGGATCGCTCGGTCGCCTTCACTGTAGCTGTCGTCTGCGTTCGTTGCGGCATCGGTCATAATGTTCCCTGAGTCGACTGTGCGTTTGGGTGGCATGTTCGGCATAATGATGGGCGCGAGTGCCGTCCAAGCTGGCATTCCCCGCCGTCATGGTCCAGATGATTTTCACCACCCAACGAAGCTATGCGTAGCCCGGCGCGTTCAATTCACCAGACGATTGTCCCATTTAAGAAGCCTGCGAAACTGATCCAGGCCGCATATGGCGCCAGCAGGGCTGCCGCGAGCCGGTCATGCCGCCCCGCCCGGCATACCAGCCGTCGCGGTGGGCAGCAGCGCTGCCGGCATAACCAGCGATCTCAGCGGCGTAAGCTCGATCGGTCGGGAATATTAGGGCATCGTTCGACCTGATTCGCGTGTCTTTTTGCCAGGATGAATAATCGGCTGAGACGATCGTTCCGGCCTCCGGCGAAGCGGTAAGACGAGCATTCAGAAAAACGTGTGAATCGCTCCGGTCACGTTCCAGGCATCGTCGACGACATGGATCTCGCGCCATTTGTCGAAAGTGGTGCAGGGATGCGAGATACCGCAGCAGATCAGATCGCCGACCTGCAGTTCGGAATCGGGCGACAGCAGCAGATAGGCATGCTGATCATTCATCCGGTCGATTCGCCAGGAACCGTCCAATGGCTGGACGGTTGCCGATCCGACCTGCCCCCGCAGCAACGGAATCGGCAGGCCGGCATCATGGGAAGCATCGCGCTTGCCCATGGTCAGAAGGGCCAGCCCCGGTTCCGGCCGGGATTGCACGCAGCTCCACACGAACAAGGCCGGCTGCAGGCGACCGAGCTCTGCGGCGAGACCCTCGGGCAGGCGTCTGGCCAGTGCCGGAAAACTGTCGTCATAGAGACCGGAATCATGTGTCAGGTAGCAGCCGCTACGAATGACCACCCGGGTTGGCCCCGGGTCCTGCAGGGCGTTGAGCCGGGTGGCGACCATATCGAAGAAGCTGGAACCGCCGGCGCTGACGATGGCTTCGGGGCGGCCATCGTTATCGACCGCGAAAGCATTGCGTTCGCGGCACAGCATGACGGCACCCGCGACGACCTCCAGGAAGTCCATGACCCGGGCCTCGGTTTCGGCTTGATTGGGTGCGTGGATCAATCCTTCGTAACCGGCCACGCCACGAAGCTTCAGGCAGTCCTGCGTTGTGTGCAGCCGGTCCAACACGAGGCTCGCCTCGGCCAGGCTACGGCAGCCGGTTCGGCCACCGGCCATACCGATTTCCAGAAGGATGTTGAGCGGCCGCGCCTGACTTTGGCGTACAGCCTCGGCGAGCAGGTCGATGCCGCCGGCTGAATCGACATAACAATAAAAGTCGATCGTGGGATCGGCCTGCAGCAAATCCAGAATCAGCCGGATATTGGCCGGACCGACCAGCTGATTTGCCATCAGGATGCGTTTGACGCCGGCGGCGGCGCAAACTGCCGCCTGCTGCGCGGTCGCCACCGTAATACCCCAGCAGCCATCGGCCAGCTGCTGGCCAAAGAGTTGGGGTGCCATGGTGGTCTTGCCATGCGGCGCCAGCGAAACGCCGGTGGCAGAGATGAAACGGCGCATCCACCGGCTATTATGGCCAAGGGCCGATTGCTTCAGGACAGCCGCCGGAAAGGGCAGGTCACCGGCCAATACATTCCAGCCCCGACCGGCAATATCCGAGGCGGCGGACAAGGCCATTGGCTGGCCTTTGCTGGTGGCCGCCAATTTGCGATCATCGAGATCGCGGAGGAATTGTTGCATCCTTGCAGCATCATATGCTGCGGTGCTGGCCGGCGTCTTCGGCTTCGTCATGGCGGGATTAGCGGCAGTCGGGGACATTTCTTGTTCCATTATTGCACAGCCTCGGGTCGCGTATCGACATCGCCACTGACACTGTCGACATTGCGTAACTTGGTGATGATCCCCTCGATGGTGGTTTGCAATTGGGGAAGCGCCACGAAAACTGTCTCGACGCTGCCGTCGACCGCCAACAGGCGATGTACCAAATCTGCCAGTCCGACAGCACCGACGGCCACCGCATTTTCGGCCATACTTTGCAAGGCTGAATGGCAGGTGTCGTAATCATTGAGATCGATGGCTGTGCGCAGACGCCGGAGGTCGTGCTCGATGCCGGAGGTTCGCGCGGCAAGGATCTGCTTGAAGCCGATCTCCCCTTGCACTTGTCGCAAGGTGGCCAATGTGCTTTCGTCGATCTTGACGCCGTCGACATCGATTGGCTCACTCCTCCCCGTATTGTCGTCGGTCGGAATTTGCAGATGCCGGGCGATCGTCTCCAGAAGTTTTGCGGCGCGGACCGGTTTTTCCAGATAGTCGCTGAATCCGGCGGTCAGGAATCGTTCGCGGCTGCCCGTCATCGTATCCGCCGTCAGGGCGATGATCGGTGTATGCGCCCGGCTGTCACCCAGGTCGCGAATCCACTGCGTGGCGGTGACGCCGTCGACTTCCGGCATTTGCACATCCATCAGAATGACGTCGAAAGTGTCGCGTGCAACGGCCGACAGGGCGGCGGCGCCATTTTCCGCGGTTGTGACGCGATGGCCGAGGCGGGTCAGCATCTCCGTCACCAGGGCACTGTTGATGGCATTGTCCTCGACCACCAGCACATGGCACGGCGGCAGCGTCGGCAGGCCTTCTGGCCGCAAAACTGCGCGATGATCTGATGCCGTACTACCGAGCGCGCAGGGAACGACAATATGGAAGGTGCTGCCGACGCCCAATTTGCTGTCGACGGAAATCTGGCCGCCCATCAGCTCGATCAACTGCTTGGAAATGGTCAGGCCGAGGCCGGTCCCGCCGAATCGTCGCGTGATGGTATCGTCGGCCTGCCGAAAGCGGTCGAACAGCCGGTCCATCTGGGTTGGTGCGATACCGATGCCGGTATCAACCACATCGATCAGCAGGTAATGGCGTCGCGACGGCGTCAAGTCGCCGGCAGGATTGGCGATCCGCGTCATTGGTGCACAATTGACGCGAATAACGACATCACCGGCCGGGGTGAATTTGACGGCATTGCCGACAAGGTTCATCAGGATTTGCCGCAGCCTGGTGGGGTCGCTGCGCACGATACGCGGCACATTGCCGGCGATTTCGGCGGAGAGACTGATTCCCTTGCTGGTGGCACGGGCCGAGAACAATGCAACGATGCCTTCGATCAAGGCGGGGAAGTCGCAGTCGATGATGTCCAGCGACAGGCGCCCGGCTTCGAGCTTTGAGACATCGAGGATGCTGTTGATGATGATCAGCAGCTCTTCGGCCGATGCCAGGGCCGTGTCGGCGTAACGTTGCTGATCCGCTTCCAGCTGCGTATCGAGAAGCAGGCTGATCATGCCGATCACGCCGTTTAGCGGGGTACGGACTTCATGGCTGACAGTGGCCAGGAAGGCCGATTTGGCTTCATTGGCCGCTTCCGCCTCGCGTCGCTGCAGGTTGAGATCCCGCGCCAGCCGCGTGAGCGAAGCCGTCTGATGTTCCAATTCGTCACGCGCATTCATCAGGGCGCTGATATCGGTATGAGTGCCGACCAGTCGTGCAACTCGTCCGGACGCATCGCGCCGGACCGAGAGGCGGGACAGAATATGCACGACATGGCCTTTTTTATGCCGGTACCGCATGACGGCTTCGCTTTGTGTGGCGCTGTTCCGGTCGATTGCCTCGAATTGCGCACGTGCCTTCTCCCGGTCTTCCGGCAGGACCACCTGCTCCCAGGTTTCCACCCTGTTTGCCAATTCATCATCGTCATAGCCGAGCTGCGCCTTCCAGCGCGGCGACAGCCACAAGCTACGGCTTGGGCGCCGGTAATCGAACAGCCCGTCATTGCCGCCATGCACCGCCATCGTGAGGAACTCCTCTCGATCGTGCAGCAGTTCCTCGGCATTGTCCTTCTGACGCGCCAGGGCGCCGAGCAGTTGATTGGTGATATTCAGGCTGAGAATGAAAAGCTGGATGATGAACAGCGCGGTATCCGGTCCCGCGGCACTGAAGGCGCCGGCGCCGAGGCGTGCGGCGACAATGGTTTCGGCGGCGACCAGCAGGGTAATCAGGGTCGATAGGCGCAGATCGAGCCGAAGCGATGCCCAGGCGATCAAAGGAAAGCAGAGAAAGGCCACGGGATCCTGGCTCGCCGGCGGTTGAAACAGGACGACGCGCGGCAGGCCGAGAATGATCATGGATAAAAGTGCCAGAATGATGCCGGTTTCGATCAGCATCGCCGAGGTGAAACCTTTGCCCGGCGTCGATTGCAGCCAGACGAGCACTGCCGTGCTCAGCATCAACACGCCACCGGTATTGCCAAACCAGAAGATGGTAACGGTAGTGGTATATTGCGGCCAGGAAACCACGCCGGCGGCAGCCAAGGCCGCGACAGTGTACAGACTGTTTAACAGCGTGCCGATGGGCGCGCCCAGCAGGATCAATGAGACGACGTCGCGAAATCTCGGCAGGGCCGTATCAAAAGCGGAGAAACGCCGCAGCAGATAGCCGCCGATCAACGGTTCGATGGCGGCCCCGAAGGGAATGACGCAAGCCAACCAGAAGGGGACTTCGAGGTGTGACCACAAAAGCTGGCCCGTCAGACCGGCGGCAAAAATGGCGACACTGACACGGTTGCCGAATTGCAGAACCATCGCCAGCGCAAGTCCGCTGGCCGGCCAGACCGGTGAGATGCCGCCGGGCAGAGCCAGCATCAGGCCGAGTTTGAAGCAGACCAGATAGAGGACATAGGTGAGAAGCAGAGGCTGCCAGGTGCCGCTATACAAGCCGAAAATGCCCTGCGGGCCGCCCGCGGGCTTCTGCCCGGTTTCCCCGGATCTGGCGTTGCCGGTACCGGGGCCGTTCATGCCGTCGACTTCGATTCCGGCGGTGCCCGGCGCACGATCATCTTCTGCGATCTCGCTCGCTGCGTTGCCACCTGCTCCGTCATCATCTGCTGCGGTGTCATCCCCTGTGCTCCTGCCGGCCCTGTGCTCTTGCCGGCATCTTGGCGCTTCATCCATCCCATGCTTGAACCATGTAGCGAAATCGGTGCGCGCAAGACTTGCCGCGCAGGATACACCGCCGGTGTCTCGCGGATAAGATGAGAAAATGGTTCTTATGCGCCGTCAGGATCGTGGCGGTGGACCGGCCGCAAAGCTAGCCGGCTGGAATCACTGAAACTTCGGCCGGGGCGTGTCGGCGGATGAGGGCTGCCAGTGCCGCGAAATCGGTCTCGCGCGGTGATCCCCGGCGCCAGATCAGCCCGATCCGGCGATGCGCGGCGGCATCTGCCAGCGGAACCAAGCCGATCCGGGCGTCGGTCTCGGCGGCGGCGGCCAAGGCCGGCAAGAGCGTGCAGCCATAGCCACCGGCAACCAGGTGACGCAGGGTGGTCAGGCTGGCAGTGCGGAAGGCGGGATCCACACTGGGTTGGCCGCACAAGGCGATCGCCTGATCGCGTAGGCAATGGCCTTCAGTCAGCAGCATCAATTTGGTGGTGTCGAGATCTCCCAGGCGGATGCCGGCCTGCCGGGTCAGCGGATGTCCGGCCGGACAGGCCAGCAGAAAGGGCTCATCGAATAAAGGCCGCGTCTCGATATCGGCCGCTTCGACAGGCAGGGCGATCAAGGCGGCATCCAGCTCATAATCCTGGAGATGGCGCAGCAGGTTGGCGGTGAGATCTTCGGTCAGGTGGAAGTCCAGTTGCGGATGCTCGCTGCGCAAGGGGGCCAGGAGCCAGGGCAGCAGATAGGGGCTGAGGGTCGGGATGATGCCAAGGCGCAGGGATCCCGTCAGGGCCGCGTGGGCTGCACTGGCGATGTCGCGAAGGCGCCCGGTACCGGCCAGTACCGCTCGTGCCTCGGCGATAATCCGCTCGCCGATCGGCGTGGGCACCACGCTGCGGCTGCCCCGCTCGAACAGCGCGACACCAAGATATTCCTCCAGCTTGCGGATTTGCGTACTAAGCGTCGGCTGGCTGACATGGCAGGCTTCCGCCGCTCGGCCAAAGTGGCGATGATCCGCCAGCGCTACCAGATACCGCAGCTCGGTCAATGTCATGTCATCGTCCCGGTTTCATGATAGCCTGGGCCTATCGCTATGATTGATAGATAAAACTATACAAATCATAATGATGGCTGTCAAAATTAGAATAATTTTAAAAAACGACCGCTAGCAAGGAGAAAGCCAGATGACCGATAAGACCCCGGAAAAAGCCGATCAGATGACCAGTGCCGCCGGTGCCCCCGTCGGCGACAATCAGAATTCCCTGACCGCTGGCCCCCGCGGCCCGATGTTGCTGCAGGATGTCTGGTTCCTGGAAAAACTGGCGCATTTCGACCGCGAAGTCATTCCCGAGCGGCGCGTCCATGCCAAGGGCTCCGGCGCTTATGGCAAGTTGACGATTACCCAGGACATCACCCGTTTTTCCAAGGCCGGCATCTTTGCCAAAGTCGGCAAGGAAACCCCGGTCTTCATCCGTTTCTCGACTGTGGCAGGCGAGCGTGGCGCTGCCGATGCCGAGCGCGATGTGCGCGGATTCTCGATCAAGTTCTATACCGACGAGGGCAACTGGGATCTGGTCGGCAACAACACGCCGGTCTTCTTCATCCGTGACCCGCTGAAATTCCCCGATTTCATTCACACGCAGAAGCGTGATCCGGCGACCAATATGCGTAATCCGGACGCCGCCTGGGATTTCTGGTCGCTGCATCCTGAAAGCTTGCATCAGGTAACGATCCTGATGAGCGATCGTGGTCTGCCGCGCAACTATCGCCAGATACATGGTTTCGGCAGCCATACATTCAGTCTGATCAACGCACAGAACGAGCGCTTCTGGGTCAAGTTCCACTTCAAGTCCAAACAGGGTATCGCGAACTATACCGATGCCGAGGCAGCGGAGGTCGTAGCCAACGACCGTGAATCCGCTCAGCGGGACCTCTATCGGTCGATCGAAGCGAGGGATTTTCCGCAATGGCGGATGTGTGTGCAGGTCATGCCGGAAAAGGACGCGCTGACCTATCGCATCAACCCCTTCGACCTGACCAAGGTCTGGCCGCATAAGGATTACCCGCTAATCGAAGTCGGCACCCTGGAACTCAACCGCAATCCGCAGAACTATTTCGCAGAGGTCGAGCAGGCGGCGATGAATCCGGCGAATGTGGTGCCCGGTATCAGCTTTTCGCCCGACAAGATGCTCCAGGGCCGGTTGTTTTCCTATGGCGATACGCAACGCTATCGGCTGGGTATCAATCACGGGCAGATTCCGGTCAACGCACCGCGCTGTCCGTTCCACACGGTTCATCGCGATGGGTCGATGCGGGTCGACGGCAATTATGGCGGCGAGCCGAACTACCAGCCGAACAGCGTCGCCGGGCCGGTCGATGACCGCCGGTACAACGAACCGCCGATGGCTTTGGATGGCACGGCAGACCGTTTCGATCACCGGGTCGACACGGATTACTACAGCCAGGCCGGCGATCTCTTCCGCCTGATGACGGATGATGAGCGTCAACGCCTGTTCGGCAATATCGGCCGGTCCCTGGGTTCCGTCAGCCGGCGCGATATCAAGCTGCGGCAGATTCATCACTATTATAAGGCAGACCCGGCCTATGGTGCCGGCGTTGCCGAGGTCTTGGGTATCGATCTTCAGCGAGAGGTCTTGGCCACGGCGGCGGAATAATACGCCGTCGTTCCTTGGAACCCGCCGGATGCAAATCCGGCGGGTTTTTTCGTGTCTGCTTTCTGACAGGATTGTCTTTCATACCGTTTGGCCCACACTGGATGCTGACCATCGCGTTGTCAGGCAGGAGTTGAGAATGACCGGAGCCACCGCCTTAGGAGACCTGCACGTGCCCAATATGCTGTCGGCTGAAGATCTCGCACTGTTGCAGCAGTTGCGGGTCGACCGCGTTAATCGGGAACCGCCCTCCGCACCATTACCGCGCTCGACCGGACAGCATGTCGCGGATTGGGTCGCCGCCGGCATGGGATCCTGGCGCTTCATCATTGTTCAAAGCATTTTGCTGGTCATCTGGATTTGCCTGAATGTGATGGCTTGGCAGTGGCGCTGGGATCCCTATCCCTTCATTCTTCTCAATCTCGCGCTGTCGTTCCAGGCTGCCTATACGGCACCCATCATCATGATGAGCCAGAATCGGCAGGCTGAGATCGATCGGCAGGCGCAAATGAACGATTACGAGGTCAATCAGAAAGCCGAGCTGGAGATCGAGCTGCTGCATCAAAAAATCGATCTGCTGCGCAGCCAGGAAATCGAGCGTCTGATCCGGATCATTGAGGAATTGTCGTTGCGCCTGCCGGTGCAGCAAAAGCCTTGAACCTCTGAAGATGGGTAGAGCCGCCGTCCGAGGCTTCGCGGCAATCGCGAATCTATTGAAAACACGACAGGGAAAAACCCATGGGGAGGATCGGGGTCTCCCCATGGGTCAGGGATGATGCAGTTGTCAGGGAGAAAAATCGACGACCGCGATCCCTTTATATTGAAAATGAGAATGAGTTGCAAATACATTTTTAACCCCAAAAGACCCCAATATCTCTACGCTTTTGTCTCCTCATCGGACCCGTTGTCTCGGCAACGCTGACAATTGCCGGGAATCGCAGATAGAGACGGCCGCACAGCCGGCCATCCAGCTGGTCCGCAGATATGCTGGCGCATGATGCGCAACGCGTTAGCGCGAATGGTCGCGGGCGCGACGCATCTGGCCAAAGCCATGACGCTGGCAGGTGACGCTGTTCATGGCGGCATGCTAATTTTGTTGAATGAGCCCGTTGGATTCAGCCGAACTGCTGATCGAAGAGATACCGTTGAGCGCCTTGCCGCGCGACGTATCCGCATGGCTGCGCGCCTTTGCCGATCTGCCGGGTGTTGTCTTCCTGGATAGCGCGCGGCCGGGCGGTCCGCTGGGGCGCTATTCTTTTTTGGCGGCTGATCCGATCCATCGGCTGGAGGCAAAGAACGGTCGCGTGACTCTCGACGGCTTGCCTGCTGTTGGCGATCCCTTTCAGGCGGCGCGGGATCTGTCCGCCCGTTATCCGGTCACGCCGCGACAGGACTTGCCCCCCTTTCAGACGGGTCTCGCGGGTTTCTTCGGTTATGACCTCCGGCATCATCTGGAAGACCTGCCGCCGCATGCGGCGGATGACCAGCCGTTTCCCGATATGAGTCTCGGCCTCTATGACCTCGTCATCGCCTTTGATCATGAACTGCAACGCTGTGTGGTGATGGCGAGCGGCCATCCGGCCACCGGCAAGGAGCGGTCGTTGCGCGCGCGGGACCGGCTCGATGCGGCGGTCGCAAGATTGCGCCTGGCGCGACCGGTATCGCGAGATGTGCCATGGTCGATCGAAGCCGCGCCGGATCTTGATCGCCAGACGGTCGAAGCGATGGTGCAAAAGACGATCGATTACATCGAAGCCGGCGACATCTATCAGGCAAATATCACGCATCGATTCCGTGCATCCCTCCCGCCCGGCTTTGACCGGATTGCCCTCTATGCCGAATTGCGCCGACGTAATCCTGCGACCTTTGCGGCCTATCTCGATTTCGGCGAGACGGCGCTTCTGTCCTCCTCGCCGGAACGGTTCTTGAAACTGCGGGACGGTCGGGTGGAAACCCGGCCGATCAAGGGGACGAGGCCGCGCGGCCACAGTGCCGCCGAGGATGCCACGCTGGCAGCCGAGTTATTGGCAAGCGAAAAGGATCATGCGGAAAATCTGATGATCGTTGATCTGTTGCGCAATGATCTCAGCCGGGTCTGTGAGATCGGCTCAGTCAAGGTGCCGGTTCTTTGCGGATTGGAGAGCTATGCAACGGTGCATCATCTCGTCTCCGTGGTGACGGGCAGAGTGCTGCCCGGCCGGCATGCGATCGATCTCTTGCGCGCGACATTCCCCGGCGGTTCCATCACCGGCGCGCCGAAAATCCGCGCCATGGAGATCATTGCCGAATTGGAGCCCACGCGCCGTGGTCCCTATTGCGGATCGATCGGCTATATCGGCGCGGACGGCTCGATGGATACCAGCATCGTCATTCGCACCTATTGCATCTTGGGGGACGAACTCAGTTTTCAGGTCGGCGGCGGTATCGTTGCCGATTCGAATCCGGCGGCCGAATATGTCGAGACACTGGATAAGGCGCGGGCTCTGATCGATACGTTGCGCGACGGCATGGATGGCGATGACCTGTCGGCGCGGCAGGCCAATGGCACGGCGGCATGACGAAAGGCGCTGACCCGGACGAGGCATCAAGCGACGTCATTTGGCTGGACGGTGCGCTGGTAGACCGAGCGACTGCACGCCTGGATCCCAGCGACCGTGGCCTTTTGCTCGGCGATGGCCTGTTTGAGACGATCCTGGTGCGGTCCGGCCAGGCGCAGCATCTGGAATCGCATCTGCTGCGTCTTGCCGATAGCGCCCGGCTGCTTGGCATTCCTTTGCCGGTCGATGCGCCGGGCATTGCCGTTGCGATCGAACATCTCCTGACGACTAGAGCTTTGCAAAACGGACTGGCTGCTCTGCGGATCACGCTGACGCGCGGGGCCGGTCTTCGCGGTCTCTTGCCGCCGGTTGCGCCCAAGCCTCATTTGTTGATGACGGCCACGTCCTACCATCCGCCAGCCCAGCCCAGCTTCACGGCGCAGCTTGTGTCGATCCGGCGCAATGAGGGGTCTCCCTTGTCCAGGATCAAGAGCCTCAATTATCTCGACAATGTCCTGGCGTTGCAGGAAGCCGTGGCGGCGGGGGCGGATGAAGCCCTGTTGTGCAACAATGCGGGCTTCATCTGCGGTGGCAGCCGCACGAATCTTTTCGTTGTATGTCGGGGCAAGCTGCAGACCCCGCCGCTGACGGATGGCGTGCTCGATGGTATCCAGCGGCGCATCGTGCTGCAGCGGGCCACGGAAGCCGGTTATCAGGTGCGAGAGCAATCTCTGAGGCCGGTGGATCTCCCGGATATCGACGAAGCTTTCGTCACCAACAGCCTGATGGAAATCATGCCGCTCACGCGCATTGACCGGCGCGATCTGGCCATCGGTCCAGTAACCCGGACTTTAATTGAATCGATATCGCAATCTTAGAAGCGTGTCCTGTTCCGGTCTGGCGGCTATTCTTCCAGCGCCATCTGCGCCTGCAACCAGGTCTCTTCCGCTTCGCTGAGCCGCCGTTGCACGTCGGCGCGCTTCTTCTGCCAATCCGCGACCTGATCGGCCGGCCCCCGATAGAGGGCCGGATCGGCCAGTTTCGCCTCGATGAGTTGAAGGGCTTGGCTATATTTCTGCACGGCCACGGCGGATTGATCGACGCTGCGCCTTATCTGGGCCTTGCTGGCGCGATTTCCGACAGCTTGCCGGCGCTGTTCTTTCCGGTCCGCGCCGGCGCCCGTGGTATCCGTCTCGGCGGTACTCCGTGACGGTGAGCGCCGGGTTCCGGCCAGCAAAATGTCGCGGTAATCATCCAGATCGCCGTCGAATTGCTTGCAGGTACCGTCCTTGACCAGCCAGAGGCGGTCGACGGTGAGTTCGATGAGATTGGGGTCGTGGCTGATCAGCACCACGGCACCGGCAAAGTCATTGATCGCCTGGACCAAGGCGCGGCGCGAATCGATATCGAGATGGTTGGTCGGCTCGTCGAGCAGCAGGATGTTGGGCGCGCTGCGGCTCATCATGGCCAGCAGAAGGCGTGCCTTCTCGCCGCCGGAGAGGTGGCCGATCTTGGTGCCCACCTTGTCAGCGCCGAAATCGAAGCGGCCGAGATGGGCGCGACATTTTTCCATCGTCAGATCCGGCGCTGCACGTGCCAAGGTCTGCAAAGGTGTTGACTGCAGATCCAGCTCCTCGCCTTGATGCTGGGCGAAATAACCAACCCGGAGCTTTTGCGAGCGCCGCATCTCGCCCGCCATCGGCGCCAGCCTGCCGGCCAGGAGCTTGACGAAGGTCGATTTGCCGTTGCCATTGGCGCCCAGCAAGGCGATGCGGTCATCGGGATCGAGACGCAGGTCTAGGTGCCGCAAGATCGGTTTGTCCGCTTCATAGCCGACCGAAACCTCATCCAGCGTGATCAGCGGCGGCGGCAGTTCGGCGGGCTGCGGGAAATGGAATTCGATGCTGCGCTCATCAATGGCGGCGGTGACCACCGGCATCCTGGCAAGCGCCTTCAGGCGCGATTGTGCCTGCCGCGCCTTGCTGGCCTTGTAGCGGAAGCGATCGACGAAGGCCTGCATGTGTTTGCGCTGCGCATCCTGCTTGGCGGCCGTCGCGGTCTGCAGCGCCAGTTTCTCGGCGCGGGTCTTTTCGAAGGTATCGTAATTGCCGCCATACACCGTCAGCTTGCGATCCTGCAGATGGACGATGCGCTCGACGGCATTGTTCAGCAATTCGCGGTCATGGCTGACGATCAGGATCGTGTGCGGATAGCGCCTTAGATAGCCTTCCAGCCACAAGGTCGCTTCAAGATCGAGATGGTTGGTCGGTTCGTCCAGCAGCAGCAGTTCCGGCGCCGCGAAAAGCACGGCGGCGAGCGCGACGCGCATGCGCCAGCCACCGGAAAAATCTGCACAGGGCCTGGCCTGGGCGGTGGCATCGAAACCGAGGCCATGAAGAATTTCTGCTGCCCGGGCCGGTGCGGCATGGGCACCGATGTCGAGCAGGCGCTGATGCAGCTCGGCGATACGGTGAGGATCGGTGGCATGGTCTGCTTCGGCCAGCAAAGACGCTCTTTCTGTATCGGCCGCCAGCACGGTTTCCAGCAGGCTGTCGGGACCGCTCGGCGCTTCCTGCGACAACATGCCGATGCGGGCATTGCCTGCCATGCGGATCTCGCCGGCATCCGGCTGCAACTGTCCATCGATCAGCTTCAGCAAGGTGGATTTGCCGGTACCGTTACGGCCGACCAGGCCGGCCCGTTGTCCGGCGGCCAGGCTGAGCGACGCCCCCTCCAGAATCGTGCGTCCGGCGATGCGATAGGTCAGGTCAGAAATCGTCAGCATAGGGTCAAGCAGCAGTCCAAAGCCGGCTACAGGATGATCCCATCCGGCGGTAAGAGTGGTTAACGCTCAATTTGTTGCATTGCAATGGCAGGATTGCGGCTGCCGGCCGAACTCTATATAAGCCTGCGCCAGTTACGCAACGAGGAGTCTCTCTACAATGGCAACCGAACGCACCCTGTCGATCCTGAAGCCGGATGCGACGCGTCGCAATCTGACCGGCAAGATCAATGCCCGCATTGAAGAATCCGGCCTGCGCATCATCGCGCAGAAGCGCATCTGGCTGACCAAGGCGCAGGCGGAAAAGTTCTACGAAGTGCATGCCCAGCGCCCGTTCTACAATGATCTGGTGAGCTTCATGACCAGCGGCCCGGTTGTTGCACAGATCCTGGAAGGCGACAATGCCGTGGCCAAATATCGTGACGTGATGGGCGCCACCAATCCGGCCAATGCAGCCGCGGGCACCATTCGCAAGGATTTTGCGGAATCGATCGAAGCCAATTCCGTGCATGGCTCGGATTCGCTGGAAAATGCGAAGATCGAAGCGGCCTATTTCTTCAGCGGTCTCGAAGTGGTCGGCTGAGCCGTCGAATCAATCCGTGACGTAAGCGAAAGGGCGCCGGATTTCCGGCGCCCTTTTTGTTTCACCCGCAGCCGGGATTTCGGTTTCGGAGCTCAGTATTCCGCGAAGACCGCGATGATCGTCACGACGGCGGCCAGGATCGAGCCCCAAAACAACAACTTGCAGAAACCATTCCACGTCTGCTGGCGGCTGGCCAAAAGCTGGTCATTGAGCGAAGACGACATCTGATAGGCTCCTGAAAGGCTGAATGCGATGGGGATTTTTACTCCAGGCTTACGGATGGCGCAATCCCGGCTGACATACCGGCCATCAGATGGCCCCATAGCCGCCGGCTTCAATCGAGGGGCGGATTGATCAGGCAGAGCGTGCCGGCATTGGCCTGATCCACCCGGGCGATTTCGTCCTCAACGCGTACTTTGCCTGCGGCAATCAACCGCAGGGCGTGGGGATAAAGCCGATGCTCGGCCGCAAGAACCCGACTTGCCAAGGCGTCCGCCGTATCCTCGGGCAGAACCGGTACCGCCGCCTGGGCGATGATCGGGCCGGTATCCATTTCCGGCCGCACGAAATGGACCGTGCAGCCATGCAGTTTCAAGCCCCGGCGGAGGGCGCGCTCATGGGTGTGCAGCCCCTTCAGCGCCGGCAGCAAAGCGGGATGGATATTCACCATGCGGTCGCGCCAGGCATGGATGAAGTCATCGCTCAGCAGTCGCATGAAGCCGGCCAGGGCGATGAACTGCGCGCCGGCCGCGCGAATTTCCCGGTCCATGGCCGCATCAAAACTGGCACGGTCGGGAAAGCCTTTGTGATCGAGCACCAACGTCCTGACACCGGCCTTCTCGGCCCGCTCCAGGCCGGCCGCCTCCGGCCGGTTCGACAGGACCAGCGCAATCTCGATCGGGCTATCCGTGATCTGCGGGCCGAACTGGTCAAGGATGGCCTGCAGGTTGCTGCCGCGACCTGAGATCAGCACCGCGAGGCGCAGTTTTTCCGCCATGCCGGACTTAGCCCTGCGGCCAGAGGCCGGTCTTGGCGACAACACAACCGGGGTCTCCGGCCGGCCGGGCGGAGACATGACCGATCTGATGCACGGTTTCGCCTTGGCGCTGCAAGATGGCGCTGACCTCCGCCACTTTGTCCGGCGCCACGACCAGCACCATGCCGATACCGCAATTAAAGGTACGGCTCAGTTCCTGGGTGGCAATTCCGGCGGTCTCGGCCAGCCATCGGAAAACCGGCGGCAGCGACCAGCTCGACGCATCGATCTGTGCTTGCAGATTATCCGGCAGAACGCGGGGAACGTTTTCCACCAGGCCGCCGCCGGTGATATGCGCCAGCGCTTTGACGGCCTTTGTCTCGCGAATGGCGGCGAGACAGCTCTTTACATAAATCCGGGTCGGCGCCAGCAAAGCAGCGCCCAAGGATTGATCCGGGGCGAAGGGCGCCGCGGCGTCATAGCTGAGGCCGCTCAGTTCCACCACTTTGCGGACCAGCGAATATCCGTTCGAATGGACGCCGCTTGAGGCCAGCCCGAGCACGATGTCGCCGGCGGCAACCGTATCTCCGGTAATCGCCTGCCCGCGTTCCACGGCGCCAACGGAAAAACCGGCGAGATCGTAATCGCCTTTGGCATACATCCCGGGCATTTCCGCCGTCTCGCCGCCGATCAGCGCACAGCCCGCCTGATGGCAGCCATCGGCGATTCCTTTGACGATCGCGGTGCCGGCCGCCACATCCAGTTTGCCGGTGGCGAAATAGTCGAGAAACAGCAGCGGCTCGGCGCCTTGGACCACCAGGTCATTGACGCACATGGCAACCAGATCGATACCGACCGTGTCATGTTTGCCGGCCTCGATGGCAACCTTCAGTTTGGTGCCGACGCCATCGGTGGTCGCAACCAGGATGGGATCCTGATAGCCCGCCGCCTTGAGGTCGAAGAAAGCGCCAAAACCACCCAAACCAGCCGACGTGCCCGTGCGCGCAGTCGCCTTGGCGAGCGGCTTGATGGCCTCGACCAGAGCGTCCCCGGCGTCGATATCAACGCCGGCATCACGATAAGTCAGGCCGTTGCCGGCCGCACCGCTTCCCTTGCTGCTCGCACCGCTGGTTATGGCGTCCTCCATGGTTTCGGGCTATAAGGCTCGGGCTGGACAATACTGGTTTCAGGGCGGTTTGCAATGGGTCTGACAGGCTTCGCGGGTCATCGAAATGGGCGATTTAAGCGCGGTTTCCGGCGCATTGTCATGCCCGCCGGCCGCCTTGCGATCGTGCTTCTCGCCGCCCTGCCGGTACTGCTCGCGCCAGCGATTTTAACGCCGGCCTTGGCGCAGCAGGCGGATGTCTACACCGCCAGCGGCATTACGGTAGACCTGACGGGCAATATCGCGACGCTGCGGGATCAGGCACTGGTACAGGGGCAGCGTCAGGCGCTGCAAAAAGTCATCAGCGATATCGCATCGCCGGATAAGGCCAGCACACTGGCTTTGCCGGATGATACGACGATCGGGCGCTGGGTGCAGGATTTCCAGATCGAGGACGAAAAGACCTCGGCAACCCATTACATCGGCCGTTTCACGTTCCGCTTTGCGGCCCAGCCGGTGCGGGACTACCTGGCACAAAATGGCGTTGATTTCGCGCAGGCCCCCTCGAAGCGCATGCTGGTCGTCCCGGTCTATACGGACGATACGGGGACCAGCATTCTCTGGGGTGCTAATAATCAATGGCTGCACGCCTGGACGGCAAAGCCCACCGCGGACACTTTGGTACCCATCGTGGCGCCGGCCGGTGATCTGGAAGATAGCAATACGATCAGTGCAACCCAGGCCCTGGCCGGTGATCGCGGCCGGCTAAGCCAGCTGGCGCAGCGCTATGGCGCCGGCGACATTCTGGTAACTGAGGCACGCTTATCGCCGGCCGGCGCGGATGGCCAGCGCGGGCTCAACATTCAGGTGACGCGCTATGGCGTCGATGGGGTGAAGACCTATAAGGATTCGCTGACCGGTCCAGCCGGCAATATCGATCAAATGCTGGCCCAAGGCGTCGACCGGGTAACGGCGGCGATCGGTCAATCCTGGAAAAGCGAGAATCTGCTGAATGCGAATCAGCAGGGGCAGATGACGATCGATGTACCGCTTGCCAATTTGAAGCAATGGATCGAGATCAAGCAGCATCTTGCCGGTGTCAATCTGCTGCGCAGCGTCAAGCTGGTGAGCCTGAAGCCTTCCTTGGCCGTTATCGACATCACCTATCTTGGCGATATCCAGCAATTCACCCGGACTTTGGCGCAGAACGCATTGGTGCTGAGCGATGCGAATGGCGGGCAGGGGACGCTTGCGCTATCGCCCGATGGTGCGGCGGCGACGCCCGTGCCCCCGGTATCCGGGCAAACGGGTACCGGGCAATCGAATGAAACGGCCCCGGCAGCCCCGGCGCCATCCGACCAGCCGGCGGTATCCGATCAGCCGGCGGTGCCGCAGTGAGTCCAATTCGCCAGCTGCGTGCCTGGCTTATTGCCCTAGCGGTATTCATTGTCCTGCTGTTTTTGTTGCGCAGCATCCTGCTGCCTTTCGTGGCCGGCATGGCAGTTGCCTATATACTTGACCCGGTCTGCGATGCGCTGGAACGCTTGGGTCTGTCACGGACTTGGGCGACCGTGGTGGTCACGGTGACGTTTTTGCTGATCATCATCGTGGTCCTGCTGTCGCTGGCACCGCTCCTCCTGCAAGAACTCAGCGATTTTCTGACGACCTTGCCGGATCTCGTCAGACGCGCCCAGGAACGGCTGCTGCCGCTCTATGAAGCCTTCCGGCAACGTTTCGATTTGCCGGCACTTTCCGAGCTGAGCGGGATGGCGCAATCGCGCCTGGGAAATGCCATCTCCTGGGTGGCGCAGGCGGCGCAGGAATTGCTCGGCCAGGGATTGGCTTTGGCCAATCTGCTGTCATTGGTCTTCATCACGCCGGTCGTGGCCTTTTATCTGCTGCGCGATTGGGATGTGCTGGTGACCAGGATCGACGAACTCTTGCCGCGGCCGCATGTCGCAACGATTCGCACGCAGTTCAGGGAAGTCGATCGGACCTTGGCAGGTTTTGCGCGCGGCCAGTCCATGGTCTGTCTAACGCTCGGCATCTATTACGCGACAGCCCTGGCGCTGGTCGGTCTGCCCTTTGGTATCGTGGTCGGCTTGCTGGCGGGCATACTGACCTTCATTCCCTATGTCGGTGCGATGACCGGTTTTGTCACCGCCATGGCCATCGCCTTGGCGCAGTTCAGCGACTGGACCCATATCGTCCTGGTGGGCGGCGTCTTCGTGATCGGTCAGGCCTTGGAGGGTAATTTCCTGACGCCGAAACTGGTCGGCGACCGGGTCGGGCTGCACCCGGTCTGGATCATCTTCGCCTTGCTGGCCGGCGGCACGTTGTTCGGTTTCCTCGGCCTGCTGCTGGCGGTTCCGGCGGCCGCGGCCATCGGGGTGCTCGTGCGGTTCGCCATCAGCCGTTATCTCGGCAGTCCGCTTTATCTCGGCAATAGACCGGTCGATCAAGATCGTGTCGTGCTCCTGCCGGGTCCGGCCGAGGAATAGGTCCCGTGCCGGCGCAACTTGCCCTCGACCTGCCGTTTCGACCGGCCCTTGGCGTCGGCGATTTCGTCGTCTCCGCCAGTAACCGGGATGCCATCGCCTGGCTGGATCGATGGCCGGATTGGCCGGGTCGTGTGCTTGCCATTCACGGCCCGCCAGGATGCGGCAAGACGCATCTTGCCCATGTCTGGCAGGCTCGCTCGAAGGCGCAGTTTTTTGCCTCGGCAGATGCCGGGCAGCTGATGCCGCAAGCGGCAGCTATTCTCGATTGGCCGACCGCGAACGAGCTGCCGCGCGACGAACAGATTGCGCTCTTCCACTTTCTCAACCGGCTGCGTGAGCTTGACGGTTCCCTGTTGCTGCTCAGTCAGGTTGCGCCGGCGCGCTGGCAAGTCGGTCTGGCGGATCTCGCCTCGCGGCTGGCGGCGATTCCTGCCATCGCCGTCGATCCGCCGGACGACCTGCTTCTGGCTGCGATCTTGACCAAGCATTTCGCCGATCGCCAGCTCAGCGTCGGTGATGAGGTCATCGACTTCCTCACACGCCATATCGAACGCTCTTTCGATGCCGCGGCACGCAGCGTTGCCGATATCGATCGCGCGGCCCTGTCCAGCCGTAGACGGGTGACCCTGCCTCTGGTGCGGCAGGTTATTGTCGGTGGCGGCGATTAGGGCGTGCCAGGTCCCTCGTATTAAGGCCCGATCCTTCTGGGCCAACCGAGCCGGCAATGATCCTGAATAAAGTCGGCGACTGCACCGACGTCATTCAAATCGATCACCGGAAGCGTCGTCTCCGGGACGGGTCCGTCTGACAGGATGGCGATGAAGCTGGGGTCATCAAGGGAGAGGAGCGGCTTGTCGAGCGAGCGGCGAAACACTTCCAGTTTTTCATGCGCCTCGCGTTTGAAGCCTTCGATCAGCAGCAGATCGACGGGTGTCATATGTTTCATCAGGTCGCATGCGGTGGGTTCCTGTCCGCCGCGATGCTCATGCATCAGCGCCCAGCGATGTTCCGACGAAACCAGAACTTCCGTCGCCCCGGCTTCCCGATGGCGATGGGAATCCTTGCCCGGCTTGTCGACATCGAAAGCATGATGGGCATGTTTCATGGTCGATACGCTGATGCCGCGGCCGACCAGGATCGGGATGAGGGAGACCATCAACGTGGTCTTGCCGGCGCCGCTCCAACCGGTCAGGCCCAAGACTATCATGCGCCCGCTTTCATGCCTTACGCGTCTGGATCATCAGCTCAAGCGGCCCCGCTGCCACGATCATCGGCAGCCATATGGCGCAAGCCCACCAGCAGATAATCATAGCCGGTGATCAAGGTAAGCACGGCGGCAATCCACAGCATGATCTCGCCAATCAGTTCGCAGTGAAGCGCGGCCGGACCGAAATCACCGAGAATAAGGAAGCCTAATGCGATCATCTGCACCATGGTTTTCCATTTGGCGAGCACACTGACCGGAACGCCAACCCGCAATTCCGCAAGGAATTCCCGCAGGCCGCTGACCAGGATTTCACGGCATAGGATGATGAGCGCCGCCAAAGTCGCCCAGCCGGTGATATGATGCGTCGCAACAAGGACAAGGATGATCGCCGCGATCACCAGCTTATCGGCAATGGGATCGAGGAAACGGCCCAGGGCGGAAACTTTTTCCATGCGGCGGGCGATGTAGCCGTCAAAAAAATCGGTGATACAGGCCAATGCATACAGGATAAATGCCAGCCAGCACCAGAAGGTCGAATTGAGATACAAGAACGCGACGATCAGGGGAATCGCTGCAATGCGCGACAGGGTCAGGATATTCGGCAAACTGGTCATTCAGCGTGGCCCCTAGCAATCGTCGTGGCACCATAGCAGGAAGCGGCTAAGCTGTCATAGGGCCGGGACGCCGCAGCATTGCTTTCACACTGCCTTTTGATTGCTCGCGATCGCACTATCCGACCATTCCGATATCGTTCAGTTACTGTGGAAATGATCGTAGATCTTGCGGGCGACCGCTTCGCTGATGCCATCGACCGTGCAAAGATCGGCGAAACCGGCCCGGGCCACCTCACGGGCCGACCCGAAATGCAGCAGCAAGGCCTTCTTGCGCTTGGCGCCGATGCCCGGCACTTCATCCAACAGGGATTGGCCGATTTGTTTCGATCTCTTGGCACGATGGGTGCCGATGACGAAGCGGTGCGATTCATCCCGCAATCGCTGCAGGTAATAGAGCACGGGATCTTTCATGTCGAGGCTGAACGGCGCCCGGTCCGGCATGAAGAAGCGCTCGCGCCCGGCATTGCGATCGGGTCCCTTGGCGATCGCTGCGACCGGCACATCGGTGACGCCGAGTTCGGCGAAGACGTCCAGGGCGGCCTGCAGCTGGCCTTGGCCCCCGTCGATCAGGACGAGATCCGGCCAAGTGCCCCGCTGGCGATCCGGATCTTCTTTCAGCCCGCGACCGAAACGGCGCATCAATACCTGTCGCATCATGCCGTAATCGTCGCCTGCGACGATGTCGTCTGTCAGGCCGGGTATGCCGATAGCGGCTGTCGGATGGGTGAAATCGGGCGCAGCACTCTCGCCCACTTGGCGCAGGGGGGAAGCCTCGTCCGGAACGATGTCATTATCATTACCGGCCGGACTGTTGTTGTCCGCTGTCCTGGAACCGTCCCCACGACGGATGGCGAATTTGCGGTACTGATTTTTCATAAAGCCTTCCGGACCGGCGACGATCATGGCGCCATAGGCATTGGTCCCGGAAATATGGCTGTTATCGTAGACTTCGATGCGTTTGGGCGGTTGTTCCAGATTGAAGACATCGGCGACGCCGCGCATCAATTTCTGTTGTGAACTGCTTTCAGCGCTGCGCCGGGCAAGCGCCTCGCGCGCGTTCAGCAAGGCATGCTCGACGGGCTTGCGCTTATCCCCGCGCTTCGGCGCGATGATCTCCACCTTGCCGTCGGCGCGCAGGCTGAGCGCGTCGGTCAACAGCTCGGATTCCGTCGGCATTTCGCTGACGAGGATGAGACGAGGCGGGGTCTTGTTTTCGTAAAACTGCGCCATGAAGGCGGCGAGGATTTCCGGCAAGGTCGCTTGCTTGTCATGCGCCGGGAAATAGGCGCGGCTGCCGTAATTGCTGCCATTGCGGAAAAAGAAGACCTGAACGCAGCTCTGGCCACCCTCTTGAATGGCGGCGATAACATCGGCTTCTTCGATATCGTCCAGGTTGATGTCCTGGCGCGACTGAATCAGCGTAAGGGCCTGGATGCGGTCACGCAATTTGGCGGCACGTTCGAATTCCAGGGCATCGCTGGCGGCTTGCATCTCATCGGCCAGGCGGCTTTGCACGTCTCGACTCTTGCCGGCCAGGAAATCGCGGGCTTCCTGCACCAGTTCGGCGTAATCCGCCGGACTGATTCGATCGACACAGGGAGCCGAGCAGCGCTTGATCTGATATTGCAGGCAGGGGCGCGTGCGGCTGGCGAAAACGCTGTCGGAACAATTCCGCAACAGGAAGGCGCGCTGCAATGCAACAATAGTCCGGTTGACGGCGCCTGCCGAGGCAAAGGGACCGAAATATTCACCCGGCTGATTGCGGGTGCCCCGGTGTTTGGTGATTTGTGGCGCCGGATGGCCGGCGGTAATCAGGATGTAAGGAAAGCTTTTGTCATCGCGCAACAAGACATTGTAACGCGGCGTATAGCGCTTGATCAGATTGGCTTCCAGCAGCAGCGCCTCCACCTCGGTATGGGTGGTGACGAATTCCATGGTTGCCGTTTCGGCAATCACGCGCTGGATCCTGAGCGGTTGGCGGTAGGGCTGCGTATAAGCGGTGACCCGCTTCTTCAGGTCTTTGGCCTTTCCGACATACAGCACATCGCCCCGCTCATTCAGCATGCGATAACAGCCGGGACTGCCGGGCAAGGTGCGGACCTTCTCGCGAATGACGGAGACACCCCGCGCTAGGCGACCGGTCGGCAGAGCTTCCTCGACCTCATACACGGCTACATCGCTCATAGATGAATTGTTAATCGACGCCTCATTAGGATCGCCGGGAATCTTGGGGTCAGGGGATGTCATGGTCGATGTTCATATTCAGTCAGGTCCGCATCCGATATCAGCCCCAAGTTGCGACACAATGTCGCAAAAAAGTCACGCTTCTGGAGCTGTTCCGCAGAATCGTCGGGGCGAAGGTTAAGGTGACATCGCACAATCGACAACTCTCCCAGATATCCACGAATCCTGTGGATAACTCTGTCGGTAACAATTGGGGCAGTTTGCCCACGCGCCGGAAATCCGCCATTTCCCCTATATGCCCAAATTTTAGGCACAAAAAACTAACTAGCTGATTTTACTTAATATATGGCGATCCCTAGGAAAAGAAAGAGTCATAAAAGCGAATCGCCTTGACTCTCTAAATGAGTTCGGACTCACCGCCGGCCCGTGTGAACAACTTCCGTCAGAAAGATGGGCAAGGGCGCTGATTGAATTGGTTTTTCAGCGCCCCTGCTATGACAAGTTGATCACAGATTTTTGAACTCATTAACGAATTGTCTCTTCAACGTGAATTGCGTGATCGTTCGATTTCGATGCCCACAGCTTCCGCCTCGGCGAAGACGTCGAGTTTTTCCACCCGCACCTTGACCAGATGGACGCGGTAATCCTGAAGGCACAGTGCGGCGATACGCTCGGCCAGGGTTTCGACCAGATTGATATGCTCGATACCGATCAGATGTTTGATGTCGGTAATGATCTGATCATAGCAGACGACATTCGCATGTTCGTCATTGATCGCGGGATGCTCGGCACAGACCAGTTCCAGGTTAATCCGTACCCGCTGCACGCCCAGCTTCTCATGGCTATAGACCCCGATCCGACAGGGAAGAACAAGGTCCCGGACGAAGACCTTCAGCGTGCGCGTGCTGGCTGTCGCCGGCAGCGGCGTAATTCTTTCAGCTTTGTTCATATGCCCAAAGGCCCTCCTCAGGCCTTAAAATGACGCCGCACCCTGGGGCAAGATGATCGGGCCGCACTCTGGGGCCCGACAGGAAATGGCGCAATTCAGCACCTGATATGAATGTAATTATACCGGCAAAGCAGGGCACGGAGCTATTCCTTTGGCTGGAAGCCTTTGCCCGGCACCTGCCAACCCAGATGCTCGCCGCCATCGAGCGCGATCATCTGGCCGGTCATCGATCGTGCGCTCAGTATATAGATGACGGCGGCGGCGATTTCTGCCGCCGAGGCGCCGTGGCCCAGCGGCATGGCCGCCGATTGCTGGCGAAATTGATCGTCGCTCTGGCGCGGACTGGGTAAAGTCGGTCCGGGTCCCACGGCATTGACGCGTATCCGCGGTGCCAGGCCTAGGGCCAGGGTTCGCGTCAAGGTCCACAATCCCATCTTCGCCACCGTATAACTTAGAAAATACGGTGTGAGTTTCCAGACCCGCTGATCCAGCAGATTGATGATGTTACCTTCAAGACCCTCGGGCAATTGCCGCGCAAAGGCCTGCGACAAGACGAGCGGCGCCCGGAGATTGGTTTCGATATGCCGATCCCAACTGTCGCGGGTTACCGTGTCGATCTTGTCCATCTCGAAGACCGACGCATTGTTGACCAGACAGGCAACAGGCCCCAATGTGCTGCAGATCGTCGGCAGAAGGGCCTCTACTTCACTCTCCTGGCCCAAATCTGCCTGAATCAGCATCGCTCGGTGCCCAAGGCGCCGGATTTCCGCGCCGGTTTCCTCGGCTTCGGCGGCAGAACGGTGATAATGAACGGCAATATCCCAGCCATGCTCGGCCAAAGCCAGGGCAATGGCTCGGCCCAGTCTCTTCGCGGCGCCGGTTACCAGCGCAATGCGCGGCATGGCAGATGGATGTTCGGTTGACATGGCGGGCATCCTGTCGAGATCGGCTCCGTAACGCAAGATCACATGCGTCGCATTTTGCTTCCCGAACGTCTTGTTCTTGCCATCACGCTTGAGATGCTGTCATCTCCAACCTTCGTCATTGCGGTCAGAATCCTGACGGAATTCAAGGACATAACCACGAGGAGCTAAAGGTGAGGCGAAACGGCGCAAGCGGGGCGATACGATTGATCCAACGATGGTGACGATATTGTCGGCCATGGTTTCCTTCTATAGATGAGCGTGTTTCAAAAGAGCTAGGGCGGGGTGGTGCAGGGTCCGACCGGCTGTTCAAAGGCTCGGCGGTGTCGCGGCAATCTCGGGGAGCCATATCGGTGCAGAAGTCGATGAACAAGCGGCGAGATCTGTCGATTGCATCTTGCCGCAACTTGAAGAATACCTCTCTTGCTATCCCTTTTTATCCGCAGATTGATTTGACCGATGGCCGAGCTTGAGGAACGCCCGTTGAAGCTGGCCGATGGCTGGTTGGGCCGTTGGCGGCTTCTGGCATCGCGCTTCCTGGTGCCGCTTCTGGCGATCGGTCTCTTCGCGCTGGCGATCTGGACGATCCATCACAGTGTCGCGATGATTCGCTTCGCGCAGATTCGTCGCGAGATTTCGGCGATTTCCGACCACACCCTGCTGATGGCTTGCGGCCTGACAGCTTGCAGCTTTCTGGCCCTCGCTTTGCAGGATTATGTCGCCCTGTGGTCCACGGGAAAGCGAATTCCTTTTTTTCGTGCCGCCCTCGGCTCATACATCGCGCAATCCGTGGCGCATTCGACCGGCTTTTCAATTCTCATCGGCGGCGCGTTGCGGTGCCGCTACTTCATGGCGGAGGGATTGAGTTTCGCGGAAACGATGAAGGTGCAACTGTCTTTCAGCGGCACCTTCGGCATGGCGACCTGTATTCTGCTCGGCCTCTCCTTCCTGATCGATCCCAGTCTGGCCGCGGCCCAGGTATCGCTATTGCCCGACTGGGTGATCCGCGGCCTCGGCGTGGTCCTGCTTGCGGGGCCGGTCGGGGTCTTTGCATGGCGCGCGATTCATGTCGGCCCGCTGCGCCTGTTCGGTCGCCAGATCGATATGCCGGATACCCGCCATCTCCTGCCGCAAACTTTGCTCTCGCTTGTCGATGTCGCCTGTATGGGTGGCGTCCTATACGTCTTTGTCCCTGCGGAGCTTCATATCAGCTATCCGGCCTTACTGGGCCTTTTCGCGATTGCGATGACGATCGGCGTTACCAGTCACGTGCCCGGCGGCCTCGGCGTCTTCGAGGCGACTATCTTGCTGCTCCTGACACCACCGCCCGCTGTTTTGCCGGCGCTGGTCAGCGGCCTCGTCATGTTCCGTTTCATCTACTATTTCCTGCCGCTGGTCCTGGGCGGGGTTGCCGTTGCCGTTACCGAAGTCACGCGACATCGCGGTCGCCTGCGCGCCCTCACAGAAAGCGTCGCGCAGTATGGTTCGCCACTGGCGCCGACCGTGTTCGGCATGCTGGCCTTCCTCGGCGGCACCGTGCTGCTGGCTTCGGGCGCCCTGCCGGGCGCCGGCTGGCGACTGATGCTGGTCAATACCTATTTTCCGCACGCGGCCATCGAGACCGCCCATTTTCTTGCCGCCATCATCGGTACCATGCTGCTGCTGCTGGGACGCGGCCTGTCACGGCGTCTCCGCAATGCCTGGCGGCTAACGGTGTTCCTGCTTGCTGCCGGCGTCGCCGTCTCGCTGGTCAAAGGCCTCGAATACGAAGTCGCTGCCTTGCTCGGTCTGCTTCTGCTCGCGTTGCTGCCGTGCAGGCCGGAATTCTATCGGACGGCGCGGCTGATTGATCTGCGCCTCACGCCGGGCTGGATCATCGGCATGCTGCTGGTGGTCCTGGGCATGTGCTGGCTGCTGGCTTTCGTCTATCGGCATCTCGACTATAGCCAGGCGGTCTTGCTGCAATTCGACCTGCAGCGCAATGGACCGCGATCGTTACGTGCCGTTTTCGGCATGCTGGCGACCTTGAGCATTCTGGCGATCTGGCAAAGCATCCGCCTCACTCAAATACCGAAGCGGATCAGTGCGACGACCGACTTCAATCGCATTCGCGTGATGGTAGACAGCGCGCCCCAGAGCGCCGCACATCTGGCGCTGACCGGCGATAAATCATTTCTCATTAATACCCTGCAAAGCGGCTTCATCATGTACGGCGTCAGCGACCATAGCTGGGTGGCGATCGGCGATCCGGTCGGGCCGCGATCCGCCTGGACGGACCTGATCTGGGATTTCCACGATCGCGCCGATTCGCATGGGGCAGAGGTGGCCTTCTACGATGTCGGTTCGGATGCACTGGCGATCTATCTCGATCTCGGCCTGCAGGCGATCAAGCTCGGCGACCGGGCGCGTCTTCGGATGTCGGCCTTCGACCCGGCCAAGTCTCTGGCACCCGTCCTGGCCGCCGCGCATGGCCGGATGATGGCCGCCGGTGCGGTCTGCGAGATTTATCCGGCCGACACGGTCGATTCCATCATGGGCGAGCTGGCGGCGATATCCGATGCCTGGCTTGCGCAACACAAGGTGCGAGAGTTGCATTTCGCCGCCGGCTTCTTCTCCCGCGATTACGTCGCCCGCTGCCCGGTGGCCGTGCTGCGCCTGGACGGCAAGATCATCGCCTTTGCAAATCTGTGGTGTGGCGGTGGTCGCCAGGAATGCGCCGTGGACCTGTTGCGTTATGCGGCAGATGCGCCGGCCGAGGTTATGCCCGCGTTGCTGATCGAGGTCATGCTCTGGGCCAAGGGCGCCGGCTATCAGTGGTTCGATCTCGGCATGGCGCCTTTGACGGATCAGCCTGATCATCATTTGGCGCCGCTTTGGGCGAAACTGGATCGGGACGCTTTCCGGCATGGCCATGATCTGCCGACCTTGCAAGCACTGCGGGATTTCAAACAGGCTTTCTCACCGGTCTGGGAGCCGTCCTATCTGGCATATCCGATGGGTAAGCTGCCGCGCATCCTGATCGATATCGGCATGCTGATCACCAGCGGGCCCGCCCATTCGTGACGGCCCCATTCATGACGCAGTCGACAATCTAGATTGCGGCTGTGATGCTGCGGTCACCGCGATGCTCCTGCTGAACGCGGGCGATGAAGGCGCCAGCCAGCGGCGATGCGCTGTGGCCGTCGAGATGGGCCAGAATGACACGCTGCGGTGCCAGCTCTTCCAGGATCGGACGGCAGGCAATGGCTTGACCGTCATAGCTCCGGTCGACTTTGGGGCGCGTGCAGGACAAAGCGACGCCGCAGCCATGGGCGACCAGGCCGCGCTGCATTTCGAAGGTCTGGGTATATTGACCGATCCGGGGCTGATGGCCGTGCGACCAGAACAGCGACATGAAATATTCCCGCGATTGCGGCATGTCTTCCAGAATGAGCGGTTCCCTGGCCAGGGCAGCAAGCGAGACCTTGGACTGCCTGGCGAGCGGATGGCGGGTCGGCAGCAGCGCATAAGGCGGCAATTCAGCGATGGCCCAACGCCTGATATCCGCCTCGATTCCAAGTTCATAGGTGATCGCCAGTTCGGCCCGGCCATTGATCAGGCTGTCGCGCACGGTGGTGAAATCGCCTTCGATCAGATTGATCACCGCTTCCGGATGATCACGGCGAAAGCCGGCTATCAGACGCGGCACAAAATAAGGGGCCAAGTCCTTGAAACAGGCCAAGGTCAACCGGCCTCTTAAAGGCCCGGCAAAGGCGCCGGGGCCGGCGGAGATTCGCGTTGCCAAAGCGAGCAGATCGCGGGCCTGATCCAGCAGGCGCCGTCCGGCCGGGGTCAAGGACAGGCCATGGCCGGCCCGGCGATGGAACAGCTTCTCGCCGATATGGGCTTCCAATTGGGCGATCGCCATCGACATGGCCGGCTGGGCCACGTGACGGAGGCGCGCTGCCTCGCTGACATTGCCCTGCTCGGCAACGGCCACGAAATAATCCAGCTGCCGAAAGGTGAAGGGTATCATCGATGCCTTATACCTTTATATAAGGATGATATATTTCACATGATGGCAATGATCTGGCAAGTCTGGACCAGGCATTTTCACGAGGGAACTGACCGCGAATGTCCCAGGTTTCGCTTCTCCCCGACCAGATCGCCGCCTATCAACGGCAAGGCGCCCTCGTCTTGCGGGGTATTTTTACCGATTGGGTCGGGACGTTGCGCCATGGCTGTGAGCGCAACATGGCCGAGCCCGGACCCTATGGTGCGGAAAATGTCCGGCCCGGCGAGGGCGGCGGCCGGTTCTTCGACGATTATTGCAACTGGCAGCGCATTCCTGAATTCGGTGATTTCATGCGCCGCTCGCCCGCCGCGGAGATCGCCGGCAAGCTGATGGCCAGCAAGACGTCCCAGATTTTCCATGATCATCTTCTGGTCAAGGAGCCCGGCACGACGAAACGGACCCCCTGGCACCAGGACATGCCCTATTACTGCGTCGATGGCATGCAGACGGCGAGCTATTGGATCCCGCTCGATCCGGTGACGGAACAGAATACCTTGCGCCTTGTCCTCGGCTCTCATCTCTGGCCGAAGCTGGTCCGCCCCAAGCGCTGGGCCGGTGGCGAGGATTTCTATGCCAATGAAGAGAGTTTCATGGACCTGCCGGATATCGAAACCGGCGGCTTCGAGATCCTGGCGCCGGCGCTGGAGCCGGGGGATGCCATCATCTTCAACTATCGCACCGTGCATGGTGCCGCCGGCAATGAGGGGCAGAGCCGTCGCCGGGCCTTTTCCGCGCGCTTTCTGGGCGATGACGCCGTCTTTATCAAGCGGCCGGGCCGCACCTCGCCGCCTTTCCCGGGGTTGGACCAGAAAGACGGCGAAAAATTGCGCGAAGACTGGTTTCCGACGATCTGGCGCCGGGACGTGATGGCGGCCTGAGGGCGACGGGTTTCTGATCCGCCAACTGGATCGTCAGCGATTCCGGGGACCTTTTTTGCCGGCATTCGACCCCGCACGTCCGCCGACCGAGCGGCCCCGTACGGCATTTCCCTGGCTGGCCTTGCCGGACCTGTCCCAGTTGCTGTAAGGAGCGCCGGACGCTGCACGATTGCCGGAACTGCGATAATCCACCGGGATGCCGAGATCGATCGCCTCGAGGCGCTTGATCTCGTCGCGCAGACGGGCGGCTTCTTCGAATTCCAGCTCCGCCGCGGCCGTCCGCATCTTCTTTTCCAGATCGGCAATCGTCGCCTTCAGGTTATGTCCGATCATGTGGCCTTCACCGGCCAGGCCGATATCCACGGTCACGTGATCGCTTTCATAGACGGATTGCATGATGTCGCCGATCTGCTTCTTGACGGATTCCGGCGTGATCCCGTTGGCGGCGTTATAGGCCTGCTGCTTCTCGCGCCGGCGATTGGTCTCGTCGATCGCATATTGCAGGCTCTCGGTCATGGTATCGGCATAAAGCAGGACGCGGCCGTCGACATTGCGCGCGGCACGGCCGATGGTCTGCACCAGCGAGGTCTTGGACCGCAGGAAACCTTCCTTGTCGGCGTCGAGAATGCAAACCAGCGCGCATTCCGGAATATCCAGGCCCTCGCGCAACAGGTTGATGCCGATCAGCACATCGAAGGCGCCCAGCCGCAGATCGCGGATGATCTCGATGCGCTCCAATGTCTCGACATCGGAATGGATATAACGCACCCGGACACCGGCCTCATGCATGTATTCCGTCAGATCCTCGGCCATGCGCTTGGTCAGCGTGGTGATGAGCACGCGCTCGCCTTTGGAGGCGGCTTCCTTGCATTCGGCAATGACATCATCGACTTGGAATTCGGTCGGGCGGATGATGCAGACCGGATCGATGAGACCGGTCGGCCGGATCACCTGCTCGACGAAGACGCCGCCGGTGCGCTGCATTTCCCAGGGGCCGGGTGTTGCCGAGACATGTACCGTTTGCGGCCTCATCCGCTCCCATTCCTCGAATTTGAGCGGCCGGTTGTCGCAGCAGGAAGGCAGGCGGAAGCCGTATTCGGCCAGAGTGGATTTGCGCGCATAGTCGCCTTTGAACATGCCGCCGATCTGCGGCACGGTCACATGGCTTTCATCGGTGAAGAGGATCGCGTCTTCCGGCAGATATTCGAACAAAGTCGGCGGCGGCTCGCCCGGGTGGCGGCCTGTCAGATAGCGGGAATAGTTCTCGATCCCCGCACAGCTGCCGGTCGCCTCGATCATTTCCATGTCGAAATTGACGCGCTGTTCCAGGCGTTGTGCCTCCAGCAGCTTGTTCTCGCTGCCCAGTTCGGCGAGGCGGATTTTGAGCTCTTCGCGGATCAGTTTGATCGCCTGGGTCAGGGTCGGTTTCGGGGTTACATAGTGGCTGTTGGCGTAGATCTTGATCTCGTCCAATTGTGCGATCTTTTCGCCGGTCAGCGGATCGAATTCATAGATCGCTTCGATCTCGTCGCCGAACAGGGACAGGCGCCAGGCACGATCCTCCAAATGGGCGGGGAAAAGCTCCAGGCTGTCGCCTTTCACGCGGAACGTCCCGCGATAGAAGGAGGCCTCATTGCGCTTGTATTGTAGCTCGACCAGGCGGCGCAGCAAGTCATTGAGATTGACCGTATCGCCGGGCTTCAGCGTAATGGTCATGGTGGAATAGGTTTCCGGCGCGCCGATGCCGTAGATGCAGGAAACCGAAGCGACGATGATCACGTCGCGGCGCTCGAACAGAGACCGTGTCGCCGCATGGCGCATGCGGTCGATCTGCTCGTTCAGCGAGGATTCCTTTTCGATATAGGTATCGGTGCGGGGCACATAGGCTTCCGGCTGGTAGTAGTCGTAATAAGAGACGAAATATTCCACGGCATTGTCCGGGAAGAAGCTTTTCATCTCGCCGTAAAGCTGCGCCGCCAGGGTCTTGTTGGGCGCCATGACCAAGGCCGGCCGCTGCACATGCTGGATCACATGGGCCATGGTGAAGGTCTTGCCCGAACCGGTGACGCCGAGCAGCACCTGGTCGCGGTCCTGATTTTCCACAGCCGCGATCAGTTCGGCGATGGCCTGGGGCTGGTCGCCCGCCGGCCGGTAGTCGGATACCAGCTTAAACGGCGTGCCACCAACCGGCTGGCTGGTGGTGACGGGACGTTCCTCGATAACCGGATCGGCATGGCTTGGCTTCATGCCCCCATATATAACTCCGTCTTGCCGCGGTTTGAAGGTGCCCGGCCGAACAGGGGGGCTGCTCCCAGTGCAGGGCGGCCAGTGCAGGGCGGCGGCGTCAGGCGCTGGTGCTCGGAAGCCGAGCCGATTCGCCCGAATCGGCCGGAATGCTGGCGAGATATGCCCCTATTGCGGTTGCGCGACGGGGGCGGCGGCAGTAAGGTCCGGCCGTTTTCCGCCAACAATCCGAGCCCGAGAGCATCATGCCCTTTATCTCCGATCGCCTGGAACGCATTAAGCCGTCACCGACCATTGCCATGACCATGAAAGCCCGCGAGCTGAAAACCGCCGGGCGCGATGTGATCGGCCTGGCTGCCGGCGAACCGGATTTCGATACGCCTGAGAACATCAAGGCTGCCGCCATCGCCGCCATCAAGAGCGGCGATACCAAATACACGAATGTCGATGGAACGGATGCGCTGAAAAAGGCGATTTGCGCCAAATTCAAGCGCGAGAACAATCTGGACTACAAGCCGGAGCAGGTCACGGTGGGCACGGGCGGTAAGCAGGTGCTCTACAATGCCTTGATGGCGACCCTGAACGAAGGCGACGAGGTGATCATTCCGGCGCCGTATTGGGTTTCCTATCCGGATATCGTGCTGCTGGCCGATGCCAAACCGGTCATCGTTCCGTGTAACGCAAACCATCAGTTCAAGCTGCAGGCCGAAGACCTGGAAAAGGCCATCACGCCAAAGACCAAGTGGCTGATCCTCAACAGCCCCTCGAATCCGACCGGTGCCGCCTATAGCCGCGCCGAATTGAAGGCCTTGGCCGATGTGCTCCTGAAGCACCCCCATGTCTGGGTGCTCACCGACGATATGTACGAGCACCTCGTCTATGATGGTTTCGACTTCTCGACGATCGCCGAAGTCGAGCCGAAGCTTTATGACCGGACGCTGACCATGAACGGCGTTTCCAAATCCTATTGCATGACCGGCTGGCGCATCGGTTACGCGGCTGGCCCGGTGCAATTGATCAAAGCGATCGCCAAGGTGCAGTCCCAATCGACATCCAACCCGACCTCGATCAGCCAGGCGGCCGCCGTGGAAGCGTTGAATGGCCCGCAGGATTTCATCGCCAAGCATAATGTGAGCTTCAAGGCCCGCCGTGACCTGGTGGTCGAGATGCTCAACCAGGCGCCGGGCCTGCATTGCCACAAGCCGGAAGGTGCCTTTTACGTCTATCCCTCCTGTGCCGGGGCAATCGGCAAGACCACGCCGGAGGGAAAGAAGATCGCCACCGACGATGATTTCGTGACCTATCTGCTGGAGGCCGAAGGCGTGGCGGCGGTACAGGGTTCGGCCTTTGGCCTGTCGCCTTTCTTTCGGATCTCCTATGCGACCTCGACCGAGGCGTTGACCGAAGCCTGCACCCGCATCATCCGCGCCTGCAAGGCCCTGAAATAAGGTCAGGGCGCCGCAAGGTTCGCAACCGCTATGGTATTGATCGGCCGGCAATTTAGCCGGCCGATCACGGTTTCGTGATTTGCTGTGATCCGGGTAGCATCACCATCCTTAAAGGGCTGCGCGACCATTACCTTGAAGGATAAAATCCATGCTGATTAAGGTTCGGCGCGGCTGGGAGATTCCCGATTCACAGGCGACGCCCGAAGGTGTCTATTTGCAACGACGCCAATTTCTGTCCGGCTTGGCCGCCGGGGGTATCGCCGTATCGGCTGCACCACTCCTCTCCGCCAAAGCGGCCCGGGCAGATGAGGCCGATCCCTCCGCCGGCCTTTATCCGTTCAAGCGCAACGACGCTTATAAGCCGGATGGCGAGCTGACACCGGAAGTCAAGGTGGCCCACTACAACAATTACTATGAATTCGGCGATTCAAAGGACATCGCGGACGCGGCACAGGCTCTGCCGATCCGGCCATGGAGCGTCACTATCGATGGGATGGTTGAAAAGCCCCAGACCATCGCCATCGACGATCTCTTGAAGGTGATGCCGCTGGAAGAGCGGATCTATCGTCATCGCTGCGTCGAAGCCTGGTCGATGCAGGTGCCCTGGAGCGGCTTCCCGATGAAAGCTTTGGTCGATCTGGCAAAACCATCTGCCGGGACGAAGTATCTGCGCTTCGAAAGTTTCCATAATGCCGATGTCGCGCCGGGCCAAACCGAAGACTGGTATCCATGGCCCTATATCGAGGGCGCCACGCTTGCCGAAGCGACCAATGAACTCGCCTTCTTCTCGACCGGCCTTTACGGCAAGCCGCTGCCCAAGCAGAACGGTTCGCCGTTGCGTGTGACTTTGCCGTGGAAATACGGCTTCAAATCGGCCAAGGGCATCGTCCGTATCACCTTCACGGATCAGCGCCCATCGACTTTCTGGGAAGCGATCCAGGCGTCGGAATATGGTTTCTGGGCCAATGTGAACCCGGAAGTACCGCATCCGCGCTGGAGCCAGGCCAGCGAACGCGACCTCGGCACCGGCGAACAGCGCCCGACGACCCTTTTCAACGGCTATGGCGCGCAAGTTGCAAGTCTCTATACCGGCTTGCAAAGCGAGGAATTGTACAGATAGGGCGTTCCTCCCGCGCACCTGATTTCACTAGGCGTTAAGTCCTTGGAAAGCCATTTGCTTCAGACTGATGACTGGTCTGGCGCAACGTGTCGGACCGGCTGGTCCGACACGACCGGCTGGTCCGTCCTCGGAAGAGGGGTAGCCAAGGCATGCCGGTACGGCCGGGAAAACCGATAAAACACGAAAAACCGGTGGAAGAGGTGGCATCGACGGTCGGGTCCGCGCAGTCGCTCGCGGTTCTGGCGCGCCTTGTCGATCTCTGTTCCGAGCCAGCGATGGTGACCGATGCCGAGGATCACATCTGCCATCTCAATCCGTCGGCATTGGCTTGGTTCGGCTTTTCGGCCGCTGAATTGCTGAGCGGCGAACGTGCCGACTATCTGCGTGTGCTGGGTCTGGATATTCCGGCGCTGCTGACAGACTCGGCCGCAGCGGCGCAACTGGCCCTCGGCCTGCAAGCGCGTGCCATCCGCCTGCGGCCCGATCAAGAGCGAGGTCAATCCATCGTGACGGTGCGCGGCGTGCCCTGCCCGATTGGCGAGTGGGTTTACGTCGTATGGATGCTGCCATTGTCGAATCCCGGAGAGGCGGTCAGCAGCGGCTCCTTCGAAGGCATGCAAGCCAATTTGCTGGATCAGCTCTCCTTTGCCGTTCTGCTGGTGGATACGGCGGGACGCCCTTTCTATCGCAACAAGATATGGATCCGCTGGCTGGAAGATGCCGCAATCGATGCGACGATGTTCAGCAGCCTGGCCGTCGCAGCTGAATTATCTGCCGGCGTCAATCATCTGGAGCAGGCGACGCAACGAGCGATCACATCCATCATCGCGTCACAAAAATACGATGCTTGGACGGAGTTTCCGGTTGACGGTTGCGGGGATCGCAGCTGGTTCGAGATCAATCTTCGACCGATGAGCTGGGAAGGCGAGGCCTTCTATTGTGTGGAAATCGCCAATTGCACCGGACGCCATGCGGCCCAAGAGGAAGTGCGCCAGAGCGAGCAACGTTTCCGGGATCTCGCGGAAATTTCATCCGATTGGTTCTGGGAAACCGGACCGGATATGAAACTTCGTTACATTTCCGATCGTTTTCAGCTCATTACCGGTATCTCGCCCGATGACCTTCTCGGCAAGAGCCGGGCCGAACTGGCCGATGCAGAAATGCGTGAAACCGATTACTGGCATCAGCACTGGTCTGCTGTGCAGGCTCATGAATCCTTCCGCAATTTTCAATACTCGATGCTCCGCCCCGACGGAAGCGAAGCTAATATCGCGCTCAGCGGCACTCCGATCTTCGATGGACAAGGATTGTTCTTAGGCTATCGCGGCGTCGGCGCCGATGTCAGTCGACTGATCGAGGCGGAAAAGAGCAAGCGATTCTATGAACAACGTGTTGCTCATACGCAGCGTTTGGAGGCGTTGGGCACCTTGGCGGGCGGTATTGCGCACGACATCAACAATGCACTGCTGCCGATCATCAACATGGTCAAGATGGTCGCCCGGCATCTACCGGAAGACAGCAAAGACCACGCCAAACTGCAGATTGCGGTTGAAGCGGCGAATCACTGCAAAACGCTGGTCAAGTCGATCCTGGATTTCAGTCGTCAGCAGGATGCCGTCAAATCGCCCTGCAACATGACGACGATCTTGCGCGAGGCCGTCGGTCTGCTGCAGTCTACCATTCCCAGCACGATCCATCTGGATACGCGGCTGCCGAACCGGTCGATCGAGATGATTGCCGATGCGGCACAGATTAAACAATTGCTGGTCAATCTCGCCAAGAATGCGGCGGATGCCATTGGATTGCAGCCGGGGCGAATCATGATCGACTGTTCCGTTATCGATGCAGCCGACATGGCCGAAGTGAAAACGCTACAGGGGGCGCTGCTGCGCCTGGTGGTGCGTGACACCGGCCAGGGCATGGATGAGGCCACGAAAACCAGGTTGTTCGAGCCCTTTTTCACCACCAAAGCACCGGGCGAAGGCACGGGGTTGGGACTGTCGATCGTTCATAGCGTGGTGAAAAGCCATGACGGGGTGATTGAAGTTGACAGCGTTCTTGGCGAGGGAACCGAATTTCGGATTTATCTGCCGCTCGGTGTAAGGCCGACGGAAATCGACCATGTCGAAACGAGGAACGAATAATGCTGATCCTGGTGATCGATGATGATGATCGCGTCCGACAGACAGTGGTTCTGATGGTCGAAGAGCTCGGCCATGAGGTTATCCAGGCTGATAGCGGAGCGACGGGCATCGCGCTCTTCCAAAGTGAATCGCCGCATTTGGTGCTCACGGATATCATCATGCCGGATAAGGAAGGGATCGAAACGATCGGCGAGATCAAGGCTGTGAATCCGCAAACTAAGATCATCGCCATGTCTGGCGGAGGGCGTATCAAAAACACCGATTTCCTCAAACTTGCTTTGGCAAACGGCGCGGATGCCGTTTTGGCCAAGCCGTTCGATGAAGAGGAGTTGGCTGGTGCGATCCTTAAGGTCATGGGCGATGAATATCATCCGGCCAGAACCTGAGGAGCCGGCTCCTGCATGAGTAACCTTGAAGAAGGCGACATCATTGTCCTAGGATTCCGGTGAAAGCGGATGCCGGGTGGTCAATGATCGTTAAATCGGCCAAAACCGCGAAATGTGGAGCCATCTGACATGGCTGACGACACCACGCTGAAGATCAAATCCGCCTTGGCGGCTCTGTTCGGGAATGCTGCGGTGCAGCCAGAAGAAGCCTCTGGCGGCGATGATGCTGTGCAGGTGACGCAGGATCAGATCGACCAGCGCGGCCGTAACTTGCTGGCCATCCGCGGCAGCATGCTTTCCGGCCAAATAAAGTTATTTGACCTTGAGGTTGTGAAGGCAAAACTCGGCGCATCCTGGGACCGCAAGCTGGACCATGTTCATATGGTCTGCGAAACCGTTCTCAAGCGGCATCTTGGCAACCGGCATTTCTTCTATAAGGCGACAGACACATCCTATGTCGTCGTCTTCGATCTGCAGGATAAGACAGCGGCGACGGTGGCCAGCAGAGCGATAGCTCAGGAGATCCTGGCAAAGATCCTTGGCCAGGATGCAGCCAATCTCGATATGACCCTCGAGATTAATTTGACCGAGATTTTCGCTGCCGACGTGCCGCCGGATGCAAATCTGTTGGAGGTGATGGAGAAGCAGTTTGCTACTGCTCCGGTTGAACATGTCTCCAGCAAGAGCGTGGACACGCCACGCGAAAGTCCCGACGGCAAAGGAAGCCAGCAAGCCAGTGTTCCCGCTGCGCCGACCTTCGCGCCCATATCGAGAGAACGCGGCTCACAGCCGGCGTCTACCGCACGTGGTCTGCAGGAATTGCTCGACGCCTCGGAACGGAGCTCTGTCACATGGCAACATGAAATCGCCAAGCAGATGACCACAGCTGCGGGAACCAGAAAAACCATATCGGACGCATGGCCCACCAGTAAGAAAGCCTCGACACATGTATCGCAGGCAGAAGTACCGCTGGTTACCGCATTCCAGCCGCCCCAAGCTGCCCGCGTTATTGCAAATCGCGACGGCCTCGGTATCGAAGTTGCGGGGATCGATTTCAGCTACAGTCCGATCTGGAGCGCCGGCAAGAAGGCAGTTATTTCCTATCATCTCAATATGACGATGCGAGCGCAGGACGGCCACGTGATCACGCCTGAAGAGGCGCTCGGCGGTACGGGACATATGCAGCTCATTCGCACCGTCGATCGTCTCATGATGAAACGCGGGCTGGCGGATCTCACGCGCGCCGTCGGCGCGAACCGCAAATACATAGCCTGCATCCCGGTAACCAGTTTCAGCCTGCTGGAGGGCTATGGTGTACCGACGCTTTTCGATATGTTGACCGGCCTTGCCAACCCACTGCCACAGCTGCTCGTTTTGGACGTCGTGGACGCATTGGCCATGGAGCGCAAAGATCTCATGCTTTGCGCCGCCGCGGCGGCCGGCAAATGCCGCTATCTATTATTGCGGGCCAGTCTCGATCAAACCAATTTCGGCAACATGGCCCACCGTGCCGTACAGGCAGTTGGCGGCAGCTTGAATGACCATGCCTGGTCGGAGAAAGATGCGACGAAGAAATTGGATACTTTTGTTGCTTCGGCAGCTAAGGCAACGCTGGAAAGCTTCATCTTCGGGGTGAATACGCGCAGCATGGCCTTCGCGGCCATTGCTGCCGGTTTCGATTATCTGAGCGGGCCGGCAATTGCCGCCGATACCATCGATCCGAGCGGCGTGGCGCCGATCGACATGCTGGGCCTCTTCCGTAAGTCCGATTAATCGCCGTCGTCCGGCGATATGGCTACCTCCAAAAAAAGCCCCCCCCCGCAGCCAGCGACCATGAAGAAAAAGCTTACCGATGCCGTTGTCAGAAATCTGAGCCCGGAGCGCGGTCAAAAGATTTGGCTGGATATCTCGGGCGAATCATGCCGGGGGCTAATCCTCCGCGTCACGAGGACCGGAGAAAAGCATTGGTCAACCCAACTGCGACTGAACGGTGTCAGGGAACGTCGCGTCCTTGGCATGCGCAAGGGAACATCCGCGTCGAGTCATTCCAGTCTCTGGATGCTGCTTTTCAGAATATTTGATGCTGTCATTCATTGCCGTCCCTTTGCCAACCAGAAATAGGTCGTCAAGCCGACGACCGGGCTAGGCATCTCCAGGTCGAGGACAAGACCCGCTTGGTCATAGATAACGCTAAGATAGCGATCGTCAGGGGTGAAGCGACACGCAGCATTTCGATCTAAAATGATCGCATAAGTGCCGCCGGCCTCATGCTGCAAAGGTTCTTTGCTTCAACGCCAAAGTTACAGCGCAATTATTGGGAAGGCCAGTTTCATAAATCAGCCGCCTTCACGTAATCCCAACTTATCTCAGCTCGACGACCAAGGCAGTTCCGGCACGAACTTGTAGGGATAGTCCGGCTCTTTGTAGCCGTGCGGCTTCTGCCTCTTTGGCAGCTTCACCTTCTCGCGTGGTACCTCGTCATAGGGAATATGATGGAGGAGGTGCGATATGACGTTCAACCGAGCCCGCCTTTTGTTGTCTGAACGGACGACGAACCATGGTGCCCATGAGGTATCGGTGGCCTGAAACATCTCATCGCGGGCGCGAGAATAGTCAAACCAGCGGCTGTAGGATTTGAGGTCCATTGGCGATAGCTTCCAGATCTTCCGGCCGTCATCAATGCGGGATTTCAATCGGCGTGTCTGCTCCGCCTCACTCACCTCGAGCCAGAATTTCATGAGGATGACGCCGGATTCGATGATGGCTTTCTCGATGGGCGGCGCCATCAGGAGGAACCGCTTCGTCTGCTCCTCCGTGCAGAATCCCATGACCCGCTCGACGCCGGCCCGATTGTACCAGCTCCGGTCGAAAATGACGATTTCTCCCGCGGCAGGAAGATGGCGGATATAGCGCTGGATATACATCTGCGATTTCTCGCGTTCCGTCGGCGCAGGCAGGGCAACAACGCGAAAGACCCGCGGGCTGACACGTTCGGTGATTGCTTTGATAACGCCACCTTTGCCCGCACCGTCACGCCCCTCAAAGACGATGCAGACCTTCTTGCCTTCCTTGACCGCCCATTCCTGCAGCTTGACCAGCTCGATATGCAGCTTGGTGAGCTCCCGTTCATAATCCTTCAGTCTAAGTTTCTCATCGGCCGCTGAAGCCGCTGGCTTCTCGTCGGTCGCCGGGGCGGCTGGGTTCTCGTCATCGTCATGCCGCTTTGCCTTTTTCGTGCCCTTCATCATGGAACCCTCCAGCTGCTTGGTGTTTCGCAGATTGGTGCATCGCGGACCTGTCGCCTTCCGCCTGCGTCGAAATGTAGGACCATGTCGATCTATCTCGCCGCTGCCTATCTTGTTGCTGCGGCAGCATCACTCAGCTTCCTGAACGGACATCGGCGTCTTCCGCAATTTTTCGGCGGTCGGCTCTGCAATCCTGAACCAGGCGACGTAAAGCGCCGGCAGGAACAGCATCGTGAGCAGTGTCGCCCCGGTCAATCCACCGACGATGGCATAAGCCATCGGCCCCCAGAAGACGTCATGCATGATCGGGATCATGCCGAGGATCGCTGCAGCCGCGGTCAACATGATCGGCCGCAGCCGGTGATCGGCCGCATCGACGACGGAATCCCAGGCCGGTTTGCCGGCAGCCCGATAGTGCTCTATCTGATCAACCAGAATCACGGAATTCCGGATGATCATCCCGGCCAAGGCGATGATACCCAGTATGGCCACAAAGCCCATGGGCGTATTGGTCGCCAGCAGGGCTGCCACCACGCCGATGATCCCGAGCGGTGCAACGCTTAGAACGAGGAAAAGGCGCTGGAAGCTCTGGAGTTGAATCATGAGAATGACCAGCATCAGCAGGATCATCAGCGGAAACTGTGCCACAATGGATGCATTGGCCTTTATGCTGCTCTCTACCGTGCCGCCCTCCTCGATCCTGGCCCCTGGCGGCAGTTTCGCGCGCAGGATATCCACGGCGGCGGCATTAAGCGCATAAGCGGTCGGCGCCTGGATGCCAGGAACCACATCCGCCTGCACGGTGATGGTCGGCAGGCGGTCGCGGCGCCATAGATAGCTTTCGTCGATGGTGTATTCGATTTGCGCCAGTTGGCTCAAAGGTATCGATTTGCCGCTGCTGAGATTGATGCGCAGGCGTTGCAGCGATTCCAGGGAGAGGCGCTCATCCTCCGGCGCACGGGCAACGACATCGATGAGGTAGATCGAATCGCGGATCTGCGTGACGCTGACGCCGGAAAGGATCATGTTCATGGCGCGCGCCACTTCATCGGAACTCATGCCGGCGCGGCGGACTTCATCCTGATTCATGACCAGGCGAAGCGTCTTGCTTTTCTCACCCCAGTCGAAATTGACCAGTGAGGTATAAGGCGAGGCGCGCAAGATCTTGGCCAGTTGATCCGCCGCGCGCCTGACCTGCTCAGTCGTCTCGGCGCTGACCCGATACTGGACCGGCCAGCCGACAGGCGGCCCCAGTTCCAGCCTCGAGACGCGGCCAGTGACCTCCGGAAAATCCTGCGCCAAGGCCTGCGTCAGTTTATCCAGCAGCACATCACGTTCGGCGAGCCCCTTCGCCACGATGACGAACTGGGCCAGGAAGCTGTTGTCGAGCTGCACATCGAGCGGCAGATAGAAGCGAATGGCGCCGCCGCCGATATAGCTTGAATAACGCTCGATCGTGGGATCTCCATCGAGCAATTTCTGGAAACGCTCGACATCGGACTGCGTGGCGAAGATGGAGGCGTTCTTGTTCAGGGTCATCGTGACCAGCAGCTCAGGCCGGTCGGAGGCCGGGAAGAACTGCTGCTGAACCCGTCCGGCCGCAAAGATCGACAGGGCAAAAAGCGCCAGCGTCACGCCGATGGTGATGTATCTGAAGCGCATGCAATATATGACGATCACCTTGAAGGCGCGGCCGACCAGGCCGCCGCCATGCTGGTGCTTCGCCTTGATCTTTGCCGGCAGCACGAAAACCCCGATGAGCGGCGAAAAGATCACGGCAACGATCCAGGAGACGAGGAGGGCAATCAGAATGACGGAGAAAAGTGAGACGCAATACTGCCCGACGCCGCTGCGGGCGAAGCCGATCGGCAGGAACCCGAAAGCCGTCACCAGGGTGCCGGTCAGCATGGGGAACGCCACCGAAGTATAGGCGAAAGTAGCCGCCTTGGCCTTGTCGAAGCCTTCCTCGATTTTCGCTATCATCATCTCGACGGTGATCATGGCGTCGTCCACCAGCAATCCCAGCGCGATGATCAGGGCGCCCAGCGAAATGCGCTGCAGACTTATATCCATGATGCTCATGCCCAGGAATACGATGGCGAGGACTAGGGGAATACTGAGCGCCACCACAAGTCCGGCCCGAACGCCCAGGCTGATGAAGCTGACGCCGAGCACGATGGCGACGGCCTCCATCAGGGCCTTCGTGAAGCCGCCGATCGCCTCGTCAACGACCTTGGGTTGATCGGATACCAGCTCGATGTTGATGCCGATCGGAAAGCGCTGCTGCAGTTCCGCCGCAATCTTCCTGAGCTCTTCTCCCATGTGCAGTATATTCCCGCCGGCGCGCATGGAAATGCCGAGGCCGATTGCCGGTCGGCCATTGACCCGGAACATCTTTTGCGGAGGATCGATATAGCCGTGCTGAACACCCGCAAGCTCGCCCAGGTTATAAAAACGATTATTGATGTAAAGATTGATCTGCCTGAGGCTCTCGACATTGACCAGGGCGCCTGTCACTTCGACAAGAACATCCTCCTTGCTGGTGCTGATCATGCCGGCGGGTGTCACCACATTCTGATTTGCAATCGCCGACAGCACGTCGCTCAGATCAAGTGCCATGGAGGCGAGCTTCTTGAGCGAGATTGTCAGATAATATTTTTCGTCCTGCGTCCCGATGATGTTGACCTTGGCTACATCGCGTTCCTCTAGGAAGGCCGTGCGCGCTTCCTCGGCGAAATCGCGCACCTCGCGCATGGTAAATCCGTCAAAGGTGATGCCATAGACGACACCGTAGACATCGCCGAACTCGTCGTTGAAGAATGGCCCCTGTATGCCGGCGGGCAGCGTCCGCCGGATATCCGCAACCTTCTTGCGAACCTGATACCAGATATCCGGAAGATCTTTCGGGTCGGTCGAATCCAGCACATTGACATAAACGACCGACTCACCGGGCTTGGAATAGCTTTTGATGTAGTCCAGGTTTGGCGTCTCCTGCAGCTTCTTCTCGAGACGGTCCGTGACCTGTGTCATCATGTCCGACGTCGTCGCGCCCGGCCAGATGGTCTGCACAATCATCGTATTGATGGCAAAGGCCGGATCCTCCTCGCGTCCAAGAGTCCTGTATGAGAGCGCACCGGCGGCGGCGCAGACGATCATAAAGAAGATGATGAGCGAACGATGGCGAAGCGCCCAATCGGACAGATTGGGACCGGTCATTGGGCGATCTCCGGTGGCAGTGATACTTTCTCTCCCTCCGCCAGCCAGTTAATTCCCGCCGTGACGACGAGGTCACCGTCTTTCAGGCCGTCCGATATGGTTACGCTCTCGGTATCAAAGCGCGTCACCTTGACCAAGCGGCGGTGAACGGTCTTTTCCTCCGGCGCGACAACCCAGACGGCCGGCTGGTCGCCGGTCTGCAAGAGTGCGGAGGTGGGAATGATGGCAACCACATCGCCTTTGACCTCAACACTGCCTGTGACGGCGGCGCCCAGGCGCATCGCATCCGGCGCATCGGCCAGAGCTACCTTCACCGCATAGGTGGCCGTGACCGGATCGGCGGTGGGTGAAATCTCTCTAACCGTGCCGTCGACGGCGACGCTTGGGTCGGACTGCAACGCCACAAGTACCGACAGACCCGGCTTGACAAAGGCCACACCGCGCTCGGATAGGGAGAAGACGGCTTCCCTTGCGTCGAGCTGTGAAATCTGAACGATCATTTGCCCGGCATTGACCACCTGGCCCGGGTCGGCGCCGGTTGCCGTGATGGCGCCACCGGTATCGGCAACCAGCGTCGTGTATTTCACCTGATCCTGTGCCAACCGCAGATTGGCGTCCGCTTCTTCAAGACGTGCCTTCGCGACATTCAGGGTGCGCAAGGCGCGGTCATAATCGGCTTGCGTCGTGTAGCCATCTCGCAGCAGCGTGCGCAAACGGGCCTCCTGGGGTGCTGCCTGTGCAATCTCGCTCTTTGCCGCGGTGACTTGCGATTGGCTGGCGGTCAATTTGTTCTTGAAATCGGTGGAATCGAGCAAAGCGAGGACATCGCCCTGGTTCACAAGCATGCCGATATCGGCACGCCGCTCAACAAGACGGCCGCCGACGAGAAAACCGACCTGAGCATTGTAACGCGATTGAATCACGCCACTTGCCTGGCCGCCTAAGCTGGCACCCTCGAGGTGAATCGTGATGACGCGCACGATCCGAGGTGGCGGTGGCGGTTGATCCTTCTTCTCGGAACAGGAAACGAGCGCCGATATCAGGCCGGTTAGGATCAGCAGTGGTAGGATATGCCGCGCAACCCCGAAAAGCTTCACAGATCCCCTCCTAAGTTTCTTGCCCGGTCCGACCTTCACGTGTTTTGGAAACGCGAAGCCGCCAAACAGAACCCTCCCAAATGGATTCTTCTCCTCGAGGTTGCTCCGTTCTGACGGAGATCATTTAACGATCGAAAGAATGCAGCTATCGGCGATACAGATGGTTCGCTCTATAGGCGCAAGGCATAAAGGCATCAGTTGCGATGAAAGCGCAAATCTTGTCGCCTTTGATGCAGGACGCTCGACGTGGCCACCAGCGTCCGGCCTACCAACTCAGGAAAAGGCCAATTTCGCCTGGCATGCCGCCCGGATAATCCAGGACCTGCGCCCTCACTTTAAACCCCAGGGGCCGCAGTTCTCTGAGATAAAAGTCATAAGCGCGTTTGGCAAAACCTTCGAGAGATTCCGCCCAGTCCGATTCGAGATTGTTGATCCGACGGCCATTGTCATTGCAATAGGTGGCGGGAAAACCGATGACTTTGATCTCGTGAAGGCCCTGCTCTGCTGCACGTCTTACAGCGGCGTTCACGCGATCCATAACCTGGGGATGGATATCGCGCTCCATGAAAGCCTCGTGCAGATCGCGCTGCTCGTCTTTTTGCCGATTCATGCGGGCCAAGAGCTCTTTGGCTTTGGCCATTTCCGTGGTTTCGGTCAG
>LNAP01006420.1_pt1 | contig 53236 bp, 42 predicted proteins | sample 602601 | NCBI WGS metagenome assembly LNAP01 (sample SAMN02440304, study PRJNA202911) | soil metagenome | biome: Subtropical and temperate rainforests or woodlands; isolation source: soil samples (1 kg each in a 20% v/v slurry with milli Q water) were... ...
CGCGCCGAACAGCTTCCAGACGTAGGCGAGAATCCCCGACACCGGATGGAAAATCAGGTTCTTCCAGATCAGTGCGCCCACCGTGGGCATGATGAAAAATGGCGAGATCAGCATCACCCGTACGATGCCGCGACCGAAAAACTCACTGGCCTCCAGCAATGCACTGATCAGCACGCCGAGTACCACACTGATCAGCAGCACGCTGCCCACCAGCAACAGCGTGTTGGTGGCGCCGGGCAGGAATCCGGAATCAGTCAGGAAATAGGTGAAGTTCTCCAGCCCGACGAATTCGTTTTCACCGGGATTGAGCAGGTTGTAGCGGATCATCGAAAAGTAGACGGTCATGCCCAGTGGGACAATCATCCACAGCAGCAACAACGCCACCGAAGGGCTGACCAGAAACCAGCCGGGATTGGCCACGCGGTTTTTGCGCTGCGGCTGGGCTATGTCCATGTGAGCTTTTGCAGTTGATGTATTCATGGTGATCAGAACCGATTGATTACAGGCATATGAAGATCAACTGTGGGAGCGGGCTTGCTCGCGAAGAGGCCAGTACATCCGACACAACTTTCGCGTTTGGAATGCCGCTTTCGCGAGCAAGCCCGCTCCCACACTGGATACGGGGTTACTTGGGATAACCCGCGCGCTTCATCTCGCGCTCGGTGGTTTGCTGGGCCGCCACCAAGGCCTGGTCGACCGTGGTCTGGCCGATCAGCGCCGCAGAGAAGGATTTGCCAACCTGAGTACCAACGCCCTGGAACTCGGGAATGGTCACCAACTGAATACCGATGTAAGGCACCGGTCTGGCCCCCGGCTTGCTCGGGTCCGCGGCCTTGAGCGATTCCAGCGTGACCCTGGCGAACGGCGCCGCGTTCATGTACGCATCGCTGTAGGTGGAGGCGCGGGTGCCCGGCGGCACGTTGGCGATGCCGTCCTTTTCCGCGACCAGCGTGCTGTACTCCCTGGAAGTGGCCCAGGCGCTGAAGGTTTTCGCTGCGTCCTTGGCCTTGGAACTGGTCGGAATGGCCAGTGCCCAGGAATACAACCAGGCCGAACCCTTGTCAGTGACCTGATGTGGCGCGAAGGTGAATCCGACGTGATCGGCAACCTTGCTCTGGGTCTTGTCGGTGACGAACGAGCCGGCGACGCTGGCATCGACCCAGATCGCGCATTTGCCGCTGTTGAACAACGCCAGGTTTTCGTTGAAACCGTTGCTCGATGCGCCCGGTGGACCGGATTTTTTCATGGTGTCGACGTAGAAGTTCAGCGCGTTTTTCCACTCAGGCCCGGTGAATTCCGGTTGCCACTTCTCATCGAACCAGCGCGCGCCATAGGCGTTGGCAACGGTGGTGACCAACGCCATGTTTTCGCCCCAGCCAGCCTTGCCCCGCAGGCAGATGCCGTACTGTTCTTTATCTTTGTGGGTGAGTTTGCTGGCGAATTCGCTGATCTGTTCCCAGGTCGGGCGCTCGGGCATGCTCAGGCCGGCGTCCTTGAACAGGTCGGTACGGTAATAGGTGATCGAGCTTTCGGCGTAGAACGGCAAGGCATACAGCGACCCCTTCACCGACAGGCCTTCGCGCACCGACGGGAATACGTCTTCGAGGGCATAACCAGCCGGCAAATCCTTCATCGGCTCCAGCCAGCCCTTGGCACCCCAGAGTGCGGCTTCGTACATGCCGATGGTCAGCACGTCGAACTGTCCGCCCTGGGTGGCGATGTCTGTGGTCAGGCGCTGGCGCAGAACGTTTTCTTCGAGGACCACCCAATTGAGCCTGATGTCCGGGTGCTCGGCCTCGAAGGTTTTCGAGAGCTTTTGCATGCGGATCATGTCGCTGTTGTTGACGGTGGCGATGGTCAGGGTCTGGGCGCCAAGGCTGACGCTGCTGAGAGTCATGCAGGTGAGGGCAAGCAGAGCTTTTACCGAAGGTTGCATCGTGCACTCCTTTTCTGCACCCGGCGGGCTACAGAAGGACAGTTATTGTTTTTGTGTCTTCCGAAGGCAGGAAGAATGTGCGCTGATTACATCCTTCAATCGAGGGCGAGACAAATCATCCATCGCACTTTGATCGATACTTTTTTGCACTCAAGTTTTGAGGGGTAGACGCAGGGAAGGGCTTTTCAGCGAAGGAGGGGTATTGAATCCGTACAGGTTTCAGGGGGTAACGCTGTACCTGTGGGCGTGTCTTCAACCCAGGTTTTGCTCGGTCAACCGCTGCACCACCAGCCGCCGGTAATGCGAAGGCGTCATGCCCTTGAGCTGCTGGAAGCGCCGGTTGAAGTTGGAAATATTGTTGAAGCCCGATTCGAAGCAGACATCGGTCACCGGCTTGTCGCCATCGGCCAGCAACTCGCAGGACTTGCTGATGCGCAGGCGATTGACGAATTCGATGAAATTGCGCCCGGTGGCCTGCTTGAATACCCGACTGAAATAAGTCGGTTTCATGCCCAGATGCGCGGCGACCTCTTCCAGCGTCAAGTCCCGGGCGTAGTGAGCAAAAATGTAATCCACCGCGCGGTTGGTGCGATCGATATTGTGCTCGTCCGCCAGTTGCGGGGTTGTGGCACCAGAGAGCAATTGGTAGTCGTCAGTGGCCGCGAGCAACTCCAGCAGAATGAAAAAGTGCCCGAGCCGGGTCATACCGGTGGTATCGGCGATGCGCTGCATCAGGTCCATCGCCTTGTCGATGGTGTGCTTGCAGCGAAACTCGATGCCGTACTGCGCGCGCTCCAGCAGCGGTGCCAGGGCCTTGAGTTCGGCGAACACCTGATAGCCGCTGTCGAACAACTCATCGGTGAAGTTGACCAGCATGTCGCGCTTGGGCACCACTTCATCCTCGGCCACCTGGCTGATCCAGTTGTGGGGCAGGTTGGGGCCGGTGAGAAACAGTGTCCTGGGATAGAAGTTGCCGATGTAGTCGCCGATGAAAACCTTGCCGGAACTGGCGACGATCAGGTGCAGCTCGTATTCCTTGTGGAAATGCCAGCGCACCAGAGGGCAGGGGAAACCGTGCTGGCGATAGATGATGGACAAGCCGTTGTGGTCGTCCATCAACTCATAGGAAGGATCGGTGACTCTGGCGGTACGGGTCATGTCAGGGCGCTTGTGTAGTTATCCCGCCCCGATCATGCCTCTTGCCGGATGGATAGCGCTACTACCGCCGGTGCGTCTGTTCGTGCAAGGCACGGCCGTAAACCGCTTTCATGCTGGTGGCGCTCCAGCAATAACGAACGATGTCGGACTCGTCGAAAAAATCGGTGCTGATGATGCTGCAACGCGTGACCCAGTTTCTCGTGGTGTCGAACCAGTCGTTGATCTGCCGCTTGATATTTCCGGGCCCGCCGAGCAGAGAGTAGGTGGTCGCGGACAGTGACCAGAGGAAGGTTTCGTAGGGCGCATCTTCCAGGGTTTGCGCGATGTAGCGTTGCAGCTCGGCGGGGGCGGAGAACGCGTTGTCGCGCCATTTGTGCGGGATGCGAGGCCAGAAGTACTCGCCATCGAGCGCCGACAGGGCGGGTGCCGCCATGATCACCCGGCGATGTGGGCTCGCACTTTTGAGTTCTCCAACCGTTTTGAATCTGTCGCCTGGAAGGACGGCCCGCAGCCCTAGACGTCGCACGAGCCAGTCACTGAACCTTTTATGATCGAAAGGTTTATTGCCATCAGCCAGTTGATGGAAGTCCAGCACGATGAATTCGTCCGGGTTTCGATCAAGGAACAGCAGTACCGCGTCGATCAGATCGTCCAGGGCGCGGTGCGAGCGAAAGCCGTTGTGGTGAAAGTAGAAGCCCGATCGAGCCGCACCGGCGGTGTAGCCCAGACGGATATCAAAGGCGCGGGCGCCGTTGGCCAGTTGCCAGGAAAAAGTGTCGTTCTGACAAATCGTCCAATGGCCGAGCACCGCATCGTGGTTGGGCGCTTTTTTGTCCATTCCGGCGTTATGCACGCCAGGCCAGACGATATCGGTGAGTTTGAGTTGATTGATTTCGAGGGTGCTGCTCATCCAGGTTTGCTTGTCGAGCAAACCACGCGTATTGCTGGTCATGGCCATTCCTTGTGCGAATCACCCCATCCATTGGGTGTGAAGCGGTCAGATTAACCGGTCGGGCACAGCAATGGCGGTAACTATGTATTGCACAAGAAAAGTGGGCTACTCCTGATTCAGCCGGTTCTTCGCCTCAATCCATTGCGCCATGTATTGAGTGCTCTTGTGCTGGTGATGACGCAGCATGCTGCCGGTAAAGTTATCTCGTCTTATATTTGCCAGATTCTGCTGGCAATCGACCAGCCGCTGGATCAAGGCTGGGCCATGAACGGATTTTCGGTAGCGACTGGCAAGCAGGGTTTTCCCGTGCGCCTGGGCGTCCAGCCAGCGCGTCTTGTCGTTGTGCAGTTGCACGGCATGATCGGCGAACTCGCGTGCCGAACGGGTCACTGCACCGGGCCATGCCTCTTGATCATGCATCGCCTCGGCACCCACTGGCGTCGTCACATTCGGCGTGCCACAGAGCATCGCATCGACAATCTTGCCTTTGATTCCCGCGCCAAAACGCAACGGTGCCATACAGACCCGCGCCGACGACATGACTTGCAGGGCGTCTTCTGCCCAGTTCATCACATGAAAACCCTGGGCCGGGTTGTGCAGGGCTGTCGCCTTGGGTGGTGTGTAGGCACCATAGATATGCAATTGAGCGCCGGGTATCTGCTCGCGAATCAGTGGCCAGATAGCGGTTTTCAACCAGAGCACCGCATCCCAGTTGGGCGCATGGCGAAAGTTGCCGATGTGCAGAAAATGCGCACGATCTTCGTACTCTACTGGCGCGCTGGTCGGCAGATCGACCATCAACGGACACCAGTGCAGCAGGTTGCGGGGAAACCTGAACTGCTCGACCAGCAATTCGATTTCTACCTCGGAAACCATCAGCGTCAAATCACAACGATAAAATGACGCGATCTCGCGCTTCGCCAGATCGGTATCAGCCATGTGTTCGAACTCTTCGCGCGCCGCCGGGGCGAACAGTTCGTTGAAGTCATTGTTGTCGTCACTGGCCTTCAAACGCTCCTTGAGACGTTGATGCCGACCCAGCCTCAGGCTTTGCAGGTCGCAACTTTCGAGTACGCGCAAGGCATCGGGGCAATGTTTCTCGACCCGCCAGCCGAACTGTTCCTCCATCATGAATTGATCGAACAACACGATGTCCGGCGCCAGTTCGCTGATAAATGCGTCGAAACTGCTGTTGTTCAGCTCGATGGGTACTTCGGCAATACCCAACGCTGTAAGGTCTGCACGTTGCTCGCCGAAGCCTGCCGGGCTGCTGAACGTGATGTCCCAGCCCTGGTCCAGGAAAACGTCGAGAATCTGCATGACATGCCCGCTGGCCGCGGAAGAGCGGGGCTCGGGCCAGACGTAACCAATGACCAGGACTTTGGTTGCGCGGGGCTCAATCATGGACGGGATTTCCTTGAAGCGAAGACAGGGCAGGGATGAAAAAGGCGCGCATTAAACCACAGCGCAGCGCAGCGTCACTCGAGAATGCTTTTGACCTTGTCGCGCAACTGATCAATGGAGAAGGGTTTGCCGATCAGGTGCATGTCGTCGGCCACGTCGATGTTTTCGGCATAACCGCTGGCGAACAATATCGGAAGGGCTGGACGTAAAACTCTTGCTTCATTGGCCAGTTCGCGTCCGTCCATGACCGGCAGGCCAACATCGGTCATCATCAGGTCAATGTGTTGGTTCACGTCCTTGAGCATCACCAGTGCCTGTTCGCTGCCTTCGGCTTCCAGCACCTTGAATTCCAGTTCTTCCAGGACGTCGACGATCAGCATGCGCACGATGGCATCGTCTTCGACGACTAGGATGGTGGAGGTATCGGCGGATGACATGGTCGAATTCCCGAAAAAGATTGGCATTGCCGGTCGCTGGAAGTCACCGGCCTCTTGCATGAGTAAGTGGCGGATCCCGACAAGTTCCCTGTGCGATGGAAAAAGGATTGGCGGTACAGGCCAGGCAAGGATAACGCGGGAGCAGCGCAATGTAGGACCTTGCGTGCAAACATGTCAGATAATTGGATCAATTTGCCAGTTTTGGGGCAAACTCCTTGCATTCTGACAGTTCGACAAGGCCTGCCCCATGACCTCCGCGTCCTCGGTTGATGAGCAACGATTTCGTAAACTCCTGAGCCGTAACATCAGCCTGCCGTTGGGTCTGGGTCTTATCAGCGCTGTGTTTTTCGTGTCGCTGATCAGCTATTTGCTGTCGACCATCCAGTGGGTGGAGCACACCGACCGGGTGATCAATAACGCCAATGAAGCGGTCAAGCTGACCGTGGATCTGGAAACCGGGATGCGCGGTTTCCTGCTCAGTGGCGATCCCTACGAAACCGCCAAGCCGCGCATCGCCGTGGCGCTCGACACCTTGCTTGAACTGACCGCCGACAACCCGGTGCAGACTGATCGCTTGCTACGGTTGCGGGCCTTGCAGCTGGAGTGGGCCAACTACGCGCAATCGATGATCGATTTGCAGCGCAGCAGCGGCGATTATCGTGCCATGGTCAAGTCTGGACGCGGTAAACGTCTGACCGATGAAATTCGCAAGCAGTTCGAGGCGGTGATCGACACCGAGCAACAATTGCGCGCATCGCGCAATGACGAAGTGCGCGGCACCACCATCATGAGCATCAGCCTCTATCTCTTGTTCATAGCTGGGGTCAGCGGGTTGCTGGCGTACGTCGGGCGCCGCGATTTGTTGACCCTGTCGCAGAACTACAGCGTCAACCTTGCCGCCCAACAGGCCAGCGCCCATCGTCTGGAGCAACAGGCCTGGCTGCGTAACGGCCAGACCGAGCTGGCCGAGCAGGTGCTGGGACAATTGAGCCTGAGCATGCTGGGTCGCAATATCCTGCAATTCTGCGCGCAGTATTTGGGCACCGCCGTGGCGGCTATTTATGTGCGCGAAGACCATGGCGGTCTCAAGCGCATCGCCACTTATGGTTTTTCCCGTGAGCAGGAAGAGCGCGAACAGCAGATCTACAGCGAAGAAGGCATTGTCGGCCAGGTGGCGCAGCAGGCACGGCTGATTCGCCTGGACCAGGTGCCGGGAGATTACTTCAAGGTCAGCTCCGGCCTCGGAGACGGTTTGCCGTGCAGTGTGCTGGTGGTGCCAACCAGTGACGACGAGCGGGTCAATGGCGTGATCGAGTTGGGCTTTCTGCGTCCACTGACCGACCGCGATGTTGAATTGCTTGAGCTGATTGCCGGCAATATCGGCACCTCGATCGAGGCGGCACGCTATCGCCAGCGTTTGCAGGAGGTGTTGGCCGAAACCCAGCAACTCAACGAAGAATTGCAGGTTCAGCAGGAAGAACTCAAGACCGCCAACGAAGAGCTCGAAGACCAGTCGCGGATTCTCAAGGAGTCCCAGGCGTACCTGGAAACCCAACAGGTGGAGCTGGAGCAGACCAACGAACAACTCGCCGAGCAGGCAGAAGTACTGGCAGAGCAGCGCGACGCCATGGACCTGAAAAATACCGAACTCAATCAGGCCCAGATCCAGCTTGAAGAACGCGCGGTAGAATTGCAGCGCTCGAGCAAGTACAAGTCCGAATTCCTCGCCAACATGTCCCACGAACTGCGCACGCCGCTGAACAGCTCGTTGATCCTGGCCAAGCTGCTGGCGGAAAACCCGGAGGAAAACCTCACTGCCGAGCAAGTCCAATTCGCCGAGTCGATCTACTCCGCCGGCAACGACTTGCTCAACCTGATCAACGACATTCTGGATATTTCCAAAGTCGAGGCCGGCAAGCTGGAAATCCGTCCGGAGAACACCAGCGTGGCGCGCCTGTTGGATGGCCTGCGCGGCCTGTTCCAGCCATTGGCCACGGACAAGCAACTGGATTTCCGGGTGGATATGCAGGACGGTGCGCCGTCGATGTTGTTCACCGACCGCCAGCGTCTGGAGCAAGTGCTCAAGAACCTGCTGTCCAACGCGGTGAAATTCACGGAAAACGGCAGCGTCAGCCTGTCCGTCGCCACGGCGCCGAATGACGGCATCGCGTTCAGCATCCGCGATTCCGGGATCGGCATCGAGGTGGATCAGCACGAAAGCATCTTCGAAGCGTTCCGTCAGGCCGACGGCACCACCAATCGGCGTTACGGCGGCACCGGGCTGGGGTTGTCGATTTCCCGTGATCTGGCGGCCTTGCTCGGCGGTTCCATCAGCATGACCAGCACACCGGGGCAGGGCAGTGTGTTTACCCTGGTCTTGCCACAGCAGTACGTGGAACCGGGCGAAGTACCTGTCGAACCGATGCGAGCTGTTCCTGTGGCGGCTGTGTCGAGTGTATTGCCGCCAACGTTGTCGCCATTGGTGGCCGAAGTCGACATTCCGCGCTTCGACGACGATCGCAACAAAGGGCCGTTCACCAAACGCTGCATTCTGGTGGTGGAGGATGAGCCGAATTTTGCGCACATCCTCTACGACCTGGCCCATGAACTGGGTTATCAGTGCCTGGTGGCTCACGGCGCCGACGAAGGCTACGACCTGGCCAAGGCGTTCATCCCCGACGCGATCCTGCTGGACATGCGCCTGCCGGATCATTCGGGCCTTACTGTGCTGCAACGTTTGAAGGAACACGCCGAAACCCGGCACATCCCGGTGCATGTGATTTCGGTCGAAGACCGGGTCGAGGCGGCGATGCACATGGGCGCCATCGGCTACGTGGTCAAACCGACCACCCGCGAGGAACTCAAGGACGTGTTTGCACGCCTTGAGGCCAAGTTGACCCAGAAGGTCAAGCGCGTGCTGCTGGTCGAGGACGACGACGTGCAGCGCGACAGCATTGCCCGCCTGATCGGCGACGATGACATCGAGATCACCGCCGTTGGCCTGGCGCAGGAGGCGCTGGACCTGCTGCGCTCTTCCGTCTTCGATTGCATGATCATCGACCTCAAGCTGCCCGACATGCTCGGCAATGACCTGCTCAAGCGCATGTCCACCGAAGACATCTGTTCCTTTCCGCCCGTCATCGTCTATACCGGGCGCAACCTGACCCGGGATGAAGAGGCCGAACTGCGCAAGTATTCGCGTTCGATCATCATCAAGGGCGCACGCTCGCCGGAGCGGTTGCTGGATGAGGTGACGCTCTTTCTGCACAAAGTCGAATCACGGTTGTCCCATGAACGGCAGAAGATGCTCAAGGTCGCCCGCAGCCGCGACAAGGTCTTTGAAGGCCGTAAGGTGTTGCTGGTGGATGACGATGTGCGCAACATCTTCGCCCTCACCAGCGCGCTGGAGCAAAAGGGCGCAGTCGTGGTCATTGGCCGCAACGGCCGGGAAGCGATTGAACGATTGAATGAGGTGCAAGACATCGATCTGGTGTTGATGGACGTGATGATGCCGCAAATGGATGGTTTTGAAGCCACCGTTGAAATCCGCAAGAATCTGCGCTGGCGCAAGCTGCCGATCATTGCCGTGACGGCCAAGGCCATGAAGGACGATCAGGAGCGCTGCCTGCAGGCCGGCGCCAACGATTACCTGGCCAAGCCCATCGACCTCGATCGCCTGTTTTCGCTGATTCGTGTGTGGTTACCGAAGATGGAACGTATCTAGTGGAGCGCAATTTTTCTGTGGAGCGAAACAGCGAAATCGAACTGCGGTTGTTGATCGAGGCGATCTATCTCAAGTACAGCTACGATTTTCGCGATTACTCCGGCGCTTCGATCAAACGCCGGGTCAACCATGCATTGAGTCAGTTCGAGTGCAGCACTATCTCGGCGTTGCAGGAAAAGGTCCTGCACGACCCCGCCGCGTTCATGCAACTGTTGCAACTGCTGACCATTCCGGTCAGCGAAATGTTTCGCGACCCCTCGCACTTTCTTGCCATCCGCAAGGAAGTGGTGCCGCTGCTGCGAACCTACCCTTCGATCAAGATCTGGATCGCCGGATGCAGCACTGGTGAAGAAGTGTATTCGATGGCCATTGTGCTGCGCGAAGAAGGCCTGCTGGACCGTACCATCATCTATGCCACCGACATCAATCCGCGCTCGCTGGAAAAGGCCAGGCAAGGGATTTTTTCGATGGAGAACGTACGCGCCTACACTGCTAATTACCAGCAAGCCGGTGGCCGGAGTTCGTTTGCCGACTACTATACGGCGGCCTATGGGTACGCGATTTTCGACAAGACCCTGCGCGAGAACGTGACCTTCGCCGATCACAGTCTGGCGACGGACAGCGTATTCTCCGAAACTCAATTAATTTCATGCCGTAACGTACTGATTTATTTTAATAAAAGTCTTCAAGGTCGGGCGTTCGGGCTGTTTCATGAGTCCCTCTGCCATCGCGGTTTCCTGGTGCTGGGCAGTAAGGAAACCCCGGATTTTTCAGCCTTCGGCGATCAGTTCGAGCCGCTGGTCAAACAAGAACGGATCTATCGAAAATCATGAACAGTGCAACAAAATTGCCGGCTCTCGAAGCGATCGTGATCGGTGCCTGCGCCGGTGGCGTCGACGCGCTGTTGAACATCCTCGGACCGCTGCGCGAAGGCGTCGCACTTCCGGTCACTCCTGTACGCGGCATCGGCCGTCTGCTTGTCGAGCTGGAACGAATCGCATGCTGAGTAATATTCAGGCCAAACTGCTGATCGTGGACGATCTGCCGGAGAATCTGCTGGCACTCGAAGCGCTGATCAAGCGTGAGGACCGCATTGTGTACAAGGCGCTGTCCGCCGACGAGGCCTTGTCCCTGCTGTTGCAACACGAATTCGCCTTGGCCATCCTCGATGTGCAGATGCCCGGCATGAATGGCTTCGAGCTGGCCGAGTTGATGCGCGGCACGGAAAAAACCAGGAACATCCCGATCGTTTTCGTCAGCGCCGCCGGGCGTGAACTCAATTACGCCTTCAAGGGCTATGAAAGCGGTGCCGTGGACTTCCTGTACAAACCGCTGGACCTGCAGGCGGTCAAGAGCAAGGTCAATGTGTTCGTCGACCTCTATCGCCAGAGCAAGGCGATGAAGGAACAAGTGCTGGCCCTTGAGCAAAGTCGCCGCGAACAGGAGACCCTGCTCAAGCGATTGCAAAGCACTCAACTGGAACTGGAGCAGGCGGTACGCATGCGCGATGACTTCATGTCCATCGTCGCCCACGAAGTGCGCACGCCGCTCAACGGCCTGATCCTTGAAACCCAGTTGCGCAAGATGCACCTGGCCCGGGACAACTCTGCCGCCTTCACCCTGGACAAGATGCACGCGATGGTCGACCGCGACGAGCGGCAGATCAAAAGCCTCATTCGATTGATTGAAGACATGCTCGATGTCTCGCGCATTCGCACCGGAAAGTTGTCGATCCGGCCCAAGCGCTTTGACCTTTCAACGCTGGTTAGCGGGCTGTTGCATAACTTTTCCCAGCAGATCGACGCCGCCGAAGCGTCCGTCTCGCTCGATGCCACGCAACCGGTGATAGGAAACTGGGACGAGTTTCGAATTGAACAGGTCATTTCCAACCTGCTGACCAACGCCTTGCGCTACGGGGCCAAGAGCCCGATCTCGGTGAAAGTCTACAGTGAAGGTGGCCAAGCGTTGGTGGACGTGCAGGATCGAGGGATTGGCATCAGCGAGGAAAACCAGAAGCGGATCTTCCAGCAGTTCGAGCGGGTATCAGCCAGGCACGCCGTCGCCGGGCTGGGCCTGGGATTGTTTATTTCAGAGCAGATTGTGGCCGCCCATGGCGGTACTATTACCGTCCAGAGCAGGATCGGCGAAGGCGCCTTGTTTCGCGTTTGTCTGCCGCTGTAGGAAAACAACCAGATAAACGCAACCTCTGGTCGACCCCACGGTCTATCAGCAGCAATTGACCGAGCAAAGGCTTCCCATGAGCGAAGATGCACAAGATGTAGTACTCGTCGTCGAGGACGATCCCTCGATTCTGATGGTGCTGTCCGCTTATCTGTCGGGCGAGGGTTACCGCGTATTGCAGGCCGAAAACGGCGAGCAGGCTTTCGAAATCCTGGCGAGCAAACCGCACCTGGACATGATGATCACTGACTTCCGCCTGCCAGGAGGAATCTCCGGTGTGCAGATCGCCGAGCCCGCCGTGAAACTGCGACCGGAACTCAAGGTGATCTTCATCAGCGGCTATGCCCAGGAAATCCGTGAGACCGACAGCCCGATTACGCGCAAGGCACCGATCCTGGAAAAACCTTTCGATCTGGATACATTGCAGGAATTGATGCAGGACATGCTTTCTTAAGCCTTCAGGCCCTGATCATCTCCCTGACCTTCGCCGTCAACAGGTCGAAGGTAAACGGCTTGGTGATCATCTGCATGCCCGGATCAAGGAACCCGCCACGCACCGCGGCGTGCTCGGCGTAGCCGGTGATGAACAGCACCTTCAGATCGGGACGCAACTGCCGGCCGATTTCCGCCAGTTGCCGCCCATTCATACCGGGCAAGCCGACATCGCTGATCAGCAGGTCGATGCGCTGGGCCGAATCGAGTATCGGCACCGCGCTATCGCCATCACAAGCCTCGACGTAGGCATAACCCAGATCGCTCAATACCGTGCTGACCAGCACCCGCACCGCCGGATCGTCCTCGACAATCAACACCGTCTCGCCATTATTGGCGAAGGGAGAATGCACGTCGTCTTGTGGATGGTCCTGGGGCAGGACTCCACTAAAGCGTGGCAGGAACAGGCTCACCGTCGTGCCTTCGCCCACGACGCTATGGATGGTGACGTGACCTCCCGACTGTTTGCTGAAACCATAGATCATTGATAACCCCAGCCCGGTGCCCTGGCCGATGGGCTTGGTGGTGAAGAAGGGGTCGAAGGCGCGGTTGATGGTGTTTTGCGGCATGCCACAGCCGGTATCCGTCACGCAGAGCACCACATAGTCACCCGCATCGAGATTGCTCTGGCCTTGGGTGAAATCCTCGTCAAAGTGCTGGTTCGATGTCGAGACCACCAGACTGCCGCCATTGGGCATGGCATCACGGGCATTGATCACCAGGTTGAGCAGGGCGCTTTCCAGTTGATTGGGGTCGGCTTGGGCCACCCACAGGTGGTCGTCCAGTTGCATGTCCAGACGAATGGTTTCGTTGATGCTGCGTTGCAGCAGTTCATCCATGGAGATCACCAGGGTGTTCATCTCCACGGGTTTCGAATCCAGCGACTGGCGCCGGGAAAACGCCAGCAGTCGGTGGGTCAGGCCCGCCGCGCGGTTGGCCGAAGTCACCCCCAGATCGATCAGGCTGTCCAGGTCTTCGGTTCGCCCCCGGGCCAGGCGTCGACGCAACAACTCCAGGCTGCCAATGATACCGGTCAGCATGTTGTTGAAGTCATGGGCGATGCCGCCGGTGAGCTGGCCGACGGCTTCCATTTTCTGCGACTGGCGCAACGCTTCCTCGTTGTGACGCAGTTGCGCGGTGCGCTCTTGCACCTGCTGTTCAAGGGTTTCGAGGGTGTTCTGCAGGCGCAATTCGCTCTGGCTCAGGTCGATCAACCGATCCCTGGCTTCGTACTGTCGTCGCCGCCCGCGCAGGGCCGTGGTGACCAGGCTGATCAGTGTGACCGGGTGAAATGGCCGTTCGAGGAAGGTCACGTTGCCCAATTGCGGGCCGAAGCGCGATGCCGGGTTCCGTTGCGGGCCGCCATGGTGTGTCATCAACACGATCGGCAGATCCGACCACGCGGGCTGCTGTTCGATCAGGTGGATCAGCGGTTCCAGATCAGCGCCCAACAACGCCTCGCAAGAGATCAGCAGCAGGCCGGCACCCTGTTCCAGTTCAGCGCACAATCCGGGCAGGTCGGGGCTGATCACCCCGTGAAACCCGGCCTCGTTGAGCATCATCAGGGCGATCTGGCCGTCGCGCCCTCGCGGCGCAAGGATGATTGCGCGCTCGGACGTCGCTTGCATGTCCGTCACGGGATTTCGTCCGCGAGCAACGGGTTGCTGGCGCCGAGATACGTGGGTACGCCGCGCAATACGCCCTGAAAGGCTTCCAGAGGCTCGCCGATGGTCATGCCCCGGGCGCTGATGCGGTATTCACGGATGGTCGACTCATGGCTGCCGGTACGTTTCTTGATGATCGAAATGGCCCGGCGCACCTTGCCCAGTGCTTCGAAGTAACGCAGCAGAATGACTGTGTCGGCCAGGTAGGTGATGTCGACCGGCGCCTGCATGTCGCCGACCAGACCGTGCTGGGCAACCGACATGAAGGTCGCGGCGCCCTGGCGATTGAGGTACAGCAGTAGCTCGTGCATGTGCAGCACCAAGGCGTTTTCTTCCGGCATTGCCGCCTGATAGCCGTTGATGCTGTCGATCACCACGGTCTTGATATTGCCTTCGTCCACGCAGCGCCGGACCCGGTGGGAGAATTCGCCGGGGGACAGTTCGGCCGCGTCCACTTGTTCGATCAGCAAATTGCCGCTGTCTTGCAGGGCCTGCAAATCGATGCCGATGTTCTTCATGCGCTCGAACAACAACCCCAACTCTTCATCGAAAATGAATAGCGCGGCTTTTTCGCCCCGGGCCACGGCCGCGGCGGCGAACACCATGGCGATCAGCGATTTGCCGGTCCCCGCCGGGCCGAGAATCAAAGTGCTGGAACCAGTCTCGATACCGCCGCCCAGCAGCGCATCCATTTCCCGGATGCCGCTGGTCAATTGCTGACGCAGGTATTGACCGCGATGTTCAGCGGCCACCAGGCGCGGGAATACATGCACTCCATCGCCCGTGATGGTGAAGTCATGGAAGCCGCCGCGATACTTCTGGCCGCGGTACTTGACCACGCGGATGCGACGTCGCTCGGCGCCATAGTTCGGGGTCAATTCTTCCAGGCGAATCACGCCGTGGGCCACGCTGTGTACGGTTTTGTCCAGGGACTCGGCGGTCAGGTCATCGAGCAGCAACACCGTGGCGTCGTAACGCGCGAAATAATGCTTGATGGCCAGAATCTGCCGACGGTAGCGCAGCGAGCTTTGCGCCAGCAGGCGAATCTCGGAAAGGCTGTCCAGGACAACGCGGGTCGGCTTGACCCGCTCGACCACCTCGAAGATTTGGCGGGTGGCTTCGCCCAGTTCCAGGTCGGAGGAGTAGAGCAGTGTCTGCTGCTGTTCGGCATTGAGCAGGCTTTCCGGTGGCGTCAGTTCGAAGATCTGGACGTTTTCGTCCATCTCCCAGCCATGGGACAAGGCGCCCTGACGCAGTTCGCGTTCGGTTTCAGAGAGCGTGATGTACAAGGAGCGTTCGCCGGCTTGTGCGCCTGCCAACAGGAAGTGCAGCGCAACGGTGGTCTTGCCGGTGCCCGGCTCGCCTTCGAGCAAAAACACGTGTCCGCGGGACAGTCCGCCATCGAGGATATCGTCCAGACCTTCGATACCGGTGGCGGCCTTGTCTCGGTTCAAATCGTTGGATAGAGACAAACAAGCGTCCTCATATGGCCAGGTTCAACGAGGCAGTTGCTGCGAAGTGCCACAACGGGCTGCCTGTTCACTTGACCCTTGGCCAGGACGACGGTTCAACGAAATTTCAGTCGGGGTCAAAGCCCTTGTTGCAATGCCGGATCATCGGGGTTCATCTGTTCGAGTTGGGCCAACAGGATCTGCACGTTTTGCAGCTGTCCGCTTTCCTTCCAGTAGTTGATCAGCAGTACCCGGGCCTTGCGATCGTTCGGATGGCGCTGAACGATTTCCTGCAACTGTTTCTGCGCCGCTTCGAGCTCCTGCTCACTGTGCAATGTGGTGGCCAGGTCATAGCGGTAGTCCCGGTTATTGGGCTCAAGCTCTACGGCCTTGGACAGACCGAGCAGGGCGAATTCGCTTTGCTCGTGATGCAGCAGCCAGAGCCCCAGCGCGTGTTGCAGGTAAGCCGAGTTGGGTTGTGCCTGCAGTTGCCTGGCCAACAGTTGCCGGGCAGCGTCGTTCTGGCCCTGTTTATCCAGCACCTCGATTTGCAGAACCAGCGCCGGCAGGTTGTCCGGCGCCAGGCGCAGGGTGTTGTCCAGCGCCTGTTGCGCTTGCTTGAGCTCGGCGTTGTGTAAGTGCAGGCGGGCCAGTTGGTATTGGTTCTCGGCGCTTTGCGGCGCGCTCTTGAGCACTTGCTCCCAGGCATCGATGGCTTGTTCCAGCGGCCCGAAATACAAACCCAGTTCATCCGGGGACAACCCCAGCAGCGCGTTGATCGCCGCCAGCCGCACGTTTTGTTCGCTGTCATCGAGCAATGGCCCCAGCAGCAGACTGCGCTGACCGTTCGGTACCAGGCCGCTGATGCTTTTGATCGCCGCGATACGCACCTCGGGCGACTCGTTCTGCAAGTCGGCATCCGCCAGCTTCAGGGCCACCGAGCTTGGATAGTTGGGCAGCTCGGCATGCAACCAGATACGACGTTTGGGGGACAGGTCCGGACGGGCCAACCCGTGCGGCCCCCGGTTGGCCGGCCCGGGCAGCCGCCAGCGCTTCGCTGTAGCCATGCTGGATGGCTTCGGGAACCACTGGCGTGGTATCGCGCAGGGAAAACCAGACAAGGCCGATGACGAGCAGGGCGAAGAGGCTGATAAACAGAAGGTGGCGGGACTTGGGCATGCAGGAATCCGGAAGCTGGCAAGCTTTTGCAAAGGCGCAAGCTTCGGTCAGGCCGGGCTTTGAGTCAAACCTTGACGCCGTTCTCGCTCGATTCAAACCGTTGAACAGCCCTTCAGCCGACAAACTACGGGCGGCAAGCTGCGTCGACGGCAAAACCTCTCGAGGCACCGCAGCAGTGACTACGCTTGCTGGAGATGTTTTGACGAGTGTTCCCATGCAAGCGTTGTTGCAATACTTCAAGGCGATTTTCAACCCCGGCCCCGGGGTGTTGCTGTTTGCCTTGCGAACCATCGCAGCCGGATTGTTGACCCTGTACCTGGCGTTTTTGTTCGATCTGGACCAGCCCAAGTGGTCGATCATGGCCGTGGTCATCATCAGCCAGCCACTGGCTGGCATGGTGCTGGCCCGCAGTTTTGGCCAAGTGATCGGCACCACGCTGGGGGCGGCCGTGGCGGTGCTGATCATGGCGATCTTTCCCCAGGCACCGCTGCCGTTCATCGCCACCCTGGCGTTGTGGCTGGCGCTGTGCACAGCCGGTGGCACCTTGTTGCGCTACACCAGCTCCCAGGCGTTTGTCCTTAGCGGCTACACCGCCGTGGTGGTGGCCTTGCTGGCGGTGCCGGATCAGGACGGCATGTTTTTGCTGGCGGTGACCCGCGTCACCGAGACGCTGCTGGCGGTTGCCTGTGTGTGCGTGGTCAGCCTGCTCACCGCCAGGCCTGAAGCCGTGGCCCGGGATTACTTCGCCAAAATCGACCAAATCACCCGGTTGCTGGCCACCCATGCCAGCGCTGTCATCCGCACCGAAGAGAGCGAAGCCGAATTCCAGCAGCGGCAAATGCAGCTGCTGGGCCAGATCAGTGGCCTGGAGGGCGTGCGCCGGCACATGTATTTCGATGCGCCACGGTTACGCAGTGCCAACGGTCTGGTGCAACTGCTGGGCAACCAATTGGTGCTGTTGACCGCGCGGCTGACCGCCTTGCGCCACCAGCGGCTGTTGTTGACCGAACGCTGGGAAGGCGAGTTGCCTGAAGAGATTCAACGGCTGCGTGCCGAAGAGCTGGCATTTCTCGATGAACTGGCGCGGGAGGGGCGTTCGCTGTCCAGTGAAAAGCGCCATCATTTCACATCGCTGCAACAACGCTTTGATGAGCTGGCCTACAGGGCCGAACAATTGACCGAGCCGCTGCCGGCCACCTTGCGTTCGCTGGCGTGGTCGCTGCGCTGGGAGCAGGCGCGCCTGTTGCAGCAGCTTGAGCAGATTCTGGAGCTGAGCGATGCCATCCAGAGCGGGCGCCCCGCCAGCAGCGTGTTTCGCGGGCGGGAAAATCCGCTGCATCTGGACTTCACCCTGGCGACGATGAATGCCGTCCGTGCCTTTTGCGCGCTGTTGATCGCCGGCCTGATCTGGATCGAAACCGGCTGGGACGGTGCGCGAGCCGGGATGGTGCTGGTGGGCATCCTTTGCTCGCTGATGTCGACGTTTCCCCGACCGCTACTGGCTGTTCAAAGCTATGCCAGGGGATTCGGGCTGGCACTGGTGGCCTCGGCGCTCCTTCAGTTCATGTTTGTGCCGATGATCAGCAATTTCGAGATGCTCGCCTTGCTGCTGGCGCCCTTGCTCTACGCCGTAGCGGTGGGGCTGGCCAGTCCACCCACCACAGGTACCGGGATTGGCCTGGGGCTCACGACGTTTTTGTTGCTTGGCCCGTTGAATGTGGGGATTGGTCAAAACACCGCGAGCCAGTGGTTCGAGTTTGCCGGGGCCTATACCTGTGCGACCGTGCTGGCTTTGAGTGTCTATGCGCTGATCTTTCCGTTCAGGCCGGATTTTCGCATGCGCCGGCTCTACAAAGAGAACTGCGAGCAGGTGTACGCCTTGCTGAAAACCTCGGCGAGCGATGAACAGCAGTTTGCGTTCGAGAGCCGTATGGTTGACCGCCTGACCATGATGTTGGGACTACTGCCGGCGACCCGGGAGCCACAATCGCGCGAGCTGTTTCAAGTCAGCCTGGCCTGCATGGCATTGGGTATCGCCTTGAATCAGCTGCGGCAGCAAGGGCAGAACAACGCACTGCTGAGTCCGGATCTGCAACGTCGCCTGTTTTCGACAGTCCGGGATACGGGCAGGTTGGTTGCCGGTCGGCCTGGGGTCGAAGTGGTGCAGGTGCTTGATAGCCTCCACACCTTGGGCGACGACCTGGATGCCCTGCACACCGATGTTCACGAGCACCTGTGGTCGGTGTTCCGCATGCGTGTGGCACTGCTGATCGTGGTGTCGTTCGTGGAACGCTATCGCGGCCACTTTCAACCCTCAGGCCTTGAAGGAGACCCTGTCCTTGCCCATTGATCTGGAAGTGGGTGGCGCCTATCTGCCCCCGATTGCCCAGGCGCTGCTGCTGGGCTTACCGATTTTCCTGTTGCTGGACTGGACATTGCGGCGCCTTGGCGTGCTGCAGTTTGTCTGGCACGAGGCGTTGTTCGAAGGCGCGTTGTACGCCTGCGTCTGCGCCACGTTGATTCTGGTCATGGGAGCCTGAAGCCTTGAAGAACATCCTTTCCCGACTCACGACGGTGGCGGTGGTATTGCTGGCCTTCATCCTGGGCTGGTTCGCCTGGGAGCATTACACCCGCGCACCCTGGACCCGGGATGCCCGGGTGCGTGCCGATGTGGTGACTTTGTCCGCCGACGTTTCGGGGCGAATCGTCAGCCTGGCCGTGCAGGACAACCAACATGTGAACAAGGGCCAGGCGCTGCTGGAGATCGATCCGGCGCGTTACACCCTGGCAGTGGAGCATGCCAAGCGCGCGGTGGAGGTGGCGAAAGCCTCGCTCGGGCAGGCCCAGGCGGCGATTATCTCCAGCGAAGCATTGCTCAAACAACGTCAGAGCGAGGAGCAGCGTCGGCGCACGCTCAAGGATCGTTCAGCGATTTCCGGTGAAGAGTGGGAGAAAGCCAGCACCGACGTATCGGTGGCCCAGGCCGACTTGATGCGTAATCAGGCCAGCCTGGTGTTGGCCCAGGCCAACGTGCAACTGGCCATCGCGGCATTGACCCAGTCCGAGCTCGACTTGCAGCGTACCCATGTCGTCTCCCCGGTGACCGGTTATGTCACCAATCTGCTGACCCGGGAGGGTGATTACGCCTCGGCTGGCGGCCCATTGTTGGCGCTGGTGGACAGCGAGTCGTTCTATGTCAGCGGTTACTTCGAAGAAACGAAGTTGCCGCGGATCGGAGAGGGCGACCGGGTCAAGATCGAGTTGATGAGTGGCGAAACGTTCGGCGGCAAAGTGCAGAGTATTGCCTTCGCCATTGCCGACCGGGAAAACCTGCCGGGCGGCCGTCTGCTGGCCAGCATCAACCCCAGCTACACCTGGATCAAACTGGCGCAACGGGTGCCGGTGCGGATCGAGATCGATGCCGACTATGCCGGTAAAGACAACCTGCGGGCGGGGACCACGGCTACCGTGACCGTCCAGGAAACCCGCAAATCCAAAGACCAGCACTAACCCCCCCTGTGGGAGCGAGCTTGCTCGCGATAGCGGTGGATCAGTCAAAATCATTGGTGAAGGTGCTTGCGTCATCGCGAGCAAGCTCGCTCCCACAGGGGGTGTGTACTGCCTTTTTCAGGGCAAAAAAAGCCCCGCGACCGAATGAGACGCAGGGCAAGGAAATTGGTTGGTTGCGGCCAACCAAAGGAGCGCTTTAAAAACCGTACTACTTGCTCGCGACCGTCTCCGGCTGCCAGCCGCCACCGAGGGCCTTGTAGATCGCGACGATGCCGCGATACAGATCAACCTCGGCCTGGGCCTGGGTGTCTTCCGCCGCCAGGCGTTCACGCTGGGCGTCGAGCAGTACGAGGAAATCGGACGTGCCTTCGCGGTAGCGGATTTGCGCCAGGTCGGCAGCCGAGCGGCTGGACTCGCTCTGGCGAATCAGCGAGATCAGGCGCTGTTGGCGTTTGCCATAGTCGCTGAAAGCGTTTTCCGATTCTTCCAGGGCCAGCAACACTTGCTGCTCGTAAGTCGCCAGGGCGCCTTCGGCATCGGCGTCGGCGCCACGTATGCGGGCTTTTACGCTGCCAAGGTCAAACGCGGCCCAGGTGATGCTCGGGCCCAGCGCCCAGGCGTTGGCCGCCGAAGAACCGATCTGCGAACCACGTCCGGCAGTCCAGCCGAGGAAGCCGCTGAGGCTGACCCGCGGGAACAGATCCGCCTTGGCCACGCCGATACGCGCGGTGGCCGAGGCCAGTTGGCGTTCGGCACTGCGAATGTCCGGACGGCGTTGCAGCAGTTCACCCGGATCGCCGATCGGCAGGGCCTTGGCAATCGCCGGCAGGTCTTTGGGGCTCAGGTCCACGGTCAGCTTGTCCGGACGCTCACCCAGCAGGGTGGCGATACGGTTTTTCTGCCGAACCTGTTCAGCCTGCAATTGCGGCACGCTGGCTTCGACCGACGCCAGTCGCGCATCGGCGCGTTCCACATCGAGCTGGTCGCCGACGCCGGCATCACGCAGGCTGATGGTGATCTTGCGCGACTCTTGCTGGTTCTCCAGGTTGGCCAGGGCGATTTTCTCCCGCAACTGCGCGCCGCGCAGTTGCCCGTAGGAGTCCACCAGTTCGGCAATCATGGTGACTTGCAGTTGGTACAGATCGGCCTCGAATGCCTGTTGCTCGGCGTTGGCCGACTCCAGGTTGCGCTGGATGCGACCGAACAAGTCGATTTCCCAGGCCATGTCCAGGCCCAGGTCATAGCGTTCGCTGTTGACCCGGTCGGTGGTCTGGCCCGGAATCTGGCCTTTGCCCAGGTCACTGCTGACGCGGCTGGTGATGGTCGGCATGGCGTCGTTGCTGACATCATCGCGGATCGCCCGCGCCGCTTTCCAGCGGGCGAAGGCGACGCGCAGATCACGGTTGCCTTGCAGGGATTGCGTCACCAACTGGTTGAGGGTCGGGTCTTCGAACTGTTGCCACCAGATGCCTTCGAAACGCGAACGGTCAAAGTTCTTCTGGCCGGCGGCGCCGTCGGTGGCGGCCGTGATGTTGGCCGCCTCGGTGGTTGGCGTCTTGTAGTCCGGGCCCACGGCACAGGCACTCAAGGCCAGTGCCAGCAGACTCGGCAGGAACGCTTTCAAACTCATCAGTGCGACTCCAGCTTCAGGGTGGCCTTGGCAGCTTTGCGTGCCTGGCCGCGCTCGACAAAGTTACGGATCAGTACGTAGAACACCGGCGTCAGCAACAGACCGAAGAAGGTCACCCCAAGCATCCCGGAGAACACCGCGACACCCATGGCGTGGCGCATTTCGGCACCGGCGCCGCTGGAGAACACCAGGGGCACCACACCCATGATGAACGCGAAGGAGGTCATCAGGATCGGCCGCAGACGCAGACGGCACGCTTCCAGGACTGCAGCCAGCGGGCTCAAGCCTTCCTCCTGTTTGTCCTTGGCGAACTCGACGATCAGGATCGCGTTCTTGCAGGCAAGCCCCACCAATACGATCAAACCGATCTGGGTAAAGATGTTGTTGTCACCGCCGGAGGCGATCACACCGGTGATGGCCGACAGCAGGGTCATCGGTACGATCAAGATCACCGCCAGTGGCAGGCTCCAGCTTTCGTATTGAGCCGCCAGTACCAGGAACGCCAGCAGTACGCAGAGCGGGAACACGAACAGTGCGGTGTTACCGGACAGGATCTGCTGGTAGGTCAGGTCGGTCCATTCGTAGGTCATGCCGTTGGGCAGTTCCTCCTTGAGCAGTTTCTCGATGGCTTTTTCAGCCTGGCCGGAGCTGTAGCCAGGGGCTGCCGCACCGTTGATTTCAGCGGTGATGAAGCCGTTGTAGTGCATCACGCGGTCCGGGCCCGAGGTATCGCTGACCTTGATGAAGGTCGCCAGCGGGATCATCTCGCCCTTGTTGTTACGCACTTTCAGCTGGCCGATCTGGTCGGATTCGAGGCGGAACTGTTGTTCGGCCTGAACGTTGACCTGATAGGTGCGACCAAAGCGGTTGAAGTCGTTGGCATACAGCGAACCCAGATAGATCTGCAGGGTGTCGAAGATGTCGCTGACGGCCACGCCGTGGGTCTTGGCTTTTTCCCGGTCGATGGCGGCATCGACCTGGGGCACGTTCACGGTGTAGCTGGTGAACAGGCCGGCCAGTTCCGGCACGTTGTGGCTCTTGTTGATGATGTTCATGGTTTCCTTGTACAGCTCTTCGTAACCCAGGTTGCCCCGGTCTTCGATCTGCAGGCGGAAACCACCGATGGTGCCCAGGCCTTGTACCGGCGGCGGCGGGAAGATCGCCATGTAGGCTTCCTGGATATTCGCGTACTGGCCGTTCAAGGCACCGGCAATCGCACCGGCGGACATGCTCGGGTCTTTACGTTCGTCGAACGGTTTGAGGGTCACGAACACGATGCCTGCGTTCGGACTGTTGGTGAAACCGTTGATCGACAGGCCCGGGAAGGCCACGGCGCTTTCCACACCGGGCTGTTTCAGCGCCAGCTCGGACATGCGCTTGATCACATCTTCGGTACGGTCCAGGCTCGAGGCATCCGGCAGTTGCGCGAAGGCCACCAGGTATTGCTTGTCCTGGCCGGGGACGAAACCGGTCGGGGTGCTGGAGAAACCGAAGAAGGTCAGGACCATCAGGCCGGCGTACAGCAGCAGGGCGATACCGCTTGAGCGGATCACGCGGGCAACGGTGCCGACATAACCATGGCTGGCCTTTTCAAAGAAGCGGTTGAACGGACGGAACAACCAGCCACCGAAAATCTTGTCCAGCACCTTGGAGAAACGGTCCTTCGGCGCGTCATGGCCCTTGAGCAATACCGCGGCCAGCGCTGGCGACAGGGTCAGGGAGTTGAAGGCCGAGATCACCGTGGAAATCGCGATGGTCAGGGCGAACTGTTTGTAGAACTGGCCGGTGAGGCCGGAAATGAACGCCGCCGGAACGAATACCGCACACAGCACCAGCGCCGTGGCGATGATCGGGCCGGTTACCTCGCCCATGGCTTTTTTGGTCGCTTCAACCGGGGTCAATCCGAGCTCGATGTTCCGCTCGACGTTCTCCACCACCACGATGGCGTCGTCCACCACGATACCGATCGCCAATACCAGGCCGAACAGCGACAGGGCGTTGAGTGAGAAGCCAAACAGATGCATCACGGCAAAGGTACCGATCAGCGATACCGGCACAGCGACCAGCGGAATGATCGAGGCGCGCCAGGTTTGCAGGAACAGGATCACCACGAGTACCACGAGGATCAACGCTTCGAAGAGGGTGTGAACCACCGCCTCGATGGAGCCGCGCACGAAGATCGTCGGGTCATAGACGATGCTGAAGTCCATGCCTTCGGGGAAGCTCTTCTTCAGTTCGGCCATTTTCGACCGCACTTCGTTGGAGATTTCGATGGCGTTGGAACCCGGACGCTGGAAGATCGGGATCGCCACCGCCGGCTGGTTGTTCAGCAACGAACGCAGGGCGTACTGGCTGGAGCCCAGCTCGACGCGAGCGATGTCTTTGAGGCGAGTGATTTCACCGTTGTCGCCAGAGCGAATGATGATGTTCTCGAACTCTTCTTCGGAAACCAGACGGCCCTGGGTGTTGACCGACAACTGGAAGGCCGTGGCATTCGGTGCAGGAGGTGCACCCAAGGCACCGGCCGCCACTTGACGGTTCTGCTCACGAATCGCCGTGACCACATCAGTGGCGGTCAGGTTGCGCGAAGCGGTCTTGTTCGGGTCGAGCCACACACGCAGGGAGTAATCGCCCATGCCAAACAACTGCACATCACCGACACCACCCAGACGCGCAAGCTCATCCTTGATGTTGAGCAAGGCGTAGTTGGACAGGTAGAGCATGTCGTAGCGTTTGTCCGGTGAGGTCAAGTGCACAACCATGGTCAGGTCGGGCGAAGCCTTGTCCACGGTGATACCGATGCGCGTCACTTCCTCGGGAAGTTTTGGTTCGGTCCGCGTCACACGGTTCTGCACCTGCACCTGTGCGTTGTCCAGGTCAGTGCCCAACGCAAAGGTGATGGTCAGGGTGATCTTGCCGTCAGCGGTGGACTGCGAGGACATGTACAGCATGTTCTCGACACCAGTGATGGCTTGCTCCAGTGGAGCAGCCACGGTTTCACCGATGACTTTTGGGTTGGCACCCGGGAAGTTGGCACGAACCACAACGGTCGGCGGTACCACTTCCGGGTATTCGCTGATCGGCAGCTGGAACAGCGAGATGGCGCCGGCGATCAGGATCAGCAGCGAAAGCACCGCTGCAAAAATCGGCCGTGAAATGAAGAATTGGGAAAAATTCATCGTAAAAATCCCTTAACCGCGTGGGGTCGTGGCAGCCAGTTTCACAGCCGTGCCCGGCGCAACCCTGGCAGGCAGGTTGCTGGCTTCCAGCGCTTGGCGTTGTTGTGCGAGTGCCGCGAGGGTTTGTTCGCTGGCCATCGGAATCACTTCAGGGGTGACCGGTGAGCCAGGGCGTACCCGTTGCAGGCCCTTGACGATGATGGTGTCGTCCTTGTTCAGGCCATTGCGCACAATGCGCAGGCCTTCGATCTTCGGACCCAGCTCCACCGCGCGGTAGGCGGTCTTGTTGTCGGCATCCATCACCAGCACGAACTTCTTGCCCAGGTCGGTGCCGACCGCTTCGTCATTGATCAGCATGGCGCTGTATGTTCCGCTGCCCACCAGTTTCAGGCGTGCATACAGGCCCGGGGTGTAGCTGCCATCGCTGTTGTCGAACACGGCGCGCCCACGAATGGTGCCGGTCTTCGGGTTGACCTGGTTGTCGACGAAGTTCATCACGCCCTGGTGCGGGTTGCCGTCCTCGTTGGACAGGCCCATGTAGACCGGGGTGGTGGCGCCGCGCTTGCCCTGGCGAGCGAGCTCGGTGTACTTGAGGAACACACGCTCGTCCGCGTCGAAGTAGGCGTACACCTTGTCAGTAGAGACCACACTGGTCAGCGGGGTGGTGTCGGCAGTCACCAGGTTGCCGGCGGTGATTTCCGCACGGCTGACGCGGCCGCTGATGGGAGCCGTCACACGAGTAAAGCTCAGGTTCAGCCTGGCCAGATCCAACTGCGCTTGCAGGGCGCCGACCGCGGCGCGGGCTTCCTGGGCGGCGCTGGTCCGCGAGTCGGCCAGTTCAGCGGAAATCGCGTTGCTGGCGCGCAGGCGCTCACCGCGCTGGGCTTCGTTTTCGCTGCGGGTGGCATTGGCGCGCGATTGTGCAACCAGTGCTTCGAGGCGGCGGACCTCAGCCTGGAACGGACGCGGGTCGATCTGGAACAGCAGGTCCCCTTTCTTGACCAGAGCGCCTTCGGTGAACGCCACTTCATCGATCTGGCCGGAGACCCGTGGACGAATCTCGACGGTTTCCGGCGCTTCGAGACGGCCGGTGAACTCGTCCCATTCGTTGACAGGCTGCTCCAGCACCTTGGCCACGCTGACCTTGGCCGCTGGCATGCTGGCGGCGGTTTCCGGGGCCTTGCCGCAAGCGCTGATCACCACTACGGCCAACAAAGCCAACGGGAAGCGCAAATGTTTGAGTGACTGTTCCATGGATGCATCCGCCAATGTGTTGAGATTGGCGAATGATGCGCGGCGAGTTTGTATCTCACGAATCGAATGGGGCGAAGGTAACTATCATCCGGAATGATATAAGACCCAAGCCAGCCCTCTAGCCTGCGCCTTGTGTTCGGTCGTCATCAACTGGATTGATGACAATTGTGTGTTGCATTGGATGCAATAGTCAGTTGGTTTAACGGGCCCCAACTGCCTGCGCTGTGCCAATTTCGTCACCGCCAATGCCCAAACCCATCAAGCCATAACGCCTCGGATAGACCACTCTGACCGGTCTGTCCAAGGAGATGACTATGATCCGACTGACCCTTATCGAAGCCCGTGAGTTGGCCGAATCGATCTTGTTGCACAACGGTTTTAATCTGGCCCATGCACAAGCGGTGGCGACGACGGTGATTGCTGGCGAACGTGATGGCTGTGCCTCCCACGGTTTGTACCGAATTCTGGGGTGTGTGAATTCCCTGCGGGCCGGCAAGGTGTCAGCCGATGTCGAGCCACAGGTGATCGACCAGGCGCCGTCGATTGTGCGGGTGGATGCAGGCGGTGGATTTTCGCAGTTGGCGTTTCAGGCGGGGTTGCCGTTGCTGGCGCAGAAAACCCGGGCCAACGGCATTGCGGCGTTGGCAATCAACCGCTGTGTGCATTTCTCGGCGCTGTGGGTGGAGATCGAGCAGCTGACGGCTGCCGGTCTGGTGGCACTGGCGTGTAATCCGAGCCACGCCTGGGTGGCGCCGGCTGGAGGACGACTGCCGGTGTTCGGCACCAATCCCATTGCCTTCGGTTGGCCGCGTGCGGGGCAAGATCCGTTTGTGTTCGACTTCGCCACCAGCGCGATTGCCCGTGGTGATATCGAACTGCACCGGCGTGCCGGCAAGGCGATTCCCGAAGGTTGGGGCGTCGACGCCCAAGGACAGCCGAGCACCGACGCCAACGTGGTACTCGACAGCGGCGCGATGCTGACGTTCGGCGGGCACAAGGGTTCTGCGCTGGCGGCGATGGTGGAGTTGATCGCCGGGCCGCTGATTGGTGACCTGACCAGTGCCGAGTCGTTGGCTTACGACGGAGGCAGCAAGTCGTCGCCGTACCATGGCGAGTTGATCATCGCCCTGGACCCTCGGCGCTTTCTGGGGGACGCCACTGAAGAACATTTGGCCCGGGCCGAAACGTTGTTCCAGGGCATTGAAGGGCAGGGCGCACGCTTACCGTCGCAACGACGTTACGCGGCGCGGGTACGCAGCCTGGTGGAGGGCGTGCAAATTCCCGAGGCGCTGTACAACGACCTCAAGGCCTTGCTCGCCTGATTGCATCAACGTGCCCGCTCCCCCATTTGAATGGTGGTGAGCACCTGTTTTGCGTAGGAGCTGCCAAAGGCCGCGATCTGTTGATTTTCAAGATCAACAGATCGCGGCCTGCGGCAGTTCCTACAGGTACTTGTGTGGTTTCCTAGATTGAGTCGCGTTGGCTGCTGCCATCCACCAGCCGTGCAATCCCCAGCGGGTTGGCATTTTTCAAGGCGTCGGGTAGCAAGGAGTCCGGGCAGTTCTGGTAGCACACCGGACGCAGGAATCGCTCGATGGCCAGGCTGCCAACCGACGTGCCACGGGCGTCGGAGGTTGCAGGGTAAGGCCCGCCATGGACCATGGCATCGCAAACTTCGACCCCGGTGGGGTAACCGTTGAACAGTACCCGGCCGACTTTTTGTTCCAGCAGTACCAGCAGGTCCGCATGGGTCTGAAGATCCGATGCTTCGCCAATCAATGTCGCAGTAAGTTGCCCGTGCAAGCTGTTTAACGCTTGCCGCAGTTCAACCTTGTCCGCCACTTCAACGACAATGGTGGTCGGCCCGAACACTTCTTCCTGTAGCAGCGGATCCCCATTGAGCAGCAGGCTGACGTCGGCCTTGAACAGTTGCGGCCGCGCCTGATTGCCCTGCTGGTCGTGGCCCGCGAGGTGCGTCACACCCGGATGCTCGAGCAAGGCCCGCACGCCTTTTTCATAGCTGCCGAGGGTGCCGGCATTGAGCATGGTTTGCGCCGGTTGTTCGGCCATCAGGTTGCTTAGTCGCGCAGTGAACGCCGTCCATTCAGGGGCGCGAATACCAATGACCAACCCCGGATTGGTGCAGAACTGCCCGCAACCCTGGACCACCGATGCCACCAGTTCACCAGCGATTTTCTCGCCGCGCGCACGCAAGGCTTCGGGCAATACCAACACTGGATTGATGCTGCTCATCTCGGCGAACACCGGGATGGGTTGTTGCCGTGCGGCGGCCATGTCGCAAAGGGCACGGCCACCTTTGAGCGAGCCGGTGAAACCGACGGCCTGAATCGCCGGATGCTTGACCAGCGCTTCACCGACACCAGCGCCGTAGATCATGTTGAACACACCCTTGGGCATGTCGGTCTGCTCGGCGGCGCGCAGGATCGCATTGGCCACGCATTCGGCGGTTGCCATGTGCCCGCTGTGGGCCTTGAACACCACCGGGCAACCGGCGGCCAGGGCCGCTGCGGTATCGCCGCCAGCAGTCGAAAAGGCCAACGGAAAATTGCTGGCGCCGAACACTGCCACCGGGCCGACGCCGATCCGGTACTGGCGCAGGTCAACCCGTGGCAGCGGCTGACGCTCCGGCAGGGCACGGTCGATGCGTGCGCTGTAGAAGTCGCCCCGACGCAGGACCTGAGCAAACAGACGCATCTGGCCGCTGGTGCGGCCGCGCTCGCCCTGAATCCGGGCGCTGGGCAGGGCGGTCTCACGGGTTACCAGGGCAACGAACTCGTCATCCAGGGCATCCAGTTGCGCGGCGATAGCTTCAAGGAATTGCGCCCGGCGCGTCGCCGGCAAATTACGAAAGGCTGGATAGGCGGCCGCAGCGGCCTGGACGGCCGTGTCGACTTCTTGTGCGGTGGCTTGCACGAAAGAGTAGGGCAGCGCTTCGCCGGTGCTGGCGTCATGGCTGTTCAGGATGATGCCGCCGACGGCGCTGCGCGCTCCACCGATGTAGTTGTGGCCAAGGATTTCGAGCATTGAAAATCTCCGGTCTGAAAAGGTTAAGGGCAAAAGATCGTAGCCTGCGATCTTTCAGGGCCATCAAGCCAAAGAGTCACCCCGGCGCGGGGTGGCTGGCACGGCTGCGTCCACGCCAGCAACTCGCGCCGCCGACTCGGCATCCACCTGGCGCAATGACTTGCCACGGGTTTCGCGGGTCAGGCCGACAGCCACCAAGGAAATCAGCGCTGCGCCCACCAGATACCAGGCGATCGGAGTCGAGCTGTGGTACTTGTTGAGCAAGGTGATGGCGATCAGCGGTGCCAGGGAACCTGCGAAGATCGGCGCCACTTGGTAGCACAGGGACAGAGCGGTGTAGCGTACGTGGGTCGGGAACAGTTCAGCCATCAGCGCCGAGTAAGGCGCATAAGTCATCGACTCGATGGCCAGGCCCAAGGTGATGGCAGCCATGATCAGCCAGTTGTTGCCGGTGTCCATCATCGGAAAGCCGATGAAACCCCAGAACGCTGTGAGCACCGCTCCGGTCAGGTACACCGGCTTGCGCCCGACGATGTCCGACAGATAGCCCATCAGCGGGATCAGGAAAAAGTGCACCAGGTGCGCGCCGAACATCAGCAGCAGAATTTGCGAAGTGTCCTTGTGCACCACCAGTTTCAGATAGGTAATCGAGAACGTCACCACGGTGTAGTAGAGGATGTTCTCGGCAAAGCGTGCGCCGATTCCCACCAGCACCGAACGCCAGTGATGACGCAGCACTTCCACTACACCGAGCTGTTGCTGTTTGGTCTGTGCCTGACGGGCCTGGGCTTCCTTGAAGATCGGCGCATCATCGACGCTGGTGCGAATCCAGTAACCGATCAACACCACTACCGCCGAGAACCAGAACGCCACGCGCCAGCCCCAGGCAAGGAACTGTTGCTCTGACAGGTTCGATGACAACAGCAGCAGGGCGACCGTGGCCACCAGGTTGCCGGCCGGCACCCCGGCTTGCGGCCAACTGGCCCAGAAGCCCCGACGATTGTCCGGGCAGTGTTCGGACACCAGCAGAATCGCGCCGCCCCATTCGCCACCGAAAGCGAAGCCCTGGATCAACCGCAACAGCACCAGTAGCACCGGCGCTGCGTAACCGATCTGGTCGAAGCCAGGCAGGCAACCCATCAGGAAGGTGGTGATGCCGACCACTACCAGGCTCAGTTGCAGCAGGCGTTTGCGGCCGAATTTGTCACCGTAGTGACCGAATACCAAACCACCCAACGGCCGGGCGAGAAAGCCGACCGCGTACAAGGCGAAGGCGGCGATGATGCCGTCGATGGGGCTGTCGGTCTGGCGGAAGAACAGCTGGCCGAAAACTAATGCCGAGGCGGTGCCGTAGAGAAAGAATTCATACCATTCGGCGACGGTGCCAGCCATGGCGGCGGCCACTACGCGTTTGAGTCCAGAGGGTGAGGTTGCGCTTTGCGTGTGTTGAGGATTCGACATGCTGACGTACCTTGTTAAGGCGCAAAAAAAGCGGGCAGCCGGGCCGGGCCGGTAAAGGCCCGCCCGGCAATCACTCAGAGACCGACGTCCGGCAGTTCCGGGCGGTTGGCCAACGCCTTGGCCATGATCTGCTCGACGAATACGCGGTCGGCTTCCGGCAGGGCCAGGCGTGGCGGGCGGGTCAAGGCGCTGCCGCGACCGGCGATGGCTTCACACAGCTTGATGCACTGCACCAGGTCGGCACGGGCATCGAGGTGCAGGATCGGCATCAGCCATTCGTAGATCGGCATGGCTTCGGCGAAACGACCGGCCTTGGCCAGGCGGAAGATGGTTTCGCCTTCTTTCGGGAACACGTTGGACATGCCTGAGACCCAACCTTCGGCACCCACGGCGATGCTTTCCAGCACCACGTCGTCGAGACCGGCGAACAGCACGAAACGGTCACCGACTTCGTTGCGCACGTCGATGAAGCGGCGGGTGTCGCCGGAAGAATCCTTGAAGCACACCACGTTGTCGCAGTCGGCCAGGGAAATCAGGATGTCCGGAGTGACGTCGTTCTTATAGATCGGCGGGTTGTTGTAGACCATCAGCGGCACGTCGGCGTTTTTCGCCACGTAGCGGTAATGCTCGGCGGTCTCGAACGGCTTGGAACCGTATACCAGCGCCGGCATCAGCATTACGCCATCGACGCCGACCCGGCGTACGGCATTGGCGACCTTGGCCGCTTGTATGCTGGTGAACTCGGCCACGCCGCAAATCACCGGTACGCGACCACGGGAGGCGTCGACAGCCACTTCGGTCACGGCGATTTTTTCTTCGGCGGTCAGCGAGGTGTTCTCTCCCACCGAACCGCATACCACCAAGCCTGACACGCCATCGCGAATCACATTGGAAATCACCTGGTGTGTCTTATCCAGGTTGATCGTGAAGTCATCGTTGAATTGAGTGGTCACTGCAGGGAAGACGCCACTCCAGTTAATACGCTTGCTCATTGTTGCCTCCGGTTCGTTAATCGTATTTCGTATACGATAAGTAAAATGACAAGTTTCGGCTAGTACTTTTTTCAGTTTTCGGGGGTTATTGATGCGCCGTTGGTCCGGTGTTCAGGCATGCCGCGATCAGGCGCCGGGCCAGGTATCGGACAGGCGATAGCCTTGTGGCCACGGATCGCTTGGGTCGAGCAGCAATTGGTGGGTGCCGGTGATCCAGGCCCGACCGGAAATGCACGGGTAAATCGCGGCGCGGCCGGCGACTTCGGTCAGCGAATCAATGCGGCAGTGGAACTCAGAGCCGATAATCGAGCGGCCGACAAAGCGTTCGCCAACCTGCATCAAGCCTTTGGCCTGCAACACCGCCATGCGCGCCGAGCAACCAGTGCCGGTGGGGGAGCGGTCGATCTTGCCAGGTTGAATCACCACCGCATTGGCGCCGGTGGCGATGCCGTTCTCATGGACGATGGGCGCGGCGATCTGGCAGAAGGAAATGTGCGACCACTCGGGATTAAGCGGATGGACGAAGCCCAGTTGTTCATTGGCGGCGCGGGTGATTTTCAGACCGACCTCCACCAGATCGGCGGCTTCATCCGGGCTGATGGAAAAACCCAGGCCTTTGGCGTCGGCGATCACGAAACTGTCGCCACCGTACGCGGTATCGACTTTGAGTGAGCCGATGCCTTCGACTTCAATCCACGCATCCAGTCGATCAGCGAAGGACGGCACGTTTTTCACTTCCACCCGTTGCACCTTGCCATCCCGGCAGTCGGCCACGGCTTCGATCAGGCCGCCGGGCGCTTCCAGCACCAGGCGGGTTTGCGGCTCGGTCATGGGCAGGATGCCGCTGTCGAGCAATACGGTGGCGACGCACAACGAGTTGGAGCCGGACATCGGCGGGGTGTCCGCCGGTTCCATGATGATCCAGGCCATCTGCGCCCGTGGGTCTTTGGCCGGGACCAGCAGGTTGACGTGGCGGAACACGCCGCCGCGGGGTTCGTTGAGGACGAAGTTGCGCAGGGTTTCGTCCCGGGCGATCCAGCGCGACTGTTCCCACACGGTGGCGCCGGGCGGTGGGGCTACACCGCCCACGATCACGTCGCCGACTTCGCCTTCGGCGTGGCAGCTGACGACATGAATGACTTTTGATGAACGCATGGTTTGCTCCTTGTTTCGCCTGTGAAGGCCTCAGTCGCTATTTCACTGATTTCAGAAACTCTGCAGTTTCCGCACGCACCGGATTGCCAATCACCTGATCCGGCGAACCAATTTCATGCACCAGGCCATTGCGGAAGAACGCCACACGGTCGGACACGTCCCGGGCAAAGCGGATTTCGTGGGTTACCAACACCATGGTCATGCCGTCTTCGGCGAGCATGCGCATGGTGTCCAGCACTTCACCGACCAACTGCGGGTCCAGGGCCGAGGTGGCTTCGTCAAACAGCATGTAGTCTGGTGACATGGCCAAGGCGCGGGCGATGGCCATGCGTTGTTGCTGTCCACCGGACAGCTTGCCAGGGAAGGTCTTGAGCTTGTCGCCCAGACCGACGTGGGTCAGTTGCTTCACCGCCAGCTCTTCAGCTTCAACCTTGCTTTTGCCCAGCACTTTGCGCGGTGCAAGCATGACGTTTTCCAGCACCGTCAGGTGCGGGAAGGCATTCCATTGCTGGAACACGATGCCGATTTTCTGCCGCAGGCGATTGAGGTCGGTGGCGCTGTGATGGACCTCGACGCCGTCAACGCGGATGTTGCCTTTCTGGATCGGTTCCAGGCCGTTGATGCACATCAGCAAGGTCGATTTACCGGAGCCGGAGCCGCCGATGATCGACACCACTTCGCCCTTGTTCACCGTCAGGTTGACGCCCTTGACCACTTCGAGGTTGCCGAAGGATTTATGTACGTTGTCGATCTCAATCATTTTCTTGCCACCTTCTTTCCAGACGAGCGCCCAGGCGTGCGACCACCAGGCTCATGACGTAGTATGCACAGCACCAGCAACGGTTCCTGGATGCGGGTGACGATGGTTTGCGAGGCGCGCAGCAGTTCGACGATGCCGATCCACATCACCAGTGCGGTGTCTTTCATTACACCGAGCACCAGGTTCAGCCAGCCGGGGAACGCTACCCGGGTGGCCATCGGCAGGACGATCCAGCGCAAGTCCTGCAAGAAGCTCAGCCCCAGCGAACGGCTGGCCCGGCGCACGGTGAACGGCACCGCCAGCACGCCGGCACGCACGATCTCGGTGAAGTACGCCGCAGCGTAAACCCCCAACACAATGCAGCCGATGCTAAAGGCGCTGATGTTCAAGCCGATGATGCTTTTGAGTGAGTTAAACAGTACGAACTGGATCAGCAATGGCACGCTGCGAAACACGTCCAGCACCCAGGCCAACGGCTGGCTGGCCCGTGGCAACAAGGCCCGCAGCAGGCCGAAGAACAACCCGGCCAAGGAGCCAAGAATGATCGACCAGAACGTCAGTTGCATCGTGACCCACGCACCGTTGAGCAGGAACATCAGGTCATTCGAGGAAAAATCGGTGGAAAACATGGAGAGCTCCTCAGTAACGGAACAACCGCCAGGCCATCAGCCGGGCTGCCGCGACGATCGCCTTGGCAATCAAGTAATACAGCACCGCTGCGATGGCGAAATACTCGAAGGTGCGGAAGGTTTTGACGTTGTATTCCTGGGTCACACCTGTCAGGTCATTGTTTAGCCCGACGATCACCCCCAGCGACGTCATCAACACCGCCCAGACCATCTGATTGGTCAGCGGGTAGAACACGATCCGCAGCAGTTGGGGGACGATGATCATGCGGTAGGCCTGGAAAGCACTCATGCCGAGGGACCGCGCCGCACGCACCTGCGTGCCAGGCACGGCCTTGAGGCCGCCGCGAAAGTTCTCCGCCAGATACCCGGCATTGTTGAAGGTGATCCCGGCGAGCAGGGCGAACCAGGAACTGACGTGCAGGTTCAGCGAGCCGAGGCCGAAGTAGAGGATGTAGATCTGGAACAGCGACGGGGTGTTGCGGGCAATCGATACCCAGCCGTTGCCGAACCCGCGCAGTAATGGGTGTTTGGCCTCGCGCATCACCGTCAGGGCCAGGGCGATCAGCACGCCGAAGATCATCGACAGCGCGGCAGTTTCGAAGGTGACGATGGCACCGGCAAGCATGTCCGGCAGGGCGCGCAGGGCGGCGCGCCATTGGAAACTGTAGTCAAACATGCGCAGGGCTCTCCAGTAGGGCAGCAGGTTGTAACCAGGCCGGCAAATGTCCGCTGGCCGTTGCTGTGCAGGCCGCGTCGACGCATTCGGCAAGGCTGGCGAAGTGCACCTTGCGGCCGACCAGGCCCGGTGCGTAGTGGGCGTATTTGCCCGAGTTGGTCATCAGGGTTTTAGCCGCCAGGGGGATTACGGGTTCGCCGAGCATGCACCAGCAGGTGTCGGTAACCAGGGTTGCGCCAAAAGCTTCGATCACGGCGATGTGGCCGGCCTCGCGGGCCTGCTCCAACACGGCACGGCCGCAGGTGATGGCAAGCACTACATCCGGGTGTCTTTGTCGTCCCCGGCACAGTCGCGCCAGGTGAGCGAACTCGCTGAGGGAAAAATGCGGGTTACCCAGCGACACCACATCCACCCGGTTGTCGCGAGCACTGTTGAGTGCGCGCCAACTCGACAGCAGGTCCTTCAGGCGGATTTTTTCCACGGGAATGGAAATGTCCGCATCCAGCACCTGCGTCGGGTCCATGGCCTCCGGGGTAACCCCGGCGATGTGGAACAGTGGCGCCGCAGAGCTGGTGGCGAAGGCCGCGCCAAAGGCTTTGAGGTCGTCCAGGCTCGGCTTGCTTTTTTCCAGTCCCAGCAGCAACGGCACGCGACTACCGGCCAAGGCACCGATGTGGTAACCCAGCAGCGGATAGAAGGCATCGTCCAGTTCACCGAGGGCAGGCAACTCGAGCTGCAATCGGGCCTTGCGTTGCGCGTCCAGGTGGCAGCCGATCAGCGGGGCGCGACCGGTGAGGGCGATGCAGATGTCCAGGTAATCCGGGTATTTCAGGGTGCGTGCACTGAGCACGCTGTTGGCGTAGACCACTGCGTTGGATTCCGCCCAGACGATTTGCTCGCCAGCCTTCGGTGCAGTGTCGAGCAGGTACGGCGCGCAGGTGAAACTGAGTTGAGCGCCCATCGCCATATAGGCATCGCCCAAGGCACTGGCCGGTTCACCCAGTGCCGGGTCGATACCCAGTTCGCGCCAACGGCGCTGGTCGACGGAAATAGAATTGAGGGTGGTGGGTACTCGCACTTTTGCTCCCCATTGCACCAGTTGCCCGGCAAAGCGCAGGCTCGCCGGCCCGGTGTAAATGCAGCCGTCGATGTGTGCTTGAGTGACATCCACCAAGAGGTCGGCACCCTGCAGTTCGGCCATGCGCAGGACGATCTGCATGGCCATTTGCGCGGCCTTGCCATGCCGGCCATCGAGCAGCGCCCGATCGTGCTCGGTGAGCCTGATCGAGGCGGTGCTGTCAGTGTTCGGTAATAGGCTGTCGGGCGCCTGCCAGGCGTCGTCCGGTAGGTGATCGAACAGGCTCAGCGTTGTATTTTCGACCCGGGCGAAGGCCTGGCCGCGCAAGGCGGCGAAGGCCTCCCGACCGATGCACAGCACCGGCAGGGAACGGGCAAAAATGGTCTGCGCCACCAGCACGCCCAAGGTCAGGATCTCGTCGGCTTCGGCCAGCACCAATGCCGCCGGTGCATGGCCGTTGCTGATCAGCTCCATTAACACACTGCTGCCGGTACACGAGCCGCGACCACTGGGAATCGCCAGCACGCGGCCGGCCAGGAGTTGGCCGCTGAGCGGGTGATGGCGGTCGATGACTTCACCCGTGCAGGGATCGACTCCGCCCCAGAAACTCAAGCCGACATCGGCGAACAGCAGGGCGCCTTGCGCGGCACCCGCCACCAGGCTGCGCCCGGTCAGAGAAATTGGCCTAGGCATGCCGGACATCTCAGTAGTAGACCTGAGGCACGGTCAGGTTGGTCGGCGGGATCTCGGTGCCAACCCATTTAACGAAGAGCTCCTTGTAGCGACCGGTGCGCACCTGTTGGTTGACGAACAGGTTGAGGTAGTTGAGCAGGCCGAACTCGCTACGCTTGGCACCCAGGGACACGTAGTCGATGACGTACGGGGCGTTACCGGCGACTTTCAGGTTTTTGTATTTGCCCGACTTGAGGGTGGCGGCGGCTACGGTGTTGGTGACCACGGTGGCATCGATGTGGCCTTGGGCGACGGCTAGCAGGGTATCGCTCTGCGACTGGTAGGCTCGGAAACTGCCCGAGCCCCAGTCCTTCACGTTTTTCTCCAGGGCGATGGCCTCATAGGTACCGCTGGTGTTACCCACTGCTTTGCCCTTGAGGTCGTCGAAGCCGTTAATGCCGGTGTCGTCGCGGGTCAGCACCACCATCTGGAAGGCAAAGTAGGGCACGGTGAGGCCAACGGTCTTGGCGCGTTCGAGGGTGTCGGAGGTGGACGCGACGATCACGTCAGCCCGCCCGGAGACCAGTGCCGGAATGCGATCCGGGAAGGGCGTTTCCACCACTTCGGCCTCGACCCCGAGGATCTTCGCCAGGTCGCGGCAATAGTCCACATCGAAGCCGGCTGGCGAGTTGCTGGCATCGCGAAAACCCATGGGCGGGAAGTCCAGGGTCACGGCACAGCGCAGCTTGCCCGAACCGATGATGTCGTCGAGCTTGTCGGCCTGGGCAGTGGCGATAAAGGAGGTACTGAGAACAGCGCTGAGGGCTACGGCAAATGCGGGGTTTTTCATGGATGCCTCGTTGATGTGAATTACCGTTGAATATCGTATTGGGGATTTCGTATACGATATTAACAATAGCAATCAACGTGCCTATTTCCAGTCCAAGAGGTGAATTAGATGTCAGGCCTTGGCGTAGAGGTTTTGTAGCGGTGCAAGCCTAGGCACGGTGACGCCAAGGTATCGGGGGCAGGTGTTACATATGGGAGCAGCGGTAGCGCGGACGCCCCTTTAAGGAACACTGACAGGCGTTTTAATCGCGGGTGTACGCGGTTGGCGCAGGAGCTGGCGTAGCCTGCGATCTTTTGATCTTCAGCGCTGGTTATCGCGATACTGACTCGGCGACAAACTGGTCAGCGCCCGAAACTGCCGGCTGAAGGCACTATGGTCGGTGTAACCGCAGCGCAAGGCTATCTCGGTAATCGGCAACTCGGTGTGCAGTAACAACCGCGAACCTTCTTCCAGGCGCGCCTTGTGAATCATTTGCCGTGGGGTGAGCTGGAACACCCGTTTGCAGTGCCGCTCCAATTGCGCCACGGAATAGCCAGCGATGGCGGTCAGTTCGGCGAGGCTGATGGAGCGGGCGAAGTGGCGGCGGATATGGGCATCCACGGCGGCGAGTTTCTGGAACGCCGGATGGTTCGATTGCGGCGATTGCAGGTCGCGGGAGATACCGGCCAGGCCCACGATTCGACCTTGTTCATCCTTCAAGGCGAGTTTGTGGGTCAGGCACCAGATCGGCTGATTGCCATAATACAAATGCAGCTCCAGCTGATCGGCCAATTCGCGACCGCTGGACAGCACTCGCCGATCCTGCTCGGTGTACAGCGGACCGAAGCGTTCCGGAAAGACCATTTCGGCGGTGCGCCCCAGCAGCTCGTCCCTGTGTTTGAAACCACAACGCCGGGCCAAGGTCTGGTTGACGAAGGCGTAGCGGGCCTCGCCGTCCTTGATGAAAAACACCACGTCCGACAGGGTATCGAGCAACGGCGCGATGGGCTGAAGACTGTTCAGCAGCGTCGGCAGATCGCAAGGTTTAAAGGTAGTGAGCGAGGGATACATGGCGCTGGGGGTCTGAGGGTGACCCCCGGGATCATAGAGACTCGGCAGCGTGGCCGAAACCCCTGGCGTGGTCATCACGCTGGCGGGGTATCGTCCAGGGACATCAAGGTTTCGATCCGGGCCGGGCTGAAGGGTGGGCGCGGAGCCGAGGGCTGCCAACCAAACAAATGCTGCACTGCGCCGCCACACACCCGCCCCTGGCAGGCGCCCATGCCGCAGCGACTGGCGAGTTTGGCTTCGCGCCAGTCAGAGTGACCGGTCAATGCCGCGTAGGGCACGTCTTCGCAGCGGCAAACCAGGGTGTCGGGTCGGGCCAGGGACTTGAGTCGCGGGTCGAGGGCGAACGCGCTGTTCAGCGCCTTGGCGAACCCCTGCCAGCGCGCCCGTCGCGGCCACAAATGCCTGGCTGCTTCCAGATTGCCGACCGCAGCGTGGCCGGCAATCGCACCTTCCACCAAGGCCAGCTCACTGCCGCCGAACCCTGTGCATTCGCCCGCCGCATAATGATCGGCGCGGTTGCTGGCCTGCCAGGCATCCACCGCGATGGCTTGATCTTCGATGGCGCAACCCAGTGCCTGACCCAACTGGATATTCGGAATCAACCCGAAACCACAGGCCAGCCGATCACATTCCAGCTCGACGATGTTGCCTTGTTGTTGCAGGCGCACGCCTTCCACTCGGTCGGTACCAAGCGCCGCCAATACGTGGGTGGCGGTGCGGTAGTGGTGGTCGAACAGGCTTAACGATTGCAGCCATTTGCCGGGCCAGCGCGGCAGTTGCGCGGCGAAACCGGCGACGGCGCTGCGGCTGGCTTGTTCGGCGATGCGTTGCACTTGCGCGCCATGCTGTTTGGCGGTGGCGGCACTGGCCAGTAACAGCGGGCCGCTGCCGGCGATCACCACGCGCTCGTTCTGCACTGGCAAACCGGCCTTGATCAGCGCCTGCAAACCACCCGCACCGGTGACTCCCGGCAGGGTCCAGCCGGGAAAGGGCAGCAGCAATTCACGGGCGCCGGTGCACAGAATCAGTTTGTCGTAGCTGATCAACCAGCCATGGTCGTCATCTTCCACCAGCAGTTGTTTCGCGCCGGGGGCGGCGATCACCCGAGTACCGGCGTGATGGCGGATGTTGTTGCATGACGCCAGACACTCGCGCAGGCGCCGGGCCTGACCGGGCACGTTGGCTTGAGGTCCGTCGCGCCAGATTTGCCCGCCCGGCAGCGGGTTGTCGTCGAGCATGACAATGCGGGCGCCGCTGGGGGCGGCGGCAAGGGCGGCGCTCATCCCGGCAGGGCCAGCGCCAATGATCAACAGATCAGCGTACTCATTCATGGGCGAGTCTCCACCTGCATGCCGTCACGGCACAGGGTCTGGCAAGCCAGGCGACGCCGGCCATCGATGGTCACCCGGCATTCCTGACAAATGCCCATGCCGCATAGCGGCGCACGGCGCTGACCGCTGACCGAGGTGCGCGTGCAGCCGTCACTGGCCAACGCCAGGGCAGCGGCGACGCTGGTGCCTTCGGCGACTTTCAGTGCGTGGCCGTCCAGCAACAATTCAGGCATAGACCGGTTCTCCGAGAAACCGCTGGGGCAGATAAGGTTGTGCGGCCAGTGGCGGGGTTTCATTGAACAGTTGCGCCACCAGTAAATCGGCGGTGCCGGGGGCGGTGGTTACCCCCAGTCCTTCGTGACCGACTGCCAGCCACAAGCCTTGACGTTGTGGATGTTGGCCCACCAGCGGCAAGCCGTCGGGGCTGGCGGCGCGCAAACCCGTCCAGGCACGGATGCCATTGAGCCGGGCCAGCCCCGGCATGTACTCGGCGGCACGCTTGAGCATTTTCGCGAGCATCCAGCCTTCGACCTGCGGGTCGGTGGTGCCGAATTGTCGCGAGGCGCCGATGAACAGTTGCCCGGTGGGCCGTGGCTGGATATTGCATGCGGTCGACGGCCCCGTGGCGTTGTGGGCACTGGTGACGTAACCCAGTTCCACCAGCGTATGGGTGACGCTGCCGGGGTAGCGGTCAGTGATCAGCAAGTGGCCTTTTTTCGGTTCGATGGGCAATTCCGGGCACAGCTCGTTGGCTTGGATTCCGTTGGCCAACACGATGGCATCGGCACTCAACCAGTGACCATCATCGAGGCAGAGGCGGTTGCCATCGACCGCACTGACCCGTGCCCGGCGCTGGCGGATGTTCGGTGTTTCGAGCATCCATCCGGCCGTCGCCGGGGCGTATAGAATGCCGTCGCCATTGATCAGCAAGCCGCCTTCCAGGCCTTCGCTCAGTTCCGGTTCGCGCTGGCGCAGGGCACTGGCGCCGATTAGTTCGCAAGCCACGCCCTGGGCTTGCAGGTTCAGGAATTTGCTGTGGGCCACCGCCATTTCTTCGGCATTCGCCGCCAGCCACAGCGTGCCGTTGCAGCGGTAGGCACAGCTGTCGGGCAGGTCCGCGCCCAGTTCGCGCCAGCGCTGCAATGAATATTGACTCAGGGCCAGTTCGGCGGGGTTGTCGTCGAGTACCAGCAAGTGTCCCATGCCGGCGGCCGTGGCGCCGTGCAGGCCGGCGTCCAGCACCAACACCTGCAAGCCGCGACGGGCCAACGCCTGGGCACAGGCGGCGCCGATAATGCCGGCGCCGATCACGATCACATCGGCCACCTGGCCCTCGTTCATGGACGAATGCCCCAAGCGAACGGGTCGTCCTGTTCGATGATCAGGCTCGCTTCGGCACTGATGAACGCGCGACCACGAATGGTCGGCACGATGCGCTCACCCTGCAGTTCGTAGGAACCCTCGAACTCGCTGCCGATGACGCTGGCCTGGCGCCAGATCTGCCCCGGTTGCAACTTGTCGTCGGCGGCCAGGCAGGCCAGTTTGGCACTGGTGCCGGTGCCGCAGGGCGAACGGTCATAGGCTTTTCCGGGGCAGAGCACGAAGTTGCGGCTGTCGGCGTGATCGTCATCGGCGAACAACTCAACGTGATCGATCAAGCCGCCGTCTTCACCGCGAATGCCTTGGGATTCCAGTGCCTGCTGCACAGCGAAGGTGTAAGCGGTCAGCGCTTCGAGGTTGTCGCCGGCCACCCGCAGGCTATGCTCGGCGACCAGGAAAAACCAGTTGCCGCCCCAGGCGATATCACCGACCACTTGGCCTATGCCCGGCACCTGCACCGCCAGCGCCTTGCGATAACGGTAGGCCGGCACGTTGCGCACACTCACCGAATGGTCTTCGTGCAGGGTTGCCTGCACCGTGCCCACCGGCGTTTCGATGCTGTGCACGCCGGGGCCGATCTTGCCCAGGTGCGCTAACGACGCCACCAGGCCGATGGTGCCGTGGCCGCACATGCCCAGATAACCGGTGTTATTGAAGAAAATCACCCCGGCACAGGCACCAGGGTCCACCGGCGTGCAGAGCAGGGCGCCCACCAGTACGTCACTGCCCCGTGGTTCCAGCACACAGGCGGCGCGCCATGGATCATGCTGTTCGGCTAATACCTTGCGCCGTTCGGCCATGCTGCCAGTGCCCAGGTCAGGAAAGCCGGCGGTCACCAGGCGGGTCGGTTCGCCGCCGGTGTGGGAGTCGATCACTGAGATGCGTTTCATGGGAGGGCCACGTCCATTCGGTTGAGTGAACGCAAGAGTGGCCCGTACGGCGGGGTGTCGGCTTGATGGATTTAGTCTGTGTCGATGACGAAATCGGCACAGCATCCGTCTCTGTCAGTGACTGTGGGGCAGGTGCTCGAACAGGGTCGTGCAGACGCCGGCAATGTGCTCGTCCAGAAGCTTCACCGCCAGGTCCACATCCCCGGCACGGCAGGCCGCCAGGATCTCGCGGTGTTCGTGATCGGCGCGCTCCTTACCGGCCGACAAGCTCATCTGCATGCGTAGATAACGCTCCAGCTTGTCGTTGACCGAACGGATCAGGCTCACCAGAAACGGTCGCTGCGCCGGCTCGTACAGACAGGAATGCAGCTCCCAGTTGAGCTCGGCCCAGCGCCCCACGTCGTCCTCGCCGACAAACTCCTGACAGATGCGCTCGGCACGGGCGAAGGTCTCTTCGGTCATGTTCGGAATGGCCAGGCGCAGAATCTTGTCCTCCAGCAACATCCGCACTTCGAACATCTGCGCCAGTTCCGCATCGGAAACCCGCGTGACCATCGCCCCGCGATTGCGCTGGAACATCACCAATCCTTCGGCCTCCAGCCGCTTGAGGGCTTCGCGCACCGGGATCTTGCTGACATTGAACTGGCGGGCGATGTCGTCCTGGCGGATCGGCTCATCCTCGGCAAAATGCCCGGCGACAATCGCATCCCGCAGATGGCGGGTGATGATTTCCGAAGTCGAAGGCGTGTTACCAAGAGTTTGGGTAGGTTCACGGCGGCGATCATTTGGAGTGAGATAGCGCTAGGGTATACGAAATTCTTTTGCTGATCTTCCCCGGTTCGACGTCGATGCACCCGATGTCGGTCATGCAACCCGCTACAACAAAACGGGCGCCTTTCAAAGCGCCCGTTTTCATTCAAGCCTGCGCCGCCTTCTCAGAGGCTATCCGGATCCCCGAAGAACATCTGAATCCGCGAACGCAACCAACGCTCCCCCGGATCATTATCCTGGGACCCACGCCAAGCCATGTGCAACTCGAAACTGCGCACCGGCAACGGCGGGTCTTCAGCCCGCACACCGCCAGCGGCAGTCAGCGCGTCGGCCGTGTAGTCCGGCACCGTCGCCACGATGTCGGTGCCTGCGAGCAGGGTACTCAACCCGTTGAACTGCGGAACGGCGAGCACCACATGCCGTTTGCGCCCGAGCTTTTCCAGCTCTTCATCGATGAAGCCGCTGAGGTCGCCAGCGAACGACACCAGTGCATGGGGGCGAGCGCAGTAATCATCCAGGCTCAACGGCCCCGGCACGGTGTCGGCGCGCAACAGCTTCGGTTGGCTGCGACGCAGTACCTTGCGTTTGGCGTTGGCCGGCAGGTCGGTGGTGTAACTGACACCGATGGATATCTCACCGGATGCCAGCAATCCCGGCATCAGGATGTAGTTGACCCGACGTACCACCAACACAATCCCCGGCGATTCGGCACGCAGGCGCTTGAGCAGCATTGGCAGCAAGGCGAACTCGACGTCGTCCGAAAGGCCGATGCGGAACACGGCGGTACTTGTGGCAGGATCGAACTCGGCCGCACGGCTGACGGCGGTGGAAATCGAATCCAGTGCCGGCGAGAGCAGGGCGAAGATCTCGACCGCTCTGGCGGACGGCTCCATGCTGCGACCGGTACGCACAAATAAAGGATCATCGAACAGGCCGCGCAGGCGCGAGAGCGCCGCACTGATGGCTGGCTGGCCGAGGAACAGTTTTTCCGCAGCGCGGGTCACGCTGCGTTCGTGCATCAATGTTTCGAAAACGATCAACAGGTTCAGGTCGACACGACGCAGGTCATTACGATTCATCTGGAGTCCTGGCAGAGTCAGCAAGCTTGACGTGGGCGGCCATATGAGAACAATGGCCAGCAGGAATATTACGGGGAAAGACTGGTACTCTGCACCGGGTAATTCAGTTTTTCCTACATAGGCTGCTTCGGTTTCTTACGACATTTGACGATGTTGCCGCCGCTGCGGAATCAATGACAGGCATGTCGACTATTAATAGCCACAGATAGTGTTGGGTTGAAAGCCCGGCTAGAGTTCATGGCATTAGAGGTTTATTTGGCGAGGTTTGCGATGTCCCGCACGATACGTTTTCACAAGTTTGGTCCAGCCGAGGTGCTCAAATGCGAAGAGCATGCGACGGCTCTGCCTGCACCGGGCGAAGTGCAGGTACGCGTCGAGGCGATCGGCATCAGTTGGTATGACACTCTCTGGCGTCAGAACCTGGCCCCGTCCCATGCCCGACTGCCTTCAGGCCTTGGCCAGGAGATGGCCGGTATCGTCACCGCTGTCGGTGATGGCGTCGATGACCTGGAGGTCGGTGACAAGGTCGCCAGCTTTCCGGCCCAAAGCCCGAACGACTACCCGGTCTACGGCGAGCAGATTGTTCTGCCGCGCTCGGCAGTCACCCGTTATCCGGATGTGCTTAGCCCGATTGAAGCGAGCGTGCACTACACACCGTTGTTGATTGCCTATTTCGCCTATGCCGATCTGGCACGGGTCAAGCCCGGGCAATTTGCTCTGGTGACTGACGCGAGTCATTGCGCCGGACCTTCGTTCGTACAACTGGGCAAAGCCTTGGGTGTTCGAGTGATCGCCGTGACCAAGACCGCGGAGGAACGTGAATACCTGCTGTCGCTGGGTGCCGAGAAAGTGATCGTCACCGAGGAAGAAGATCTGCTGATGCGGATCAACAAAATCACCGATAACCGTGGCGTAGATGTGGTGTTCGATGGTTTGGGCGGTCCGCAGATGTCGATGCTGGGCGATGTGCTGGCACCTCGCGGCAGCCTGGTGCTGTACGGCCTGCAAGGTGGCAACCAGACACCTTTCCCGGCCTGCGCAGCGTTCCAGAAGAACATTCAGTTCTTCGTGCACTGCATCGGCAATTTCACGGGCAAGCCGGAACTGGGCATCACCCAGGACCAGGCCGCACTGCAACGTGCCTTGCGCGACATCAATCAGCTGACCGCCGACCGCGTTCTGCTGCCGCTCAAGACTCGGGTCTTCCCGTTTGCCGAGTTTGTCGAAGCGCACCGCTACATGGACGAATGCCCGTGTCGCGAAAGGGTCGCGCTGCAGGTCGAGCCCGCGTAGCACTTACAGTCCTCCCAAGAGTCCGTGCCTGCACGGACTCTTTCGTTTGAGCCCCCCGAAAGCCGTCGATCCGCAGGCCGGTCCAGCAACTGAACTGGTTTTTGCCCGTAATCTGTAGCTTCTAATCAGCCACTAAGCCCTGATAATTGAATGATTACTTTCATCTCAAGGAATGAGTCATGGCAGGGTGTCAGGCTGAAACTTTTCAATGTGCGCCATCGGTGCAAATCTCCAAATTAGTTGGCCGTTGGCTAGTTGCCAAAAAGACAGCTGCAACTTCCTTCCTTGTTTCTTGTATTAAGTGTCTGTGGGACTTTGTCGGATATTTCCTAGGACTCCGGTTTCAAATCAGCAAACCCTTACCAGCAGGGCGTTCCAGCCTCACCTTTGTCGTTAAGTCGAGGGGGTGTTGCGATCATTTCAAATGATTTCAAGAAAAATCAAGTGTTAGCATTTGGCAATAAAGTCCATGACTCCATTCGCGCCGACAGTCCAACGGGATTTGCTGTCTGCACGATATTGAACTTACGAGTATCAGGTAAATAAAGATGACCAGCATCCATGACCAAGCGATGAACTATGTCTATCAACAAGTGCTGCAGCGATTGCTGGGTTTTTTCTCCCGTGCCGAACGCACTGCATTGCAATTGTTGATTCAGCGCCTGGCAATAGCAGCGGGGGGCATGGAGCACATTGGCGATTACAAGGTGCTGGCGATCCAGTCCGGGACTCGAGACAACTGCTACACCCTGGCTTTGTTGCGTGCTGCACAGTTGACCATCGCCACGCGGACGCCGGCGACATTCCAGTTGCGCATCGCCTCGTTACGGTTGAACGGCACAAGCGGCGCGGCCGTGGAAAACATGCACCGGACCAACAGCGCATTGTTTGTCTATGACGATCCCCGGGTCGAAGTGCTGATGGTCGATGATCGGGAAGTGTTGCCGTTCAACCACCTGACGCCTATCTCCGACGCCGGCCGCGAGTCCAGCCGCCTGAATCTGCTGCTGATCGGCCATCGCCGGGAGTGGCGCGGCGGGTTTGACCTTTGGGATGACGGTTATCTGGCCACTGGAGAGTTCTACGGACAAATCGCTCGCTGGGACGGCGGTGTCGACGCCTTGCTCATCAGTGACACGCCGCGTCAGCAAAAGCAGTTCATCGACGGCTTGAGGCGCGCCGCCACCAAGGCAGGGCTCAGGCCTTCGCCTGCAGGCGAGCCGGGTTATGTGGGGTTGTTTGCATTGCTCGATGAACTGGGCAGCGACTGTTATCACGGGTTCTACGCCGATTACGGCCAGGCCCGTTGGCGTCCGCAAGAGCGCTTCGAAACCTGCCGTCGTGCGGGCTGCATCGACATTCACGACCTGCTGGTCAGCAACCTGGAAGAGCGCTGGCCGTTGTTGACTGAGTTTCTCGGCTTCCAGCCTGACGAGCTGTCCGCGCAGATCAGCGACAACGAATTCGTCAGCCCGTCGATTACGGCGCACGTCCGAGGGCTGCATGCGCGCTTCGTGCAGAATCGCAATTACGAATCCGGTGTTGCGCAATACCTGCAACGGGCCTTGGTGATGATGCGCCGCAAGCGCTTGCCCGAGCGATTGTGCGAGCAGGCCATTGAGGTCTTCGGCAATCCGGCGACACGGGCCGAATTGCGCGGCCGAGCGGCGGCCGAGGCACAAAAGAATCTGGGTCTGAGCGAAGCACAACTGGTGTGCCTGCTGTTTGCGCCCTTTACCGAAAAAGGCGCAGGGCTCGAGCGTTTTCTGCGTCAGTGCCATCCGGGTATGCTGGTGGCCATGCCCGAGTTGCACAAGGCCATGCAGGGGCACCCGGTCGCCGAACAGATCATGCAATGGATGATTGATGTCAGCGGATTGCCCGTCAGTCTGATTGGCCAGCTTTACCGTATGGAATGGACGCCCGTAGACGATGGCGGGGCGGCTGAAACAATCATCCAAAGGGGGGCGTCGCAAAGTACTGCGGGCGATCCTGACGCCAGCATCACGCTGGTGGATGAATGGTCAGCGGGTCACTGAACGTGGGCGGATTTTCAGTCAATGCAAATGGCCTTCGCCGATGAAAGGTCCACGAGAAACGGATTTTGCCTATCAAGCGGTTTATCGATACCTGGTCAGCCTGATCAACGAGTCTGAAGGCGACTCGCGCATCCGCCTGCCGTCGCTGCGCCACCTGGCTGAGCGTCTGAACGTGTCGATCTCGACCATTCAGTACGCCTATTCGCTGCTGGAGAAAGAAGGGCGGGTCTATTCGGTGGCCAAGTCCGGTTACTACGCATTGCCAGTGTCCCAGGACAGCGGCAGCGACTTGCTGGAAGCCGTCTACGTCAATGCCAGGCGCCCGGGGATGCTGGTCCTGAGCGCCGATGAACCGGCGTTATTGCAGCCACTGGACAGCCCGTTGTTGCTGTTGGAGCGGGAGTTGCTGCGCCAGTATCCCCGCCAGCCGCAGTCGCCTTCGCAACCCTGCGGCGAACTGGAATTGCGCGCCGCCCTGGCAGCACGCTACACCACGTCTCCCATGCGTTACTGGCACGCCGATGATGTCTACATCGGCGCCGACCTACGCGGTGTACTGGAAATCCTGATCGCCGTGTTGGGCTTGAAAGACGCCACGGTGGTGGTCGAATCGCCGTGCGACTGGACGATCCTGCGCTTGTTTCAAGCCGCCTGCGTGCGGGTGATCGAGTTGCCCGTGCAAGCCGATGCCTGTCTGGATCCGGAGCGTCTTAGAATGCTGCTCGATACCGAACCGGTAAGGCTGGTGATGCTGTCATCGGCCCTGAACATGCCACGTGGCAGCCTGGCGCCTGACCACAACAGGCAGGCCATTGCCCGGCTATTGGCCGCACATGACAGCTGGGTGCTGGAAAACGACTGTTATGGCGAACTCGGATTCGACCTGGGCACCCTGCGCTTTCGAGACTTGCTGGACCCTGAACGGCTGATGGTGTTTTCCACGTTCGAGAAAATCATCGGGCCTGAAGCGCCCTACGGTTTTCTGCTTTCAAGGCATTTGAGCGCCGAGTTGCAACGGCACTTTCTGCTGCGGTCCTTCCGACTTTCGCCGATTCGCCAGAAAGCCATTGCCCGTTTGTATAGCAGCGGTCGCATTGATCAACACCTGCTGGTGCTGCGACGGCTGCTCAATGACCGCAAGAATCAAATGGCCCTGTTGTTGCAGGAGCGATTGGGTGATGCCTTGCATTTCGTCGAGCCGCAAGGGGGTGCAACGATCTGGATGCGCTCGTTGCGTCGGGTCAATGTCCGTCGTGTGTTCCAGCGCCTGCTGGCGCATCAGGTGGTCATCGCACCTGGCGAGTTGTTCAGCCTCCATGGTCTGCACGGACAGCATCTGCGCTTGAGCCATACCTTCGGTGGCGATCACAATCTGGCGGCCGCGCTGGGATTGCTGGGGGATGCGCTGCGCCTGGAATCAGTCGAGTGAGTGAGACAAAAAATAACAACCTCCACTGTGCGGATCGATCCCATCGCCTTGCGGTCAAACTGCCAGTAAACTGCGACCCAATTCCTGAACCACTCTATTCCAGAGGTTTTGCATGACACTCAGTCCTTTTGCGGGTAAACCGGCACCTCGACATCCCGCGACTGGTAACGGCCTATTACACCGGCCAGCCTGATGCCGCGATTTCAACCCAGCGCGTTGCCTTCGGCACGTCGGGACACCGAGGCAGCTCGTTCGACTTGAGTTTCAATGAATGGCACGTGCTGGCGATCAGCCAGGCGATTTGCCTGTACCGCGAAGCTCAAGGCATCGATGGCCCGCTGTTTGTCGGTATCGACACCCACGCGCTGTCCACGCCGGCCGGCGCCAGTGCCCTCGAAGTATTGGCAGCCAATGGCGTGACCGTGATGATCGCCGAAGGTGACGAGTACACGCCGACACCGGCCATTTCCCATGCGATTCTCTGCTACAACCGTGGACGCACCACTGGCCTGGCGGACGGCATTGTCATCACGCCGTCCCACAACCCGCCGCAAAGCGGCGGCTACAAGTACAACCCAACCAACGGCGGTCCGGCCGATACCCACATCACCAAGTGGATCGAAGCCAAGGCCAACGAACTGCTGGCCAACAAGCTCGCTGGCGTGAAGCGCATCAGCTACGAGCAGGCACTGAAGGCCAGCACTACTCATCGTCACGATTACCTCAACACCTATGTCGCCGACCTGATCAACGTGATCGACTTCGACGCCATCCGCGATGCCAAGCTGCGCCTGGGTGTCGATCCACTGGGTGGAGCAGGGGTGCGTTACTGGTCGGCGATTGCCGAGCATTACCGCCTGGACCTGGATGTGGTGAACAAAGAGGTCGACCCGACCTTCCGCTTCATGACCGTCGACTGGGACGGCCAGATCCGCATGGACCCATCGTCCAGCCACGCCATGCAAGGCCTGATCGGCCTGAAAGAGCGCTTCGACGTGGCGTTTGCCTGCGATCCGGACCACGACCGCCATGGCATCGTCACGCCGTCCGGTGGCTTGTTGGCACCGAACAATTACCTCGCCGTGTCCATCGACTACCTGTTCCAGAATCGTCCGCAATGGCGCGCCGATGCCGCCGTGGGTAAAACCGTGGTTAGCAGCGGCTTGATCGATCGCGTGGCCAAGCGTCTGGGACGTCGCCTGTACGAAGTGCCGGTGGGTTTCAAATGGTTTGCCGACGGCCTGTTCGATGGCTCTCTGGGTTTCGGCGGCGAAGAAAGCGCCGGTGCCTCGTTCCTGCGCAAGGACGGCGGTGTCTGGAGCACCGACAAGGACGGTTTGATTCCGGCCCTGCTGGCCGCCGAGATGACGGCCCGGACTGGTCGCGACCCGAGTCAGGCGTATCGCGCCTTGACCGATGAACTGGGCGAGCCGTTCTCGGTACGGGTCGACGCCAAGGCCAATCCGGAGCAGAAGGCGCTGCTGAGCAAGCTGTCGCCGCAACAGGTCACCTCGACTCAACTGGCCGGCGAGCCGATCCAGAGCATCCTCAGCCACGCACCGGGCAATGACCAGGCCATTGGCGGTCTCAAAGTCATGACCGAGAACGGCTGGTTTGCGGCGCGTCCGTCGGGCACGGAAGACATCTACAAGATCTACGCCGAAAGCTTTGTCAGCGACGACCACCTCAAGCAACTGGTGGCCGAGGCGCAAACGCTGGTGGATGGTGCCATTTCCGCGAAATAAACCCACGACCCTGTGGGTGAGAGCTTGCTCGCTCCCACAGGAGGTCGCTGCAGCCACAAAAAAAGGGGTGACCAATCACGGTCGCCCCTTTTTTGTGCCGCCCGGTAATTACCTGATCAAGCCAGGTCCACCAGAACGATTTCGCTGTCCTCAATCGCAGTCACCCGTAGCACCTGCTCATCGGCAACGGCTACACCGTCTCGAGCTTGTGCACGCAAGCCATTGACCTCAATGACACCCGTGGCCGGTACCAGGTAGGCGCGACGACCGTTGTCCAGGTGATACTCGGCGGATTCGCCGGCCTTGAGGTTCGCGGCCACCAGCCGGGCATCGGCGCGGATGCGCAGGCTCTGATCATCGCCTTCCTTGCCGCTGGCCAGGGTGACAAAACCTTCGCGGTTACCTTTCGGGAATGGCTTGGCGCCCCAGGACGGCGCGAGGCCGGACTCGTTCGGGATGATCCAGATCTGGAAAATCCTGGTCGGCGTCGCTTCCAGGTTGTACTCGCTGTGAGCGATCCCGGTACCGGCGCTCATGACCTGGACGTCACCCGCTTCGGTGCGACCCTTGTTGCCAAGGTTGTCCTGGTGGGTAATGGCGCCTTCGCGGACATAGGTGATGATTTCCATGTCGCGGTGCGGGTGTTGCGGGAAACCGGTGCCGGGCGCGATCACGTCGTCATTCCAGACTCGCAGGTTGCCCCAGTTCATACGCTTGGGATCGTAGTATTCGGCGAACGAAAAATGATGGTGGGCATCCAACCAGCCGTGGTGAGCACCGCCGAGCGAGTTGAAAGGTCTGAGTTCAAGCATGATCGTCTCCAGAAAAGGTTCGTCATGGGGCCAGGTGCCTGAGCCACGAAGCGAGACCGGTGAGTGATGACGGCCATCATCCAACAGGCAACAATCGATAAAAAGCGTAAAAAATGCAGTATTCCAATCGAATTAATTGATATTAAGTAACCTCGAAAGGCTCTCATTCAGCCTTCACTTCATCGCATAAGCCAATGAGTCATAAGCAATTCACTAGAACTCAACGGCAAATGAAGACACCATAGCGCTCAACAGCCTCACACCCTGGAGTCAGTCCGCGTGCCGCAACACACCCCCGATCTCCCGCCTGAACTTCGCCCACTGGCCGAGATGCCGCTGATCAAGCGATTGCTCGCCCGATTCTTCGGTTACAGCCTGACCCGCCTGCACGCACAGCATCGTGCGTCATGGTTGCATGGCCAGGCCGACGGTTTTCGCAGCGGTCACAGTGCTGGGGTCGACTACGGCTACAAGGAAGGCAAGCTCGAGGGGCTGGAAGAGGGCCGGCAGGTCCTGCTGATCCGCGACTCGCGCTGCACTGAACACCGACCGCCGAATGTCGATGACGACTGGCGCCTGCCATTGAGCGCCGAGCTAAAGAAGCGCATGAAGGCCGATGTCGCCCGCTTGTTGCCGGCCCATGCCCAGCCCAGTGCCGCACAGTGGAAAATGATCTTCAGCGACACCCCGTCCACCTCGGTGATCGCGGGTGCCGGTGCAGGCAAATCGACCACGCTGGTGCTGCGTATCTTGCTGTTGACCCACTATCTGGGCTTCGAGCTGAGTTCGATGACGGTGGTGACCTTCACCCGCGAGTCGCGCAAGGACTTCATCAACAAGCTGATCGAACTGTTTGCGCGTTGGGGCCGCGGGATCAGTTTCAAGGAGGCGCGGGATCTGGTGCGCACCTTTCACTCGCGGATCCTGCCGATGGTGCGCAGCCTTCCGGGTTTCGAGCGTTTACAGGCTTTCGAAAACCTCAGCCTGCGGGCTGCACAGGGTGATGAGGAGGTCGACAGCAATCCGTTTGATCTGCGCATCAACGACGCCCAACGCCAACAGCTCAACGCCTGCTATCACCGTCTGTACCGTGACGATGAGCGTTTTCGCGAGTTGATCAAGCCATTGTCCTGGCATGCCCTGCAACTCAAGGAGCTGGAGCGCGATCACCCGGATGTGCAAAAACGCATGGGCGTTACCGAGCTTGCGGCCAAACGCGATGAAGAGCTGTGACCTGTGGTTTCGCGCCGGTGCCTGGCCCATCAAGGGCATCGAACCGAATCGCCAGTCGTTCGATATCAACGGGTCGACATTCCATTGTCACGGCTACATCCCGTCGCTGGATGCCTGGGTGGTGCTGGGGTTCGATCCTCGGGAGAACCCGCAGGTGACGCGACCAAACGCCAAGCTGACGGTGCGCGCAGAGTGGGCAGTAAAACGCACCCTGTTTCAAGCTTTCTGTCGTAAGCCATTGATATGGCTGGATAGTTACGAATCATCAAGACGTGTTCTGGCCTCGCTCGCCGGCGATGCCAGTGCTGGGCCGGGCTTCGATTACAAGGTCAAGGGCGAGCTCGCTTCAGCGCCACTGCTGGATTGTTTTGTCGCCGCCGCCGGGTTCATCGAAAACCTCGGGCTTGACGTGCCGGGCGCCGTGGCACGGATGAGTTTCGCCAAAGACGATCCCGACCGGTTCTTCTTCGAAGCCTTGAGTCTTTACTGGCGGGCGCTGGAAGATCATTTGCTGGATCAGAAGCCGCCGATCATGACCTACAACCGAATGTTCGCCCTGTTCAGCGAGCATTCGCCGGAGAATCTGAAACTGCTCGGCGATGAACTGCTGCGGCCACTGTCACACCTGATGATCGACGAATTCCAGGATGTCTCGCCGCAGATCGTCTCCTGGATCAGGGCCAGCCTGGCAGAGATCCGCAGTCGCGGGCCGGCC
>LNAP01000337.1_pt1 | contig 53202 bp, 42 predicted proteins | sample 602601 | NCBI WGS metagenome assembly LNAP01 (sample SAMN02440304, study PRJNA202911) | soil metagenome | biome: Subtropical and temperate rainforests or woodlands; isolation source: soil samples (1 kg each in a 20% v/v slurry with milli Q water) were... ...
CGTTGCTGTTGTCGATGCCCGGTTTCGCCGCGCCATTGGCGGCTTTGCCGACGGCAGGTTCACCGCTGGCCGGGACCGATTCACGAGGGCAAGGGTGAGCGGCAGGTGATCATCGACCGGCGAGCAGCACCGGCGCAGCGAGCGGCACTGTTGCGCATCCTGAATGGCGAAGACACTGAGCCGGGTGCCACCGTCTTCCAAATATTTGCGTTGATGAGCGACACCACCTACGAGCCGGTCTTCGCCGACATCGAGTTCGAGATCGATGTTGATGGCCGCACCGCTCGCGCTGTGATTCCAGGTGTGATCGAAGCGCGCGGCGAGCCAATCTTGAACCCGGTCACGGGCGCCCAGCATCGCGTCCGAATTGAGCAGCCCGATGGGTTCGAGTTTGCCGTAGCGGAGATCGGGCGCGGCTGGTCGAAGACAGCGGGTCCAATCGCATTTGAACTGGCCGATTCCTACGGCCAGTTCGCGCGACTGCATCTGAATCAGAACGGAATGGTGCGTTGAAGGCGGCTTTCATCGATGCGATCAGCCGGGAAGCGGCTTTACTGGCCGCGGGAACGTACTCTCGGCGTGTCCAGCTCAATTAATTAATGGTATGATCTACGTTCGAAGGCACTGAAGTGACTATGATGGATGGCATATGATGGCTGTGTCGGCTGAGATTATCTCTCCGTACTGCCCTATTGATGCCGCGTGACCCGTCTGGTCAGGTGAAGACGATCATGCGCACTTTGCTCAGATGCATATGACTCAAAGCGGCGTCGTCCGTTGAACGGGAGCGGCGAACGGGCTCTCGAGGCGCTGCCTCGGCGCGATCGGCAGATCATCGCCGGAGCCCTGACTGCGCTTACTATTGCAGCCTGGGGATACACCTTCTGGCTCGCACAGCTCATGCACATGCCGGGCATGGAAACATCGGGCATGCGCATGGATGCCAATCCGATTACACCCGCGATGATTCCGCACATACAGCCGTGGAGCGTCGCGGAGTTTGGCCTCATGTTCCTAATGTGGTTGATCATGATGATCGGCATGATGACGCCGTCGACTAAGCCGATGGTGCTTCTCTATGCACATGTTGGCCGACTGACGGCAGGCGGCCGTGCGATCGCGAGTGCGTGGTGGTTCCTTGGTGGATACTTCGTTGCCGGGGCAGCGTTTTCGCTCACGGCAACTATCGGGCAGCGGGCACTCGAGCGCGTGGCCTTGCTCACCGGTGCAATGGCGGTCGCGGCAGACGAATTGGCGGCCAACCTCCTATTTGTGGCCGGGTGCTATCAATTCACAGCGCTAAAAAAGCTTGCCTGTCGCAATGCCATGCCAAGCGACGCCCCAGAAGGCTATGATAGCCGCCGCGATGGTTCCAATAACCTGCCTGTTTTCGCCATCGACGGCGTTCCAAAGCCGATAGAAATTCTCGATACGCTCGAAGAACGGCCCCGCAATGACGCCCAGCAAAACCAGCGTCGCACAATAAAACAGCATGGAGTGAAGCACGCTGCGGAGTTTCGGACAGGCCTTGAAATTTCCCATATCGCATTCCCCCAGACGATAAGTAGAGCGTCACGCTATGTCAGCGAGGCCATCAGTGTCCAGCCGCAAGTCGGAGTGTGGTGTGCTGACAGCGGTCATGAACAGACCGGCCGGTAGTCTTTGCAGCGTGCATCCGCAAATCTGACGTACTCACATTCCGCAATGAATCAGCTTCCGCCATTTGAACCGCTCCGCTTGGACCGCCGATGGTCGGTGAAGGGCACGACGCAGCGGTTCTCGGTACGTAACCACTTTGCGGCCAGGCGGCCCGTGTCGTTTGGAGGAAGATCAGAATCGGCGGCCGTGTCGGTTACTTCGACGGCGATCGAAGCCTAAAATAGCATGGCATCGCGTGAACGGATCATGACGGCTGCTTTCAGTGAGCAGAGTCGTAAAATGGCCAACCACAACTTTCGGCATCATGTCCTTTTCGGCAAGTGAATGATCTCCAGCCGTGGGCACTTCAGATCATTAGACAGAAGGAAGTTTGATTTGGTGATCAGTTCCTAGCCACGCTTCTTTTTTTCAGATTTTGGAACTTCCGTTGTATTTGAAGAGCGAGCTCGCTCCTTACGTTCCCATTTTGGCAGCAATTGGATTTGCTGATGGGCCAACGATAGAGCGTCATCTGAAAGGCTCTCAAGTTGGGAAAGCATCTCTTGCATACGCGCGTCTTTGCGCGCCTCGCTTCGTCGAAATGCAACTCCTAAGATCGAGAAGACGTCATAGGAGAGGGCGTGAGCGTGGCCTCTATCGACGTAATCGACGGTACCACTCCACCCCGCTCAATTGCTGAGATCGCCTGCTGTGCTAAATTCGATCTCTGGGCCAATTCCCCCTGCGACATACCCTTCAGTTCTCTCGCCGCCCTGAGAAAGTTTCCCAAGGCGGCAGAGTCAAATTGGCTCTTTCCCCCATACGGTTTTTTTTAGGCATTGCGTAAGGTTTGGCTGGTTTGCTTGTCTTGACCGCCGATTTTCATTAGGCATTGTCCGAAAATTAAACCACTCGCTTCGCCCCGGTGAGTTTCACCGCGGCACAACCGTCGCCTTTTCTATCCAAAAGACCTACACCCCGAAGCAGATCGCTTTACTTGAGGCCTAAGTAAATTATCTCTTAGTACTACAGAATTACTTTCAATCTTAACCATTACTGCCAAAAGGCTGCGAAAACTGACAAATTGGCTGCGACAACTGACACGTTTCCTGCGAAAACCCAGTCCCTTCGCCGTTTCAGACATCCAGGTTGGCGACATTCAGCGCGTTCTGCTGGATGAATTCGCGGCGTGGTTCGACGACGTCGCCCATCAAGGTTGAGAAGATTTCCTCGGCCTCGTCGGTATGGCTGATCTTGACCTGCAGCAGGCTGCGAGCTTCGGGGTCGAGCGTGGTTTCCCAAAGCTGTTCAGGGTTCATCTCACCGAGTCCCTTATAGCGCTGGATGGCGACGCCCTTGCGGCCGAGTTCCATGACCGCTTCGGCCAAGCCGATCGGGCCATGCACCGGCATTTCCTTATCGCGGGCGATCAAGACGGCGGCGCCCATATAGGTTTCGATGAAGTCGGCCTTCATGCCGTCCAGGCGATGGCATTCGGCGCTGCGGATCAGCGTCGCATCAATCACATGGGACGAAGTGACGCCACGCAGGCGACGTTGGAAGGCAAGGCCGCCATCCTGGTCGGCAAGACCGGTCCAGCCGCGTTCATTGGCCGGCGACAGGGCGTCCAGGCGCCGGGCAATCAGCTGGGCGATATTGGGATCGCTGGCAGCCTGCGGGTTCAACGCGCCGGCGATGGCCGATTGCTCGACCACATCGACCGACCCGACCTTGCGGATGATGGGCTGCATCAGCGCGCGTGCCTGGGCTGCCAGATCGACCAGACGCCGGAGATCGCTGCCGGCGATCTGCGCACCGCTTTCGAGACGGAGCACGGCATCTTCCAACCCGCCGGTGATCAGGTAATCTTCCAGCGCGCGATCATCCTTCAGATAGCGTTCCGATTTGCCGCGTGCGGCGCGATAAAGCGGCGGCTGCGCGATATAGAGATAACCTTTCTCCAGCAGCTGGGGCATCTGCCGATAGAAGAAGGTGAGCAGCAGGGTCCGGATATGCGAGCCGTCGACATCGGCATCGGTCATGATGATGATCTTGTGATAGCGCGCCTTTGCGATATCGAATTCCTCGGGTCCGATGCTGGTACCCAATGCCGCGATCAGTGTGCCGATTTCCGCGGAAGAGAGCATCTTGTCGAAGCGCGCCCGCTCGACATTGAGGATCTTGCCGCGCAACGGCAGGATCGCCTGATTCTTGCGGTTGCGTCCCTGTTTGGCCGAACCGCCGGCGGAATCACCCTCGACGATGAAGAGTTCGGATAGAGCCGGATCGCGCTCCTGGCAATCCGCTAGCTTGCCGGGCAGCGACGAGATGTCGAGCGCGCCTTTGCGCCGTGTCAGATCGCGGGCCTTGCGCGCCGCTTCGCGGGCGGCGGCGGCTTCGACCACTTTGCCCACGATGCGTTTGGCATCGGCAGGATGTTCCTCGAACCACTGGCTGAGACGTTCATTGACGATGTTTTCAACCACCGGCCGCACTTCGGAGGAGACCAGCTTGTCCTTGGTCTGCGACGAGAATTTCGGATCCGGCACCTTGACGGAGAGAACGCAGGTCAATCCCTCGCGGGCATCGTCGCCGCTCAGCGTCACCTTCTCGCGCTTGGTGATGCCGCTATCCTCGGCATATTTGTTGACCTGCCGGGTGAGGGCGCCGCGGAAGCCGGCGAGATGGGTGCCGCCATCCCGCTGCGGGATGTTGTTGGTGAAGCACAGCATCGTCTCGTGATAGGAATCCGTCCATTCCATGGAGACTTCGACGGTGATGCCGTCCTTTTCGCCGATGATCACGATCGGCGGCTGATGCAAGGCATTCTTGCTGCGATCGAGATAGCGCACGAAGGCTTCGATGCCGCCTTCGTAATGCAGTTCGACCTGTTTCGGTTCGACGCCGCGGGCATCGGTCAGGATCAGGCGCACGCCGGAATTGAGGAAGGCCAGTTCGCGCAGGCGATGCTCCAACGTCGCATAATCGAATTCGGTCTTGGTAAAGGTGCCGGTCGATGGCAGGAAGGTCACCTCCGTGCCGCGCTTCGGCTTGCCGTCGATCAGCGGCGCCTCGCCGGTCACGGCCAGCGGCGCTTCGGCATCGCCGTGGCGGAAACGCATGTGATGCTGCTTGCCGTCACGCCAGATCGTCAGATCCAGATGCTCGCTCAAGGCATTGACGACGGAAACGCCGACGCCGTGCAGGCCGCCCGACACCTTGTAGGAATTCTGGTCGAATTTGCCGCCCGCATGAAGCTGCGTCATGATGACTTCGGCGGCGGAAACACCCTCTTCCTTATGGATGTCGACCGGGATGCCGCGACCGTTATCTCGCACGGTGACCGAGCCGTCGCCGTTCAACACCACATCGACACGGTCGCACCAGCCGGCCAGGCTCTCGTCGATCGCATTGTCGACGACTTCGTAAACCATGTGATGCAGGCCGGATCCGTCATCGGTATCGCCGATATACATGCCGGGCCGTTTGCGGACGGCATCCAGGCCCTTCAGGACCTTGATCGAATCCGCATCATAATCCGTCCCGTTGCCGTTCGTCTCGTTGTCAGCCATGTCAGTCACTCGGTCCAATGCTTCACGCAGCTATCGCCTCATGGCCGGTCCGGCAGGCCGGACTGGTTGAATCGGTCGCTGCTGTAATGTTCCTGTTCAGCCGTTCGGGCGGAGCAGGGACAGGGGAGAGGGGTGTGACCCTCGAGAAATTCTATATCACTTCCGCCGTCAGTCGCCCGTCGGTTACGGAAAAGGCCTGCACGGCACCGGCCAGGGGCCTGAACCAGTCGCGTTCGGTGCCGGTGATCCAGGCCTGCGATTCCAGCGCCAGGACAGCGTCGAACAAGGCCTGCCGGCGTGCCGCATCAAGATGGGCCGCTGCCTCGTCCAGCAGCAGGATCGGCGCCTCGCCCCGCAAATGCCGGGTCAGGCGCGCCTGCGCCAGGATGATCGAGAGCAGCAGCGCCTTCTGTTCACCGGTCGAACAATCGGCCGCGCGCAGGGGCTGATCGCCGAGCTTCCGGCCGAGATAGCTGACCGCCAGATCGCTGCGATGGGTCCCCCAGCGCGTGGTGCCGCTGGCGGCATCGTCGCTGCGCGCCTGGCACAGGCAGTCGCGCAGGCGGTCTTCCGCCGCCAAAGCCGGCATTTCCCGCAGCCAGGCTTCCACCGCGCCTTCCACGGCCAGGATAGCCTGCGGAAAAGCGCTGGAGCGCTCGTCGCCAGCCATGAAATCGTTCAGCCGCGCCACGGTCTCATTGCGGGCGGCGGCGATGGCCACAGCCAGGGCCGCGATCTCGCTTTCCAGTCCATCGAGCCAGGCGGCAATGTCGGCGCTGCCTGCCGGCACCTCGCCGCGCAGTACTTTCGCCCGGTCCCGTACGGCGGTTTCATAGCTGCCGATCCGGCTCGCCTGATCGGGATCGATGCTGGCGACCAGTCGATCAAGAAAGCGGCGGCGCGATCCGGTGGCGTCGCTCAGCAGCCGGTCCATCTGCGGCACCAGCCAAAGCACCGCCAGCACCTCGGCAAAGCCCGCCTGGCTGCGCAACGGCGCACCGTTCAGCCGGTGCAGCCGGCGATCCCGGCCGATCTGTGCCGGGCCCAGCGGATCCCGCCCGGTACCCAGCAAATGCTCGCCGCCGGGCAGGGACAATCTTGCGTGGACAGCCCAGGCCATGTCGCTCTGGTTGCTGCCGCTGCGAAAATCGGCATCGGACAATTTGGCCTGGCGCAACCCGCTGCCCGGTGCCAGGAAGGAAATCGCTTCCAATAGATTGGTCTTGCCGGCGCCGTTTCCCCCCCACAGCACCACCGGCCGCGGATCGAGATCCAGCGACAATTGCCGGTAGTTGCGGAAGGCGGTCAGGCTGAGATGGACGAAACCCGTCCTCGACGGATTGGCTTGCATCCGTTGTGTCGGTTGCTGGGTCGCCGCACCGGTCTTCATGTCTGCCGCATCCTCGTTGGATGCAGCCACAGTCAACCGGTCCTGGCGCAATCCTGCCAAAGCCTCACACCCGCATCGGCATCAGCACGTAGAGTGCCATGGCATCGGCAAGGTCCCGAACCAGCGTCGGGGCGACGGAATCCGCCAGCACCATCTGCAGGCCGTCGCCATCGATCTGGTCGGCGACATCCAACAGGTATTTGGAGTTGAAGCCGATTTCCAGGGGCGCCCCATCATATCTGACTTCCAGCTCTTCCACGGCGGTACCGTTCTCGGCGCTGGTGGCGGAGAGGGTGACCACATTCGGCCGCAGGCTGAGTTTCACCGCCCGCGATTTCTCGCTGGAAATGGTCGAGACGCGGTCGACAGCGTCCCGGAAGCTGCGTCGGTCGACTTCCAGTACCTTATCATTGCCGGTCGGGATGACGCGCTGATAATCGGGGAAGCTGCCATCGATGAGTTTCGAGGTCAGCACGATATCGTCGAAGGCGAAGCGGATGCGGGAATCGGACAGCGATACCTCGACGACGCCGTCGACCTCCTCGATCAGCTTGCGGATCTCGTTGACCATCTTGCGCGGGACGATGACGCCGGGGATGTTTTCCGCACCTTCCGGCAGCGGCATCTCGACCCGGGCGAGACGATGGCCGTCCGTCGCAACCGCGCGCAAAGTCTTCTGCTTGCCCGTGGCAAAGGCATGCAGATAGATGCCGTTGAGATAGTAACGGGTCTCTTCCGTCGAGATCGCGAATTTGGTGCGGTCGATGAGGCCGCGCAGATCCACCGCCGAGAGCGGGAACTTATGAGCGAGATCGCCTGCAGCGGTGGCAGGGAAGTCTTCCTTCGGCAAGGTTGCCAGGGTAAAGCGGGAACGTCCGGCTTTCAGGGCGACCTGGGCGCCATCGGGCGCCAGTTCGATCTGCACCTCGGAGCCTTCCGGCAATTTGCGGACGATGTCGTACATCGTATGGGCCGGTACGGTCGCGGCACCAGGGCTGATCACGCTGGTTGCCGTCTGTTCGACGATGGCGAGATCCATATCGGTCGCGGTCAGGCTCAGGCGGTCGCCTTTGGCCTCAACCAGCACATTCGAGAGGATGGGAATGGTGTTGCGTCGCTCGACGACGCTTTGCACATGGGCAAGGGAACGCAACAAAGCAGTTCGTTCGATGGTCAGTTTCATGGCCACTCACGCTCATCCGATTGGCCGTTCCAAGGGCTGCCGACGACTCATCGCCGCCAAGGCCCTGGACGGTCTTTTTCTCACAATCCACCTTGCCGGGAGTGCCGGACGGAGGCCGGCGGGAAGGGTACCAGATTCCAGCGAATCATGTCCCCACTGCAGCAAGTGCAGGATTATAGCAGCAGTGACCGAATACGACAGCCTTTTTCCCATAAATTGTCACACTTGCCGATCTCCGGATGGCGAAGAACGCGTAGCCGCCACCCGCAATGAGCCCGCGGGTCGTGCCATCGACGCAGCGGAGGCATCGTCCCCAGCTTGCGCCCGTTCAGGCGGTGTCGGCGGGCAATCCAGTTTTGCATCTCTACAGCCGGACGAAGATCAGTCGTGACATCGATGCCACCCCTACGTGCCTACTGCCGGATGAACCGCGATTTTTTTGGTTAATGAGGGCATGATCGGCCTTGAGCCGGGCGCCGGATATCGTTAAAGCTCGACCACGAGGTCTTAGGGCAAGGTCTGCCGATCCGGGGCAAGCAAGCGTCATACAGTCCTGTGATCATTGGGTTTTGCCCTAAAATTGCCGTACTTGCCTGCAATTCAGGGCCTCCTTCGACTGCGTGGGGAAAGGTGACAATGAGCATGACACGTTGGCGCCGCCGAAAGGCGGCGACGGAGTGCCATAAGCAATTTCAGGCCGGGCAGGCGCAAGCCCCGCGGCGGATTTCGCTAGGCGCGTTGTTGACGGCAGGCACGATGTGCCTGGGTCTGGGATTGCCGGTCGCAGCAATGGCCGATGGATCTCAGGCACCACGGCATGCCGTGCCGCACGATCCGACGCCGCAAGATCCGACGGCGAAGGTCTCGTCTGCAGCCGGCGACCCTGTGGGTGCGGCTAACACACCGGCCGTCGCCACGACACCCCGCCTTGCATCGGCCGCCCCTGCGCCAACGACATCCGCGGGACGGGATTTCGTGGTGACGATCCGCAAAGGCGACACTTTGATGCAGATTTTGGCGCGGCTTGGAATTGCGCCGAATGACCGCCTTCCGGTGATCGACGCCATGGGCGACCTGCTCGATCCCACCAATCTGAGGATCGGCAGCAAAATCCGTCTGACGATCGACCGGCAACAATCGCGCCGTGTCGTGACCGTGCTGCATCTTGAGACCGGCAAGGCCGAAGACCTGACGATCAAGGTCGAGCCTTATGCCAGCAATACGGGCACTGACGATCACCATACGGCAGATCGATCATCTTATTCGGCTGAGATGGCACAAGCCGGCAAAATGCCGGAAAAGGTCAAGTCCACCGGCCAGCTGGCAATTGATCACTCGCAGATCTGGCACCGGCCCGACACCGCGCCGGCCATGGCAACGCAGGATGCCGGTCAATTGGGCGCGGCGCTGTCCGGCACGGATCAATCCAGCGCGGACCAGTCGGGGGCGGATCAATCTGCTACGGATCAATCTGGGCAATTCCTTGTTCGCCACGCTGCTGGCGTCGTCGGCAAGAGTTTCCGCAACGCCTTGCAGTCGCTCAGATTGCCGAGTCCGCTGGTCAACGAGGTCCTGCTGGCTTTCAAATACGATCCTGACGCGCCGAACGTTCCGCCGCAGGATGCGGCATTCTCCATCATCTATGAAGGTGTCACCCAGGGCCCCAAATTTGAGGATCCGCAGCTGCGTTATGCCGAATTGAATGACGGCCATAAGACGCATCGCGTTTATCGCTATCAGACCGGCGACGCGACCACGGCCTTCATCCATTCCAACGGCCAGGGCATCGCCATGGTCGATCTTGGCAAGCCGTTGCGGATCGAGGCGAAGATCACCTCTCCCTATGGCTGGCGCATCCACCCGGTCTTCGGCGATCGGCGCTTCCATGAAGGGGTTGATTTCGGCGCACCGAAGGGGACGCCCGTCGTTGCGACGGCGGATGGTACGATCGAAGATATCGGCTGGCGCGGCAATTACGGCGAATATATCCGCGTGCGGCATGACGGGCATCTGGCGACGGCCTATGCCCATCTTGCCGGCTTTGCCCGCGGCATGCATCGCGGCACGGAGGTCAAGCGCGGCGAAGTGATCGGCTATGTCGGCCGCACCGGCGTCGCCACCGGCCCGCATCTCTATTACGAAGTCATGATCGACGGCAAACGGATCGATCCGATGAAGACGCCGCCCGTGATGCAGGTTTCGCTGACCGGTACGCAACTTGCCGAATTCGAGAAATTCGTCGAGACCACCCCGCAGGAGTGAGGGATCGCCGCTACGCCAGGTCGATGATCCGGCCGGCGGACGGCTGGCGGATCTCTAGCAATCGGTTTGGGGGCAATCATCGGGTGCACAGAATATGGCGCCCCCGGTCACGACCGGGCCGGGCAACGGCCCAAGTTCGAGGCCGTCAGCAGCACCAGTCGATCGAAAAGACCCAACCGGCGATCGTGACCGTACCTGTCACGATCTGCCGATGTGCAGGTCACCCTTCGAGCATACGCCGTAGCAGATCGACATCCTCGGCGAAGCCGGAATCGCCGGCGCAGAGCTCTTCGACCTTCTTCACCGCATGCATGACCGTCGTATGGTCGCGACCGCCGAATTTGCGGCCGATTTCCGGCAGCGACCGGGTGGTCAGCTGCTTTGCCAGATACATGGCGATCTGCCGGGGCCTCGCCACGGTACGGGCACGGCGGGGCGACTGCATATCCGCCAGCTTGATGTTGAAGTGTTCCGCGACCCGGCGCTGAATTTCCTCGATGCTGACCCGGCGGTCATTGGCGCGCAACAGATCCTTCAACAACTCCTGGGCCGATTCCAGCGTCACCGGCCGGCCGACGAGGGTGGCATGGGCAGTGATACGGGTGAGGGCGCCTTCCAGTTCACGGACATTCGAGGCGATGCGATGCGCAAGGAATTCCAGCACTTTCTGCGGGATCTCGACGCCGCTTTGCTCGGCACGCGACTGCAGGATGCCGAGGCGCAGCTCATAGGTGGTGGGATGGATATCCGCCACCAATCCCCAGCCGAGGCGCGAGCGCATGCGTTCTTCCAATCCCTCCAGATCCGACGGAGATTTGTCGGCGGAGAGGATCACCTGGCGGTTCTGATCGGCCAGGGCGTTGAAGGTGTGGAAGAATTCTTCCTGGGTTGATTCCTTGCCGATGATGAACTGCACGTCATCGACCATCAACACGTCAACGCTGCGGAACTGTTCCTTGAAGGCCATGGTGCTCTTGTTCCGCAAGGCGCGGATGAACTGATACATGAACTTCTCGGCGGAGAGATAGATCACCCGCTTATGCGGCTTGCGGCGCCGGATGTACCAGGCGATGGCATGCATCAGATGAGTCTTGCCGAGGCCGACACCACCATAGAGAAAGAGCGGATTGAAGGGCACCGTCTCGGCCTCGGCCACGCGCAAGGCGGCGGCATGGGCCAATTCATTGGATTTGCCGACGACGAAATTGTCGAAGGTCAGCCGCGGATCCAGGGGAGCGCTGACATCGTCGAATCCATCCGGTTCATCGCGCAGCGTCACATGGGACGCCGGTATCGGCATATGGCTCGGTATCGCTGTGGCCAAGGCACCCGTCGCTGTTGCCGAGGCGGCAGCCATGGCAACGGTGCGACCGAAATCCGCGCCCGCCTCGGCAGCGGCGTCATCGGCGGCATTGTCCTCCATCATGGCGGCCTTGTTGGGGTCGCTATCGACGATGACCTCGACCGTGCGGATCTCCGGGTTCTCTGTCGACCACAGCATCCGGATCCGGTCACCATAATGCGTGGTAACCCAGTCCCGCATGAAGCGTGACGGCACGGCGACACGAAGATCCGCACCGCGCCGACCCGCGAGAGTCAGCGGCTTCAGCCAACTGCGAAAGGTTGCTTCGCCATATTCCGCCCGCAAGCGACCGCGAATGCGCGCCCATTGCGCGTTCAGAAGGGTATCGCTATTCAATTCCGACATCACTTTTCCCCGTAACGTCCGCTTTGCGCCAAGTGTTGGTGTCCGCCCCCGATTGGACCTCAGCTGCAATGCGTCGCCTACCTAATTCTATTCAACGTCTTTATCTTCAAACAATCGGCAGTCAAATGACGGTGCCGATCGCCGACCTGGTTACTTGTATTCCCACCTAATCCTGCAGCCAGGGAAGTCCGGCCACTTTCCAACCGTTCACCTTCCCTCGATGCCCATCCGTATCGCGGTCGCCTTCGAACCCGCCCACGATGTTGTAGCAGCGCTGATAGCCGGCTGCCGTCATGGCGATCGCTGCTGCCTTCGACCTGGCGCCGCTGCGACATAGGAACAGCAGAGGGGCCTCGCCCGGCGTATCCCCCAACTCCGTCCGCAGCTTGGCAACGAAATCCGGATCCACTGCCATTTGCGGATAATGCTGCCAACTGAGCGGCAGGACCGATTTCCCGATCGATTGCAGATCCGGCCGGCCGACAAAACTCCATTCAGGCGCCGTACGCACATCGACCAGGCGCGCTGTCGTATCGCCGGAAAGTAATGCCCAGGCCTGCTCCAAGGTCACATCGCCCGCATAATCCATCTCATTCGCCTCAATCTGTTCCGGTCCCAATTCTGATCATTTCGACAGGAACCGCGATACCACTACGAAGTCGAAAACTGATATTTGCATAACGAAAACCAACCCCCGCCGCCGACCTCAACGGTGGCAACGCGACGATCGGCGCAGAACCCGCTTCCCCAATCACTCTGAGGAAAAGCGGATTCCCGCCGCGCTATCGGGGATTGCAGCTTTTAGTTGAATTTGCGTTGAATGCGGTGAAGGCGGCGTGAACAAAAATATCTGTACGAGCCAAAAAACAATCGCCCTGTTGCATTTTTATCACTGCCCTTCTCGGCTCCGTTCCATCAACGCCTAGCGGGTTCTCGTAAGTTTGACCCCACGATCTTGAATATCCGCATGACGCATCACTTTACGGCGCCTAATATCCTGAATTTGTTTATATTTTGCTGACCATCCCGGGGGTGGTCAACAGTGCCTCGCCTATCGTCTTCTTGGGGATAACTCTACGTTGACCCGTCCCGGAAGGCAATATGATCGAATCGAGAACGCAGAAAAAGGCCGGTGGCTCACCCATGTTGTGTGAAAAAAGTCACGAAATTTGCCGCACGCAGCCCTCTTGGCAATGCGTTACGCTGCAACGCAAAGTGGCGAATTCGTTTTCGCTAAAATGTGAAAAGACAATCGCCGTGGCCGACGAGCCACAGCGATTGTCTAGACGGTAGTGACAGTTATGTGACGTATCTGAAGCTGGTTCAGAGCGCTTTAACGCGCTTGGTCAGACGCGAAACCTTACGGGCAACCGTGTTGCGGTGCAGCAAACCCTTGCTGACGCCGCGCTGCATTTCCGGCTGTGCAGCCTTCAAGGCTGCCTCGGCAGCTGTCTTATTGCCGCTGACAATGGCCAATTCGACCTTTTTGACTTCGGTCTTGATACGGCTGGTGCGGGCACGATTACTGGCGGTGCGCTTCTCGGTTTGGCGAATGCGCTTCTCAGCCGATTTATGATGGGCCATGTTTCTGATCCGTCGAAGTCGTTTGAATGGGCAAGCAATTTTTCAGGGGCGGCTTATACAGGCCGCTGGCCCCAGCGTCAACCTCCGGGGCGCCAAGGGCCGACATTCAGCCCCGCCGTTTTCCCGGCGGCGCATGTCTTCCCGCCATTGTTAGCGATGGACATCGCCGGGTACCGAGCTACATATAGCGCCGAGAAGAGGCAATGCCCGACGGCATTGTCCGAGATGGATTTTAACCATGATGGCCATGGAAAGCGAGCATCAGTCCAATAGGCAGCAACCCCGAGCCGGCGAATCCCGGCCCGCGACGGATGCGGTACGGCTGTTGCCCTTCGTCAAGATGCACGGCCTTGGCAATGATTTCGTGGTGTTGGACGGTCGCACCCGCCCCCTGGCCCTGACCGAATTGCAGGTCAAACTGATTGCCGATCGACGCCGGGGGATCGGCTGCGATCAGCTGATCATTCTGGAGCCGGCCCGGACGGCGCAGGCCGATCTCTTCATGCGAATCCGCAACCCCGATGGCAGCGAGTCTGCCGCCTGCGGTAATGCCACGCGCTGTATCGCCGCCCAGGTGATGCAAGAAACCGGACAGGGCCAGGCCGTCATTGAGACAGTGGCTGGCCTGCTGCGGACCGAAAGTCTTGATGACGGACGGGAAATCGCCGTCGATATGGGGCCGGCGCGTCTTGACTGGCAGGACATTCCCCTGGCTTCGGCCCAGGACACCCTGCATCTGCCGATCGCATTGGGTCCACTGCAGGATCCGGTAGCGGTCAATATGGGCAACCCCCACGCCGTCTTCTTCGTACCGGATGTCATGGCCGTCGATCTCGCCGCCCTGGGGCCGCAACTGGAATGCCATCCGCTGTTTCCCGAACGCGCCAATATCGAGATTGTCCAGGTGCTCGATCGCAGCCGATTGCGCATGCGGGTCTGGGAACGTGGTGCCGGCATCACCCAGGCCTGCGGCACCGGTGCCTGCGCGACATTGGTGGCGGCCGCCCGGCGCGGGCTGACGGGGCGCTCGGCCGATGTCATCCTCGATGGCGGACGGCTCACCATCGACTGGTTGGACAACGAGCATGTGCGCATGACCGGCACCTGGGCGCAGAGTTATGCCGGCGAGATTGATCTGGTGGCCCTGGAGCAGGGCAATGGCTGACGAGCTTCGCGCCGACCCGGCACCGCAACTGCTGACTTTCGGCTGCCGGCTGAATGCGTTTGAGACCGAAGTCATGCGCGGCCATGCCGCCAGCGCCGGCCTCACCGATGCCATCATCGTCAATACCTGTGCCGTCACCGCCGAGGCGGAGCGCCAAGCCCGCCAGGCCATCCGCAAGGCCCGGCGGGAAAATCCGGCGGCACGCATCATCGTCACCGGTTGCGCAGCACAGATCGCCCCGGAGAAATTCGCCGCCATGGCGGAAGTCGATCACGTGATCGGCAATGAAGAGAAGTTGAAGGCGGAAACCTTCGCCATCCTGGGTGGCCAGGCGGCCACGCCGCCGGCGCGCGTGGCGGTGGCCGATATCATGGGGGTCAAGGAAACCGCCGGTCATCTGATCGCCGGTTTTGCCGAACGCAGCCGCGCTTTCGTCGAGATCCAGCAGGGTTGCGACCATCGCTGCACCTTCTGCATCATCCCCTTCGGCCGCGGCAACAACCGTTCCGTGCCGGTCGGTGAGATCGTCACCCAGATGCGCCATCTGGTGGCAGGTGGTGTCCGCGAAGTGGTGCTGACGGGGGTCGACATCACCGGTTACGGCGCCGATCTGCCCGGCAAGCCGAACCTCGGCCAATTGGTGCGGCGCCTGCTCCATCTGGTGCCCGATCTGCCGCGGTTGCGTCTTTCCTCCATCGACGTGGTCGAAGTCGATGAGACGCTGATGGAATTGATCGGCAGCGAGGAACGCCTGATGCCGCATCTGCATTTGTCGCTGCAGGCCGGCGACGACATGATCCTGAAGCGCATGAAGCGTCGCCACAGCCGCGCAGATGCCATCCGCTTCTGTGCCGAAGCGCGGCAGCGGCGGCCGGATCTCGTCTTCGGCGCCGATCTCATCGCCGGTTTCCCGACCGAGACCGAGGCGATGTTCGAAAACAGCCTGGCGCTGATCGAGGAATGCGGGCTGACCTTCCTGCATGTCTTCCCGTATTCGGCCCGGGTCGGCACGCCGGCGGCGCGCATGCCGCAATTGCGCGGCGATATCCGGCGCGACCGTGCGATGCGGCTGCGGGCGGCGGGGCAAATCGCGCAACAGGATTATTTCGCCAGCCGGCTGGGCCGCGCGGGTCAGGTCCTGATCGAAAAGATCGATGCCGATGGCAGTGCCTTCGGCCATAGCGATCATTTCGCGCCGGTACGCCTCAAGCCGTCGAACCGGGAATTGTCCAACGCGGCGCCGGTATCCTCTCTCACCACGGGCAGCATCGTCGCTGCGCGCGTCACCGGTCATACCGACGCCCATCTGATCGCCGAGGCGGCTGTCGCGGCGGCGGCTTGACCGGTATCAACCAGACAACTTGGCAGGCAATTTCACGGCATGAGCGATAGCACGGGCGAAACTGAAAAGCGCGGCTGGTTCGCGCGGCTGAAGGCGGGGCTCAGCCGCACCTCGACGCGCGTGACGAGCGGTATCACCGGCGTCTTCACCAAGCGCAAACTCGACCGGGCCTTGCTGGATGAACTGGAAGAGGCCCTGATCGCCGCGGATCTCGGTCCGGCGACGGCGGCGCGCCTCACCAAAGTGCTGGCCAGGGACCGCTTCGATAAGGAGATCACCGAGCAGGAGGTGCGGGAGATTTTCGCCGAGGAAATCGCCGGGATCCTGCGGCCGGTGGCCCATCCTTTGGCACTGAAGCCGCTGAAACCCCATGTCGTCCTGGTGGTGGGTGTCAATGGCAGCGGCAAGACCACGACCATCGGCAAGCTCGCGAAGCAGTTCCAGGCCCAGGGCAAGAAGGTCATGCTGGCGGCCGGCGATACGTTCCGTGCCGCCGCCGTCGAGCAATTGAAGATCTGGGGCGACCGCAGCGGCGTCCCCGTCGTCTCGCGGGAAGCCGGCGGCGATGCGGCCGGTCTCGCCTATGACGCTTTGGTTCGCGCCCGGCAGGAAGGCATGGATGTCCTGCTGATCGATACCGCGGGCCGCCTGCAGAACAAGGCCGGCCTCATGGAAGAGCTGGCGAAGATCATTCGCGTCATCAAGAAACTGGATCCGGAGGCACCCCATGACTGCCTGCTGGTGCTGGACGCCACCACCGGCCAGAACGCCCATTCCCAGGTCGAAATCTTCAAACAGATGTGCCAGGTGACCGGGCTGGTGATCACCAAGCTCGACGGCTCGGCCAAAGGCGGCGTCCTGATCGCGCTGGCGGAGAAGTTCGAGCTGCCGGTGGTGTCGATCGGCGTCGGCGAAGGCGCCGATGATCTGCGCCCCTTCGAGGCCGAGTCCTTTGCCCGCTCGCTGATGGGCCTGTAAATGGCAGCGACCTTCTGTTCTCTTGATTGCGTCAAGAGAACAGAAGGTCGTCTTTATTCCACAATGTGAGACGGGCTCTTGTGGACCGGCTTATTCCGCCGGACGCAGCAGCGCCTCTTCCCCAGCCGGTATGCCATCCGGGATGTCATTGCCGCTGAGGGCAAGCTGCAGGCGATCCGCATCCAGCTCGTTCTCCCAACGGGCGACGACGATGGTCGCGACCGCATTGCCGACGAAATTGGTGAGCGCCCGGCATTCCGACATGAAACGGTCGATACCGAGGATCAGCGCCATGCCGGCGACGGGAACCGACGGCAGGACGGACAGTGTCGCGGCCAAGGTCACGAAGCCGGCGCCGGTAATGCCGGCAGCACCTTTCGAACTCAGCATCGCCACCAGCAGCAGCAATATCTGATCACCCAGGGATAACGGCGTATCGGTGGCCTGGGCGATGAACAAGGCCGCCATCGTCATGTAGATATTGGTGCCGTCCAGATTGAACGAGTAACCCGTCGGGACAACCAGGCCCACCACCGGTTTCGAGCAGCCGGCGCGCTGCATCTTCTCGATCAGATTGGGGAGGGCCGCTTCCGAAGAGCTGGTGGCCAGAATCAGCAGCAACTCGTCCTTGATGTAGCGCACCAGGCGCAGGATCGAGAATCCGTTGTACCGGGCGATGGCACCCAGCACGACGAGGACGAAAATCAGCGATGTCAGATAGAAGGTACCGACCAGCATCGCAAGATTGATGACCGAGCCGATGCCGTATTTGCCGATGGTGAAGGCCATGGCGCCGAAAGCGCCGATCGGTGCGGCCTGCATCAGGATTCCCACCACCTTGAAAATCGCTTGCGAGGTGGAATGGAGAATGTCCAGGACCGGCTTGCCTTTCTCGCCAATGATGGACAGAGCGAGGCCGAACAGGATGGAGAAGAACAGCACCTGCAGAATCTCGCCCGATGCCAGGGCGCCGACCACCGTGTTCGGAATGATATTCATCAGGAAATCGACGACGGTCTGATCGTGCGCTTTCTCGGTGTAGCTTTTCACCGCTGTCGGATCGAGCGACGCGGCCGTGATGTGAAGTCCATCACCGGGCCGGATGACATTGCTGATGACCAGGCCGACGACCAGGGCCAGGGTTGAGACGATGAGAAAATAAATCATCGCCTTGGCGCCCACCCGGCCGACCTTCTTGAGATCGCTCATGCTGGCGATGCCGGTCGTCACCGTCAGGAAGATGACCGGCGCGATGATCATCTTCACCAGCTTGATGAAGGCATCGCCCAGCGGCTTCATGTCGGCGCCGATGCTGGGATAGAAATGTCCAAGCAGGATGCCGAGAATGACGGCAAACAGAACCTGAACATAGAGTTGACGATAGAATTTCCGGCGCGGCGCCTTGACCGCGGGTTGCTGCTGGGTCATCGATGATGCCTCCCCTGAGCCCGGACCGGCCTCAGAAACGGCGCGGTATAGAGGGCTGTTGCTGAATGTGGTCGTCGTATCGCGCTGGCATTCGCCTTGTTTGCGCTGGTGATGGCGACCACGCAATCAATGTGCCAAGTTGTGGCGGCGGATGTGGCGCATTAACATATTGTTTTTATTATGAAATATAGCTTGGCGATTGTGGCTGTAAAATAAGTGTGCGGATTTACGCCCATTCATCGTATCGTTGTGCGGATATTCGCCATCGGAAAATTGTGATGAGGGGAGGCGTGACGGGTGATCAACGAACCTGTTGAGGCCGGAGTACCTCGGCTGTTCGAATTCACGCCGCGATGGCGACCGTTGCGGTGGATCGTTTTTACGCTCCTGGCGGCCTTGACGCTCGCTTATGGCAGTTGGATTGCCGGCACCGTTGCGCGTAACCAGGCGCTGACAAGTCTGGATCACGCCGGGCAAAGCGGAAATGCCCTCTATGTCGCTGCCCTCCGCAGCGAGTTGGAGAAGCAGGGCTCCCTGCCATTCGTCCTGGCGCAGGACGCCGATGTTCGCGATGTGCTGGAGAAATCGGCTGACGCCCCCAGTCTGCCCAGCCTGAATGAAAAACTCGAAGCGCTGAGTGTTGGGACGCGTGCCGCCGTCATTTACCTGCTTGATGGGACGGGACGGGCCATCGCCGCCAGCAACTGGCGCGAACCGACCAGCTTCGTCGGTAATGATTATGTCTTTCGCCCCTATTTCACGGATGCCGTCCGGACAGGTGCGGCGAGATATTTCGCCATGGGCACGGTCAGCCACCGGCCAGGTCTTTATCTCTCCCGCCGGATCGATAAAGGCAGCGGTCCCTCCCGCAGCCTGTTGGGGGTTGTGGTGGTGAAAGTCGAATTCGAGGCCATTGAAACCAGCTGGCAGCAATCCGCCGGGCCGGTCTTCGTCACGGATGGTCGCGGCATTGTCCTGGTGACCAGTATTCCGGACTGGCGATTCAGGACGCTGTCGCCTCTATCGCCTGCTCAGCAAACAGAGATCCTGAATAGTCAGCAATTCGGCACTGCCCCCCTCGGACGCCTAAGCTTGACGAGCGACACGAGTGCGGAAAGGCCGGACATCGTCCAGGCGACGCTCCCGGGCACAGCGAAACCTGCCCTGTTTCTGGAAACCCAAGCCGCTATCCCCGATTCCGATTGGACGCTTCACTACTTTGTTCCAACCAGCCCGGTTGTCGAGCCGGCCACCATGCAAGCCCGCATCATCGCCATTCTGGCGACGCTCATTCTGTTCGCTGTCATCGGCCTCTGGCTGCGGCGACGCGATTACGCCGCCGCCGATGCGGCAATGCAGACCGCGATCCGCGTCGATCTGGAACGACGGGTCGATGAACGGACCAGCGAGCTGCAATCGAGCAACGATCGCCTCATCGCCGAGATCGAAGAGCGCCACCGCGCGCAGCTTCGACTGCAACAGTTGCAGGACGAACTCGTCCGGGCCAACAAGATGGCACTGCTCGGCCAGATCACGGCGAATGTCGCGCATGAAGTCAATCAGCCGGTTTCGGCAATCCGCAGCTATGCCGATAACTCCCTGATCTTTCTCGATCGCAACCAGCCGGAGGCGGCGCGACAAAATCTGCAGGTGATCGCCGGCCTGACGGAACGCATCGGCGTGATCACCGATGAGCTGCGAAACTTCATGCGCAAATCGGCCAGTCAGATCGTGCCGATCAACCCCGCGGAAGCGATCGATGGCGCCCTGCTGCTGGTCGGCCATCGATTGCGCCAGCAGGGCGTCACCCTCCGCCGCGATCCGATCGCCGGCGACATCCGCGTCGCGGCCGAACGCATCAGGCTGGAACAGGTGCTGGTCAATCTGCTGCAGAACGCGCTGGAAGCGTTGGCTGGCCGGCCGGCGGCACAAATCGATCTGACGGTGTCATGGACCGATGACTGGGTCACGCTGAGCGTGGCCGATAACGGCCCGGGGCTGGCACCTGAAACCGCCGATGATCTGTTCACGCCCTTCGTGACGACGAAGACCGACGGTCTCGGCCTCGGTCTCGTCATCTGCCGCGATATCGTCACCGAATTCGGCGGTACGCTGCATGGGCGAAATGGCGAGGCGGGTGGTGCGATCTTCACGATAATATTGCGGAGAACGGCATGACGGATACCGTCAGCGGGCAGATCGTTTTCATCGATGACGACGATACCGTCCGCATCGCCAACAAGCAGGGGCTGCAACTAGCCGGCTACGAGGTGATCGATTTCGATTCCGCCGCCGATGCGCTGGAATTTCTGGATGCCGGCTTCGCCGGCATCGTGGTGACCGATCTTCGGATGCCGCAGATCGACGGTATGGAGGTCTTTCGTCGCCTCTCGGCGATGGATGGAGATCTTCCCGTCATCCTGATCACCGGCCATGGCGATATCGACATGGCGGTGGCCGCGATGCGTGATGGTGCCTATGATTTCATCGCCAAGCCGTATCCCATGGATCGGCTGCTGGCCAGTATCAGACGCGGCCTGGAGAAGCGCCGCCTCGTTCTGGAGAATCGCGCGCTCAAGGCGGCGGCTCAGGGCGCCGCCGATGATCTCCCTTTGATCGGTACCTCGCCGGCAATGGCGCGGATTCGCGAGACATTGCGCCAGATCGCGGATGCCGATGTGGATGTTCTCATTCTCGGCGAGACCGGCACCGGCAAGGAAGTGGTCGCCAGCACCTTGCATCGTTGGAGCCATCGCAGAGCTAAGCAGTTCGTGGCGCTGAATTGCGGCGCCTTGCCGGAAAATGTGATCGAGAGCGAATTGTTCGGTTATGAGGCCGGCGCCTTCACCGGCGCCCAGAGAAAGCGCATCGGCCGGATCGAATATGCCAATGGCGGCACCTTGTTTCTTGATGAGGTGGAGAGCATGTCGCCGACGCTTCAGGTCAAGCTGCTGCGCGTTCTCGAGGCCCGTGAAATTGCGCCTTTGGGATCGAATGAAGTCCGTCCCGTCGATGTTCGCATCGTCGCTGCAACGAAGATCGATCTTGGGCATGTGTCCCAGCGGGCCGATTTCCGCGAAGATCTTTATTATCGGCTCAATGTGGTGACCATTCGTATACCGCCGCTGCGCGAGCGCAGATCGGATGTCCCGCTGCTCTTCGCGCATTTCGTCGAGCGGGCGGAACTGCGCTTCCGGCGCACGGCACCGCTCGTGACGGACAATGTCCGACGCTATCTTCTCGAACATGCCTGGCCGGGCAATGTCCGGGAACTTGCCCATTTTGCCGATCGCTTCGTGCTCGGTCTCGACGAGACAGCAACCGTCGATGTCGATGGCGGCAGTGAACCGGAACTCAGCCTGCCGCAACGGGTCGAACAATATGAGGCCGCCGTCATTCGCGACGCCCTGGCGGCGCATGCCGGCGATGTGAAGGCCGTTTTGGACGCCCTCTCAATCCCGCGCAAGACCTTCTATGACAAGTTGCGGCGGCACGATATCGAGATCAAGCATTACCGGAAAGGCCAGTAGCCGGCTTTGCCCGCGCTTTCAGGCCTCTTTCGCCGCCGACAGGATGATCTCGGCTGCCTTCTCCGCCACCATGACCGTCGGTGCATTGGTGTTGGCCGAGGTGACGGCGGGGAAGACCGACGCATCGACGACACGCAGGGCGTCGATTCCGAAGACATTGAGGCGCCCATCGACAACGGCTTCGCCCGGCTGGCGACCCATGCGGCAGGTCGAGGTGGGGTGGTAGCAGGTGGTGGCACGGGCACGAAAATCCGCCAGGATATCGGCATCCGACATATTGCTGAGATGCGGTGGGATGCCTTCCTGGATGAGAGACTGGAATGCTCTCGTTTCCTGGAGCGTGCGGATCAGCCGGCCACCGGCAATCGCGACATCGATATCTTCATTGGTGGAGAGATAGTTGGGCGCGATGGCGGGCGCGATTTGCGGATCCGCACTGCGAATATCGATCCGGCCGCGGCTGGTTGGCCGACTGGGCTGGAAGCACAGAATAAAGCCGGAGAACGAGTCGACGACATAGCGCTTCTGATCACCGCTGCCGGTGGATGAATAGGTGATCGGATTATAATAGAGCTGGACATCCGGTTGCGCCGCTTCCGGCCGTGAACGCACCAATCCGCCGCATTGATTGACGCTGATGCTGAGTGGGCCGCGTCTTGTGGTCAGGTAGCGCAATCCGGCCCGCAACTGACCAAAGAGCGGGCGCAACTCGTCATTCAACGTGCGTTCCCGCGACTTGTAGGAATAGCTCATCGCGAGATGGTCCTGCAGATTGCCGCCGACTGCCGGATTGTCGACGATCACATCGATATCGTGACGACGCAGCAAGGCCCCTGGTCCGATGCCGGAGAGCTGTAAAAGCTGGGGCGAATTGACGGCACCGCCGCTGAGGATGACATTGATCCGCGCCTTTGCCGTCAGCATTTGACCGTGCTGTTGATAATCGACGCCAAAGGCGCGGTTCTGATCGATCAGGATCTTGGTCACCAGGGCCCCGGTCTCGACTTTCACCTTGGGCCGTTGCATGGCCGGCCGCAGGAAGGCATCGGCGGAGGACCAGCGCTGCCCATTGCGGGTATTGATCTGGTAGAGTCCGACGCCTTCAGGTGAAGGCCCATTCATGTCATCGGTTCGCGGCAGGCCGATTTCGGCGGCGGCATCGAAGAGGTAGCGGTGTAGCGGATGCACTTCTTTGGTGATGTCGGAAATCGTCAGCGGGCCGCTGCCGCGCCTGTGGCCGCTACCGTCAACGAAATTGGTCGATCGCGCGAAATAGGATTGGACATCAGCCCAACCCCAGCCGGGATTGCCCATCTCACGCCAATCGTCGAAATCCTGCGGCAGGCCGCGGAAATAGACCGAGGCATTGATCGAGCTTGATCCCCCCAGGACGCGGCCGCGTGGCCAATAGATGGTGCGGTTCTCCATGGTCGGCACAGGGTCGGTTTCATAAGCCCAGTTGACCCGGCGATCGAAGAACGTCTTGCCATAACCCAGTGGCATGCGAATCCAGAAACGGCGATCCGACCCGCCCGCTTCCAGCACCAGAACGCTGTAGCGGCCGTTCTCGGACAGCCGGTCGGCGAGCAGGCATCCGGCCGATCCGGCGCCGACAATGACGAAATCGAAGGTATTCATTCTGCTGTGACTCTGTTGACGAAGCGCCCGCCCTGTCGACCGCCTAAATGGAAATCAGACAAGAAAATCAAGCCTCTAGGCGCATGCTTATTTGCGACCTGAATTGGGATGAGGCGGACATCGGCCGCATCATCTTGTGTGGCGAAGGGCGATGGCGGGGATAGGTGTCCGATTGGGCATTCATCGCGCTTGGGTCGCATCTATGCGTCCATAGAGAGATTCTATTTTATGACAACTTAATGACATGGCATGGTCGAAACGGAAAGCGCGGCTTTGCTGTGCGCCACCCAATAGAGTCTCATCGGTCATGTGCAGTTGGAATTATTTCCGGAAGACGATGGCCGGTTGCAGGCCGGGGATCGTCGCAACCACCCGTGCCGCAAGCACGATCAATAGGTGGCGGCGATGAGCCTCTCCCTCGGCATGGTGCTGATGATCCTGGCGGCGGCGCTGATGCATGCCAGCTGGAACGTGATGGTGAAAACCAGCGGTGATAAGCTGCTGAATACCGGGCTGATCTCCCTGGGATTAGGCTGCTGCGGCCTGTTCCTGATCCCGTTCGTCGGCATGCCGGACCCTCCCAGCTGGCCGTTTCTGGCGAGCTCGCTGGTCACCCATATGGCCTATTACATCTTTCTGTCGAACGGCTATCGCCACGGTGATCTGAGCCAGGTCTATCCGATTGCCCGCGGTTCCTCGCCGCTCCTGGTGGCCATCGCTGCCTGGCTGATGATCGGCGAGACCTTGTCGCCATGGCAAATGGCCGGTGTCGCCGCGTCGTCGATCGGCATTTTGAGTCTGGCTTTCGACAGCTCGCCGGATCCTGCCCAGCGCTGGCGCCCGATTCTGTTTGGACTTCTCACGGGCTTCAGCATCATGACCTATACCTTGTCCGACGGGCAGGGCGTGCGTCTGGCCGGGGATCGCATCGGTTATATCGTCTGGTTGTTCGTGCTGGATGCGCCCATGGTGGCGCTCTATTGCCTCTGGCGCCGTCCTGCCGCGCTCGATTATTTCCGGGCGAAATGGAAATTCGGCCTGATTGGCGGTCTCTTATCGGGGGGTGGTTACGGTATCTCGATTTATGCCATGTCGCAGGGCGGTCTTGCCAACGTCTCGGCCCTGCGCGAAACCAGCGTCGTCTTCGCTGCTTTAATGAGCGCGTATCTGCTGAAGGAGCGCGTCCGACGCCGGCGTTATGCATCGGTATTTCTGGTCGCAGCCGGCGCGGTGCTCTTGCATTAATCGCCGCTTGCACGGCGATCTTGTACCGAAATCAGCTGTACAGCGCGCGCGGGGTCTTCAGCAGATATTTGCCGCTGGCGATCAAGCCGGGCATGGAGAGCGATTTGCGGGAGCCAGGCTCGTTGACGTTCTGCAGCACCACATGGGGCGTCTCATAACGATCGGCATAGCTGTGGATGACGCGCCATTCCGGATATCGGTTGCGCGGGAGGAATTCCGAACTTTCGACGAGAACTGTACCGATCGCGTAGGCCGGATCGTCGGCATTGAGCGCGCAGGGATCGGCTGGCTTACGACCAAACGGCAATGTCAGCAATTTCACGTGTCACACTCCCCAAGGCCACGTTTGGAACGCTCGGGCGGTTTCCTGGGGCGGTCATCGAAGTCATTAGGCAACTTGACGACTTTTGCCGGAATACCGCTGCATCCAAAGGCGGATTTACAACCGAGTGTGATATTTTCAAAGATATCTTAATAAATAGTTGTCGTTATATAGCATTTTAAAGAATTTACTTCATCCACTACTGCAGGAACATGACCGACGCCGCCGACGCTCCCTTGGAATTGTCGGCGGCGTCTCTCTGTTTTCAGCTGTCGAAGCGGACCGACCGGATATGGTCGCCCTTCTTGATCCCCTGCAGGACGTCGAGGCCTTCGATCACTCGGCCAAAGACCGTATGCACACCGTCGAGATGGGGTTGCGCATCCAGCACCAGGAAGAATTGCGAGCCGCCCGTATCCCGGCCGGCATGGGCCATACTGAGCGATCCCTCGACATGTTCATGAGGATTGCCGTCCGTTTCGCAAGCGATCCGCCAGCCGGGCCCTCCGGTGCCGGTGCCATGCGGGCAGCCGCCCTGGGCGACGAAGCCCGGGATGACGCGGTGAAAAGTCAGGTCGTCATAATATCCGTCGGTCGCCAAGGCATGAAAATTCGCCACCGTATTGGGCGCGGCATCCGGGTAGAGCTCAATGACCATGTCGCCGCCATCGACAGACATGACGCAGCGCGTCAGCGTTTTCAGAACTTCCGGATCGATCTCATGAACTTTCAGCGCGTCGCGAGCCATTTTAATCTCCCTAGCCCAATTGATATGTCGGCATTTGCCAAATCGGCGGAGACCCTAATCGAATCTGACGATCCTTGTCGACTCCCGGATATGCTGCCAGGCGAAGCCGGGGCTGCGGGCCGGTCAATCGCGGGTCAAATGGCGGAACTCCGCCACGATATCCTGATAGAGATGCCGTTTGAACGGTACGATCAGGTCCGGTACCTGATCGAACGGCACCCAGCGCCAGGCCGAAAATTCCGGTTGCGCCGTGTCGATATTGATATCGCGATCCGTGCCGTCGAAGCGGAAAGCAAACCATTTCTGGCGCTGGCCGCGAAAACGGCCCTTCCAAAGCTTCGGCACCAGATCGGCCGGCAGATCGTAATGCAGCCAGCCGCGGCTCTCCGCCAGCAAGGTGGCTTTGTCCGTCCCGATCTCTTCATGCATTTCCCGCAAGGCAGCGCGTTGTGGATCCTCGCCCTCGTCGATGCCGCCTTGGGGCATCTGCCAGGCCGGCCCCGGATTATCAAGGCGCTGGGCGACGAAGACTTCGCCGCGCGGATTGAACAAAGCGATGCCGACACAAGGCCGATAGGGCAGCGCGGCGATCTCTTCCGATGTCAGTTTCTTGCTCACGATCTCGTGTCTCTCAAATCATTGTTCCAGCAAAGCGCTCGCCGGGGCAAGCACCACCGCCTGTGCCTGCAGGCCGCGGCTCCAGGCGGCAATCATCGCCAGGGTAAGGGGTGATGAGGTGGCAACCGCCAGGATGCGCTTTTGCTGCTTCACCTGTGTGACCAGGGCCGCCAACTCGGAATCGAGACGGTCGCGGCCTTCGGTCCCATCTAGGAACGCATCCGCTTTACCACGCGGCTGCTTCAGCGCTGCGCCGATTTCGGCACCGAGCAGGCGCGTATCCGGCGTGGTTTCGATGAAGGCAAAGCCGCGTTCGGCGAGATCGCCCAGGACCGGTGCAAGTGCGGCCCGGTCCGTGAGGAAGCGGCTGCCGAGCGCCGTCGACATACCGACGATATGCGGTGCGCGATCGGCGATGCGTCCCAAGCGGGCCAGATTTTCCGTCGGCTTCAATCCGCTCATCATGCCATCCGGCCCCGGATTGTCCTGCCAGGCCGCGGATTCCATCGGCAGGTCCACCAGAGCTTCGTGGCCATAGGCGCGTGCTGCGTCGATCCAGGCGGCGAGATCGGGGGCATAGGGGCTGAAGCTGAGGGAAACCTCCGGCGGCAGATAGAGGATCGCCGCTGCCGTTGCCGCGCGATTGAGGCCAAGGCCGGTGATCAGGACGCCGAGACGGGCCCCCGTGCCGCCACTGAACGGCCGCTGAAAACGCTGCCAGGCAGGCTGATCCGCTGTTCCCGGTTGCAGGGATAGCCCAGGCGGCGGCGGATATTTCGTCAACAATTCAGTGGGGGAGAGGGCCTCCATGACGATCTGGCCGCTATCCGGCTGACTGCTATCCGACTGGCCGGCCGCCGCGTTGGCCTCGCCACCCTGTTTCGTCGCGCCGCCGATCCATGAATTCGCCGTTTCAACAAGGCTGGTTGTCAGCGGGCCCAGGCGGCCTGTGAGGCCGAGATAGACGACAGCACCGATCAACAAGACCGGTAGGATGACAAGGAGCAGGCGCAACGGCCCGCCGTCGGACGCGCGGGCCGTCTCAGACAGCATCGCCTCTTGATGGTCGTAGCGGTGGTCGGGATCAGCCACGTATCGAGGCACCTTCAACCGGTCAGCCGGATTGAGCGGCTGACCGGTCCTGTGTGATTGCGACAGACGGCCTCAACCGGCCTTCTGGGCTTCGACCAAAGCCAAGCCATGCAGCAGATCGAGCGCACGGCCGAGCTGATAATCCCGTTCGGGATCGGTAATGCGTTCCTTTTCCGAACCGATAACGGGCGGTTTGCTCTTGTCGTCGGTTGTCGCCTTGGAATCGGTATCTTTGGTCGCCGGCGTCTTGCTCTCCGGCTGGGCGGCATTGTTGTCTTTCGTCTCGCCGGTCGCCTTCTGATCGGTCTTTTGCGTAGTGCCATCGTCAGGCGCCGTGCCGCCCTTATTGCTCAGCGCACCTTTGAGATCGGCCTCATGACGGCTGTTGTCATCGGTGACCTGTTCAATCTTCGCCTGCTCGACCAGGATATCCGGATCGATGCCCTTGGCCTGGATCGACCGGCCAGACGGCGTGTAGTAGCGAGCGGTGGTCAGACGAATGGCGCCGTGATTGGGAATCGGAATGACCGACTGCACCGATCCCTTGCCGAACGACTTGGTGCCGAGCAGGATCGCGCGATGCTGATCCTGCAGGGCGCCGGAGACGATTTCGGATGCCGAGGCGGACCCGCCATTGATCAGCACGATGATCGGCTTGCCATCCATCAGATCGCCGGGTTCGGCGTTCCAGCGTTGGGCTTCATCCGGATTGCGCCCGCGGGTCGAGACGATTTCACCCTTGTCCAGGAAATCGTCCGAAACCGCGATCGCCTGATCCAGCAATCCGCCCGGATTGTTGCGCAGATCGAGCACCAGGCCGTCGAGATTGCCCTTGGTGGCATCCTTCAGCTTGGTGATCGCGTCGCGCAGGCCGGAATCGGTCTTTTCACTGAAGCTGGAGATGCGGACATAACCGATATTGCCCTTTTCCAACTCCCAGCGGACCGACTTCACGGTGATGACGGCGCGTTTCATCGTGACGTCGAAGGGATCCTTGGTACCGCGGATGATCGTCAATTTAATACTGGAACCGACCTGGCCACGCATCTTCTCGACGGCATCGTTCAGGTTCATGCCCATGACCGGATCGCCATCGATACCGGAGATCAGATCGCCGGCCTGGATACCGGCCTCGGCGGCGGGCGTGCCATCCATCGGCGACACCACCTTGACCAGGCCGTCCTGCATGGTCACCTCGATACCGAGCCCGCCGAACTCACCCTTGGTCTGCACCTGCATATCGGCGAAGTCCTTGGCGTTCAGATAGCTGGAATGCGGATCGAGCGAACTCAGCATGCCGTTGATCGCGGATTCGATCAGCTTATCGTCGGTCACCGGTTCGACATAACCGGTGCGGACTTTCTCGAAGACCTCGCCGAACAGATTCAACTGCTCGTAGGTGTCACTTTGCTTGGTGTCGGCACTGACGAGATGCGGTCGCAAGGCGAAGGTGCCGAAGGCAATGCCGACGGAGAGGGCGGTGGCGGCAAGGAGAGTCGATCGGAACATGCGTTTACTGACCTTCGCTGTTATCAACACGAGTAAAAGTACCGAACCACGGGGCCGGGTCCACCGGTTGCCCGCTATGGCGCAGTTCAACATATAGCTTTGGGTGGTCCTGGCTAGGCGCATCAGGAGCATTACCCTGATTGGCCGCCGATGCATCGGACGATCCCATGACGCCTACCGGTTCGCCGGCAGCAAGCCATTGTCCGACAACGGCATCAACCCGGCCTAAACCAGCAAGCACCGTATGATATCCGCCCCGGTGTTCAATGATCAATATTTGCCCGTAGGAGCGGAACGGGCCGGTAAACACGATCTGGCCGTCGAATGGCGCCACGACCTGCGCCTGGGGGCGGGTTTCCAGAACGATACCCCTGGCTTGGCCGAATGCTTCGCTGCCAGTGCCAAATCCGGCGATCAGCCGGCCGCGGACCGGCAGGATCACGCCTTTGCCAGATCCGGCGGTGCCCGCCGGGGGAAACAGCCGGGCCGATCTTGCTGCCTTGGTGTTGGCGGCCTTGCCGGCGGCGCTCAAACCCGGTACCGCCGCCAGTTGTTGGTCGGTGGGGCGATCTGCCGCGGGCTGATCCGCCGTATCGTTGCCGGCAGCCGCGGCCGTTGCCGGCGCATCAGCCTGCTTTTTGGGGCGGCGTGTCGCTTCATTGGCGGCGGCCTGACGGGCGGCCTCCACCCGGGCAGCATCCTGACGGGCCTTTTCCTCTTTGGCGGCTTCTTCCTGTTTTGCCCGTTCCAGGCGATCCAGCAAATCTTTCAGGCTCTGCGCCTGATCAGCCAGCAGTCGCATGCGGTCTTGCGCCGCGGCACTTTCCGCCAGGGTGGATTTCTGCAGGCGTGATTTCTGTTCGACCATGGCGGCAAGGCGCTGATTTTCCGCCGCCAACTGGGTCAGAGTCTGGCCCAGCTGGTCGCGGCGGCCGGCGATCTGCGTGTGCAAATCGTGCAGATCGCCAAGCTCCTTGTTCAAGGCGATGGCACGCGCATCCAGTTGCGGCACGATCAGACTGAGCAAGCGGGCCGCCCTGGCCTGGTCGATCGCCGTGCGATCCGCGAACAGCGCAGCCTGGGCTGGCTGCGCAGAGAGCCGTTCAAGCGCGATCAGGGTCGTCGTCATCTGCTGGCGTCGGGTCGCGAGTTCAGTGGATTTGGCCTTTTCCTCATCGGTCAGCGTCTGCAACGTCGTTTCCAGTTCCGAGGCTTGCTCTTCCGAATCCTGGACGGATTGCGCCGACTTGATCATCGCTGCCTGCAGCTGACTGATCTCGCCGCCAATATCGTCCGCCTTGCGTTGCAGGTCCTTGGCTTGCTGTGCCCCTTGCTGCATCTTTTGCTGCAGCACGTCTAAATCCTGCGCGGATTGTGCTGCTGCCGGCATCGATGAAAGCAGAACGGCAGTTGTTGCGTTGACCGCTAAACCCGAAATCACAAGACAAAGATGCCGCAGCACGAAGCAAGGCGGATCAGGCCGTCGCGCGCGCACGATGATTGGCCGACTGGCCTTCGGATCCATCGGCGATCAGCGAATGCCCGGTCATCTCCTTCGGTTGCGGCAGGCGCAGCAATTTCAACAAGGTCGGTGCGACATCGGCCAACTCTCCATCGCGCAATTTCAGGCCGCGGCCGGCTTCACCAGCGATGACAAAAGGCACGCGATTGAGCGTATGGGCGGTATGCGCTTCGCCGGTCTGCGGGTCGCGCATCATCTCGGCATTGCCATGATCGGCGGTGATCACCAGCACGCCACCTTTGGCCTCGATGGCTTGACGCAGCCGGCCGAGACAACGGTCCACCGTTTCCACAGCTTTGATCGCTGCCTGCAGGATACCGCTATGGCCGACCATATCGGTATTGGCATAGTTCACCACGATGAAGTCGAAGCGTTCCTCGGCGATGGCCGCGACCAGCTTGTCCGTCACTTCATCGGCCGACATTTCCGGCTTCAGGTCATAGGTCGCGACTTTCGGCGAGGGCACCAGGATGCGCTCTTCGCCGGGGAACAGGGTTTCCTCGCCGCCATTGAAGAAGAACGTGACATGGGCATATTTTTCGGTTTCGGCGATGCGTAACTGCTTCAAGCCAGCCGCGGCCACGATCTCGCCCAATGTATTTTTCAGCTCACTCGGCGGGAACAGGCAAGGCATCAGCTTCGCCAGATCGCGCGAATATTCCACCACGCCGAGAACGGTGCCGAATTTGACCACGCGCTTACGCGAGAAACCGTCGAAAGCGGGATCGAGCAACACCGTCAGGATCTGTCGCGCGCGATCGGCGCGGAAATTTGCCATCAGCAAACCATCGCCATCCTGCATGCCGCCAAAGCCGGCGATCACCGTCGGTTTGATGAACTCATCCGTTTCCTTGCGGGCATAGCCGGCTTTGACCGCCGCCGCGGCGCTTTCCGCGATAAAATCGGATTGGCCGAGGAAGGAATTATAGGCAAGTTCGACGCGGTCCCAACGTTTGTCGCGATCCATGGCGAAATAGCGTCCGCCGATGGTACCGAAGCGCACGTTCTTGTGCGGCGCCAGCGCTTCCGTGACCTGCGCCACATATTGCGCAGCGCTGGAGGGGGGCGTGTCGCGGCCATCGAGGAAACCGTGCAGCATCACTGGCACACCGGCGATGCTGATGATCTTGGCCAAAGCGATGATATGATTCTGGTGCGAATGTACGCCGCCCGGCGAGAGCAGGCCCATCAGGTGACAGGTGCCGCCGCTGGTCTTCAATTTGGCGATGAAGTTCGTCAGCGCCGGATTATGTGCCAGCTCACCTTTGGCGATCGCCTGATCGATCCGCGGCAATTCCTGCATGACAACCCGCCCGGCCCCCAGATTCATGTGGCCGACTTCGGAATTCCCCATCTGGCCGTGAGGCAGGCCGACATGAAGTTCGGATGCATCGATCAAGCTGTGCGGGCAGTCGCGCGTCAAGGCGTGCCAATTGGGCGTCTGGGCCTGATCGACGGCGTTATCCGCGCGTTCCTCGCGATGTCCCCAGCCATCCAGGATGCAGAGAATGACGGGCTTCGGACGTTGGGGGGAAGAGTTGTTCTGGCTCATGGCTCGATCTGTCAATGATTGCTGCACTGATTCCAAGCCAAGCACCGGATGCACATAATCCATCTGTCGCGCCATCTACCGTTTGCGCTTCGGGCGGTCGCGCCCAGCCTTGCCGGCCAATGTGTCAGGATTGTGGCTTCAGATACCTTGCTTGGATGATTTCTCTGATCGTTAAATTTGTGGCCGATCCTAGCGTGATTTCAATCGCGATGATAGGGATGCCCGGCGAGGATCTGTTGAGAACGGTAGATTTGTTCGGCTAATAGCACACGCACAAGTTGATGTGGCCAGGTCATGGCACCCAGCGAGAGCAGGAAATCGGCCTTCTTTCGCACGGCCTCGTCATGGCCGTCGGCACCGCCAATCAGGAATACGACTTCCGCCACGCCGGAATCACGCCAACCGGCAAGTTGGGCGGCAAAATCCCGGCTGGTAACAGACTTGCCCCGTTCGTCCAGCACCACCACGGCTTGCCTGCCGTGTTTGCCACCCGACTTGCCCTCGGGAGCGAGGGCAGCCAGCAGCAGTTCACTTTCACGTTTTTTAAGAGCTGGCGCCGGGAGGGGACGCTTTTCCTCGACCTCCTGAATGGTCAGCGGCCAGGTCAAACGCTGCCGGTACTCCTCGATCAATGCTACTTCCGGTTTGCCCTTACCGGCGCGGCCAACGGCCAGAATACGCAATTTCATCAGATCAGCCTTGCAATGATTGCCGCCATCAACCGGATCGGGCAGGGTTCCGCCACATCCGGCTTAACGGGGATCTTGGGGGACGGCGGCATGGTGCATCCTGACATCGGCGAGGTTGACGACCTGTCCTCTAATTGGGCCGTTGCGGTCAAGCGTTATGTCGGCGGGCCCAATCTTTGGCGCCCGTTCTTGGTGGGGCTGACATTGTTGCTGACAGCCTGCGCTACACCGCCGATCAGCCGCCCGGTTCATCCGCAGTTGATCCACGACAATCTGCTGACCCTGGCTGCAGCGGAATGGCGCGCCTTCGGCAGCCAGACGGTCTTTATCGAGAACGGCCGGGAGCGGATCGATCCGGTCGGGACATGGGAGGACGACCGGCGCGGTGCCGCCTTGGTCGCCAAATACTGGCGATCGGTCGGCGCCAGCTATACCGGCTATGATTGCGACAAACCCTGGTCGGCCGCCTTCATCTCCTGGCTGATGCAGGCGGCCGGCGTGCCGACGGCGATCTTTCCGCCTAGCAAGCTGCATGCAGATTACCTGCGCGCGGTGATCAGCGAGGCGAACCGGCCGGATGCCTTGTTCATCCCCCATGATCCCGCCCTTTATGTGCCGAAGCCGGGGGATCTCATCTGTGCCAGACGCGGCGCTACCCGCATCGAACGCTATGACGTCATCCCGGAGGATGCCTTGCTGCATTGCGATGTGGTGGTGGCGTCGGGCCGAGGCTGGCTGGCCTCAATCGGCGGCAATGTCCGTAACTCGGTTTCGAAAACGATCCGCCCGGTCGATGCTGCCGGCTTGCTGGGCAGCGCTGCCGACCGGCCCTGGTTTCTCGCCTTGGAACTGCGCGTCCCGCCAGCATAAGGCCGGTTCAGGTCCGGCCTGGGCTGAACAGGCCGGCATCGTCCGTGGTGCCGCGGCGGCGCTCCAATTCTTCGCTATAGCGCCGCAGGGCATATTGCTCGGTGAGATAGCCGAGGATGCGGCGATCGGTCATGTCGTTCACCACCGGCAGGACTTCTACCGCGGCACTTTGGAATCGCTGCAGCGCGTCGCGCAGATTTTCCATCGGGACCAGAAAAACCGGTTCGCTATGAATCAGATCGCGAACGGTGACTTTGTCTTCACTGGCGATGGTGTCTGGGGAATGTGCTTCGGCGACATCGACGACGCCGACCAGACGGTTTTCCGCGTCCACCGCGAAAACCTGTCTGATGCTGCCAAGCAGGAAGGCCTGGCGCAAGGTACTGAGCGGACTGTCGGCGCGGATGATCTTGGGGTCGCGGCGCATCAGCCGGCCGACCTTCAGTTCATTGATCCAGCCGATATCCTCGGCACTGCGGATCCGCATGCCGCGCAGATGGAAGCGCCAGGTGGCGAAGGAATAGCCAAACCATTGCCGCACCGCCGCCGCGGCCAGGATCACGCCCACCGTGACCCCGATCGTCACGGAAAAATCGCCGGTCGTTTCCAGCACCAGCAGGATCATGGTGACGGGTGCTCCGATGATGGCGGCGGCGACCGATCCCATGCCGACCAGGGTGTAGGTCTGGGCATCGGCGCTGACCGAGGGCAGGACGATATGCATCACCATGGCGACGGCGCTGCCGAACAGGCTGCCGAGAACCAGGGAGGAACTGAACAGGCCGCCGCGAAACCCGGAGCCGATCGAGATAGCCGAAGCCAGGATCTTGGCTGCCACCAGACCCAGCAGAATCGGCAGAGCATAGCCCTCGTGAAGATTGTGCAGAATGGCGCCGTGACCGCTGCTGAGAACCGGCGGATAGGCCAGCGCGATCGATCCGACGGCAAGGCCGCCGATCATCGGGCGCAGCCAGATCGGTGTCCGCCATTGTTTGAACCAGGTCTCGGTCCGGGTCACGCCCGTCATGACCAGGATGCCGAGGCCGCCGCTGGCCAGGCCGAGCAGGGCAAAGGCGTAATAATCGTGGGTCTGCAACTGCAGGGCCCCTTCGACCACGAAGACCGGCTCGGTGCCGAACAGCCAGCGCGCGGTAAATCCGCCCATCAAGGCGGCGATCGCGATCGGCACCAGGGTTTCCAGCGTATAGCTGCCGATCACCAGCTCGAAGGCATAGAAAGCGCCGGCCAAGGGGGCGTTGAAAGCGGCGGCGATGGCGCCGGCGGCACCGCAGCCGACCAGCGTTCGGATATCTTCGCGGCGCAACTTCAAGCTGATGCCCAAGCGTGAACCGAGGCTGGCGCTGAGCTGTGTATAGGCTGCTTCCAATCCCACCGAGGCGCCGAACCCACCCGACAGCACCGTGAGCACGACCAGACCGAGACTGTCGCGGAATGACATGCGCCCGCCATACAGCGCATTCGCCTCGATCGCATCGACGATGTCGCGGGGGCGCAGGCGCCGGATCCCCCAGGCGACAAGGCCGACCGCCAAGCCACCCAAAGCCGGCATCAGGAGGATGAGCCAGAAATCGATATGTTCGGCATTGCTCAGCCGCATATCGGGCGGCAGGTTGAAAATCAATCGATGCATGGCGGCAACCAGGATGTTGAGCAGGGCCACCACCAGCCCGGAAGCGATGCCGATCAGCGCCGCCAGAAAGAAGCGGACGAAGCCGCTATCGCGCGCGTCGGAACGCGAGATGGCGCGCAGCAGCAGGAGCCACCGTAAGGCAATAAAGCGACCGAGATGGGAACGGAGGGAGTGCGGCCGGGTGAGGGGAGCATGCATGTCAAATGGGCCGAAAATCGGGAACGCCACCGAAGGTAGCACGCTGATACCGCAGCGGCCAGCGCGGGCAAACCCTGGCTCCATCGACCCTTGTCAACTGTTGGTGAGGTCAAGCCTTTGCTGCCGTTGCCGCAAGCGACGGACTTTGTCCCGATTGCCGCAGGTCTTGTCGTTGCACCAGCGACGCGTATTGCCGTTGGTGCGGTCGTAGAACAGCCAGCGGCAGCCGGGATTTGGACAGATCTTGACGCGCCTGGACTGATGTTGCGTCAGAAGGACCGCGAGGGAGGCGACAATCTCCGATTGTGTCCAGCTCCAACCAGCTGCCTTGCCTTCCAGCTGCAAGATGTATTCGCCGGAGCTGCGCGACAATTTGCGTCGGGCCGGGGCAGCAAGCACCTGATTGACCCAATTCAGTTGCGGTGGGCTGATATTTTGTCCAGCGGCCAGAACCTCTGCGATGTCGCGCAGCCGCGCGCGCAAGGCCAGGGCGCTTTTCGGCGCGATGGCGACCTGGGGCCAACCGTAGACCTCGAAAAAACTGGCGACCCAGTTGGGGTCAGCGAGCCGATCGGTCAGCCGCCCGAACCCGTCCCAGGTCGCGCTGTTGACCCAGTCGATCCAGGCGAAACCTCCGCCGAAACCGTCAGCCAGAAAGCGTTGACGTCTGGAATTCATCGGTCGCCTCGTTGCCGTTATGTAACGAGTATATAGAGATTGACTCGTTACATCCAACTCTCTTAGCATGCCGCGATGATGACCATTTGGCGGAGGAGATCAGCGATGATTGCCCGTATCTGGCATGGAGTGACACCGGCCGCGAAGGCCGATGACTATTACAAGATGCTGCAACGGACCGGCTTGGTCGACTACCGGGCGACGCCCGGCAATCGCGGCGCCTATGCCCTGCGCCGACTCGACGGCGATAAAGCGCATTTCCTGATGCTCACTTTCTGGGGATCGGAAAAGGATATCGAGGCCTTTGCCGGCAGCGACGTGACCAAGGCCCGCTACTATCCCGGCGATGAAGACTATCTGCTGGAACTGGAAGACCGTACGCAGCATTACGAGGTGATCGAGGGCTGAGGCCGCTCTCATCCGCCTCACTGGTTCGGATAAGGCCCGACGCTTCTTCATCCGATCCGCTGATGACGCTTTCATCGCCATGTTTCATGATTGCAACCGGACGGCGTCGATCGCCGGCGGGAGGTGACCATGGCTGAGGGTGGATTGCTGGAGCGTCTACAGAGGCTTGAAGATCTGGAAGCCTTGAAAGAGCTGAAATATTGCTATTGCGCGGCCTGCGATAACAACTATGACGCCGAAGCGGTCGCCGCGCTTTTCACCGAAGACGGCATCTGGGATGGCGGGATCTACGGTTGCTATGAGGGTCGCGCCGCCATTTTCGCGACTTTCCAAGAAGCGAAAAATTCCGTCAAATTCGTTCTCCATCACGTCGGCAATCCGATCATCGAGCTGGACGCCGACAGCGCCATCTGCCGATGGTATCTGTGGTTGGCAAAGATCAACCGGGATGGAGATCGCTCCATGCTGTTCGCCGGTACCTACCATGACCTTTGTGTCCGGCAGGCAGGACAGTGGTATTTCAAGCGGATGACCCTGCAGATGCAGGATATGCCGCCGCTGGGCGGTCAGGCCTAAGGTCGATCTTCGGCATATTCAGCCTGCCGATCCTATGCCGGCAGGATGCTATCTGTTTACGACGCAGCGGCCGCCCGTTTCATCGGGGTCGCCGTTTCCGCCAATTTCTTGAAGTCGAAATTGGGTTCGGGCGGCTTGCCGTGGCGTGAGGTCTCGGCAAGTTCACTGATTTCCTGCAGCTTGGTGCTGATCGCTTCCTGCATTTCCTTGTCAATGGCTGAGGCTTTCTGCAGGATTTCCTTGGCCTTGGCCTGGTCGATCAGGCCGGCCTGGATGGCTGCGATCATGTTCGTCTTGACCTTATCCGCATTCAGTAGATCGGTCAGCGTCAGGCCATAGCCGTTCGGTACGCGGGTCAGGATGGCATAGACATCGTTCGACGGCAGGCCGTAGAGGCAAATGCCGAAGGCGCGCAGATCGTTTTCCAGCATGGCCAGATGGAAGATCGTGTTGTTCTCCCGGTCGCGCTGCAGCAGCAGCGAGAGCATGGGATTGGTCGGCGCTGGCGAGGTCTGGTCGACGGGAATGTCCTGCCGCACCAGCTCGCCACGGACCGATTTCTTGATATGAAGATCGTCGTGGTGCAGCAGCGAGATCATCTTGCGCAGATGGCCGTATTTCTTGGCCATGAGGGCCTTCTGCAAGACGCCGTTCATCGCCTTGTCGCGCCGCAAGAGGCGGCGGCAAAGCAGGACCTGGCGATAGGCCTTCTTGGTGACGACATCGGGTGCCGCCATGGCGGTGACGGTTTCCTCGACATTCTGCTGCAACAGGTTCAGCAGATCCTCGAACATACCGTCATTGGTGATCGAGATCAGCTTCAGGAAGGCTGTGCTGCCGTCCTGCACGTTCTTGTAGTCGAAAAACAGCCGGCAGGTCGTCTCGCGCAGCGATCTCGTCGCCTGGGGCATCACCGCCTGCTTCAGCACGTGCTGGCTGAGCAGCCCGCGATTATCGGACAGGTCGCCGGCGAAGATCATGCTCATGAAATGCGCCCGGATATTGTCTTCCTTTGCGCGTTCGGTGATGGCGCGGTCAACATGTTCGATCGAGAGGTGCTTGGTCTGGATCAGCGCATTGATCGACTGCCATTTCGGCGTCGGCACCAGGATCTTGCCCAGCGGGCTGATGCCTTGCTTGTTGGCGCGGGAGAAATCGACATCCAGCGACAGCAAGGTATGGGCGATCTTCATGGTTTCGCGGCCTTCATTGCCGCGCAAGGTGTCAGCCAGGTAATGCCAGATACCGTTCTGCTCGGCGTCTTCGTGATTGAGGAAGGTGAAGACGCGCTTGCCCTGCTGCTTTTCTTCCCAATAGGATTTGGCGACTTCCAGAACCACCAGAGCTTCCAGGACGTCATTCTCGCTCAGTTTGAACTGCAGATAGTTCTCGCCCTTTTCGCCGACCGCCAGATACAGTTTGTCGGTATTGTCCTCGAACTTGATCCAGTTGATGAAGAACGAGCCGAATTTGCCCATCGTCTTGCCGAAGCGTGCCTTGATGTCGCTGTCGATCGTGGCAATGCTTGGTCTTTTCTGCGTGCTCACGTGATTTCGTCCCTCGATATCCGCGATCGCACCGTCGCCCCGGCGGCGCGCCGCTTACCCGGTCGGTCGTACGGGCCGTCCCGCGCGACTCCAATGGCAAACGGGCAACGTATTGCAATTAATATTAATGAATGGTTGCCAGCTGATGACAATGACCGCTAATGCTCGCTAGGTGCGGGCAACCGGCCAATTTCTCATCAGTTTTGGCATTCGCGACAGCCGGCGGAAATCCGCAATCCGTAACGTGATTTAAGCACCCTTAACTCAGGGGGCGACGGATGGTATCAATCAGCCTTGCGGTCGGTGACGGGCACCAGCCGTGGTTCGCTGCCTCCGTCTTTCTTGAATTCCCTCAACCCGCGATTGCTGCGTTCATGTGGGTCTCACAAGGCTCCGCATTGTTCCGCGTCTTCAGGAGATCACAATGGAAAATTTGCAAACACAAGGGATCAGTATACCGCGCCTCGGGCTCGGCACATTCCGCATGCAGGGTGATACCTGCCGCGCGGCTGTCGAAAGCGCTTTGGGCCTCGGTTATCGCCATATCGACACGGCCGAGATGTACGGCAATGAAGACGCCGTCGGTGCGGCGATCGCCGCATCAGGCGTCGCGCGCCGGGACCTGCATGTCACCACGAAGGTCTGGCATGAAAATCTGGCACCTGATGCGATTCGACGCTCTTTCGACGCCAGCTTACAGAAACTGCGGCTCGATTACGTCGATCTCTATATGGTGCATTGGCCGGCCAAGAACATGGATCTGCCTGCGATCTTCAAGACGCTCGCCCGGTTGCAGTCCGAAGGCCGTACCCGCGCCATCGGCGTCTGCAACTTCACGGTGGGCCTGCTGCGGACCGTGATCGAGGATATCGGTGCGCCGATCGCCTGCAACCAGATCGAATATCATGTGCTGCTCGACCAGACGCCGGTCCGTTCGTATCTGGCGAGCAAATCCATTCCCGTTACCGCCTATTGTCCCTTGGCTCAGGGCACGCTGGCCGAGAATCCCCAATTGATGGCGATTGGCCGTAAGCATAACGCCAGCCCCACCCAGGTCGCGCTTAAATGGCTGCTGGAGCAGGACGGCGTCATGGCCATTCCCAAATCGCAGCGTCAGGCGAGCCAGAAAGCAAACCTCGACGCTTTGAAGCTGATGCTCGATGACGAAGACAGGCGGATCATCGCGGCTTTGCCCAAGGACAAGCGCTTCGTCAACCCATCCTTCGCACCGGCCTGGGACAAGGTGACCGCCTAACCGGGTGACCGCCTAACCGGCCGGATCAGGTAGATGTCCCCGGTGCCGGCATCGGATTGCGGGCGCCGCCGGGCTTCTATCGACGGCCGGCCGGTTGGGATGGCTTCAATGCGCTTCTGCCCAGTTATCGGCGACGCCGGCTTCGGCGATCAGCGGCACGGAGATCCGTTGCGCGGGCAGGGGAGCCTGTTCCATCACCTGTTTGACCAGCGCCGCGGTCGCCTCGACCTCGCTCTCCGGCACTTCGAACAGCAATTCGTCATGCACCTGCAGCAGCATGCGCGCCTTGAGATTGGCGTCGCGCAGGGCATCCGGCAGCCGGATCATCGCGCGCTTGATGATATCGGCGGCGGTGCCTTGCAGCGGCGCATTGATCGCCGCCCGTTCCATGAAGGCGCGTCTTGCCGGATTCTTGTCGGCGATGCCGGGCATATGGCAGCGCCGCCCGAACAGGGTGATGACGTAACCGTGCTTGCGGGCGAAATCCTTGGTCCGTTCCATATATTCGCGGATGCCGGGATAGCGTTTGAAATAGGCGTCTATATAGGCGCGCGCTTCGCCCTGCGGGATGCCGAGCTGCTGGGCCAGGCCGAAAGCCGAAATGCCATAGATGATGCCGAAATTGATCGCCTTTGCCTTGCGCCGGACCATCGGGTCCATGCCTTCCACTGGGATGCCGAAGACCTGGGATGCCGTGATGGCATGGATGTCGTCGCCATTCCGGAAGGCTTCCTTCAAAGCCGGCAGATCGGCCATCTCGGCGGCAAGGCGCAGCTCGATCTGTGAATAATCGACCGAAAGCAGCTTCATGCCGGGCTCCGCGACGAAGGCGCGGCGAATCTTGCGGCCCTCTTCGGTGCGAATCGGAATGTTCTGCAGATTGGGGTCGCTCGAGGAGAGGCGACCGGTAGAGGTGATCGCCAGCGCGAAGGATGTATGAACCCGGCCTGTCTTCGGATTGATCTGCGTCTGCAAGGCATCGGTATAGGTGCTTTTCAGCTTGGCGAGTTGGCGCCAGTCCAGCACCTTTTGCGGCACCGGATGGCCGGTGGTCGCCGCCAGCTCTTCCAGCACATCGGCGCCGGTGGCATAAGCGCCGGTCTTACCCTTCTTGCCGCCGGGCAGCTTCAACTGGTCGAACAGCACCTCGCCCAATTGCTTGGGCGAACCGATATTGAAGTCGAAGCCGAGGATCGTCTGGATCTCGCGCTCGATATCGGCAAGCCGTTTGGCAAAATCAGCCGACAGGCGCTGCAATTCCACAGCGTCGATCTTGACGCCGGTGCATTCCATCTCGGCGATCACTGGGATCAAGGGCCGCTCGATGGTCTCATAGACGGTCAGCAGATGCTGCACCAGCAGGCGTGGCTTCAGATGGCGATGCAGGCGCAAGGTGACATCTGCATCTTCCGCGGCATAGGCCAGCGCCTTGTCCAGCGGTACCTTGTCGAAGGTGATCTGCGCCTTGCCGGTGCCGGCGACCTCAGTAAAGCTGATCGGCTTGTGGCCAAGATGCAGCTCGGACAATTCGTCCATGCCGTGACCATGGGCGCCGCCTTCCAGCACATAGGAAATCAGCATCGTGTCGTCGATCGGCGCGACATGGATACCATGCGAGGCGAAGATGCAGATATCGTATTTGATGTTCTGGCCGATCTTGAGGACGGCCGGGTTTTCCAGCAGCGGCTTCAAGGCGGCCAGTGCTTCCTGCAATGGAATCTGTTTGGGCCGATCATCGGCCGTCAGCAGGTCGCCTGTCGAGCCGGTATGACCAAGCGGGATATAGCAGGCACGGCCCGGCTCGATGGCGAGTGAGACTCCGACCAGATCGGCAAGTTGCGTCTGCAGCGACGTCGTCTCGGTATCGACTGCCACATGACCGGCTTGCTGCGCAGCGTCGATCCACAATCGCAAGGAATCGATGTCCTGCACCAGCTGATACTGGCTGGCATCAAAGGGAATCGCGCTGGCATCGACACCCGCGCCGGCGGCGAAGGTAGAGGCCGCGGTGACCGCAGCCGGATTGGTGGTGACGATATTTTCGGAAGTGACCTGGTCCGGGGCGGGACTTGCCGTCTCCTGACCGGCAGCGGCCAGCTTTTTACCTTGGAGGCTTTGTACCTTGACGACGATCGATCGGAAATCGTTGGTTTTCAGGAAGTCGAGCAGCACCGGCAGATCGGCTGCACGGCGCGAAAATTCGTGCAGCTGCACCGTCACGGGCACGTCGTGCTTCAGGCGTACCAAGTCGCGGCTGATCCGCGCCTTGTCGGCATTCTGCACCAGGTTCTCGCGCCGTTTCGGCTGCTTGATCTCGCCGGCTCTGGCCAGCAATTGATCCAGATCGCCATAGAGATTGATCAATTCGGCGGCGGTCTTCACGCCGATGCCCGGCACGCCCGGTACATTGTCGACGGAATCGCCGGCCAGCGCCTGGACATCGACGACCTTGTCCGGGGCCACGCCGAATTTCTCCAGCACCTCCGCGGCTCCGATCGGCTTGTTCTTCATGGGGTCGAAGAGCCGCACCTTGTCGGTGACCAGCTGCATCAGGTCCTTGTCGGACGAGACCACGGTGACATCCGCGCCGGCGGCGACGGCGTGGTCGGCATAAGTGGCGATCAGATCGTCGGCCTCATAGCCTTCCATCTGGATCGCCGGTACGTTGAAAGCCCGCGTCGCTTCGTGAATAAGGGCGAATTGCGGGATCAGTTCGGGCGGTGTGTCCGGCCGGGTGCCCTTATAGTCGGGATAGATGTCGTTGCGGAAATTGCGCCGGGCGGCATCGAAAATGACGGCGATATGATCCGCATCCGTCTCGGCCAGCAGCTTCATCAGCATATTGGTGAAGCCGAGCACCGCGCCGACCGGTGTCCCGTCGGGCCTGGTCAGCGGCGGCAAGGCGTGAAAGGCGCGGAAAATATAGCCCGAGCCATCAACCAGATAAACATGGCGCGGCGCGCTGATCTGTTCGGACACGCTGATTGTTTCGCCCAAGGGTGGTTCCGTAAGGGGACGCCCGCTCAATGGGCGTCCGCCAGATGCGCGCCTTGTTTCAGGACGAAATGCCGACCGCAATAGGGGCAGTCGATTTCGCCATCCTTGCCCAAAGTAAGGTAGACGCGCGGATGGCCCAGGGCCCCGTCACCGCCGTCGCAGGCGACTGTGTTGCTCTCGACTTCGATCACTTCAAGCGGCTTCATGACGTCGTCATGTCCTTCATGTTTGATACGCGGCCCTAGTCAAAAGCCCGGCTGGCTCATCCGAGCCGCTGCCGGGCCGCATTGACCATGTTCGGCGCCGATGATACCTGTGTCGGCGGCCGATAATCAACCTTCGGTCATCCGATTTTCCCCAGGCTTGATGGCAATTTCCCTACTATGATATCCCACATGTCCGCCCAGGCTCCCGTCCTTTCATCCGCCCCGGGCAGTTCCGTCGGAGCGGACCTGCTCCCTGATTTGGCCGTCTCCATTCGCGGCTTGTCCAAGACCTATGGCGGGGCCAGTCCGAAGACGGCACTGGACAATGTGGATCTCGATATTCCGCGGGGCAGCCTGTTCGCCCTGCTGGGCCCCAACGGTGCCGGTAAATCGACCCTGATCAATATCCTTGCTCAACTTGTGGTCAAGACCAGCGGCAACGTGAAAATCTGGGACATCGATCTCGATCGGGACCCACGCCATGCGGCAGCGGCCATCGGTGTCGTGCCCCAGGAATTGAATGTCGACCCGTTTTTCACACCTTACGATCTTCTGGATCTGCAAGCTGGCATGTATGGCGTGCCGAAGGCGGAGCGCCGGACCAAGGAGCTGCTGGCCGCGCTATCGCTCTCCGACAAGGCGAAATCCTACGCCAGGACGCTGTCGGGCGGCATGCGCCGGCGGTTGATGGTGGCCAAGGCGATGGTGCATACGCCGCCGGTTCTGGTGCTGGATGAGCCGACCGCCGGCGTCGACGTGGAATTGCGGCAGCAGCTCTGGGCCTATGTCCGGCAATTGAATGCCCATGGCGTCACGGTGCTGCTCACCACGCATTATCTGGAGGAGGCGCAGGAGCTCTGCGACCGGATCGCCATCATCAATCGCGGCAAGGTCATTGCCTGTGAAACCAAGACGGCCTTGCTGGGCCGCCTCGACAACAAGGAACTTATCTTCACGCTGGATCGCGACTTCGATCTCGCGACGGCCACTTTCACCGCCGCGCTTGAGCGGTTCCATCCGGAACGCCTCGGACCGGGAAGGTTGCGACTACGCTATCGGCCATCGCAGATCAAGGTGGATGAAATTCTCGATGCGGTGCGCCTCGCCGGCTTGCGCATCGTCGATCTCACCACGGTCGAAACCGATCTCGAAGATATCTTCCTGCAGCTCACCCGCCAGGACTCTGCCACCGCCGAATGACCTCTTAGTCGAGTGGTGCACCGGGCAGTTCACGGCGTGCCCGGCTGACGGCTTCCGGCGCGATCTCCATTGCCGCCGCGAATTCCAGCAGCAGCGGCTCCCAATTCAGCAGGTAGTCCAGGATGGCGCCCAGCGCCACTCGGTCCTGCGCCACGGCGCGCAGCTGGCCGAGATCCATGCCGGTCAGGGTCACGAACTGGCTCAATCTGTCGTCATCCTCCGCCAGGAAGGCAAGGGCCAGCAAAGCGAGGGTTTCGGGATCCGGCTTGTCGGGTTTCAGGCGCATCTGTCGTCTATAACAGCGCGACGCGATGCTTGGGAAGCGGGGACCACGAAAGATCGGTGCCGAGTTGATAGGCAGGGCCGATGCAACGATTCCATATCCGCTCATCGCTTTTGGTGCGGCGCAGCATCCGGTTTTAGCGGTGGCCCGGTAGTTTGGCACACCATCTTGTCCACGCTTTCCGGCACAACATGTTGTTAAGAGGCGTTCCCTGACATACACTTAAGCCAATAACCACCGTGTTCCACGGCAGCACACACGACATGTGATGGCAAGACGGAGGAGACGATGACGGTTACACATTTGCTGCGCGGCAAGCCGACGCGGCTGATCACCATCCCGGATTACGAAACGATCGCCAAAGCCACGCAAATTCTGGCACGTGAGCGGATTGGTGCTCTGATCGTGACAGCCCCAGGCGGGGACCTGGCTGGCATCCTGTCGGAGCGCGATATCGTGCGGGCGATTGCGAAGGATGGCAATGCGGCGGTTGACACGAAGCTGATCGATCTCATGACGAAAGAGGTGGTTTGCTGTTCGCCCGATGACACGATCGATGCAGTCATGTCGCTGATGACGGAAAAACGGTTCCGCCATGTGCCGGTGAAGGATAATGGCCGCCTGGTCGGCATGATCTCGATCGGCGACGTCGTGAAGGCCAAGGTTGAGGAGGCCGAGCGCGAGAGCGCTGATCTGCGCGCCTATATTGCCGGCGCATGAGGCTCACGCCCCCGGAAAGGGGATGGGCCGGCTGCGGATAACTCTCTGTTCGAACGTCATTTTCTGCCCCTGATCGCGCTCCGGAAGCGGCGGAAATAGTTTGCGCCGACGCTTGATGCGACGCGGTACCTCCTGTATGTTGCCCCCGCATTGGCCTTAAGCACCCGTAGCTCAGCTGGATAGAGCGTTGCCCTCCGAAGGCAAAGGTCGTACGTTCGAATCGTATCGGGTGCGCCAAATTTCCCACTAAAATTCAACAGCCTATCGTCAATCGCAGGTCCCTCGGTGCCATCGTGTGACTTCGGGGCCGGTCCATCACGTCAAGGGGCCGGTCAGGAACAACGTCACGCGCAATCCTCCATGCGACACCGGGCCGGCCGGCGGTGCGAATGGCAGGCCGGTCGCCCCTGCGAGCGAGGCTTCATTCGTTATCAGACCAACGCGCCAGCCGACGAAACGCGTGAGGAGCGTTTGGCCGAGCGCGCGGTATAGCGAATACAGCGGCTTCTTGTCCCCCATTCGCGTGCCGTAAGGCGGATTGATGATGACGAGGCCGGGTGGCCCGCTCGGCGCCACCAGATCACTGATCGCGTGCTGCTGGAACTCTGTCATCTCGGCGACGCCCGCACGCGCCGCATTGGCACGGCTCATGCTGATCGCGCCGGCATCGCGATCGCTGCCGTAAAATCGGAGAGCAGGGACTCTGCTATCCGATTTGATACCGTCCCCTGTGCCTTCCCTCATGTCGCGTAGGCGCTGCCAAGCCGCTTCGTCGAAGGTCGCGAGTTGCTCAAAAGCGAAGCGTCGTGATCGGCCCGGCTTAAGGCCAGCCGCGATTTCTGCCGCCTCGATGATGAAAGTGCCTGACCCGCACATCGGATCGACAACAGGTTCGGTGCCGTCATATCCGCATTGGCGCAGGAAGAGGGATGCCAGGGTCTCGCGCATCGGTGCCTTGTTGACGGCTTCCTTATGGCCGCGCTTGTGCAAGGAATCGCCTGACGTATCGACACTGATGGTGCACAGATCATCGTCAATGCGCGCCTTGATACAGAGTTCAGCCTCAGGAGAGACCGGTGCGCCGATTGTGTCACGGATCGCCTTTTCGATTCGCTGTGCCGCGGCTCCCTGATGGTAGATGCGGGAGCCCTTGCAGGACGCCTCGACGCGGAAGGGCATATCGGGACGGAGGATTTCGTCCCAGTCCACGCGACGCGCCCGCTTGTCGAGTTGGGCGAGATGGAAAGCCCGGAATTCGGCGAAGCGCGCGAGAACGCGGCTGGCGCCCCGAATCTCGAGATTCGCCCGCCAGACCTCGGGCCAGCCGCCCTTGACCGTCACGCCACCCTTGACTGGCGTGGGCTCCCTGAATCCCCTGACCCGCGCCTCCGCGCAAAGCACGGATTCGAAACCCGGAGAGGTTACGATGAAAATCTCGAAATCGCCGTCTGTGTTCATCCCGCTTATATATCGTGCTGGCAAGCAGGCAGCGACATCTTTCTCGTTGTGCCGCCGCATCGCCGCTGAGCTGTCGCTTCAGGTGAGAAAGCATCACTGGTTTATCCATGGACGGGCTTTCTTGATGCTCTAAGCCCCGTCATGGCAACGGCGACACCGATGAGCGTTGCCGCCACGGGTACGAGTAGCGCAAGCCGCAGGGCTTCCAACCGGGCTTCGGGTGAGGTCTCGGCGCCAAGCGCCAGCACGCCGACGGCGCTCGCTGCGGACAGGCCGAGCGCTGCACCGAACTGGAACGCCGTGTTGACAAGGCCACCGGCCAGGCCTTGTTCGCTTTCATCGATTCCGTCCGTCGCCAGAATGGTCAAAGGACCGTAAGCAAGCGAGAAGGCCAGGCCGAGCAGGATCATCGAGGGGAACATCGCCGCATAGGTCCAGTCCAGGCTCACCCACAGGAACAGCGTATAGGAGAGCGCGGCAAGCAGCAGGCCGCCGAGGATGACCTTGAGAATGCCGAAGCGGTTGACCAGCCAGGGTGTGATGGTCGGCGCAAGAATGGCATCGATGCCGATGGCAAGCAGCGCCAGGCTTGTCTGAAGCGACGTCCAGCCCATCAGCTCCTGCAGATAGAGTGACACGAGAAACTGGAATCCGAAAAAGGAGCCGGCGAAGAACAACGCGCCAAGATTGGCGCGGACAAGCGATTGCGAGCGCAGGATGCCGAGCCGTACCAGTGGCGCGTCCGAGTATCGCTGGATGGCGATGAAGACGATCCAGAGGATGGCGCTGACCGCGAAAGCCATAAGCGTCCAGTCCAGGCCGTCGCCCGGACGTTCGAGGCGCGTCACGCCATAGGCGGCAAGCAGCATGGCACCGGCAAGGGTGACGGCGCCCGGCATATCGAAACGCTGGCTGCCATCCTTCTCGCCGTCATCGGAAACCAGGCGTGGCGTCAGAATGAAGATGAGGCCGGCGAGCACGACGGGTGCGAAGAAGACCCAGCGCCAGTCGATCGCCGCAAGCAGGCCGCCGGCGACGAGACCTAGCGAGAATCCCGCAGAAGCCGTACCGGCATAGATCAGCACCGCCTTGTTGCGTTGGGACCCTTCCGGGAAATTGGTGGTGATGAGGGCAAGGCCGGCCGGCGTCATGAAAGCGGCGGCGATTCCGGTGACGAAGCGTGCCACGAGCAGCATCCAACCCTCCGTCGCAAAGCCACCGAGGCCCGAGAAGGCGATGAAGATGGCGAGAGCCGCCAGAAACACCCGCCGTTTACCGAAGATGTCGGCTGCCCGGCCACCAAGGAGCATGAAGCCGGCATAGCCGAGCACATAGGAACTGATGACGGCGCCAAGTGCCGTGGTCGACAGGCCCAGTTCGGCGCGGATCGCCGGCAGCGCCACGTTCAGCATCGCGACATCGATGCCTTCGAGGAAAATCGCCCCGCATAGAATGAACAGGGTTCCTCGGGCGCGTGGGGTCATGGATGCATCCGCGCTTTGGGCTTGAGATAGGGTCGCCATAGGCTTGATCTCCTTCAGGTTTTGGCAAGTCAGGACTGCGACGGTCTCTCTGTTACCAAAATGCCGGTCAGTTCCTTCTTGTAACCATGGGAGGAGTACGGCATAGTCCGGACCCATGGAAGAAGGCACTTCAAACTCACCGAGTGATTGCTGCAGCACCGACGGGGATTACGATGTCCGCCAATGGGATCAGCGCGAGGGCTGCGAGGTGCGGCAGATCCTCGACCGGATCGCCGATAAGTGGTCGCTGCTGGTGATTGCGCTCTTGGAACGGCGAAAGCTGCGGTTCACGGAACTGAAGAAGAGCATCGAGGGCATCAGCCAGCGCATGCTGACCAATACGTTGAGGCAACTGGAGCGCGATGGCATCGTGGAGCGGACGGTGTTTCCGGTCGTGCCGCCCCGCGTCGAATACGAGCTGACGCCGCTCGGCTGCACGCTTCACGAGACGATTCAGTCGCTGGTCGGCTGGACAGAACGCAACCAGCGCGAAATCATCGCGGCCCGTGCCCGCTATGATGCTCGGGAACGGGGTGTCTGATCGCACTTGGATGCGTCCAGGCTTCCCTCAGGACGCAGGCAACCGCGTAAAGTCATCGGTCAATCGCATATTGTGTCTAGGGGAATGGCGTCAAACGGCCGCTCAGGCGAAGAAGGGCACGTATAGGCCGCAGCTCTGCAGCAGCAGCACGATATTGAGGCCCAGAATCAAAACCGCCGCAACGCCAGCCGCCAGCATGAGCAATGGCCGGATCGCGAGATCGCCCATGACGCTTTTACGGCTGGAGAAGGCGATCAGGGTCACCATGGGCAGCGGCAGGACGATGCTCAGAACCGCCTGACTCAGGATGAAGGCCCGCATGGTATCGACGCCCGCTGCGACGATGATGAGGGCCGGGCCGGCGGTGACGATGCGGCGCAGCCAAAGCGGAATGCGCCAGCCGACGAAGCCCTGCATGATGACGTCACCGGCGATCGTGCCGACGACCGAGCTGGACAGGCCAGAGGCCAATAGTGAAACCAGGAAGACACCTGCCGCGGCGTTGCCGAGCAACGGCCCCAGCGTGCGGTAGGCGGCGGTGATGTCGGCGACAGCATTATGCGTCCCGTCATGGAACTCGGCCGCTGCCATGCACATCATGGCGAGGTTGATGAGGCCGGCGACGCTCAAGGCGATGACGACGTCGAGATTGGAAAAACGGACCAGTTTCGCCCGGTCGCCTGCTCGCAAGGGAGCAATGCGGTCCTGGGTCAGGCTGGAATGCAGATACATGACATGCGGCATCACGGTGGCGCCGATGATGCTGGCGGCAACCAGCACGGAATCGGGACCGCCAAGCCAGGGCACCATCGCGTGATGGACGACAGCATGCCAATCCGGCCTTGCAAACAGCATTTCGACCAGATAGGCGACCCCGACGACACCGGCAAAAACGGCGATCAGCGCCTCGATGGCGCGAAAGCCGCAGCGCTGCAGCAACAGGAGCGTGAAGGTGGCGACACCGGCGACGAGCGTGCCGGCCAATAGCGGAACGCCCAGCAACAACGAGAAGCCGATGCCGGCGCCGAGCAGTTCGGCCAGCTCGGTCGCGATGGCGCCGACCTCGCTGGTGAGCCACATGGCATAGACGACCGGCGCTGGGAAATGGTCTCGGCAGAGCTCGGCCAGATTGCGGCCGGTGGCGATGCCGAGACGCGCGGCGAGGCATTGAAACAACATCGCCACCAGATTGGCGAAGACCACGACCCAGAGCAGGTTATAGCCATAGGCCGCGCCGCCCTGGATATTGGTGGCGAAGTTGCCGGGATCCATATAGGCGACCGAGGCGACGAAAGCCGGCCCGAAGAAGGGCAGGATGGCGCCGAGACCGCGCCGCTGGCCGGTCAGTGACTGCTGACCGGCCTGAGCGGCACGCTGCGAAAAACCCGTGCCGCTCACCATCGACTCCAATGACATCACTCCCCCTTCCGCTTATGCGGTGATTGTAGAAAACCGTCGTTGCGGGATCGTCGCAGGAGATCGGTCAACCTTTATCGGAAGAGATGAACCTGCTGCGGTCGGGGAAGCGACTGAAGAGCGCTTCCGGGGCGCCGAAATTGGCGGCGAGCACCGATGTCGGGGTCGCTGCCAGCCATTCGGCAATGGAAATTTCCTGATACTCACCGCTATCGAAAGCGAAGACGACTTGCAGTTCCTCGCCGCCGGCATTCTCGATGGAATGGCCATAGCCCATCGGCACATAGCCGACATCGCCGGCATTGAACTCCACGACTTCGGCCCGTCCACCGGAACCGAAGACTGTCATCCGGGCACGGCCCTTGACGTAGTACTGCCATTCATTGGCATTGGGATGCCAATGAAGTTCACGCAGGCTTCCCGGTGTCAGTGTCAGGAGCGCGCCGGTCATCGTCGTCGAGATGGGAAACTCTTTCGATGAGACGAAACGGAACGTCCCGCCGGAAAAGACTTTCGGCTTCTGGGAGAGCAGGGGATAGCGATGCGTCAGCACGGTGGTGTCGGCCGTACCCGGCGCCGGGTCCAGGGCGAGCGGTCCGGGGATCGCGCCTTGGGTGATATAGACTTCGCGCTTCGGAAAATTGGCGAAGGTATCGGCCGGCAAACCGAAGTTCTTCTGCAGCACCGGGGCTGGCGTGTGGCCGACCCAGTCGGAAACGCTGAATGTCCCGAATTCCGAAAAATGGCCATTGTCAAAGGCCAGGATGAAGAGGCAATCCTCGGGTCCGATCCCCTGCAGCGAATGGCCGTGACCGCGCGGGAAATACCAGACATCGCCTGGTCCGAAATCGAGAACCTCCGAGCGGCCGCTGGGATCGAAGACGGTCGTGCGGCAATGGCCGCTGATGATGTAAGCCCATTCGGCGGCATTGGCATGCCAATGCAATTCGCGCAAACCGCCGGGCGTCAGTGACATCAGCACGCCGGCCACGCCTTCCGAAATGGGGAACTCGGCGACCGTGGCTTCCTTGGCCCAGCCACCCTCGAGCACCTTGCCGAGTTGCGACCCAAGCGGAAACCGGAACGGGCCGAAATTGGCGGGGGCCGCGGCACCGGCCGGTTGGGGTGCCGGCTTGCTCACGGCGCCTTGCGGCTCTTCCGCTTTGGCAATTCCGGTCATGGCGGCAAGGCCCGCCGTGCTGACAACGGCGCCCTCGAGAAGCCGACGTCTGGAAAGGATGTTCATTGCGCTCACTCCTGTATCAAACAATCGTTCTTGGTCAGGACTGTCACTGGTCCTTCCATCACATAGATTTGCGGTCGGGAGGGGCGAAACCAATGAAATGTCTTCATACGGACATGTCTCATGAGCATCTGGGAGGTGTGGCAACGGTGGGCGTCAATCGTCGCGACGCCCGATTAAAAGCAATGCGATGAGAAACTGCCGTTGCCCCGCATTGCACAGCATCGCCATCCGTTAGCGGCAATGATGTGCGTACAGATCCGAAACCAGGGATAGATGGTTCAGGTTTCCTGCGCCGAAGGATACCCGGCGCAAAGGGGGTAACGTACCGACCGGATGAAGAGGCTAGTCGACAGACAGCCGCGTCAGCAAAGAAAGCCGGCGGATACCGCTGCGGTTGATGGGCGATCAGTCCTGACAGTTACCTCATCGACCTTTCGATCAGCCTACGTTGCATCTGTCTCCAGGCTTGCAGAGGACCGCATGCTGCTGCCAACATCGTCCGGTCCAGATCTAGTGGCGTCCTGCCTGATCAGCCGCCGAGCCGATGGTGCGGCAGAAGACCGCGTCTATCAGGCGAGAGTCCTTGCTATTTATGCTGGAAATGCATTCCCGCCGCCTCTATATATGTGAGCGATGAATTGGGGCGCTTTCGATCTCAACCTGCTGATCGTGTTCGACGCGGTGATGCAGGAGCATAGCGTCACCCGGGCGGGTCAGCGCATCGGGTTGAGCCAGCCGGCGATGAGTCATGCTCTGACGCGGCTGCGCCATATGCTTAAGGATGAGCTGTTCATCCGTACCCCGGATGGGATGGCGCCGACGCCGCGGGCTGAAGCGCTTGCTTTGCCGCTGCGCAATGCCTTGAGCGAGATGCAGCTCGCGCTCGAACCTGCAGCTTTCGACCCGGCTGCGGCGGACCGGCGCTTTACGGTTGCGCTCAACAATTATGCCGCCGTCGTTATCGCACCACCCTTGGTTGCGGCGGTGGCGGCCGCGGCACCGGCAGTCCGCCTCGATCTGCGTCCCAGCGGGACGTTGGATATTGTCGAACGGCTTGACCGCGGCGATCTCGACCTGACATTCGGCAGCGTCGACAGCCCGGGGGAGCGTTTCGCTGCGGCGCCTTTGCTTGACGATCCGTTCGTGATGGTGATGCGGCGCGGCCACCCGGCAAGTCGGAGCAAATTATCGGCCGCCACGTTTGCGGAACTGCCGCATCTTGAGATCTCCTCGAGCCAGGAGGATACCGGGTTCATTGACCGTTGGCTGACCGAACAAGGGCTCGCACGCCGCGTCGTGTTGCGGGCGCCCTATCTCTCGGCAGCGCCAATTCTCGTCCAGTCGGACATGGTGGCTACCCTGAGCCTGCGGATCGCGCAGGAACTGGTGCGCAGCCACCCGCTGCAGCTCCGCGAGCCGCCATATGACTCGCCCCGCGTGCGGACGGTGATGCTCTGGCATCGGCGGCTGGATCGCCACCCTGCCCATCGTTGGCTGCGCGATATCATTCTTTCGGTAACCAAAGGCTTGTAATCTCACCCGCCTCAATGCCGGACATCGCCCCTGCGATGGCGGGAGATGGCGGTCGGCAGGCGGCCGTCGACCGAGCGGATGTCGAGCAGGATGGCGGTGAGGCCGCGCCCGGGCATGGCGCGGACCAGGCAGCCGGCGCTGAGTTCCCCGGCCAGCTGACGCACCCGCTGCAGGCCGGGCG
>LNAP01000338.1_pt1 | contig 53112 bp, 48 predicted proteins | sample 602601 | NCBI WGS metagenome assembly LNAP01 (sample SAMN02440304, study PRJNA202911) | soil metagenome | biome: Subtropical and temperate rainforests or woodlands; isolation source: soil samples (1 kg each in a 20% v/v slurry with milli Q water) were... ...
GTCGGAGATATGGGGGGCGGCGGCATGATGCTCGCATTTGGTATCGTCTGCGCACTGCTTGAAGCGAAGAACTCGGGCCAGGGACAAGTGATCGATGCCGCTATCTCAGACGGTACCGCCAGTCTTGCAAGCATGTACTACGGCATGCGTTCCAAGGAGCAATGGAGCGAGCAGCGTGCCGACAACCTTCTGGACGGAGGGGCGCCGTTCTACGGCTGTTATGAATGCTCCGATGGCCGTCATATAGCCATCGGCTCAATCGAACCGCAGTTTTATCGTCTTCTTCTCGATCTGTGCGGAGTGGATGATCCGGTGTTTGCCGATCAATGGAACAAGCGGGCCTGGTCAGAACTGCGGGAAAAACTTCGCAAAGTATTCCTTCTCCGAAGCCAGGACGAATGGCGCGCTCTGCTGGAAGGGACGGACGCCTGCTTTGCCCCCGTTCTGGACTTCGATCAGGCCTTGGAGCACCCACATCACCAAGCACGCAATACCTTCATCCACATTGACGGCATACCGCAGCCTGCACCAGCACCACGGTTCAGTCGCACCCCCGGCAACGCGGGCCATCTGCCAGAAAGTGTCGGACAGCACACACAGGAGGTTTTGCTCGAGGCAGGCTTCTCGTCGGCCGAGTTGGCTGGTTTTGCCGCCGCAAGCATCATTTAAAGCACTCTCAAAAACAAGGGGGGGACATGACTAGAACATTGCTTCGAGGAAAGCTACACCGAGTGACGACAACGCATGCCGAACTGAACTATGAGGGCTCCTGCGCTATTGATGAAAACCTATTAATCGCTGCCGACATCTGTGAATACGAACAGATAGATATTTACAATATCAACAATGGCGAGCGTTTTACGACATATGCCATCAAGGCGGAGTTCGGATCCGGCATCATTTCAGTCAACGGCGCCGCGGCACGTAAGGCGGCTCCAGGCGATCTGCTCATCATAGCCAGCTTTGGTGCGTGTGCACAAAGCGCTCTTGCCGACTGGAAACCCCATTTGGTCTACGTCGACTCCAAGAATTGCATCGTGCGTCAAAGTGACAACATCCCCACGCAGTTGGCCAATTAAACAACCTTCAATTCAAGGAATGCCAATATGGATACCAACATCGAAGCAGCAGCAGGCGCGCGGCGTCGCCTGGAGGGCAAGGTCGCAATTATCACTGGCGGCGCGAGCGGTATAGGGCGTGCGTCGGCATTAGTCTTTCTCGATCAGGGGGCAAAGGTCGTTATCGCCGACCTCAACACCGGCACAGCCAATGAGACATTGGCTTTGGCCGCACAAAAAGGTCATTCCGCGTCGATACGTTTCCTGCGCACTGATGCCTCTAACGAAGAAGACATCGAAGCAGTGATTGCCTTAACTCTAAGCGATTTTGGCCGTCTCGATTGCCTCTTCAACAACGCCGGTGTCGGCGGTGCCATGGGTCCAATCACTCAAACTTCGGTCGAGGATTGGGATCGGACCAACGCATTACTTTTGCGTTCGGTCTTTCTTGGCATCAAGCACGGCGGTAATGCGATGAGACAGCAGGGATGTGGCGGCTCGATCATCAACACTTCATCCACTGCAGGGCTCAATGCCGGCAGCGGACCAGCAGCCTATTCGGCAGCGAAAGCGGGCGTTATAAACCTGACCCAGAGCGCTGCCGTCGAACTCGCACACGCCCACATCCGCGTCAACAACATCGCGCCCGGCGGAATCTACACGCCACTGATTCGTGGCGCGAAAAACGAGCAGGAGATGCATGCTTTCATGAAAGGCCGTCTACCGTGGCCCGCAGTCGGTCTGCCCGACGACATCGCCAATGCCGCTTTATTTCTGGCCAGCGACGAATCGCGCTTCTGCACAGGAACAACCCTGCTTATCGATGGCGGCCTGCTGGCATGGGGACCCGGTCTGTTTCCCTTTGGCGGAATCTATAGCGAGGAACAAAACTTCAGTACCGGCAACACCGGCCAGAGTTAAGGGCATTGATTTGTCCCGTCATCGCTTGCGCTGCCCCGCTGGTGCGCGGATAAAAGCTAACGCCTGCCAGTTAAGAAAAACGCCTCCTATCTCTTGTATGGAAGCCGCGTTTTTCACTCGTCTGTGCTGCATCGGCGGAAGTTAAAAATCGCCGATTACAGACTTAACCGAACGGCACTACCGACAATGAGATCAACGGATCCAACCCAGGCGTCTGGCCATATTCACCGCCTGTGTACGGTTGCCCGCACCAAGCTTGGCATTTATCTTGCGAAGATGCGATCTGACCGTGCTCTCCGTGACGAAGAGCTTTTCAGCAATGGCATTATTTGACAAACCAAAGGACACGAATTCGAGAATATTCAATTCACGCGCGGAAAGTGAAACCGTCGCGTCCAAAATTTCTCCTTCGGAGTTTTCCAGGTCCAGGCTGCATCCCGCCCGCAACAAAACGCGATCAATGAATAAGGTCAGTTCGTCCCCTTGATCCTTGCCTTCCACCTGCCTGGCCAACCGCAGTTCACGTATGAGCTCGATAGTAGGGGTTCCTTCTTCCAGAAAGATACGAATCAACCCTTCGTGGCAAGCAGTCTCCGCACACTCCTGAATCAACCGCATGGCCAGCCTCAATTGGCCAGACATATGCAACGCCTTGGCGAGTAAAATTTTGAGTTTCAAGACACGGCGGTTACGAGATTTGTTTTGGGCAGATCGGATTTCAGCCTTGATCAAATCGATGATCTCAACATCCCCATAACCATGCACGAACAGGCGAAAACGACAGAGTTCTGTGGTTTCCAGATCGTTGGCCGGCATGATCATTCCGCGCAAACTCGCCCACGCAGCTGGGTGTTCAGCTCGTTCGCATTGATTCTTCGCCTCCATAAGGTCTCCTCTCAACATGGCCATTCTGGCTCTTTCCAGTTGGGCGGAAGCAATTACGCGCGGCAAGTTGTTCTGCCGGCCAAAGTATTCCAGTTCGCTCAAGTTGTGATAACAGTGATCGAGATCGCCGCGATCATGTGCAATGCGTGCGTAGATGACATGGCTGATAATCAGTTGATCTGGCAGAACGTACTCCCTCACTATAGGAAAATAAAGCGCCAGTAACTGCTCAGCTTCTTCCAACTCATCAATATTGTACAAGGCCTCGGCAAGATATACCGCCGCAATCGATCGGCCGACGCTACGACTGCCAAAAGCGACTTCAGCCTCGCCTAGCGCCACACGAAAATGTGCAATAGCTTCTCTAACACGCCCTTGTGCCAGGCTCACAAGCCCTTGCAGACACATCGTATAAACGGTAGGGAAAGTTGTACATTGACTCTCCCCCCCAGGGTTCGAATGGGTGAGTAACTCAATCGCGTCAGAATAACGGTTGGCCGCAACCCGCCAGGTTGCCAACGTCGTGGAGAGAATGGCATAGCAAAAGCTGTCCCGCTGGACAACGGTATGGATAGCCTCCTCCGCCAGCCAAAAACCTTCCTCATGACGATCGAGAATCGCAAGAATGTATGGTCTCAGAGCGTCGATTTCGTTGGACACCTCATCGTTGTCCGCAAACCCCACCTTATCACTGTTGAGCTCCTCCAGGCGTCGCAGCGCCTCAGTACCTCGCCGAGTAAAGGTTAGTGCCCATATATGAGCAAGTCGCAATCGCGGCTTAAGTCGAAGCGCCTCACTGGGCAAAGCATCGAGCCAACGCGCCAACAGTCGAAAGCGTCCGTCAAAAAGCAGACTGTTGCTACGGGAGGCAATAAGAGACAAAGCATATTCGGTCACGCCCGAAGTCAAAGCATGTTCAATTGCCGGAATAGGCCGCCCCTCAGCTTCATACCACTTGGCGGCGGTCAAATGAAGGCCAGGGATCTTCTGGGGATAAAGTCGCTCAAGCTGACCTCGCAGGAATGCGGCAAAAAGACCATGATAGCGATAGAGATTCCTCTCGCCACCATCCAAGGTCGTGACGCAGACATTGGAGTGTTCCAAGCGCTTTAACACTGCGTCGCTGTCATTTCGGCAGCAAACAGCATCGCACAGGGACTTGCTGAGTTCGCCGAGGATGCTGCTCTTGAGTAGAAAATTCTGTACGTCTTCCGGTTGATTCGAGAGAACAGCCTCGACTAGGTATTCAGCCATGGCCGAATTCGAGCCCGAGAACGTGGAAATAAAGGCTTCCGGGTCTTTCCGAATTTCCAGCGCCATGGAGACCAACCAGAGTGCCGCTGGCCAACCTTCTGTATCTCCGTACAGTTTGGAAATGCCCGCTTCGGAGAGTTTCAACCCTCTTTGCGTCCGCAAGAAGAATTCGGTTTCCACGCGGGAAAAGCGAAGCCACATTTGATCCACTTCCACCAGTTGCCCTTGAGCACGAAGGCGGCCAAGTTGAAGGTTGGGCGTCTCGCGAGAAGCGATTGCCAGTTGTCCCCCGGCTGGTAAGTGACTGATAATCACTCTTAGCAGATCATCGATAGACCGGTTGGAAACCGACTCGAACTCGTCGATGAAAAGCGTGAATGGATGTTCACAATCGGCCACACTATCCACCAGCTTCAGCGCTAACTGATCGATGCCGGGCGTTACTCCAGCAGAGGTCCAGTACTCCTCATCGAACCCCTCCGGCCTCAATACCAGGTTGAAAGCATCAATAAGGTAGGTCAGGAAACGGCGAAAGTCGTCGTCGCCGGGATCAAGTGTCAACCAGGCTACCCGCCGGCCATCGACCTGAAGGTGATCAAGGTATTGGCGCATTGCAGTGGTCTTGCCGAAACCAGCGGGCGCACGGAACAAAATCAGCTTGGCATCGGCGGATCGCTTCACGAGCACGGCAATATCTTTTCTCACGACAGATCGAGATGCCGCCGCTGGCGCGGCAAGTTTGGCTCGCCGGACATAATTGGGCAATTGCACCTGCAAGCCGACTGAATCGATCGATGGATTGCTCGGCATACGTTTTCTCCCTTCTATTATTCTGAATAACCGTCGATCTCGTCAGGCACCCAAGCGTGATACGCCGGATTAAGGGTATTCGAGCCATTAACGGAGCAAGCAAGACGAGCATGCCGAAAATCACTTAGGAAGCACAAGGCGGCCCTAGGCAGAGAAATCGGCAACAACCATTTCAAGACAGAGAAACCTTTATCTTCTTCTGGATAGTCCCACAGATACCGGTAAAAGAAACTGTCTGATACGACGATGCCCCCCTTCCCTTTTCTGTCCAGACTAGACAACGCTGAACAACCAAACAGCATGACTCTTGGGCGATCCACCTCTGAATCATGGCTAACAGACTGACGCAATTTGGAAGATCTTTTAGATGACACAGGAACTCGACTTTTCCGGGAAGACGGTGCTGGTTGTAGGGGGGTCGAGCGGTATCGGAAACGCCATCGCCCAGGCGTTCCGGGCAAAAGGGGCAAACGTCCATGTGTGGGGCACCCGGGCCAATACCGACGCCTACACAGACTCTCCGGATTCGGATCTAGCCGGTCTGCACTATACGCAGGTAGATGTGTCTGCCCCCCGTGTGATCCAGAACTACAGCCCAGATTTCGAGCGCCTCGACGTGCTGGTGCTTAGCCAGGGTATCGTTCTCTATGACAGGGCCGAGTTCCAGCCCGAGAACTTCCGTAAAGTGATAGACGTGAACTTGAACAGCCTGATGGATTGTTGCGCACGCTTTCACGACATGCTCAAGGCGAGTGCCGGATCGGTCATTGTCATTAGCTCTTCGTCCGCCTTCCACTCCACTCGCGGGAACCCAGCCTACGGTGCCTCCAAGACAGGCGCCATGGGCTTGACGCGCAACCTGGCCGATGCCTGGGCACCGGACAACATCCGAGTCAATGGCATCGCCCCCGGCATGGTGCCCACCAAGATGACCAAGGCCACTACTGACCACCCGAAGCGCATCGCAACGATGTGCTCGCAAATCCCCTTGGGTCGCCTCGGTAGGACGGAGGAAGTCGCCGGAGTCGCTTTATTCCTCGCCTCCCCCCTCTCCTCGTATGTGATCGGCCAGACCATTCCGGTCGACGGCGGTCTAACCTTGCGCTGATCCGGGAGATTGAGATGATGAACGAAGCCTGGCGAAAACTCGTGGATGTTGGTCGGCTTGCCACGTGGATGGATAGTCGAGGCCTGGAGCAAGGGCCGATTGAAGATGCCAGTCCCCTAACCGGCGGCACCCAGAATCTGTTGCTGCGCTTTCGGCGGGGCGATCGGCAATTCGTTCTGCGACGCCCTCCGCAGCATCCGCGAATGGATGGTACGGCAACAATGCAGCGCGAAGCCAAGGTGCTGGGTGCCCTAGCCGATACTCAGGTTCCCCATGCGCGCTTGATCGGCAGTTGCGACGACAAAGCGGTACTCGGTGCCGGCTTTTACTTGATGGAGCCGGTGGAGGGTTTTACCCCCACGGGGCCGTTGCCTGCGCTCTTCGTCGAACATACCGGTTACCAACAGCGGATCGGGATGGCCATGGCGGAAGCCATCGCCGAACTCGGTACCGTCGACTACGTGGCAGTAGGCCTTGCCGATTTCGGCAGAATCGAGGGATACCTTGAACGCCAGGTAGGTCGATGGTTATCCCAGCTCGAAGGCTATCGCGATTATCCGGGCTGGCCCGGACCGGCAAGCATTCCGGGCATCGAGTCTGTAGGTGCTTGGCTGGAAGCCAGCAAACCGACCCGTTTCCAACCGGGCATCGTGCACGGCGACTATCACCTGGCCAACGTAATGTTCCAGCATGACCGTCCAGAGCTGGCGGCAATAGTCGACTGGGAACTGGCCACCATAGGCGACCCACTGATCGATCTTGGCTGGCTGATCGCCACCTGGCCCGACGAGGATGGCTCCGGCATCGTACCCAAGCTTGAAGCGTCGCCCTGGGATCATTTTGTTCGGGCCGACGAACTGATCGACCGTTACGCGCAAACCAGCCAACGGGATCTGTCGGACCTGCGCTGGTACACGGTACTGGCCTGTTACAAGCTCGGCATATTGCTGGAAGGCAGCTATGCCCGCGCCTGCGCCGGCAAGGCGTCAATGGATGTCGGCCTGTCGCTGCATGCCGCCACGCTCCGCTTGTTCGAACGCGCCCAAAATTGGCTGGAGAGACGTTAGGCATCTTGCCCCCCAGAAAAACCGAAATTCGCTACACCTTTGACGAGGACGATCGATGAAAGCGCTCTGCTACCGGGGTCCGCAAACTATCCGCTACGAGACGGTGGCGGATGCCAAGCTGGAAGATGATGGCGATATCGTGTTGCGCATGGAAGCATACGGAATATGCGGCAGCGATCTGCATATCTACCACGGCCTTCCCTTTCCCGGCACCAAAACTCCCTGCTTCAGTGTCGGCCACGAAGCCATCGGCGAAGTCATGGAGGTCGGCAAGGCAGTGCGCCGCTTCAGACCGGGTGACCGGGTCATGCTCTCCGCCTCGGTGGGATGTGGCGCCTGCCGGAACTGCCTGATGGGCAATGTCCAGGCATGCACGACTGCAGCGATGCGCATCTACGGCATCGGGCGCGAACTGGCTGGCTGTCAGGCCGAGGCCATTCGGGTTCCGGCTGCCGACTTCAATGTAAGCCTGATTCCAGAGGGAATCAGCATCGAGCAAGCCATCATGCTGACTGACAACCTCCCCACCGCCTGGTTCGGATGCATAAATGCCGGGATTCGTCCGGGGGATACAGTGGCGGTCGTCGGTCTCGGCCCGATCGGCCTGATGGCAGTGGAAAGCGCCTTCGCACTCGGTGCAAGCCGTGTCTTTGCGGTTGATCTGTTGGCAGAGCGGCGTCAGATCGCGGCGAGCCTGGGCGCAACTCCACTGGAACCCACCACCGCCCTCACCGAAATCCACGACGCCACTAGTGGTCGCATGGCGCATTGCGCCGTGGAAGCCGTCGGTCTTGATGCGACGATTCAGCTCGCCATAGGGCTAGTCGCGAAGCAGGGAACTATTTCAGTGGTCGGTGCCGGCACCGCTACTAGCAAAGACTTTCCCATCCGCGAGCTATTGATCCGCAATCTCACTTTTCGCGCTGGAGTGTGTTCGGTGCAAGAGCACTGGGAATTACTGATCCAGCTCATTCAGCAAGGCAGATTGCACCCTGAACGTTTCGTCACCCACTCTTTCCCCTTGAACCAAGGCGAAGAAGCCTATCGGATGTTCGATGCGCGCACCGATGGTGCGCTAAAGATGGTCATGACGCCGTAGCCTTAGCCATGCCCTGCGCAATGCAAATCACAGCGAGAGACTCACCATGAACTTCGATTTCAGCCCCAAGTCAAAAGAGCTACAACAGCGACTGCTACGTTTTTTCGACGAACACATCTACCCCAACGAGCACCGTTTTACCGAAGAAGTGGAATCCAATCGTCATGCTGGCAACGCCTGGCTAGCGACCGGCGTAATAGAGGAACTCAAGACCAAGGCAAAAGCGGCGGGCTTGTGGAACCTGTTCCTGCCTCACTCCGCGCGAGCGCCGGAAGGTCTATCCAATCTGGACTATGCCCCTCTTTGCGAAATCATGGGGAAAGTGCATTGGGCCCCCGAGGTATTCAATTGTTCAGCGCCGGACACCGGCAATATGGAAACCCTGGAACTCTACGGTACCGAAGCCCAGAAGGACACCTGGCTCGATCCGCTGTTACGCGGTGAAATCCGTTCCAGCTTCGTCATGACCGAACCGGATGTGGCCAGCTCGGATGCCACCAACGTGCAGACCCAAATCGAGCGTGACGGCGACCACTATGTTATCAACGGCAGTAAATCCTGGATTTCCGGTGCTGGCGATCCACGCACAAAGATATTCATCATCATGGGCAAGACCGATCCGGCGGCCGCCCGTCATCTGCAGCAATCGATGATACTGGTCCCAGCAGATGCCCCCGGCGTAACGGTGGTACGCCCACTGCGCGTACTCGGGTTCGACCACGCCCCCTCGGGCCACATGGCCGTCGAGTTGGTCAACGTCAGGGTGCCGGTCGACAATCTGCTCCTCGGCGAAGGCCGCGGCTTCGAGATCGCCCAGGGCCGCCTGGGGCCAGGGCGCATCCATCACTGCATGCGCTGCATCGGAGTCGCCGAGCGCGCTCTGGAACTCCTGGTGCGGCGAGCCAAGAGCCGAGTGGCGTTCGGTCGCCCCCTATCCGAACAAGGCGTCTGGCGCGAGCGTATCGCCGAGGCCCGCATCATGATCGAACAGGCCCGCCTGCTGGTGCTCAAGACCGCCTACCTGATGGACACCGTAGGCAACAAGCAGGCGCGCGGCGAAATCGCCATGATCAAGGTGCTGGCGCCCAACGTCTCCAGCCGGATCGTCGACTGGGCCATCCAGATGTTTGGCGCTACCGGCCTGTGCGATGACACGCCGCTGGCCGAAATGTACGCCCTGCAACGCGCGATCCGTTTCACCGACGGGCCGGACGAAGTGCATCGCAACGCCATCGCCAAACTGGAGCTAGCGCGCTACGACGCCTAGAACAGCTCACGTAGTGTCTCATACACCCGTAAACATGCTTGAGCCCATGCTGGCATATGGGCTCTTCTGGGGGTTCTGGTGACTTACCGCTTCGATACGATAACCGGCACGCTCGATCGTGGCGTCTTGTTCGCCACCATCGATAACCCGCCCTGCAACGTCATGTCGGTACAGATGATGGCCGACCTGACCGAACTGGGCCAACGGATCGCCACAGACGACAGCGTGCGGGTGCTGGTACTGCAAAGCCAGGCTCCGGATTTCTTCGTCGCCCATTTCGATACCTCCGTCGTCATCCAGAAACCCATCGAGGGACGGCCCAAACGGTCGAGGGAATTGAGCCCGCTGCAGGCCATGTGCGCAGGACTTCGGGACAATCCGAAACCCAGCCTGGTGAAAATTGCCGGTCGCGCTGGCGGCGGCAACGAACTAGCTTCATCCTGTGATATGCGATTTGGCGTGCGCGGCAAAACCCTGCTCAACCAGATGGAGGTGCCGCTTGGCCTTCTGCCTGGCGCGTCGGGATCGCAGAATCTGCCCCGGCTCATGGGCCGCGGGCGAGCGCTCGAAGTCATCCTCGGCGGTGACGATGTGGATGCCGAGACGGCAGAGCGATGGGGTTATCTCAACCGCATCTTCGACACCGTTGAGGAAATGAACAGATTCGTCGATGCCCTGGCGTTGCGTATCGCGAAATGGCCACCCCATGCGGTGGCGCTGGCAAAGGAATCGGTAGGCAACATCGACCTGCCCTGGCGGCAGGGCCTGCTGGAAGAACAGTTGCTCGCCGCCCACGCCATACGCGACCCCGCGACCAAACGCCTGCTGCGCATATTCATGCAACTGGGCGCGCATACCCATGACGGAGAGACGCGCATGGGGCAATTGCTCATCGAGGTTGCAAACGCGCTGGCCGCCGAATCGGAGACCACCACACCCTGACCCACCACCGACCACACCTATTCACCGTGGGTTGTCCGAGCTGCAGGCCCGGCTTCTCGATCGAGAACAGCCACAACAATAAATAGAGGCTTTCACATGTTGATGAAGAAGACTCACCGCGCCTGGCTTTTGCTGGCCTTCTGTTGCCTGCTGGTGGCAACCATGGGTACCACTACCCTGCTGTCTTTTTTTACTTTGCCGGTATCCACCGCACTGGAGGTTCCACGGGCTGCCTTTACCCTCTATACCAGCATCATGTCCCTGATGGTCATCGTGTCCATGCCGTTCTGGGGCAGGATGCTGCCCAGGATCGGCATCCGGGCGATGGTCGCCATCTCAGGTGCGGGCGCCGGCCTTTCCTACATAGCGATGTCCTATTTCACCAGTCTGTGGCAATTCTATGTCGCCGGCATCGTCGTCGGTTTTACCTTGCCGGCCTGCTCGTTCCTGCCAGCATCAGTGATCATCACCAACTGGTTCGAGCATCGTCGAGGAATGTCCATGGGCATTGCCATGGCCTTTACCACTAGTGTCCGGTAAACATGTTTCATAGCTGAAGGCTGCCTTGGGCAGCCTTCAGCTTTTCTCGCTGCTGCCTTCGTCGATCTCTGAACACTTGAGCGTCGGGCCGTTCATGCAGGACATGAACAATACGAACCGTCAGCTCAAACAACGAGCCGGGAAATCCTGAGCGACGGTGGAAAAGGTGCAGCAACAAGTAGCTGATCAAGGCGCTGTAAATTTGCAGGCGAACGGCGTTTTCGGAAAAGGCATAGAAGCGCTTGAGCTTCAGATGTTGCTTGATCCACTTGAAAAACAGCTCGATCTTCCAACGGTCTTTGTACAAGTCCGCAATTTCTTCAGCTGTCCTCGTGAAGTCATTGGTCACCAGGACTAATGGCGTGGCATGCCCGTCGCGCTTAACCACAACGCGTCTTACCGGTTCTTCCCGGTAGTCATTCAAACGTTTGCCGCCCAAATGTTTTTTGCCGAACAGGACGACCTCATCGGTCATGACCGGGCCTTGTTCGGCCACAGTTGAGTGCTCGTGCAGCATCTTGATGTTGGCGTTTTTCTTCAGGCGGGTGACGAAGAAAGCGCCCTTGGTCTGCAACTGGTACCACCAGTTGTAATCGCAGTAGCCCTTGTCAAAAACGTAGGTCATGCCGGGCTGAATTGGCATTTCCAGCGCATCGCTCAAGTCGTTGACGTTGGCGTGGGTAATGTTCACGTACACCGGGGCCAACTGCGCCAGATCCAACCCCACATGTACTTTGAGCCCTTGCGTGATGCGGGTTTTCGTCGCGGCAGTCCAGTCATCGAAGCTGGGGCCACGCAGGGTAATCGAGGTGGAATCAATCAGGCTAACCATGGCGCCGGCTTCCTTGCGCTGCTGGCGACTGACGCCGCGCAACAGGAACTGGCAGATATCTTGGAACGGCCGGTAATCGCGCTTGTTCAAAGCATCCGACAATGTTGAGCGGGCGATTGGAGCGACCTGGAGATGGTAGTTATGCGTGGCCAGGTTTTCGGAATAAATCGCCAAGGAGCGCAGGCTCAAGGCTTGGGTCAGATGGCCATAAACCATTGTCGCCAGCAATTGCCAGGACGTGCAGCGCTTGACGTAGCGATCAGCCTGGTGCTTTTCGATGGATTGCTGGAGGAACGGGCGCGGGATTGCACTGAGCATCTGGGCCAAGCGGGTGCTGGAAAACATAAGTCAAAATCGAGTCTGAAAAATCCGATTATGACTGACGGCCGCCAACAGTAAGGGGGAGAAAGCTCCCCCTTCGGTTTTTACCGGACACTAGTGATGGCCTTTACCGGAGTCTATGCCGCGATTGGCAGCACCTTCCTGCCCAGCATGATCATCGAAGCCGGCTGGGAGTCAGCCTACAGACTGCTGGGAGCCGTCATTTTGGTGCTGACGCTTCCGGTGGTGCCGTTCCTGTACAGCCATCCGGCGAAGATCGGCCTGCAACCCTATGGTGCTAAGGAGGACAGCGACCCATCTGGATCGGCTGATACCCCAGCGGGCATATGCGCGCGGGCGGTCTACCGCTCGCCGGCGTTCTGGCTCATGTGCATGGCGCTGTTCTTCGGGCATGCCTCCATCATCGGTTTCATCCAGCACGCTCCAGCCCATTTGACCAGCAAGGGCATCAGCCCGGTCGAGGCTGGGACCTTCATGGGCCTGTGCATGCTTTCCCTGATCGGCGCCAAGGTGACCCTGGGCTGGCTGAACGATCGTATCGGGACGGTCAACGCCAATCTCGTCTGCCTGTTCTTCGGCGCCATCGCACTGTTCCTGTTCACCCGAATGAGCGGGCAGGCAGTCTTCTCCACCATCGGCGTGGCGCTGTTCGTCGCCTATGCCTTCGGCTACGCCTACAACAGCATCTTCCCACCACTTTTGATATCGCGGATGTTCGGCGCGACAAAGGACTTCGCCTCCATATATGGCGTCGCCTATGCCCTCGCCTGTGTTGGTGTCGCCATAGGTCCACCCTTATTCGGCACTTCCTACGACCTGACCGGTTCCTACGACACCATGCTGATCATCAGCCTCTGCTTTGTCGCCATCTCCGCTGTGCTGACCGTTCTTGCCGTGCGGCTGAGCGACCGCATTCCCAAGACGGTGCGGTGTAGGCCGGCCAGGCTCCACGTCCGGTGCACCCGCCGAGAGCAGTCACAATAATAAATAGAGGCTTTCCATGAAGATAAAAGAAAAGGTTCACAGAGCATGGTTGTTGCTGGCCTGCAGTTGCCTGCTGGCTGCGCCGCTGGGAACGATAACCCTACTGTCCGTCTTTACCTTGCCCGTCTCCACGGCCCTGGAGGTTCCGCGGGCGGCATTCACCCTCTATACCAGCATCATGTCGCTCATGCCTCTGGTTTCCATGCCTTTCTGGGGCCGGATGCTGCCCAGGATAGGTATCAGGGCCACGGTCGCCATCTCCGGGGCGGGCGCAGGCCTGGCATTCATCGCCATGTCATACTTCACCAGCCTGTGGCAATTCTATGTTGCCGGTATCGTCATCGGCCTCACATTGCCCGGGTGCTCGCTGCTGTCCGTGTCGGTCATCATCACCAACTGGTTCGAGCACCGCAGGGGAATGGCCATGGGTATTGCCGTTGCCTTTACCGGGTTGTATTCCGCCATCGCCAGCACATTCATTCCCGGCATGATCATGACAGCCGGCTGGGAGTCGGCCTACCTGTTCCTCGGGATAGCAGTGCTGGCATTGACTATTCCAACCATACCCTTCCTGCACAGCCAGCCAGCCGTCGGAGATGGGCCTGAAACCCTATGCCGACGAAGAAGAAACCGCGTCAGCCGGACCGCTCGATACGCCTGCCGGTATCGCTGCCGGGGCAGCTTACCGGTCGATACCGTTCTGGCTCATCTGTGCGGCAATGTTTTTCGCGAATGCGGCCATCACCGGATTCATGCAGCACGCCCCAGCTCACCTGGTAAGCAAAGGCATCAGCCCGGTCGAAGTCGGAACATTCATCAGCCTGTGCATGCTTTGCATGATAGGTGCCAAAATACTCCTAGGCTGGCTGGCTGAATGATCGTATCGGGACAGTCAACGCCAATCTCGTCTGCCTGTTCTTCGTAGCGGTGGCTTTGTTGCTGTTTACCCGGATAGACGGGCAGCCGGTCATATCGGTCATCGTCATTGCACTGCTCGTTGCCTATGCCTTTGGCTACGCCTACCAGACCATTTTTCCGGCGCTGCTAATATCCAGAATGTTCGGCGCGAATGACTTCACCGCCATCTACGGCACGGCGTTTGCCCTGGCCTGTGTCGGGCTTGCCTCGGGACCGCCGCTGTTCGGGACGTCCTACGACCTGACCGGTTCCTACGACACCATGCTGATCATCAGCCTCTGCTTTGTCGCCATCTCCGTTGTGCTGACCATTCTTGCCGTGCGCATGAGCGATCGCATGCCCAAGGCCAACCAGACAACAGACGCAATCGCACCCATCAATTGCTGAAGGAGCTCTCGCATGGCGAACAACAAGAGAGGACTGGAGGGAACCGTCGCGGTCGTGACCGGAGCGGCTCGGGGAATCGGCCGCGCCATCGCCGAACGCCTTGCCGGCGAAGGCGCCCGTGTTGCCTGCCTCGACGTCAGCCCAGCGCGCCTCGAGGCGTCCGTCGCGGAAATGCGCGCCGACGGCCTGGACGTTCACGCTTATGTGGTCGATGTCGCTCGGCGCAGCGAGGTGCATGAAGTATTCCAGCACATCGAAGCCGACCTTGGCGGGCCGCTGACGACGCTCGTAAACAACGCCGTCTGGGCGCGCTATCAATCAATCGAAGAGATCGACGAAGAGACCCTGGAGAAGATGCTCGCCGTGAGCCTGAAAAGCATCATCTGGGCAACCCAGGCCGCGACGGCGCAGATGAAGCGACGCGGCTCCGGGACAGTCATCAACCTCAGCTCTGCGGCCGCCGTTCTGGCGCTCAAGAACTCCGTCGCCTACTGCGCCATCAAGGCGGCGGTAGCGGGCCTGACGCGAGCCGCGGCACTCGATCTCGGCCCCTATGGCATCAGGGTGAACGCCATCGCGCCCGGCATGATCGGCACACCGGCCTCGCTGGGAAAATTCGACCAGGCCACCCTGCACGCCAGAGAGCAGAACGTACCCATCGGCCGCTTTGGCGACGCCAGCGAAATTGCCGCGGCGGTGGCCTTCCTCGCCTCGGCGGACAGCAGCTACATCAACGGTGCCCTGATCATGGCCGATGGCGGCCTGACCATCGCAGGCACCTGAGTTCGTGTCTTTATCGGCCCACGAGGACAAGGTTATGCAACGGTTACAGAACAAACGCGTAATCATCACCGGCGCAGGCAGTGGCATCGGCCGGGCCAGCGCGCTGCGCTTCGCCCAGGAAGGTGCCCAGGTGCTGGTCACCGGCCGCACCGCGACCAGGGTCACGGAAACCGCTGACCTGATCCGTGCCGCCGGCGGCAGCGCCTTCGCGATGGCGGCGGATGCGGCAGTCGAAGCCGATGTCGAAGCCATGGTCTCTCGCTGCATCGCCGAATTCGGTGGCCTGGAGGTTTTCTTTGCCAATGCGGCAACCTGGGTCGGCAACGTCTCCCTGTTCGACCAGACCGTCGCCCAATGGCAGGAGGTGCTGCGGGTCAATCTCATCGGTGCCTTTCTCGCCACCAAGCACGCCGGCCGCCATATGCGGGCGCAGGGCACCGGGTCGATCATCTTCACCTCATCGGTGGCGTCCTTGCGCGCCAATGCCGGAGACGCGGCTTACAGCGCCAGCAAAGCCGCCATCAACTCCCTTGCGCAAGTGGCTGCCAACGAACTGTCCGGCAGCGGCGTGCGGGTCAACGCCATTCTTCCGGGACTCATCGAGACGGAAGGAACCAAGGCGCTGTTCGACGCGGCCAAAGCACGCGGCGCGGCATCCAAACTCGGGCAGGTCAATCCGCTCAAGCGACCCGGACAACCCGAGGAAATCGCCGCCATGGCGGCATTCCTCGCCAGCGAGGATGCGTCCTATGTAAACGGCCAGGCCATCGCGGTCGATGGTGGTGTATCGAGCACGCACCCGTTCGGCCGCCTCAATTGATCTAACGCCAACCCAAGACGCCTGCCTTTGGCGTCAGTCGAAGCCAACCCCATCAAGCAGGAGCTATCCCGTGGATCTGGAACTGCCAAAGAAGCTTACCGACTACCTCGCCGAGCTGGATGATTTCATCGAGCGCGAAATCAAGCCGCTGGAAAACGATAACGACAACATCCGCTTTTTCGATCACCGACGCGAGAACTCGCGGACCGATTGGGAAAATGGCGGCCAGCACGCCAAAGACTGGAAGGCGTTGTTGGCCGAAGCGGTGCGCCGCGCCGACGCGGCGGGCCATTACCGCTACGCCTTGCCCAAGGCCTATGGCGGCCAGGATGGCAGCAACCTGTAAATGGCGGTGATTCGCGAGCACCTGAACACCAAGGGTCTGGGCCTGCACAACGACGCCGCCACCGAGCACGCCATTGTTTCCGTGCAGGTGCTCACAGCTCAATTGCTGATTGAGTTCGGCAGCGAAGCGCAAAAGCGCAAGTACCTGCCACCGCTCCTCGACAGTTCCGCGGCGATGGCCATGGCGATCACCGAGCCCGATCACGGATCGGACGCCACCCATTTGGAAACCGTCGCCCGGCGCCAAGGCGAGCACTGGATCATCAACGGCAGCAAAACCTGGAACTCGGGCGCCAATTGGGCCGACACCAACATGGTGCTCGCCCGCACCAGCGGCAAAGCCGGCGACGCCACAGGCATCACCGCCTTCCTGGTGCCGCTCAAACCCGAGGCCACACCGGGGCATGTGGTGGAGGAGCTGTTGTGGACCTTCGTCATGCCCACCGATCACGCCACCGTCAGCCTCACCGACGTCAAGGTTCACAACGACGATATCGTCGGCCGTGAAGGCCAGGGCCTGGCGATCGCCCAGCGCTTCTTCAACGAAAACCGCATCCGCCAGGCTGCGGCGAGCCTTGGCGCGGCGCAATACTGCATCAACGAGTCGATCAGCTACGCCAAGCAACGGGCGCCCTTCGGCAAGCCACTGGCGAGCAACCAGGGCATCCAGTTCCGGCTCGTCGAGTTGCAAACGCAGTGCGAAATGGTCCGTGCCCTGCTCCACAAGACCGCCTGGCTGATGGACAAGTACGGAGCAGCAGCGCAAGGCGACAAGGTATCCATGCTCAACTTCTGGGCTAACCGGCTCTGTTGCGAAGCGGCCGACCGGGCCATGCAGGTTCACGGCGGCCAGGGCTATTCCCGGCACAAGCCTTTCGAACACATCTACCGCCACCACCGCCGTTACCGCATCACCGAAGGCACCGAGGAAATCCAGATGCGCCGTGTCGCCGGTTATATGTTCGGCTTCATGCAACTGGGGGGCGCGGCATGAGCGGGCCGCTGGCTGGAGTGAAAGTCGTCGAGATCGTCGGGCTGGGGGCGGCACCGTTCTGCGCCATGATGCTGGCCGACATGGGCGCGGAAGTGATCCGCATCGACCGGCCGGGGGGCGGCGAGATCATGAAGTGGGTCGAGCCGCGCTTCGATGTAATGGCTCGTGGGCGGCGCTCGGTGGCCATCGACCTGAAAAAGCCGGGTGCCACCGAGGCGGTGCTCGACCTGGTGGCACAGGCCGATATTGTCCTGGAAGGCTTCCGTCCCGGTGTGATGGAGCGCATGGGGCTGGGCCCGGAGGCCTGCCTGGCGCGCAACCCCAGGCTGGTCTATGGGCGCATGACTGGTTGGGGCCAGGAGGGCCCGTTGGCACAGGCCGCCGGCCACGACATCAACTACATCGCCCTGGCTGGCGTGCTGCATACCATAGGCACGCCGGACGAACCGCCCTTGCCGCCCATGAACCTGATCGGCGACTTCGGTGGCGGTGGCATGCTGCTGGCCTTCGGCATCCTCTGCGCCCTGCATGAAGCGGGGCGATCCGGCCACGGCCAGGTGGTCGACGCGGCCATGGCCGAAGGCTCGGCGCTGCTCGCCGTCATGAATTGGGGCTTCAAGGCCGCCGGGCTGTGGCGCAACGAGCGCAGCAGCAACGTCAATGATGGCGGCGCCCACCTTTACGCTGCCTACACCTGCGCCGATGGTCACTGCATTTCGATCGCCGCAGCCGAACCGCAGTTCTATGCCCTGCTGCGCCAGAAACTGGGGCTGGACGACCCGGTTTTCGATGCGCAACACGACCACCGGCGCTGGCCGGAACTCAAGGAGCGGCTCGCCGGGATCTTCAAGACCAGGACCCGCGCCGAATGGTGTGCGTTGCTGGAAGGCACTGATGTCTGCTTCGCTCCGGTACTTGACTGGGATGAAGCGCCCGGGCATCCGCACAACCGTGCACGCGGCATGTTCATCGACATCGATGGCGTCACCCAGCCGGCCCCGGCGCCGCGTTTCAGCCGTACCTCACCGCAACCGCCTAAGCCCCCCTCCGTTCCTGGTGCCGATACCGAAACGGCATTGCGCGACTGGGGGTTCGATCCCGGTCAGATCGACCAGCTGCGCGCCACGGGAGCAATCCCGCCGAAGCCGGGCACATAAGGCCGCACAGGTCCTTACTCATAGACTACGACGAGGCAAGCACAACCATGTTCATCGACAAGAGCCGCGAGGCGATACAGGACTGGGACGCCATCTCCCGCTACCTCGCCGGTCAGGGCATGACCCTCGACCGAGACATAGAGATTCGCCAGTTCGCCTCTGGCATCGCCAATATGAACTATCTCGTTTCGCTCGACGGCAAGCCCGCGGTGTTCCGGCGCCCGCCCAACAACGACGCGCCTCCCGGTGCCTACGACTTCGCCCGCCAGTACAAGATCCTCTCGCGGCTTGGAAAATGCCTACCGACCATACCGCTGGGACTGGCGTATTGCGATGACCCCAGCGTGATCGGCGTGCCTTTTCTGATCAGCGAGTTCCGCCAGGGTCTCGCCATCTCCCGCGAGCTGCCAGTGCAACTCGCCGCAGTGGATGACATCGGCGGCAAACTTGGCGCGCTGATCGTCGACGCCCTGGCGCAACTGCACCGCATCGACCCCGCCGAGGCCGGGCTCGCCGACCTGGGCAAGGCCGAAGGTTTCATCGCGCGGCAAATCCACGGCTGGCACAAGCGCGCCTCGCGAGTCATGTCGGGCGAGTCGATGCGCAAGGTCGAGCAACTGCGCGACTGGCTGGTGGCCCACCAGCCTGCCGAACGACCGGCCACCCTGGTGCATCTGGACTTCAAGCTGGACAACGTGCTGGTCGATGCGGACAGCCTGACCGTACAGGGTATCGTCGATTGGAGAATGGCGACCATCGGCGCCCCCTGCTACGACCTGATGCTGGTGCTCGTCGTCTGGGGCGAGCCGAACGACAGCCCGGTCTATGCACAGCAGTGCTGCATGCCCTGCCGTGCCCCCGGATGGTGGACCCGGCGGCAGACGCTGCAGGCCTATCAACGACAAACCGGCATCCAGCTGTCCGAGGCGGAGGTGAAGTTCTACTGGCTGCTGGCGATGCTGCGCAACGTCGGCGCGCTGGCCCAACTGATCGCCCTCTACCAGCGGCGGGCCATGCCCAATGCCAGCACCCTCGACATGCCCACCGTCCTCGCCACCACCCTGGACCACGCCGTCGTCCTGACCGTCCGGCCACTCGACTGGTAACAGACGCACAACGACACCCGCCAGTAAACATGGAAAGACAAATGGAAAAGCACTCCCGGCTCCCTGAGCAACACACCTGCTCGTTCGATGAAGTCATCTTCAGGAGACGTTCGGTTCGCGGCTTCCTTGACGATGAAGTGCCCGACGACATGTTGAAGGAAGTCTTCAGCCTCGCCCAGCGAACGCCGTCCAACTGCAACGTACAACCCTGGATCATCCATGTGCTGTCGGGCCAGGCCCGCAATACCTTGCGGGAAAAGCTGCTCGCGGCGGCGAAGTTTCCCGAAAACATGCACCCGGACTGGCCCGTCGATACCCGCTACGAAGGCGTTTTCCGCGAGCGGCAATTCGACGCCGCCGCCCAGCTCTACGGTGCCATGGGGGTGGAAAGGCAGGACAAGGCAGGACGCAACGACGTCTACCTGCGCAACTTCACTTTTTTCGATGCGCCCCATGTGGCCTTCATTTTCCTGCCGTTGCCCTTCGACGTCCGGCAGGCAGCGGACTGCGGCATGTATGCCCAGACCCTGTTGCTGGCGATGACCTCACGCGGGATCGACTCCTGCACCCAGGGCGCCCTGACCCTGTATCCCGACCTGGTGCGCGAACAGCTCGGCATTTCAGCGCAGCATCGCTTGCTGCTGGGCATTTCCTTCGGCTACGAGGATGCCGAAGTGAAGGCGAACGCCGCCCGTGTCGGCCGGGGCGCGCTGTCCCAGGCCGTCCAGTTTCACCGATGAATTACCAGGCTTCATACGATTGCTCTGGAACATCGATTTCTTATGGACGAACACCCACGATGGAACCCTGATGACATACCACAAGAAAAATGGATGGCATCGACTGCCTGGCTGCCTATACCTGGCCCTGCTCATGTCCTCTGCACTGGCCATGGCCGAAGGCGAGGCAAGTCGCCAGGATGACATCCAGGCGATGCGAACGCTGGCCAGTTCGGTGACGGCGAACGTGCTGATCTATTACAACCTCAATGGCACTCCCTACGACATCAGCAATGGCGAAGCCTGCAGAAACGACATGGCGCATCTGCAAAGACTGGCCAGGCAGTTCGGCCACGGCATCATCATCGAGCAGGTGCAGAATCTGGATGCCACCATCGCCGGGCTGAAGAACCTGACGCAGTCCGGCGCTGCGGTGCGTTCGACCCTATCGGCCTACGCCCGCTGGCGCCCTCCCCTCATCGATGCGCATGCCCACCTCGACAGTGTGCTCGGCGCACTCCATGACGAGCTGCCGCCGGCATCGGGAACCCGCTGCGTGCTGCATGATCTCAGCCATGAGATCGGCCAACTGCTGCTGGAATATCAGCAGGCGTCCTTCCCCTACCTGGCCTCCGTCTGGCTTCCGGACAGCCAGGCCATGATCAGGCTGGATACGTCGGTAGCACACCGCTTCACTACACTATCCGCGCAGGATGTCGATCTGGCTCAATCCCTGAAGGCACCAATCCAGGATTATCGCTTCGTGCGCCAGCCCCTGCTCACCTCGGGACAGTGGGCGCCCAATGCGGTTGGGCGCTACCTGATACGGTCCATGCAGGCACTGGATACGCAAGCCCGCGGGCGCTGAACCTCATCGCAGGCGGGTGCCGGCCACTGGCGCGAGTGCCACGCAGGCCTCGCCTATCACTTTCAGCTCCCCGGCCTCGCAGGTCACGCGCACCGCGACGCGCGTCAGGTGTTCCCCGTCATACTCGCTCATATCGAGGATCTCGCCACTGCATATCAGCGCCGTACCCAGTTCCACCCGGCTGACGAATCGCACGTCAAACCGGCGAATCTGCGACTGCGGTATCCAGTCAGTGAGAAAACGGCCAAGGTAGGCCATCGACAGCATGCCGTGGGCAAATACGTCAGGCAGGCCCGCCCGCCGAGCGAAGTCGCTGTCGATATGCACCGGGTTGTGGTCACTGGACGCCCCCGCGTAGAGCGCCAGCGTGGTCCGCTCAATGGGTGTCAAGCGCAGCGGTTGCGGACCAGGATTATCGACGTCCCTCATACCAGCCTCCCGTCATGCTGCTGCACACCCACACAGCGCAGATCGGCAATGTGCTCGCCCATGGCATTGGTGACTCGCGTTTCACGCACGAAGAACTCCAGGGCCCCATCACGGCGGCTATAAATGTCGCTCAGCCGCGGTTCGAAGGTAAGCACATCATCGGCACAGGCCATCCGGTGATAGACGAACGACTGTTCGCCATGCAGCAAATGCCTCAGGTCCAGATCGAGCAGCCGTTGCAGTTCCCAGGGATCGGGAGAGTCGTTCTCCAGGCAGAACAAAAATGTCGGCGGCACCGGAATGTTGTGGTAGCCGGCTTGCCGCGCGGCAGCCTCATCCAGATAGACCGGATCGAGTTGCCCGGTGGCCTTGGCGAAAAATCGCAAACGGCCCTTTTCCACCTCGACGCTGTGCGGCGTCAGGCAATGGCCAATCAGAGTCCTGTCCAGCATGCTGCGCTCCCCATCATGAAAGCTGCTGACGCGCTTTCCAGTTGGCGAAGGGGTTGAAAATGAAGTCGTCGATATTGTTTACAAAAGTTTCGGTCAACTCCATATGAAAGCCGAGCCTCGGCATTAGATCGACGATCCGCTGCGGAGCGAGATGTTCCGGCAGGTTCTCGCGACCGACCAGTTGGCCGAAATCGAGGGAGAAGCTGCGTAGATCCTGCACATCCTGTTGTGCCAGCGCCGCCACGGTCTCGGACATGTCGCGCACCAACCAGGTAATGTTGTGAATGGCGCGGCCTCTGCGTGCAAGCAGTTGCGCCCATGGGGAGTCTTCGGTTTTCGGGAGGCAATACTGAAGAACCACATTACCCAAATTCACATGGACGATATCGAGAGAACCCAGACTACTGAGAAACTCGGCAAAGCCACTCTCGACCTTCCCCGAGCCGAACAGCCGCTGTAACAGAGCACAAGGGTCGTCCAGGTCATCAACGGCGAGTTCGACATGCAGAAGGGGAGACAAATTGCCGAACAGCGCGTCTCCCGGCGGTTCATCGTCGCCCGCTACCCTCGAACTACCGGTGGCCCCGATCAGCTCGATGTTAAAACCGAGACGCGCCATCGCCGCAAACACACAGACCGGTGCCTCAACGAGGCCCGCGGCGGTCTGCAGGTCGATGTTCGAGCGATCGAGAACGGCAATCCCCTCCTGCGCGAATGCAGCCTCCGCGGAGACCAGGTCCGCGACGAAAAACGCCAGGCTATGAACCTGCGGCCCATGTTCCCTGAGTTGCCGGTGAAGCCGTCCATCCACCGAGCCCGGCTGGATGAATTGCAGCCGGACGTCACCGAGCCCCGCATGCACTATCCGCGTCGCACTCTCCTGTTGCGAAGACGAAGAGGCCCGCTGCAACAGCGGGGCGTCGAAAACATCGCCGAGCAAACGCCCCGCCGCAGCGGCATCATCCACGATCGCGCTGATATGGCTCAGGACTGATAGTTGTATCGACATACATCCTCCTCTCGGTCCAGGCATTCGCCTACCCTGCCGTAGGGTAGTGGGGCTGGCGTTTTTCGATGAACGCTGCCATCGCTTCGCGGAAATCCTCACCATGGGCGCACAGGGTCTGGTTGCGGTCTTCCATGGCGATCACCGCTTCCAGGCTCTGGCCATCGATGGCATGACCCAGCGCCTCCTTGGTCAGGCGCAGCCCCAAAGGCGTTGTTCTGAGCATATCGTCCACCAGGGCACCGGCTTCCTCATCGAGCCGTTCCGGCGCGACCACGCGACTGACCAGCCCCAGTTCGTAAGCGCGTTGCGCATCGATGAAGCGCCCAGTCAGCATGTATTCCGCTGCGGCCGAGCTGCCCACCATGCGCGGCAGGAAATAGCTGAGGCCCATATCGCAGGCACTGAAGCCGATACGGATGAACGCGGCGTTCATGCGCAGGGTCGATGTGGCGATACGCACGTCCGTCGCCAGGGCCAGGGCAAAGCCGCCGCCGCAGGCGGGTCCGTTGAGCAGGCCGATGATCGGTTGCGGGCAACGGCGCATGGCGATGACGATGACGATGACGATGACGATGACGATGACGATATCGCGGTAGCGGCGGGTAGACGCCAACCTCTCCGACACCGAAAGCGTCGTGGTCTGCGCAGCGTGTTCCGTGAGATCGAGTCCGGCACAGAAAGCCCGGCCTGCGCCGCGCATGACCACGACCCGGATATCATCGCGCACATACAAGCCGGTGAAGAGGCGTCCCAACTCGTCGACCAGTTCGAGGTTGAGCGCATTCAGGGCTTGCGGTCGGTTCAGCGTGACCCAGAGTACGGGTCCCCGCTCGTCCAGTTCGAGACAGTTGTATGTCATATTTGCAGTCTCCATACCCTGTTTGCTGCTCAAGTCGTGCGCTTGGCCTTGTCGGCGGCATTGCGTTCGTCGATCAGTTGGCGGGTGCGCCGCCAGTCTTCGTCGGTCAAGTTGGTCAGCTTGGCGAAGTTGCCGCCGGTCGCCGGGTACAGCCCGCCGTCGATCACGATGGTTTCTCCATTGATGTAGTCGGAGCCCGGCGCCATCAGGTAGACCGCCAGGTTCGCCAGCTCGGACATCTCCCCGGCGCGTTGCATGGGCACATCGTCGCCGGGTTTGGCGGCCCCAGTGGGATCCAGCCTGGCGGCAGCACTCTCGGTTGGAAAGACCCCCGGCGCGATGGCGTTGATGCGGATACCGCGCCCACCCCACTCCACCGCCAGGGATTGCGTCATCGCATTCAGACCCGCTTTCGACATGGCGGAGGGCACGGTGAACGCCGAGCCGTTCCAAACCCAGGTGACCAGCGTGGACAGGACGTTGGCTCTCTGACCCGCCGCCAGCCAACGCTTTCCGCATTCCAGGGTGATGTAGAAGGAGCCGTGGAAGACGGTGCTGGCAATCGCATCGAAGGCCCGGGGCGACAAGTCCTCGGTGCGGCTGATGAAGTTCCCGGCGGCATTGTTGATCAGACCGGTCAGCGCGCCACCATCGTCCCAGATACGGTCGAGCATGGTGGCGATGGCCTCGGGCTGGCGGATGTCGCAGGTCAGTGCCACGACCTTACCGCCATGCTGTGCCATCAACTCGGCGGCGGCCAGTTCCACCACGGCAGCACGCCGTCCGCAGATATAGACCTCGCTGCCCAACATTAGAAAGGCTTCGGCCATGACCCGTCCCAGTCCCGTCCCGCCACCGGTAATCAGGATGCGCTGCCCGCGCATCAGACCCGGTTTGAACATCAAGTCGTCAAGCTGCATCGGTGTTTCCTCTCATATATGCAGGCATTCAGGATCAACGCTCGAAGACCGGCGCGCGCTTCTCGAAGAATGCCTTCACACCCTCCCTGAAGGCAGGTGAGTCCAGCAGTTCGCGTTGCCGATCGCGCTCATAGCCGAGCTGGGCCAACAGGTCTTGGCTGCCCGCGGCATTCAGCGCGCGACGCGCTTCGAGGGCGCTATGCGGCGGTATCTGGGCCAGCCGTCCGGCGATATTTCTCGCCTCGTCCAACAGCGCATCATCCTCGACACAAGCCCAGATCAATCCCCACTCCAGCGCCTTCTCCGCCGACAGGCGATCGCCCAGCAGCAGCAACCCCAGGCTCCGTGCGCGCCCTATCCGTTGCAGCAAAAACCAGGTTGCACCCATATCCGGCACAATGCCCAAACGTGGTAGAAACGGCGTGAGGAAATAGGCCGAGCGTGCGGCAATCACAATGTCCGCCGCCAACGCCAGCGCCACGCCCCCACCCGCTGCAACGCCATTCACGGCAGCCACCACCGGCAGAGGAAACTGCTGCAATGCCAAAATGAGCGGATTGGCGAGTGCATCCATGGTCGCCGCAGCCCGCTCACCGATGGACAAGCCATTGATATCGACGGCATCCATTTTCCCGAGATCAGCACCGGAGCAGAACGCCTGCCCCGCGCCGGTGAGAATCAATGCCCGCACCTCATCCCGTGTGCGCAGCCAATCCAGCGCCTCGATCATTTCCCGCAGGCTAGTCTCCGAGATACTGTTTCGGCTGCGGGGCTGGCTCAGTGTAAGCGTGGCGATGTGATCCGAAATATCCATATGGATCGTCGAAAAGCGCATAGCGGCATCTCCTCAATCAGGACAGCGTTCAGGGTGTGAGCGCACCGAGCAGTTCCGATACGTCCTCAACCTTGTCGAGGTCCTTACACAGCCCGACGAGCCTGCTCAGCTTCGCTTGCGCCAGGGGCACGGCGGCATAGGCGGCGCACTTGTCGAGTTTCTGCTGCAGATCGTCCCAGCTCATCGGGTTGCGGGTGTGCCCCAGGACATAGGGCGTGCACTGCCGAAACACACGGCCGTCCTGCAGTTTGATCTCGACGCTGAAGCCTTCGAACTGGTCCGTTATCGCCGGATCGGTTTCCACACTGATTTTCTGCATCAGCTCGCGCTTGTCAGCCCGGTTGACTTCCTCGACAGTGAAGTCGCCGAGGAAAACATCGCCGCCGATGATCGCAGTCGCCACCGTGTAGGGTGTGCTGTACAACGCCTCACCCACGGTCTTCGGTTTCCATTTCGCTTCTTTCGGCTCGATGGTCATCCGCGCCCCCTCGCTGCCGATGCAGCGCACGCTGGCGATATCCCGGTAATCGAGCCGATCGCGCCGCATGATCTCGATGGCGCCGGCGATGAACGAATGGGTGAACTTGCAAGCCGAATAGGGTTTCAGCGACAGCCCCTCGGCATAGATCCAGCGCTTGCCCAGATCCTCGGTCAAGATTTCCGGGCGGATACCGTCCCAGCCGATATGCCGGAACGAGCCTCCTGGCACGCCGAGGAAAATCCCTTTCGGGCCAGTAATACCTTTTTTCGACAACAGGGCCGCCTTGATCGCGGTCTCGCCGGCAAAGGAATGCTGGACCCGCGCCATCTGCGTGCCCTCGGCGTACTTTTGCATTTCCGACATTCCGTGGACCGAGTAGGCGATCCCCAAGGCATTCCAGGTTTCCTCGACACTCAGGCCAAGCAGCCGTGACACCGATGCCGTGGCACAGAGGGGACCGTTGTACTCACCGGGAACGCCCACCGAGGCGTGGGAGCAGCCATTCATTGCCGTATTGACCCTGACGCTCAGCTCACCGCCAGTAACGTAAGCGGCAAGAAACTCCTTTCCGGTGACCGGCTTACTGGAAATACTGACTGCGGCTAGCATGGCGGGAATATTCCATTCGGTGACATGCCCGCCGGTTTCATGCACATCGCCCATGTCGATGCCACGTGCCATGACGCCGTTGGCGAACGCCGCCAGCGGCGCCGGCACCCGGTCGCCGTAGATGAGGATTGGGCTTTCCGGCGCGCCGCCCCACTCCGTCACCTGTTGCACGATCTGCGGACTGACTTCCCATTTGGAGCCAGCAATAATGACGGCAAGGGTGTCGAGAATCGCCTTTTTGGCGATTTCGATCACCTCGGCGGGAATATCCTCGAACGCTGTTGTAACAACCATCTCCGCCATCTTTCCAGCAGGATCCTGTTCCGGTTTGATCGGTTCAAATACGTTCATCGGGCTCTCCACAAGTGCGCTTGAAGTAAAGTCAGTTCCGGCATGCGGCATCCGTCGACTACCGGGCCTACTGCAGGGATCTGACACTGACCACCATTTTTCCGCGATTGCATCCCTCGAGCAGATCGATCAAGGTTTGGGGAGCATGTTCCAATCCCTTCACCACCTGCACCGGTGCCTTCAACTTGCCGGAGCGGCGCAGTTCCAAGAGAACGAATTCCACGTTCGGGCGCCGGTGAAGAGGATCGAAAACGACGAATCCCTGCATGCGAATGCGCTTAGCCCCCTGCAACTGCCCGACCAGATCGCCCGACTTGTAATCGACCGCGACGTCCGTGCCCAACTCATCGACCAGCCATCAGCGCTTGGCAGCGCCACCAACGATTGCCACGACGCGACATCCGGTGAGCCGCGCCAGTTGCACGGCGACGCAGCCTGTTGCCCCCCGGCCCCGGACACAACCACGGTATCACCGGGCCGCGGTCGCGCCACCTCGAACAAGCCCACATGCGCTGCGAAACCCATCAGATTCAGGACACCCGCCAACCACTCCAGCGGTATCCCGGGTTGCCGCCGACGGACAGCCTCGGCATCGACGATGGCATAATCCTGCCAGCCAAAATTGCCGTCCACTATGTCGCCGGGCGCGAAGTCGTCGCTATGCGACTCGAGCACCTCTGCAAGACCGTAGGAGGCCATCACCTCGCCCGGCTGCAAGCACGGCCGGTAGGTATCCGTCCTCATCCAGGCGCGTTGCCTCGGCGAGACCGAAGCGACCAGCACGCGCACCAGAAGCTGGCCGCCCCCCCGATTTGGGCACGGCGCCCTCGCGCATTTCGAAATGCTCGAGACCCACGGCGTTTTGTGGACGCTGCTTGTAGATCCACTGCCGGTTGACTCTGGTCTGGGTCATCTCAGTTCACCCTCACCATCATCTTTCCCCAGTTTTTCCCCTGGAGCAGATCGATCAGGGCCTGGGGTGCATTCTCGAGTCCCTCGACAACATCCATGGGGGTCTTGAGCTGACCATTGCGAATCCAGTTCGACAGAATTTTCTCGGCGGCTTTACGCTGCTTGTAGAAATCCATCACCAGAAACCCTTCCATGCGGATGCGCTTGGCCACAAGCACACCAGGCAAGCCGCGCGGGCCAGCACTCCAATCCGACTGATTGTATTGCGACACAGCGCCGCAACAGGCCACGCGGCCATGGAGATTCATCAGGGCCAGCGCGACTTCGAGAATTTCACCGCCAGTGTTGTCGAAGTACACGTCCACGCCGTTCGGGCAAGCCGCCTTCAATGCCTCTCGCAAATTACCGGCCTTGTAGTCGACGGCGGCGTCGACACCCAGTTCTTCCTCAAGCCAACGGCACTTCTCCGCGCCACCGGCAATGCCAACCACCCGGCAACCGGCGATCTTGGCAAGCTGCACCGCGATACAGCCCACCGCTCCCGCAGCACCCGAAACCACTACGGTTTCTCCCGGCCGCGGATTGCCCACATCGAGCAGCCCGAAGTAAGCGGTGAGACCAGTGATACCGAGAACACCAATCAAATGCTCCAGCGACTCGCTCTTGCTCCTCAGCCTGACGCTATCCGAAGTGACGATCGCAAAATCCTGCCATCCCAGATCGCCGTCCACCCAGTCGCCAGGCGCCAGCCCAGGAACGTTGGACTCCACAACCTCGGCAATCCCGAAGGAAGCCATTACCTCGCCGGGTTGCAATTGCGGCCGGTAAGTCCGGGTCATCATCCAAGCGCGCTGCGCTGGATCGACAGACAGCCCACGCACGCGAACCAGCGCCTGACCGGGCCCTGGGGAGGGGACTGCCGCCTCGTTCAACTTGAAGTGTTCAAGTCCGACAGCCCCGCTCGGGCGCTGCGCGTAGATCCATTGGCGATTGACATTCGTAGCGGGCATCTGCTGCCTCCTTCTTATTTATTTTTTGGGGAAACCATCAGCAGCTAGTTCAGCCAGACAAACCTTCCGCCTTGCCGATGATCTCCTTCATGATCTCGTTGGTACCACCGAATATCCGCATGATCCGGGCATCCGCCCAGGCCCGTGCGATGGGGAACTCGGTCATGTAGCCGTAGCCGCCAAACAGTTGCAGGCACTGATCCATGACGCGTCCCTGCAGGTCGGTACACCACCATTTCGCCATGGCCGCTTGCTCGGCGGTCAGTTCGTGCGTCAGATGAACCGCCACGCACTTATCAATGAATACCTGCGCGATTTCGATTTCCGTGCGAATCCCAGCCAGCACCTGGCGCGAGAGCTGGAAAGTACCGATTGGCTTGCCAAAGGCGGTACGTTCCTTGACATAGCTGAGCGTCCAATCCAGCGCGGCTCGGGATGAAGCCACCGCGGAATTGGCGATGCTCAACCGTTCCTGGGGCAGGTTCGTCATCATGTGCACGAACCCCTGGTTTTCCGTACCGATCAGGTTGGCGCACGGCACCCGTACATCGTTGAAAAACAGCTCGGCAGTGTCCTGGGAATGTTGGCCCAGCTTTTCGAGATTCCGCCCGCGCTCGAATCCCAGCATGCCACGCTCGATGCCGAGGAGGCTGATACCGCCGTGACGATTGGAGGGATCGGTCTTGACCGCGGTCAGCACCAGATCGGCATTGATGCCGTTGGTGATGAAGGTCTTCGAACCGTTCACCACATAGGCGTCTCCGTCGAGGCGCGCCGTCGTGCGCAGCGCCGCCAGGTCGGAACCACCGCTGGGCTCGGTCATGGCGATAGCGGTGACGAGCTTGCCGGCAACCATATCGGGAAACCAGCGCTGCTTCTGCTCTTCGCTGGAGTAGTCCAAGAAGTAAGGCAAGGCGACGTCATTCACCAAGGCGATACCTGAAGCCAGGGAGGTCATCCCCAGGGCAAGGCATTCTTCAGTCAGGACAATGCTGAAGCGAAAGTCGGTTAGCCCCTGGCCGCCATATTCCTCCGGCACTGCCAAGCAAAGATAGCCGCCGTCGCCTAGTGCCTCGAACACCGCATGGGGGATAATGCCATCGCGCTCCCACTGGGCATAATGCGGCTGAACTTCCTTGCTGAGAAAGCGGCGGAAACTGTCGCGAGCCGCATCATGATCCTCGTCGAAAAGATCTCGCGTGAAGCGGTTGTTAGCTTCCCGTGACATTTAATTTCTCCCCTCGTCTGTGTACAAGGCGTCAATCTCATCGGCATATTTTTTTAAAATGGCCTGGCGCTTAAGTTTCATGGTCGCCGTCACGGCATCGGACCCTGGCAACCACTCGCCACCGGCGATATGAAACTTCTTGATCTGCTCGACCCGGCTCAATTGCTGATTAGCCCGCGCCACTTCTGCCTCCACCGCCTCATGTACTTCCGGGATCAGACACAAGGATGCCAATGACACGTGCTCCATGGCCCAGGCCCATACATGTACGGAGTCAAGGGTGAGCAAAGCGACGTTATAGTTACGGCCATCTCCCGCGACTACGGCTTGAGAAATTAAGCTGCCCGCACCGGTCAGAGTCCCTTCGATACTGGACGGCGACATGTTTTTGCCGAAAGAGTTGATAATGATGTCCTTCTTGCGGTCAACGATACGGAAATAACCATCGGCATCTATGGTTCCGATATCTCCGGTATGCAGCCAACCATCGGTGTCCTTAATCTCGGCGGTAGCCTCCGGTTGCTTGCGATAACCGCGCATGACCCCGTTGTGACGAATGAGGATTTCGCCGTCCTCAGCCAGTTTTACCTCCACGCCCGGCTGGGCCTTGCCCACCGTGCCGATGCGAATCTTGCCTTTTGGGCTGCGCGTACCAAGTGCCGCCGACTCGGTCATCCCGTACGCTTCATCCAGAGGCAAGCCAATGGCGTGAAAAAACTCTACCAAGGCAATCGGCGCCATGGCCCCACCAGAACCCACAAACAGTCCCTCCGCGTCCAAGCCCAAAGCCTTGCGCACGGGGGCGAAATATTTGGCGTCGTCCTCTGCACAAGCCTCTGCCAACTTTGCCGGCACAGATTGTTCCTTCTGCTCAAGGCGTACCTTCTCGATTGCCCGTTGCAGAGCCTGACGTACCGCCTGCTGGATATCCTCGGGCAGAGCGGCCCACTGCTTCTCTATGCCGAATTTGACCTTTTCCCAGAGTCGCGGCGGGGAAAAGAAAATATGGGGGTGAACCTGCTTGACAGCGTCCATGATGCTCATGGGGTTATCGCAATAGGTGATCGTGCAACCATTAAGGAGAGGCAGGTAATGCCCGGCGACCCGTTCGGTTGTATGAGCCGTCGGCAACCACGACAGTATTCTTTGTCCAGGGAAGAAGCGCAGCCAGTGTTCGACGATTGTGGCGAACGCAATGACGCTCGAATGGGGCAACTCCACGCCTTTGGCTGGCCCGGTGGTGCCCGAGGTATACACGATAGTTGCCAAGTCGTCGGGTAGAACCTCCGCTACCGCCGCCTCAAAATCGAATCCCTCTGCACCGTTTTTCTCCAATTCGGCCCAATCAATTGTTCCAGCCCCCCCGCCACCTTCGAGCAGCACGACGGTCGCAAGCGCCGGCCATGCCTGCTGGGCGCCCTGTATCTGGGCGAGAAAGGTGCGTTCACACAAAACAATAGTGGCATCCGAATTGTCCAGTAATGGCACGATCTGTACTGCAGGCAACGTGGCGTAAATCGAAAAAGGAGTCGCGCCAAGAGACATGATGGCGAGATCGGCAAAAAGGAACTCGGGGCGATTTTTCAACATCAGCGCCACCGTATCGCCTCGGCGAACGCCAAGGAGGCTTAAGCCCGCCGCCAGTACCTCAACACGCTGGCGCACCTGCCGCCAAGTCAATCGGGTCTTCCCGTCGAGACTGTCGATGGCCACTAGGTCTCCGTGTTGCTCTACGGTACGAAGAAAGCCCTTCACTACCGTGTCCGGATGTCGGGATAAAACGGGTGCAGCGACCATCTCACGCTGCGCGATGGTGGATTGCATGACGTATCCTCTTGTTTTTATTGGCCGCCACTCAGCCAAGGCTGAACGACAAAATACCTGTCACAGTCGTGCCGATAGGGCTGGGATCGCTTCCTGAACGAGCACGAAAATCCCAGCCACCAGCGCCTCGTTTAAGCCCTCTTGCCCAAGGTACTCCTGGTTGTTGGTGCTTATTAAACCGACACTCGGCTCCGGTAGTTGCTAAAGGCCGGGGCGCGCTTCTCGGCGAATGCTGTCACCCCCTCCTTAGCTTCCGGTGTGTCGCCGAAATTGATCAAACCGGTCGAAGCGAGGCTCCCGGTAGCGACGAAGTGCTCGGTGTCGGTATTCAGCGATTGTTTGAGGAAGCGCAACGCTGTGGGCGACATCACCAACATTTCGTCCGCCCACTTCCGCACCTCTGCCTTCAGTTGTGCCGCAGGAACCACGGCATTGACCAAGCCCCAGCGTTCCGCAGTGGCTGCATCGTATTGGCGGCACATGAACCAGATTTCCCGTGCGCGTTTCTCTCCGACGATACGCGCTAATAGCCCGGTGCCCCAGCCAGCGTCGAAAGACCCAACGCGCGGCCCATTTTGGCCAAAACGTGCATGATCTGCGGAGATTGACATGTCGCACAGCACGTGCAGTACATGGCCGCCGCCGATGGCGAGCCCATTGACCGCTGCAATCACCGGTTTGGGAATGTCGCGGATGACCCGTTGTAAGGCCAGGATTTCGAACAACCCGCTCTCCGATTTGCCATAGCTTCCTGTTTCGGCCCTTTCCTTCTGGTCGCCGCCGGCGCAAAAGGCGCGATCGCCGGCACCGGTAAGACAGACGACACCGACTTCCGGATCTGCCCACGCGCGTTTAAAGCATTTGATCAATTCATCCACCGTTTCAGCTCGAAACGCATTCATGCGTTTTTCGCGGCAAATGGTGATGGTGGCCAAACCGTTATCGACTTCGTAGCTGATATCCTGGAGTTCCATGGTATTTCCTCTAATCATTGGAGAAATAAAATGCCGGACAGCATGGGTGGGACGAATTGATGAAAAGTCGCTTAGTGCAGTTCCAATGCATCAGCCATCCGCTCCCGATAACTGCGGACAGAGCCAAACAGTTCAAGATTTAGCTTGGCCCGCTTGTAGAACAGTTGCAGGTCATGCTCCCAGGTGTAGCCAATGGCTCCGTGAAGCAACAACGCCCGATCTGCTGTCCGTGCAGCGACTTCAGTGGTGAACGCCTTGGCGATCCAGGCATTGAGCACACCGTCCGCTTGACCTTCCTGCAGTGCCCAGGCGGCGTAATAGACGCCGGAATGAGCAGCTTCGATGTCAACCAAGGCTTCGGCCGCCGCATGCTTGACCGCCTGAAAGGAGCCGACTGGCACGCCGAACTGAACCCGCTGACCGACGTACTCCACGGTCATTTCGAGCATGCGCCTGGCCAGCCCCAGGGACTCGGCCGCGACCAGTAGCGCCATGACGGCATTGGCCTCGCGCGCGGCGCTTTGGGTCAGATGGCCGATGCGAATGCCCTTTGCACCTTGCAGATGCACGTCGCCGAAGCGCCGGGTGCGATCGATCATCCGCCGAGGCTTGATATCGCCCCCCGCCTCTCCGGCCTGCAGCAGCCAGAGATCCAGCCCGTCATCGGCGGGCACGGGGAGCAACAGGTGGCTGGCTTGAGGTGCCTCCAGGACCATGGGCACAAGGCCGGACAAACGCTCCCCGGTGACCTGCACCCGGAGCGCGCCCTGGTCGGCGGACCGACCAGCGCTGACGCACAGGGCACCAGTGCCCTTGCCCTCGAGCAGATCGCGCAGGTGTTCGGCGCCACCTGCAACCCGCGCGGCAAAACCCAGGACTCCGCTCGAGCCGGCCAGCAAGACTCCGCTCGGCACGGCACCGCGCCCCAGCTCCTCGAACATCAGTGCCTGCTCGATTACTCCGCCGCCCTGGCCGCCGAGCTCTTCCGCAACGCCGATACCCAACCAGGCGTTACGGGTCACGAACTCGTCGAAAGGCGACAAGTCCTCCGCATCGATCCAGCGCCGGATCTTGTCTAGCCCTACTTCACGCTGCAAGGCGGAATGCATCATGTCGCGCAGCATTTCTTGTTCTTCGTTGAAGGCAAATCGCATTACTTGCTCCCCTCAGTCGCGCTTCATTCCAAGGACACGTTCAGACACGATGTTGCGCTGGATGAACGTGGTTCCGCCGGCAATGCTGGTGCCTCGAGCCTGATAGGCCAGCCGCAGCCACTTGGCCCTGGCTGGGTCCATGTCGGCAGGCTCCTCCTGCCCCTCGAGTCCGATCACCGAAAGGGCGAAATCGCAGATTTCCTCCACCAGGGGCGTGGTGAACAACTTGGCGGTGGACGCTTCCGGGCCGGGTGATCCCCCCGCCGCGAGGGTGCTCAAAATGCGTTTCCCGGTGAGGCGTTGAAGGGTCATCCGCGTATAGAGTTCGGCCACTCGTTGCCGCACGAAGGCATCGCGACCCAATGGAAGACCGTCAGCGCCTTTGCTGTCCTTGACCAGCGCGATCAACTCCTCGAGCAGGCGCAACGTATTGACCCGCCCGGTAGCGATGGCCACACGCTCATAGCCCAACGTGGACATGGCGACTTTCCAGCCGCTGCCCAACTGGCCGACTAGGAGGTCGTCCGGCACATAGGCACCATCGAGAAACACTTCATTGAACTCGGCCCCGCCCAGCATCTGGCGTAGCGGGCGCACCTCCACGCCGGGCTGACGCATGGGTAGAATGAAAAAGCTGATCCCGCGATGACGCTCGCCTTCGCCGGTACGGGCCAGCAGGATGGCGTACTCGGCCACCTGTGCGGCACTCGTCCAGACTTTCTGCCCATGAATGCGCCAGCCGTCGCCATCGCGTGTCGCGCGGGTAGTCAGAGCGGCAAGATCTGAACCGGCCCCAGGTTCAGAAAATAGCTGGCACCAAAGGTCCTGTCCGGTAAGGATGCGATCGAGGAAACGAGTCTTCTGAGAAGCCGTACCATGTTCGATCAAAGTCGGTCCGGCAAAGCCGGCACCGATCACGTCGAGCCGATCAGGCGCACCGACCCGGTCGCATTCTTCATAAAAGATGGCTTGCTGCAGGACGCTCGCACCGCGCCCCCCGTACTCGCACGGCCAGGCCAAGCCAGCAAAACCGGTCTTGTGTAGACGACGCTGCCAAGGTCGCCACCATGCGACACGCTCCTCCAGTTTGTCAGGTACCGGCCCCAGACGAGGCACCTCGTTTTCCAACCAGGTACGCACTGTCTCGCGGAAAGCGGCGTCCTCCGCCGCATCACGGAAATCCATGCTTAACGTCCTCCCCAGATCGGCGCACGTTTTTCGGCGAAAGCACGGGCACCTTCGTGCGCGTCCTCGGTATTGAGGGCGGGCAACCCTAGGCGATCCTGCAATTCCCAGCCACCTTCTTCATCCAGATCCAGGGCGCCACGTATGATCGCCTTGGATGCCTGAACTGCCAGCGGAGCGTTACTCACCACCCGGCGAGCTAGGATCAGCGCTCGGTCCAACGCTTGGCCTGGCTCGCACAACTCGTTCACCAGGCCGATTTCATAGGCACGTTCGGCATCGATGTAGTCGCCGGTAATCGCCAGTTGCATCGCAATCTGGTAGGGAATGCGTTTGGGTAACCGGATCAGTCCACCAGCCGCCGCCACTAGGCCTCGCTTCGGCTCCGGCACTCCCAGCTTGGCGCCGCGTGCAGCCACAATCAGATCGCAGGACAAGGCAATTTCAAGCCCGCCGGCGACCGCAAAACCTTCGATCGCTGCGATAAGCGGCTTTTCCGGTGGTTTGCGCGTAACACCGGCAAAGCCACGCTCCGTAGCGGGCATATCACCCTGCAAGTAGGCCTTGAGGTCCATCCCAGCGCAGAACGCTTTGTGGCTCCCTGTAATAACGCCAATGCGCAGCGTTGGATCGTTATCGAGCTCGTCCATGGCAGCGGAGACACCGCGCGCAAGCGCCTGGTTCACCGCGTTACTTTCAGCCGGCCGGTTTAGGCGGATGATAAGAACACCGTCGTCACGCGTCACGCAGACCGGAGAATCATCAAGTACAGGAGCATCCATCTTCGGCATTTCCTCTCAGTAATATTCGAATCAAGCTCTGGACAAGTCCGGGCCACCGACTCGATAATTATTCTGCTTCACGGTCCACTGTTCGCAATCGTCCAAAGAGACACACTTGTTGCTGACAGAGCTCATTTGTCGCCGGTGTAGGAGTCAGGCCAGTGAACGCGTGTAATTTCGCCATCACTGCGAAAGGCATGACAGCTATTAATCAGTTTTTCCGGGCTTCCTATGCGGATTGACACATCAACACCGCATGCGGCATTGCGAATCTGCGCAGCCCACAAAGTCTGCATCGCCGTCGTCGCTAAAGGGCCAATCAGATCGGTCAGGTGAGTGCAGCCAAACCGTCCGCCGAACAACCTTTTTACCTCAGAGGAAAAGCCCGCGGTGATACGTAGGCCTAGCAACTGCCTGTAGGTGTCGGCGATGTCCTTGCATTCCGGCGACGGGCCATGGGCAGTCAGCGCTTCGACTTCTCGGATGATCAAATCCCGATTAACCGTAATGCGCAGCCCCATCTGGTGCAAAGGCTCGGTGGGCCCTAGAACGACTCCGAATGGTAGCGGTAGCTCAAAGGACCGGGTGTCGAGCAAGCTCGCCTCTATATCCCACTGGCCGTCTTCCCGTTCATAGCCCTCGCAACGGATGCTGCGGGTATGCAGCAGCATCCTCTTCACTGGCTGACTGAAGTCCATGTATTCCCCCGTCGTACGACTGCTGCTCAAGTTCTTCAGGGATCAATAGGATTTCGGCAAGCCTAACGCCCGCTCGGCGATATAGCACAGCACCAGTTCGTGGCTGACCGGACCGATCAGCCCCATGATTGCCTCGCGATAATAGCGCTCGACATGGAACTCTTTGGCGTAGCCGAACCCCCCGTGGGTGCGCACCGCGCGCGCCGCCGCCTCGAAATAAGCATCACCTCCCAGAAACTTAGCCATATTGGCTTCAAGGCCACATGGTTTGCCCTGGTCATACAGAGTCGCTGCCTTGAACATCATGGTTTCCGCGGCCTGTAGGCGCATCCAACAATCCGCCAGCGGATGCTGGATGCCCTGATTCTTGCCTATCGGCCGACCGAACACGATGCGCTCCTTTGCGTACTTCGCCGCTTTGTCGATCACTGCCTGGCCGGCACCAATGTTGGTACCAGCAATGAGTACCCGCTCCGGATTCAGGCCATGCAACAAATACTCGAAGCCCTTTCCCTCCTCACCTATCCGGTCCTCGACGGGAATTTCCAGGCCATCAATAAAGATCTCGTTGGAATCAACAGCATTGCGGCCCATCTTTGGAATTTCCCGCACTGTAATTTTGCTGCGGTCGAAGTCCGTATAAAACAGGGTCAGACCATCGGTCGGACGCGCCGCATCCTCGTACTTGGTAGTACGGGTGATCAGCAGAATCTTGTTCGCGATCTGGGCGGTAGAGGTCCAAACTTTGGAACCGTTGACCACGTAATGGTCGCCCTTACGCTCGGCGAAGGTCTTAATGTGTGTGGTATCGAGACCAACGTTGGCCTCGGTGACGCCGAAGCATGTCCGATCCTTACCCTCAATCAGCGGTGGCAGGAAGCGCGCTTTCTGCTCGGGAGTGCCGAACACCACCACCGGATGTGGTCCGAACATATTAATGTGAACCGCCGATGAAGCATTGGCGCCGAGCCGGGAAATGCGCTTGATGATGATCGCTGCCTCAGTGATACCCAAGCCCGCCCCGCCATATTCTTGGGGCATGGTCACGCCCATCCAGCCAGCCTTCACTAGGTCGTCGACGAACTCCTGCGGAAAACGCTTTTCTTCTTCGGCACGAAGCCAATAATTGTCGTCATAGGCATCGCAGATATCTCCGATGGCTTCTTCGATCGCCCGCTGGTCTTCATTCAACGAAAAATCCATTGTGTGTTCCTCTATAAGAAGTGATTTTGTTTTTCCAGCTGTCGTCATGCAACCGCCGGCAGCTGGTCCAGAAGTTCCTCCGGGACACGAACCGGCATATCCAGCAGCATCTGGGCGAAGGCTTTACCCAATGGATCGCTGCGCGGCGAAGCCATTCCACCGCCGGCCAATGCACCGTGCAGGAGGAAATTGAACGCGTCGACACCCGGCACATCAAATCGGCTGACCGGACCTTCGACCAAATGGCCGAAATACTCGCGCACTCGCTCCGCCGTGAGTTCCGCGCGCAATACCCCAATCCACTTCGGGTCGCGGGCGATGACACCGATATTCACGCTATTGCCCTTGTCGCCGCTGCGGCCGTGCGCAATGCGCAACAGGGGTACCTCGACCATGGCCTCGACACTCGCCGACTGCAGGGGTTCTGAATACGTTGCTGCCACATGAACCTTTGTCGGCGCCTGCTGCACCGAGGGAATTGAAACTGGCCAATGTTCACCGTCTATCCTTACGCTTGCCTGGAATTGCGTTTTCGGCGCAAAGAAGGAGAACAGCTTGACGATGGGCGAGGGGCGCGGACGGCCGCCACCGATGCTGGTCATACCCGGTGCCCAGGAGACGCCACCTGGGGCCAGCTCGGAGGCGAACAGTTCCAGCGCGTCGCGACGCTTGTGCTCCACCACCAGCCGTAATACCACTTCACGATTGACGGCCACCCGTGAATGCCGCCCGAATGTGGCTTCAGTACCGAGCACTTCGCTATACACCAGGCTGTAATCGCCCATCCCACGCTCGCCGAGCATGCGCCGCGTACGAGCCAGAATCGCCTCGCGGACCCGTCGCGCTTTGAGTTCAGCGCGCCCGCCGATCAGGGTAATATTCGCAACGCAGCGCCAGCCGTCAGCATAGGTCGCGGAGACCTTGTAATAGGGGCCGGGCGCATAGCCCCGGGCGCCCTGCACCAGCACCCGCTCAGGGCCGTCCGAAATCATGCGCACGGCCGTGAAGTCGCAGCATGCATCCGGCAGCAGATAGGCTGCCGGATCGCCAATTTCATAGAGCATCTGCTCGACCACCGTGGCCGGAGTGACCAGTCCGCCAGTTCCGGCTGGCTTGGTGAGCACGAAACTGCCATCGGCCCGGCACTCAACAATCGGATAGCCAATGTTGTCCCAGCCCTCCACCGTCTCCCAATCGGTAAACAAGCCCCCGGTAGCCTGCGGGCCACACTCAATCAAATGCCCAGCCAGGCTGCCAGCGGCGATAAGGTCGTAGTCCTGCTCGGACCAACCGAACTCATACATCAATGCCGCCAGCGGCAGGGCGCTATCCACGCAACGGCCGGTGATCACTACTTGAGCGCCATGCTTGAGAGCCTCGACAATCGGCAGGGCTCCCAAATAGGCATTGGTACTCATCACCTTGGCCGGTAATGGCTGTCCCGAGTGCGTATCCCTGACATCCTCGGCGCGGAAATCTTCGATTCTGGACAAGGCATCATCCCCCTCGACCACCGCGATCCTGAGTTCAAGTCCTTCCGCTTCCGCTAGTCGTTGCAGAGCCTCGGCACAGGCAATGGGATTGACCCCTCCCGCGTTACTCAAAACCTTGATGCCTTTGTCAACCACCTCGCGCAATACGCTGCGCATAGCCACCTCGACAAAATCCCGGGCATAGCCTGCCGCCGGATCCTGCTCACGTGCGCGGGACAGAATCGACATAGTGAGTTCGGCCAGATAATCGAACGTCAGGTAATCCAGATTGCCGCCCTTCACCAACTGCGGCGCAGCCTCAGCGCTATCGCCCCAGAAACCCGAGGCACCACCGATACGCACAACGCGATCATTCATCAATCAGTTCTCCATGAATTCTGTTCAGCGCGACCCGTTGTCAGCGCAAGAGAGCACAACCGTTATCCAGAACTTTCACGCCCCGCTCCTTACTCCAGGCACGGAAAGATAAAGTCTGTCCGTCGCGCCAGGTCTCGAAGGTCAGCGTCTCTCCCGGATAGACAGGAGCCGAGAAACGGCTGCGGACGCTGGAAATTCGCGTAGCGTCGTATTCACACCAGGTCTTGAGTAAGGCATTAACCGCCAGGCCATAACTGCACAGCCCGTGCAGAATGGGCCGATCGAAACCGGCCCGACGGGCCAGCTCGGGGTCGGCATGCAGCGGATTGGTGTCGCCGTTGAGGCGATAGAGCAGGGCCGCCTGGGGCAGTATCGAGACCTCGACCGTTCGCTGCGGTTCGCTATTTGGCAACATGTGAACCGGGCTGGCTTCGCCGTAAGACGCACCACTGCCTCCGTCGCCGCGACACATCAGGGTGGCGGTCAGGATCGCCAAGAGTTCGCCGGTCGAGTCGTCGACAATGCGTCGTTCAGTGCGCAACAGCGTTCCCTTTTCGCGGCCTTTGTCCAGAACCGCTATGACACGTTCCCGCGCACGCACGGTCGCCGCTGCCGGCAGAGGCCGAAGCAACTCCATCGTTTGCTCACCGTAGACAATCTTGCGGAAGTCGATACCCGCAGTGGGATCGGTCACGTAGGGACCAGGATGACCCAGCACGACAGCCATGCTGGGGACCACCGTCAGATCCTTTTCGAATACATAGCGCAATTGATCCGCGTCGGTCGGATCGCTACCGAAGCCCACGCTGAGGGCATACAGCAAGGTATCCCGTACCGTATAAGTCTGAACCACATCCTGAAACGGCCATTCGAGCAGGCGATCGACGTTCATTCCAATCCCCTTCCATTCAGGCGCTCATGAATCCGCCACCATCGGCGGAGATCACTTGACCGGTGATGTATGACGATGCCTGGGACAGGAAGAAACAGATCGGCTGTGCAGCTTCCTCCACGGACGACCAACGGCCCATAGGGATACGCGCCAGCAAGCCCTCCCGGAACTTCTCTCCACGCACCGTCTCGGTCATCGCCGTTTCGACCACACCGAAGCAAATGGCGTTGGAGCGAATGTCATGTCTGGCCCACTCACGGGCAGTACTCATGGTGATGCCGAACAAACCTGACTTGGCAGCGCTGTAGTTGATTTGCCCTATGGTTCCCATGCGCCCGGCGTCAGAGGAGATATTGACGATAGAACGTCGCGCCTGATTGCCAGCCTTTATCTGCTCCAGCGCCGCGCGCCCAAAAGCCCGAACGCTGTAGTAACTACCAGTGAGGTTGACGTCGATTACTTGCCGCCATTGATCGTCAGACATTTTTTCTATCATCGCGGGGCGGATGATGCCTGCGCTGTTGACCAAACCATGCAAGGTGCCAAAACGCCTCGCACCCAGATCGAAAGCGTCATTAATAAAGTCAGCGTCGCTGACGCTGCCAGCGCAAGTCATTACCCTATCAGGCGAGTAGTCGCGTGCCGCCAGCTGTAGGAGGTCATCTTGCAGGTCGATCAGCATGATCGAAGCTCCCAGATCATATGCCAAATCTGCGACCGCCTTGCCGATGCCTTGGGCTGCACCGGTAATTACGATGGTTTCGCCTTCTAACCTCATGGGGTTAACAATCATAATCGTTCCTCAACTTGGAGTGACATGAGCCGTTGAACATCAATCCCTCACCAACTTGGGCGGAGTGGACAGATGGAAGCCGTCGTATACGGGCGACTCAGACTTTCGCGTCGGCAGCGTAAAATTGGGCGTGGCCATAGCGAAGGCGCCATCGATGCAAATTGTGGCTCCGGAGATATATGCTGCTCCCTCGGATAGCAGGAAGACGATGGCTGACGACACCTCCGCTTCCGTACCAGTGCGTCCCAAGGGTACGTCGTTCTTGAAACGCAGCAGCCGCGCCTGGATTTCCGGTGGATAGCTATCCACACCGGACGAGAACACCAACCCCGGAGCAACCGCATTGACGCGCACGTTGGCAGAGCCCCACTCCAACGCGGCGGACATAGTGAAGTTGACCATGCCGGCACGTGCAGCTCCCGAATGAGCCATCTCAGGCATACCGTTCCACATGTCGGCAGCCATATTAACGATTGCCCCGCCATGGTCTCGCATCCACTGCAGATAGCATTCACGAGCCATCAGAAACCCACCGGTCAGGTTGGAGCCAATTACCGCCTCCCAACCATTTTTCGAGATTCTTTCCAGTGGCGTCGCATATTGCCCGCCTGCATTGTTGACCAGATGGTCGATGCGCCCGAAGCGCGCGATGACATTGCCTACCAACCCGCGAACACCCTCCTCGTTGCGGATATCGCAGATATAGCTTTCCGCCTCTGCTCCTCCATCCAGTAGTTCACTCTTGACCTTCTGCAGCTTCTCCTTGTCGCGCCCGACGATGACGACTTTCGCCCCAAGAGACGCTAATTCATGAGCTGTGCAGCGGCCAATTCCGCTGCCCCCCCCGGTGACGATGGCCACTTGACCATCGAACAGGCCTGAGCGAAAAACCGAACGATATGAATTCGTACTCATCTAACCTTCCTCAATTGAGCCACTTGACGGTGGCAGCCGCATCGATGGTTCGGTTGCGATATGAACCGCAGCAGCGCCTTGACCTCGAAACATCTTGCCGACAAGCACCAATGATTTCGTCGTCGAAAGCGACACTCTTCAGCACTGAATTCATGCACCACGCCAGACCGGTGGGCGCTTTTCTATAAATGCAGCCACACCTTCCTTCACGTCGTCTGTGCTCTGAGCCAGCGTCAGGTAGTTCTGCAACAAGACCAGTGCGCTCTCAAGAGACAGATCTTGGGTCTCGAACAAGGCCCGCTTGCCAAGCTTGAGCATCAACGGCGATTTGCTGGCCAGCCGTTGCGACCAGTCGGCAACCGTCTCGGTAAACTGTTCGGCGGCAATCACCCGATTGACGATGCCAAGTTCCAGCGCCTCCTCAGCAGTCAATTGCTCACCCATGAAAACCATCTCGGATACCCGTTTGCGTGGGATATTGCGCAGCATCAATGTGGAAATCATGAAGGGAAAGACGCCAATATTAATTTCCGGCGTGCCTACGCGAACACCTTCCTTGGCCAGCACCAGATCGCAAGCCATCACCAGACCCAGGCCACCCGCCAAGGCATGGCCATTCAAGGCGCACAATACCGGCACCTTGAGTTTCATCATGGCTTCGATGACGCCGGGGAAGCGTCCGTTACGAGCATGCTTGGTGAGGAGGCTCTCCGCAGCGGCGAAACCCTTAAGATTACCACCGGCAGAAAAGACGCTCTCGTGGGTCGAGGTAAGCACGACGCAACGAGCCTTCGGCTCGTTCTCAACCCGTTCCAATGCAGCAAGGAGACCATCGACCATCTCATCGTCGATGGCATTACGTGACTCCGGGCGGTTTAGGGAAACCGTAACCACCCCATGGCTATCCAGAGCGCACAGAACTGCGTTCGTACTGGACTGGGAAATATGTTGCTCAGACATTGACGATCTCCTTCGATAATCAGGCCATCGTCAGTCCGCCACTGACGGACAGTGTCTGCCCCGTCACGTAACCAGCCCGATCCGAAGCTAGGTAGGCCACGGCGGCGGCAATGTCTTCCGGCTCGCCCAGACGCCCGACGGGAACAGCCTTGAGCATGGCATCGAGAACCTTGACGTTGGTGGGGTCCATTACCGACTCAAAACCTGGCGTGCGCGTCGGGCCTGGGCAGACTGAGTTGGCGGTTACGCCCTTGCGCGCTACTTCGCGCGCCAGCGTCTTGGTAAAGGAAATGATCGCGCCTTTCGCACCGGAATAGACTGCTTCCAGGGAAGAACCCACGCGGGCGGCATCCGAACTGATGCTGATTATCCGCCCCCATTTACGCTCCAGCATTCCGGGCAGCACAGCATGGATCAGACGCAACGTGCCCAAATAGTTGATATCAACTACCTTGTGCCAGAAAGCCTCGTCGGTCGCGATAAAGGGTTTCAATTCATCCCAACCGGCATTGTTCACCAGCACATCGACTGGCCCAAGCTCAGCCACCGCACGGCCAACCGCTGCATTCACCGAAGCCGTATCAGCTACATCCAGTTGCACGAACAGCGCCTTACCGCCAGCGCTGCGGATCAGCTCGACTGTTTCGTTACCTTCAGGCTCGCGCAGATCACCCACTGCGACGGCATAACCACTCTCCGCAAGTGCAATGGCAATCGCCCGACCAATGCCACGCCCCGACCCGCTTACAAAAGCTATCTTTTGAGTCATATCAATCTGTATCCCGTAGTTGATGGTACGAAAGCCGCTGCGGGTCCAGAGTAAGTAATTGTCAGACACTTGGAATCGTCCAAAACGACAAGAAGAACCAAGCGAAACCACCCCGGCATAGCACGTATCTCAGATACTCGCTCACCGATCGGAGTGCGAAAAAGCAAGCTGGATATTGGCGGCGATACGACACATGTCACTGGTGTGCGACTGATGTCTTATTACCCAAGTACAATGCGGATGCGTCCGATCAAATGTGCGCCAATTGTTCGACGAACTTGTCCAAGCCCTTCCCGGCGAGTCCCGCGGGCGTTTCGTAAACCTCAAAGTCTGAAGCGATTCACCACCCCGTGCAGGGTACTGGTGGCGCTATTGAGGGTGCCGGAGAGAACTGCAACGCGACAGGCGGCTGCATTGTTCTGTTCACCGAGCCGCGCCACCAGATGAACGCGAGAGGCGATTTCCTGAGCAGCCTGCTCTTGGTGGCCAAGGGCGATAGTGACTTCGGTAATAGCCGCAGATACCTCATTAGCGCTGGAACGTATCTCGATCATGCATTGAGCGGCCTCATCCGAGGTGGCCTTGCTTTGGTCGGTATGGGCCGCAACGCTTTTCATGTCGCGCATTGAATTGGCCACCGAGGTCTGAATCGCGGTAATCATCGCGCCTATCTCTTGCACCGAGCCAGTGGTGCGCTCAGCCAACCTACGTACCTCATCCGCCACCACGGCGAAGCCGCGGCCCTGTTCTCCGGCACGGGCTGCCTCAATAGTCGCATTGAGTGCCAACAAGTTAGTTTGATTAGCCACCTCGCGGATCACCGCGACAATGCTGGAAATTCGGTCGGAATCCATCCCTAGAGCAACAATAGTTTCCCCGGTACGCCCAACTTGGAGGCTAATCCCTTCCATGGCCTGAGCGGCACGTTCGATGGCGACTGCACCGGAGTTCGCGGCCGAGCTCGCTTCTTGCGCTTGACCCAGCACGTCCCGAGCCTTGCCCGCTATATGAGCGATGTTCGCGATCATATGCTCGATGGCCAAAGCCATGGATATCGAGGCTTCAACCTGGGCGCTGGCGGTATCGGTAACCTCGGATCCCACTGAGAAAATCTGTCTCGAGGCTTCGCCGATCCCCCCAGCTCCCGCCATAACCTCAAGCAAGGAAGTCTGCATGCTCTCCAGCAGAAGGTTGAACGACCGGGTAGTCTCGGCCGCTTCATCCGTACCCTGCACTCCAGCGCGAATGGTGAAGTCCTTCGAGTCCGCAACCCTCAGGATGAGTTCCCGAATACCATGCAGGGAACCGACCACGCTGCGCATCACGGCCCAGGCAAAACCGAAGGCCAGCAGCGTCGCAACGATGAAGATACCTGCCATACCGGTGCCGGCACGGTTGACCAGATCATCACCAGTCGCCGTCGATTTCTGAGCAGCGAGCTGATTCAACTCCACTAGCCGGTCCAGAGGCGCATCGACCTTGTAGAGACTATTGGACCAGCGGCCGGTCGCCACGAGGAACTGATGCATTCGTAGTTCGAGCTCACTCCTGTCAGCGGCTCCAACAATGTCATTGGCAAGCTTGGCCTGATACAAATCGAGTCGGTAGAAACCATCCCAAAGCGTTTTGAATTCATTCCACAATATCTCCTCTTCAACCGATCTAGGGAGTACGTCAAAAGCCCGGAATGCAGACTCACCCAACGCCTGGAACGCATGCTGCCGCTCCTGCAGGCTCTCAAAAACCTCCCTAGCCTCGAGCAGTGCATCCACTTTGTCGGCCTCGGCTTCGAATGCCTCAAGGCGCCAACTCGCTGCGCTCTGCATCGCTTCGGCGACCCTCAGGCGAGCCAGACGTACATCGCCCAATGCCGTCATCGCCGGCAGGTTGTGATTACCCAGGTCACGCAAGGCATGGCCAACCGTCCATGTGGCGAACCAGCCCGCCAGACCGACCAAAGCAATGGTCATGAGAAAGAAAAAGACCAACAGGTTGAGCTTGGTCTTGATCGACAGATTATTCATGGCAAAACGTTTTTTCATCTTCAGCATGGCCATTCCAATCCTTGAGCACACGATCGCCCGACAACGCGCCAGGCACGAGCCGGCTCGAGTCCTGCAGAAGTCGGTGGTTGCCCGCCCCCCCCCTTTTTCGACTCTTTACCCACGCCGCCGCAAACATCAATCATCGAGTGGCGCCGCACACCCGCCATCGTCGGAAAAGACATTTCCAGCAACCAGCAACGAGATCTTCCCGAATGACGCGAACACATCTCCGCCCGACAACCGCCCCCTAAATGTCGGATTGGACGATGCGCATGAGCGAAACGAAAGGCGAAACTGGAAAACAACGACGGCAAGCAATAAGACGAATAGGCACACGATGACCACAATCCGACCATTCGGCATTACCGGCTTTGGCGGCTACATTCCGCGATTGCGTATGCAGCGCACGACAATCGCCGCTGCACACCAATGGATGGCTCCAGGCCTGCGCTCTCAGGCCAAGGGTCGGCGAGCCTTCTGCAGCTGGGATGAAGACAGCATCACCCTAGCTGTCGAAGCAGCCCGCGACGCACTGGCAAATCGCGCTCGCGATGCCATCACGTCGGTTACGCTGGCCTCGACCACACTGCCATTTGCTGACCTACAAAACAGCACCATCGTGGCGGGAGCCTTAGGATTAGTGCCTTCGGTCCGCACTCTCGATGTAGGGCACTCGCAGCGCGCGGCCACCAGCGGCCTGATCGCAGCCCTCCGCCAAGGTGACGCTCCAGCTCTGTTCATCGCCAGCGATCGCCCTCGCGGCAAACCAGCCAGTAGCCAAGAGATCGGCTTCGGTGCAGGCGCCGCCGCATTTACGCTCGGCAACGACGAGGTCATCGCCACCCTACTCGCCTCCACCAGCCGGACGGCATTATTCGTCGACCACTTCCGGAGCGAGGGCGTTCATTACGATTATTACTGGGAAGAACGCTGGGTCCGCGACGAGGGCTATTTGAAGTTGGTAGTCGAGGGAGTTGAGGCCGCGTTACAACAAGCAGGGGTTTCCGCAGTCGATGTCAGCCATTTCATCCTCGCTGCGCCGTTCAAGGGCGTAGCTACGGCGGTCATCAAAAAACTCGGTATTACCGCGGAAGCGGAAGCTGATGGACTGGAAGCCGACTGTGGCTACAGTGGCGCGGCTCACGGTCTGCTTATGCTCGCCCATGTGCTGGAGCGTGCTGCACCAAACCAGACCATCGTCTTGGCTGGTTTCGGCCAGGGGGTCGACGTGCTGGTGCTGCGCACCACCGACGCCCTCAAGTCATTCACACCACGCCACGGTGTCAGTGGCGCACTAGCCGATGCGCAAAATAACGACACCTATCTACGCCTCGCTTCTTATGAAAACGCGATCGATCTGGAATGGGGTATGCGCGGCGAAAAATCGATCAAAACCGCACTTACCGAACAATATCGCTCCAGCGATCAGTTGCCCGGCTTCGTCGCCGGCCGCTGCAGCGCTTGCGGCACTATACAGTTCCCGCAACTGCCTTACTGCGTGAACCCGGTGTGCAATGCGCCACGGGAGAATTTCGATGCGCATCCGCTATTCGACGAACCCGCCCAGGTACTAACCCACACCGGCGACTGGCTCAGCTACTACCCGGCACCTCCGCTGTACGTGGGTTTCGTGCAATTCAAAAAGGGCGCGCGCCTGCTCATGGAAATAGTCGATGTCGGTGCCGCAGGCCTAGACGTTGGAACGCCATTACGCATGGTGTTCCGCATCAAGGACGTGGACAAGGCACGCGGCTATCCGCGCTATTTCTGGAAGGCCACGCCGCTTCAGGCTTGAGGAGACATTATTTATGGCTACGGGAATCAAGGACAAAGTCGCCATCATCGGCATGGGCTGCTCCAAATTTGGCGAACGCTGGGATATCGGGCCATCCGAATTACTGGCGGAGGCCTTCGAGGAGGCCTTGCTCGATGCGGGAATCGAACGCAAACAGATCGAAGCCGCCTGGTATGGCTCCTGCTCCGATACGATAAGTGTTGGCAACTCAGCAATCCCCGCTTCCATGGCGCTGCGCCTAGATGGTATCCCGGTGAGCCATATGGAGAACATGTGCGCCACCGGCACCGAAGTGCTGCGTGCCGCAGTCTATGCGGTGGCCAGTGGCGCAGTAGACTTCGCCCTGGCAATCGGTGCGGAGAAGCTGAAGGATACCGGCTATGGCGGTCTGCCTTTCGTCTACAAGGGAACCTTCAACGACCTGTGGCTCCCCCTAGGGTCGACACCGGCAGGCTTTGCTCAGTTGGCTGCCGGTTACCGAGCCAAGCATGGCACCACCAAGGAAGATCTGAAACGCGCGATGGCGCACGTTTCATGGAAAAGCCACCAGAATGGGCTGCTCAGCCCAAAGGCTCATCTACGCAAAGCAATCGGCATGGAGCAGATTCTTAATGCACCCATGATCGCGGACCCTCTCGGCCTCTACGACTGTTGCGGAGTCAGCGACGGTGCAGCGGCGGCCATCGTCACCACGCCCGAAATCGCCCGCGCCTTGGGGCGCAAGGACATGGTCACAATCAAGTCTATTCAACTTGCGATCAGTTCTGGCGTCGAATCCGGCACTTCGCAGTGGGACGGCAGTTACGTGCGAACCACTAAAGCTGCGGCACAAAAAGCCTATGCCGAAGCCGGTATCAAAAATCCACGCTCGGAGCTAGACCTGATGGAAGTGCATGACTGCTTCTCGATCACCGAACTGTCGACGATGGAGGATCTGTTTATTTCCAGTGATGGCCGCGCGGTGCATGACATCCTCGATGGCTTTTTCGACCGGGATGGCGGCCTGCCCTGCCAGGTGGACGGCGGACTAAAATGCTTCGGCCATCCAATTGCAGCTTCGGGCTTGCGTATGGCCTATGAAGTCTATAACCAGTTGCAAGGGCGGGCCGGTGATCGGCAACTGGCCGATCCGAGCATTGGCCTGACGCATAACCTTGGCGGGGTGCCCTATCTCGGCATCGCGGCTGTTTCCATTCTCGGCCTGTACGCCGGCAAATGAATCGTAATATCCCCATTGATCGGTTGGCCGACATCCTGGCACCCGGCGAATCCGTGTATGTGCCGGGTGGAATTGCGGTACCTCTGGCATTTCTCACCGTCTTGCAGAACCGGCCGGAACGCAGCCGCGACCTGCGCATTCTGACCAGCATCGCACCTGGTATTGACACCCCATTCGATGTGGAATGCCTCCACCCCAGCGCCATCGTCAGCGGACTATTTATGCAGCCGTCATTGCGCAACGCGCAGCGCGAAGGTCGCTATCGCCTGCTGCCCATGAGCTACGGCGGTTTCGTGCGCCATCTGCTGGACACAGAGGACTTCAATCTAACAGTACTCCAGGTAACCCCACCGGACGACGCCGGCTATTGCTCCCTGGGGCCATCCGTGGAATTCCTGCCGGTGGCCATACGCAAGAGTCGGCGTTTGCTGGCATTAATCAACCCGCGCCTGCCGCGCATCCCAGGCGCCGTCACCCTTTCATACGATCGCTTCGATTACGTATGCGAAATCGACTCAACGTTGCCCGAATACCGCACCGAGACCGACGAACCCCCCCGCACCATTGCCCGCCATATCGCGGAGCTCGTCGCTGATGGCAGCACCCTGCAGATGGGTCTGGGCAAGGTCCCCACTGCGCTTGCCAATGCCTTGCGCGACCATCGGCAGTTGAAGCTGTTTTCCGGTTTACTCTCCGACGGCATGCAGGAACTCGCCGAGGCCGGGGCGCTGGATCTCGACTTCGCCCACACCAGTTGCGTCGTCGCCGGCAGCAGCGAGCTGTACGCCTGGTCCCGCGAGTTCGCGCCGCTGCGGGTGCTCGGCTGCGAGGTCACCCACGATACGCGCACGCTGGTCAACCTGAACCGCTTCGTCGCCGTCAACTCGGCCCTTGAAGTGGACTTGTTCGGCCAATGCAACCTGGAGCACGCCGAAGGCCGAGCGGTCAGCGGTGCCGGCGGCGCCCCGGACTTCGCCCGGGCGGCCCGCCTAGCTCCAGAAGGTCGCAGTATCATCGCCCTCAACGCCACGTATAAGCGCGGCACCGTCTCCCGCATCGTGCCCTGCCTGGGAGACCTGTCCATTTCATCCCTGTCGCGCATCGACGTCGATCAGGTAGTCACGGAATTCGGTGTCGCCGATCTGCGCGGCGCCAGCGTCCACCAAAGGGCGCAGGCTCTGATCGGCGTTGCGGCGCCGGAGTTTCGTCAGTCCCTGCAGGAAGCCTGGGAAAACTTCGCGCGGCGTCTCTGAATCGTCGTTTTCGACGGTGAAAATCCACGGCCGACCATACTAAATTTATCGCTTGTCCCAGCGCCGGACCATCGCCCTCAACAAGGAGAATCGCTGTGTTTCAGGGAAACAGTATCAACGTGCAGCGGATCGAAGAAGGCTTTGTCGAGCTTTGCTTTGACCGTCGCGAGGATTCCATCAACAAGTTTGACGAACGCACCCTGCATGAGTTGGCAGACGCGGTCGGATCGATCGCTCGTGACGGAACCGTCAGGGGCGTTCTGATCACCAGCGCAAAGAAGACGTTCGTAGTCGGTGCCGATATAAATGAACTCTCTACGGCGTTCCGCCTTTCGGAGGCCGACTTGGCCTTGCGAAACCTCAAACTCAATCAGGGCTTTATCGACCTTGAGGACCTACCTGTCCCTAGCGTAGTGGCAATCAACGGCCTTGCTCTTGGTAGTGGAATGGAACTCACGTTGGCGGCCGCGCTGCGGGCAATGTCTATCGGGGCTCGGATCGGCCTACCAGAAGTCAAACTAGGGTTGATCCCCGGGATGGGTGGAACAGTACGCACCCCTCGTGTTGCCGGGGCTGACGTGGCGCTGAACCTGATCGCCAGCGGCAAGCTGATCACAGCCCCAGAAGCAAAGTCCCTAGGTCTGGTCGACGCAGTCTGCGTTGCGGAGGAATTGCGTGCAACCGCTCTCGACCTTCTGCGCCAGGCCTGCAACGGCGGAATCGACTGGCGTCACCGCCAGTCTCGCAAGCGATGCCTAACAATCAATGAAGCCACCGACCAACAGGCTGTGCTCAATGCTCGCTGGAAAGAAGTCTCCGCGCGCAGCCCGAAACACCAACCAGCGACCCTTGTCGCACTCGAACTGATGACGCGGGCGGCGACAAAAACCCGCGAAGTCGCACTGGCCATGGAAGCCGAGAGCTTCGCACAGGTAGCAAAAACCCACGCCGCGGATTCGCTGATTCAGACCTTTCGCAACGGCCAAGCGCTGAAGAAACTGTTCCGCAAACATGACCACGACGGGCGCGTGGTGAAGCAAGCGGCGGTGCTGGGAGCCGGCATCATGGGCGGTGGTATTGCCGTCACGAGCGCCTTGCACGGCTTCCCTACCCGGCTGAAAGATCTAGCCCAATCCCAGCTCGATCTTGGAGTGACCGAGGTCGACAGGCAATTGGCGCGGCAAATCAAAAACGGCCGACTCAACGCGGAGCGTGCCAGAATCGTTCGCGACAGTCTTACCCCACAACTGGACAACAGAGGGTTCGATGCCGTGGACATGGTCGTCGAAGCCATCGTCGAGCGGCTCGAAACCAAACGTGTAGTGCTATCTACTCTAGAAACCCATCTGCACCGTGACGCCATCATTGCCAGCAATACCTCAAGCCTGCTCATCGACGACATCGCACAGGCACTAGCGCGTCCGGAGAACTTTGTCGGTATGCATTTTTTCAATCCGGTGCCGGTCATGGCTTTGGTCGAAGTCGTACGGGGTAGTCGGACCCGAGCCGAGACAGTATCAACAGCGGTTGCTTACGCCTTGGCGATGGGCAAGACGCCTATTGTGGTCAAGGATTGCCCGGGCTTTCTGGTCAACCGTATTCTGACCACCTATGTCATCGCCTTCTTGCAATTAGTCGCCGAAGGAGCCGACTTTGCCCAGATCGACCGGGTGATGGAGGACTTCGGATGGCCAATGGGGCCGGCCTATCTGCAGGATGTGATTGGCATGGATACAGGCGCCCGCGTCTGGCGGGTCATCAGCGCCGGTTATCCGCATCGGATGGTCCTACCGAAGCGCGACGCGGTGTGCTTGTTAGTCGAGCACAAACGCTACGGCCAGAAAAACGGCGCCGGCTTTTACTGCTACGACTTGGACTCAACCGGCAAAACGCATAAATACACATCGGATGAGACCTATGCGTTGCTCTCGGCGATTCAACCCGAAGGCGCCCGCTTTTTCGCAGACGCCGAAATCATAGAACGCATGATGCTGCCAATGATCGTCGAGGCCGCCCATGCCCTGGAAGATGACGTAGTGGCTAGCGCCGCAGAGCTGGACATGGCCCTGCTCCTCGGGCTGGGCTTTCCCGCGTATCTCGGCGGCCCCTTGAAATATGCTGATTGGCTCGGTCTCGACAATGTGGTTCGTCAGTGCGACCGCTACGCGAAGCTAGGGAACCACTATGTGCCCACTGGACCTATGCGCGCATTGGCCGCCGCCCGGCAGTCATTCCATAACGCCTAACTTCTGCGGCAGAAGAGGCACCTACCAGAGAGGATCCCCACATGAAACTCGATTCCACCTTATCGGCCATTGTCACCGGCGGCGCCTCCGGCCTCGGTGCGGCCGTCGCGCGTCGACTCGCCGCGCAGGGCGTCAAAGTCGCGCTGTTCGATCTCAACGAGTCCGGGCGCGAGCCGCAGGGCGCCCTGGTATCGCCCGATGCCGGCCTGGACCACCCGCTGCGCATCCTGCGTGGCGCGGCGGCTCATCTGAAC
>LNAP01000339.1_pt1 | contig 53080 bp, 51 predicted proteins | sample 602601 | NCBI WGS metagenome assembly LNAP01 (sample SAMN02440304, study PRJNA202911) | soil metagenome | biome: Subtropical and temperate rainforests or woodlands; isolation source: soil samples (1 kg each in a 20% v/v slurry with milli Q water) were... ...
GGCATATCTAGTGGGTTCCGCTATTGTTCTAAAATCTTCTCTTTCCATAGAACAAATATACAAAATATTTCCGTTATATTAACGCTGGGTTAATAATATAAAAGAATGCCATAAATTTACTCTCTGTACAATCAATTCAAATTTAATGAGTTTGTGTTTGAGAAATTTTTGCCTATAAATAATTGCTGCCAAAAGCAATATACCTACCAAAAGAGAACCTGTAATATATGGTGAACTAAACCAACCTTGCTGACGCATAAAGGTAAGCCCTACGTTTAAGCACATTGCGGAAATGGCCAATAAAACCAAAGACAACCAGTCAATCTGATACAAGGGCATTTTAAAGCTAAAGCGTTGGTTGTGCTGGAAAATCAAAGACAGCGCGGTAAGTACCAGCATCGCTATCGCCATAATAAAATAGGGTGCCTGCCAACCGCTTTTAAAGATTTGATTGGCCATCAGGTAAGTAGAAAGTTGTCCGATGCCTATTATAAGAGGGTAAAACATAGAATAGAGCCTCCCTCTTTCTCCTGTTGGGGATAAGATAAACATAACGGGTAACATGATTTCCATAAATGCAAACATTTTAAAGAAGCCAATAAAAAAACTTCCTCCAACAACCATCAATACATTATCGGTTGTTCCTATCAAATAACAAATAACAGCAAGAACAATAGTGCAAAACACCATTATTTCTTTGGAACGAAAACGCATTTTGGCCCGCATAATAATGGTGCCGGCAACACCCATTCCGATAGCAGTGGCGTTATTTGCCAAGGAAATGTATTCCGAATAAGTTCCAAATGCACCGGAAATATCGGTTATATTGCTGGTGTAAACGCCATTCAACGCTATCATCGGTAACAGAAAAACAATAATCAGCAGCAACATGAGTGGCTTAGGAACCCAAGTGGCAAACGGACCTTTAATGTACATAACGTCGCTACTTTAAGGTTACTTCTACGTTCATTCCTGCCCGAAGCAATTCCAGGTCTTCGGGTTTGTTGTTTTTTGTAAACTCTATCCGCAATGGGATGCGCTGCTGCACTTTTACAAAGTTCCCAGTCGAATTGTCCACAGGTATCGCAGCATATCTGGCTCCTGTAGCTCCAGAAATGGCTATTATTTTTCCTTCAAATTCTTTTCCGCCCAAAGCATCTACTGTAATTTTTGCAAAACCTCCGATGGCTACTTTTTCCATTTGTTTTTCACGGTAGTTGGCTGAAATCCAAATGTTGTTAATATCAACAATGGTAGCCACCTGTTGGCTAGTGTTTAATAACTGCCCTGAATTTACGGTTCTTCTTCCCATAATTCCATCGTGTGGTGCAGTAATTACGGTATAGGAAAGATTGAGTTTTGCCATTTCAAGTGCATTTTTGGCACGTTTTATTTCCGCATCGTTCATTCCCAAATGAGATTGTACTTCGTTTACTGTTAACACACTCGTACCTCTTGTATTTTTGATTGCTTGATATTGAGAAGTCATTGCTTCCAATTGGGCTTTGCTTGCATCATATTCCATTTTCATCTGGTCAAATTGTTGGCGTGTTACCGCTTCGTCTTTCAACAAATTTTTATAGCGGTTATAATTTTGTTCTGCATTCCACAATCTTGCCTGTGCAGCTTCAATGTTAGCTTGTGCTGCTTCAATGTTGGCTTGTGCCGTATTGATATTGTTTGAAGCTGTTTTCACAGAATTGGCCGTTACATTTTTCGATGCCAACGCAGCCATATAAGCCGCTTCTGCCTGTCCTAACTGTGTTTGTATCTCCCTGTCGTCCAGAATGATAAGCGTATCCCCTTTTTTTACATGCTGGTGTTCTAAAAACCGTATTTCTTTGATATAAGCCGACACTCGGGTATTTATTGGATTGATGAACGATTCTACCTGTGCGGAATTGGTATATCGATCGTTGCCTATATTTAAGTAAGATGTTACCACCCAGTATAACCCAGCCAAAACAAATACCAGTATGATCATACTGATGATTCTTCCCGTATTTTTCTTCTTTGCAGGACGTTTTTGTTTTGCCTTGGTGGTTTTATTTGAAACGTTTTCTTGAACTTCATCCTGATTTTGGCCCTGAACTGTTTCTTGATTTTTATCTTGAACTTTATCTTTATCTTGTGACATAACGTTTATCTCTTATAAATTAAGCAAATGACATATTTACAGTTTTCCGCTTTCTTTCAATAACCTGTAATAAGCAAAAATAATGTTGATTTCCGAATTGGTGTATTGCAGTTCTGCATCTAATTTGGTGTTGCTGGCATCAATGAAATCAAGCAAAATTGCTAACTGATTATTGTATTTGCTTTCCATAATCCTGTAATTTTCATTGGCTAAATCTTTGTTTTTCTCAAATGTTTTATTTTGGGTAACGGATTCGTTGTATTTAATGTAAGCGGCATTTACGGCTACTCCTATCATTTGTTCAGCTTCATTGGCCTGTGCTTTGGCTCTTTCTGTTTCAAATTTATTTAATTGGATTTTTTTTGGCGTTTTATAGAGCGACCCGATATTGTAACTAAGCGATAATCCTACATTCCACCCATTTGAATACATATCCAAAGCAGGTGAAACACTGGTAATGGGACGTTGAAGTGTGTTTCTTGCAAAAGCCGACAACGTGGGCAGACGCTCTGCTTGGGTTATTTTTTCGGAAACTTCATATAATTCAACCGTCTTTTTGGTCATCAATAAGTTGGGGTGGTTCTGTATATTGTTTTGATAGGTTTCCAAAAGAGAAATTTCCGGATTTTCTTTCAATACAGATTCGTCTGCGATAATCTGTGTTTCTTCGGGCAAACCCAAAGCCACGGTAAGTTGTTTGTTTAAAATCTGAATGTTATTTTCTATCACCTGTAAAGACAGATTGAGATTTGAAATTTGCAGTTCGCCACGGATCACATCGTTTCGGGTTACCATTCCTTGTTTAAAAAACAGGTTGATGTTCCGTAATCGATTCTCTGCAAGTTCTATGTTTTTACGAAATACACCTGCCTGATTTTGCAGCTTGTAAAAGTCCAAATAGTAACCTAAGGCAAGTAACTTAATGTTTTGTTCATTGAACAGATAACTAAGTGACGCCAAATTTTCCTGAAGCGATTTTGCCTTAATTGCATTGTTTACTGTATTTCCTTTCCAAATTAATTGAGTGGCTTCTACAGAAAATACATTTCCGAAATGAGGCATATCCATTGTTGTGGCGTTGGAAAAATCCTTATCTAAGATAGTGGCATCACCAATGTACGTGGCACTTAAATTCATATTAAAATCGGGAAGCCGCTGGTTTTTTGCAACCTCTATGTCTTGTTTAGCGATGTTGATGCCAGTTTTAGAAACAAACAATGACGGGTTATTTTCTGTAACCAAAGAAAAAAGTTCCTCAATGGTAAGTTTTTTTGTTTGTACCGGCTTCTGGGCATAAATAAAAGAACCTGAGAATAATAGACAGGCTATCCAAAACAGATGCCTGAAAGGATGTAATTTCATTATAATCTATGCTTTAAGAATTTAATGGCGCAAAGTAAGGAAGAAGCGTGGCTATATAAAAGGTTGAAAAAGGATTAAAAGAAGTTCAAATGGTATCTATAAATACAGCTTCATTTTTGCTTCTATAATTCTTGGGGCTTAAACCGGTTTGCTTTTTAAAAAATTTACCAAAGGCATATTGGTCAGAAAAGCTTAGCGCTGATGCGATGATAGAAATGGTGTTTTTTGTGCTGAGCAGTAATGTTTTTGACTCATTGAGCAGGGCATTTGCTATAAATTCCGTAGGTGGCGTATCGGTTGTTTCTTTCACACAAATAAAAAGGTATTTTATGGATATATGCAGCTTTTCGGCATAAAAACTAAGTTCCTTTTCAGTTCTGAAATGAATGGAAACCAACTCGATAAATCGCAGCGTTATTTCTTCTCTTCGGGTATTGAGTTTAGTTTCAGAATTCAATTTTTCCACCAGAGAATCCATTAAAGTATAGATAATGGTTGTAAACAATGCAATAATGATTTGTTCTTGAAAAGATGACTTTTTAGTGTTATGATTTATGTGATAATCCAAGAACTTAACCAATCCCACCGTTTGGTTAAAAGCAACTTTTTCTAATTTAAAAATGTTTTGATTTTTCTCAGCATTAATAATTTGATAAACATCATATCTGCTGAAATTAAAATGGATTTTTTCTCTGGTGATTTCTCTGTGGTGTATTAAAATATACATTTTCAGCGTATCGGTAAAACGGATGAGCTTATAAATATTTTTTTTGGAAATGAGTATAATATGTTCGTTTTCATAAGATATAGGTTTTCCGTTTATTTCCATCTCAATAAGTCCATTTATTAAAAAAATGACACTATTGCCAGACGGACGCAAAAGATAGCCTTCTTTAGCTTTTTTAAAGAAGTCTTTTTCGGTAAGTATTTTTATCAACTGCATTTACAACATATTATAACGGATACAAAGTTATTGATTTTAAAAAAGTAAACAAGACAAATTGACGTTGTTGTTGTGGGGGCGGTTATTGGTCAGAGGTTAGTCGGTTGCGGTTTTGAGGGTCGCTTTACCATAGCTTACAACAGCTTTGCGAGGTTGCGGATTTTTTAACACTGTTGATTACAAAGATAGACAAAATTTAGTTTCAAAAATTAACAATTCTGATAAATCCCAAACCCCGCAATTACGCCAAACGGCTGTGTGTGCGTTCGTTTTTTTTATTAATTTTTGTTCAACCATTGTAACCAATCATTTGCTGCTTTGTCCCAATTATATATTTCAAAATTCGGTTTGTTATCTAATTTATAGGTCCGACAAAATCATCCCAATCCACCCAAATTGGGTTGGTTTGGTCTGATAAACATAAGATTTTATTGATGACGAATGTAGCCAAAATTAATTTATGAATTATCAATCTGAATTTTAATTTGCTGCAAATTCTAAGCGCTAACTTGGATAGTAGACCTCAGTAATAAAATAAATATCAAAACACCAAATAGCTACATTCTTTAAAATTTAACCCAATCGTAAAGCAGGTAACATAAAATGAATCTACAATTTACTATATTTATAAAAAAAAGCAATGTATCGTTTATGATTTCTTACTTTGTTCATTTTAACCCATTGTAACCAAAAAACCGCTACTAAAATGCCCGAACATAAATTCACCAACAGCCTCATAAAAGAAACAAGTCCGTACTTGTTGCAACATGCGCACAATCCTGTAAACTGGTATGCATGGAATAAGGAAACCCTGGCGCTGGCCAAAAAAGAAAACAAATTGCTGTTAATTTCCGTAGGTTATTCGTCCTGCCATTGGTGCCACGTGATGGAGCACGAAAGTTTTGAAAATGAAGAAGTGGCAGCGGTGATGAACAAGTATTTCATCAATATAAAAGTGGATCGGGAAGAGCGCCCGGATGTAGACCAGGTTTACATGAACGCCATTCAATTAATTGCCGGCAGAGGCGGCTGGCCCTTAAACTGCGTGGCTTTGCCCGACGGAAGGCCCATTTGGGGCGGTACGTATTTTCCCATAGATAACTGGATGAATGCACTTGAACAATTGGCAAATTTGTATTCAGCAACACCGGAAAAAGCCATTGAATATGCCGAAAGATTGACAGAAGGGATTAAAAACTCGGATTTGGTGGCGTTTAACGACAATATTGAAGCTTTTACGGTGGCCGATTTAGACCAAACCGTTCAGGAATGGAAACAGTATATGGATCTTGATTTGGGCGGAAGAAAAGGCGCGCCTAAGTTTCCGATGCCAAACAATTACCAGTTTTTGCTGAATTATGCGGTTCGTTCCGGAGATGAGGAAATACTGAATTATGTGAATACTTCTCTCACAAAAATGGCTTACGGCGGAATTTACGATCAAATTGGCGGCGGATTTTCAAGATATTCTGTTGATGCAAAATGGCACGTGCCGCATTTTGAGAAAATGCTGTATGACAACGGACAATTGGTGAGTTTGTATGCCGAAGCCTATCAGGCCACAAAAAATGAATTGTATAAAAAAACGGTGTACCAAACGCTCGAATTTATTGAACGCGAACTTACTGCCGAAGAAGGCGCTTTTTATTCTTCTTTGGATGCCGACAGCCTTAATGCAGAAGGAAAATTGGAAGAAGGCGCTTTTTATGTTTGGACACAAAATGAATTGAAATCCATTTTAGGAAAGGATTACGAGTTGTTTGCCGATTATTTTAATGTTAATTATTACGGACTTTGGGAACACGAGAATTATGTGTTGATCAGAAAAAATAGCGATGCAGAAGTTGCCAAAAAGCACGCGATTTCAATAACTGAACTCGAAAACAGAGTAGCTTCCTGGCAAAAAATATTGCTGAAGGAACGCGCCAAAAGAGAACGGCCAAGACTCGACGACAAATCGCTGACTTCCTGGAATGCCTTGATGCTGAAAGGGTATGTGGATGCTTACTCGGTTTTTAATGAGCAACGTTTTTTAGATGCCGCCATAAAAAATGCGACATTTATTTACACAAAACAGCTGCAGGAAGACGGAAATTTAAACCATAGTTATAAAAATGGCAAAAGCACCATAAACGGTTATTTGGAAGATTTCGCCACAGTAATTGACGCTTTTATTGCTTTGTACGAAGTTACTTTTAATGAATTGTGGTTAAGCGCCGCCAAGCAATTGACGGATTATGTTTTCGACCACTTTTTTGATGCAAATAGCTCCATGTTTTATTTCACGTCAAATCAGGATGCCGATTTAATTGCGCGCAAACTGGAAATTGAGGACAATGTGATGCCGGCTTCAAACTCTGTTATGGCCAAAAATTTGTTTAAATTAAGCCATTATTATGCCAACAGCTATTACCTGAAAGTGAGCGAGCAAATGTTGATGAACGTAAAAGATAGAGCGCAGCAATATGGCTCCGGATATTCCAATTGGCTGCAATTGGCCTCAAATTTTGTGGGAGAATATTACGAAATCACCATTTCCGGCAAAGATGCCTTAATCAAGCTAAAAGAAATTAATCAGCATTATATCCCAAACAAATTAATTGCGGGAAGCTCCAAAAAAAGCAATATGCCTTTGTTGGAAAACCGTTTTAATGAAACCGAAACACTTATTTACGTTTGCGTAAATTCAGCCTGCAACCTTCCGGAAAAGGAAACGAAAAAAGCGATGGAACAACTAAAAATAAAATTCTAAATGAAGAATATTCAAATTTTCTTTGTTGCCTTGGTGGCTTTTGAACATAGTTATTTTATGATTTTGGAAATGTTTTATTGGGACAAACCAAAAGGATTTAAAATATTTGGTCAAACTTTAGAAGCTGCGAAAAGCTCAAAAACGCTGGCAAAAAATCAGGGTTTGTACAATGGTTTTTTGGTGGCCGGACTTATTTGGTCGATTGTAAATAAAAATAATTTTGAACAATTGGCTATTTTCTTTTTAAGCTGTGTGGTTGTTGCCGGTATTTTTGGTGCGTACACCACAAAAAACATAAAATTATTTTATGTTCAGGCTTTGCCGGCGATAATAGGATTGTTGCTAGTTTTATTCGGGAATTAAACTACTTTTTTGGGATTTCCCCCAAAAATTCTTTCAAATAAAAAGGCTCAAAATAGGCAACATCCTCAAACTTATTTTTGAGGTATTTTTCGTATGAAATAACAGACATTTCTTTTGCCGAAGGAAATTTTTCGTCGATAAAAACAGCATTTTTGTGGTTGATTATTTCCTTGCATTTTTGGGCGCCGTCCCCAAAAAAATACACCTTTTCGGCATTTAGAAACTCCGAAAAAGAATCTGCATCAATGATTTCCGCGTAAACAGCGCGAATCATTTCGTTTTTTTCGTTAAAAACCTGACTGTAAACTTCCATTCTTCTGGCATCCAACAAAGGGATTTTATAGCCTTTATCAATGGTAACTGATAACGCCAAAGATTGTAAGGTATTTACAGAAATCAGCGGAATGTCCAATGCAAAACACAATCCTTTTGCTGCCGAAACGCCAATCCGCAAACCCGTATAAGAACCCGGGCCTTTGCTTACCGCAACGGCTTTTAAATCACTCAATGCAATATTGGCTTCCAAAACAACTTGCCCAATCAATTCGTGCAATTTTTCGGCATGCGAATAATTGCCGTCATTCAATTCCTTTAATGCGATGGTTTTGCCTTCTTTTGAAATGCTTACCGAGCAATTTTTTGTGGCAGTTTCTATGTTTAAAATGTAAGTCAATTTACTTAATTTAAAAAAACAAAGATACTTAATTCAATAGTTATAAAACAAAACATCCAACGTTTTGCGTTGGATGTTTCCGTGAATTAAAAATAAAGGCAATGTATTATATAGACATTTCAATTAAACTCCCTTTCCTTAGGAAAGGGCTGGGAATAGGATTATTCCAGGACAATGGGAATGCCTAAATAATATTCTAACAATTTGGTTCTGAAAACAAAATTGTATTTCGCATTGGCCAATGACGATTGCGCATTCACCAGCCTGTTTCTTACTTGGTCAAAATCAAAAGATGTCATGGCGCCGTTATCATAGCTTACTTGGGCGTTTTTAAAAGATTCATTTTGCGCCAATAATGATTTTTCTGCCGAGATGTATTCGTTTAAAGCAGCTTTGGCATCGGCATAGGCTTTTTCAATAGTTTCCCTTAATTTTACTTGTTTGTCAAGCAATTGCAACGAGGCAATTTCCTGATTTATTTGGGCTTTTGACACGTTCGATTTTGTTTGAAATCTATTAAAAATTGGAATGTTTAGGGAAAATCCGAAGTTGTAGCCTAAATTGTCTTCCAGCTGTTTACCAAAACCATTGGGCACATAAATAACATTGTTATTTTCATCTATAATTGGCCGAACATCTTTATCTCCTTGGTTGTGTTGGTACGAAGTTCCCAATCCGGCACCAAAAGAAAGCGAGGGATAATATGCACCTTTTGCAACTTCCACGCCTATTTTGGAGCGCTCAACTGCTGTCTCTGCGCTTTTAATTTCAGGTAAATTAGCGACAGCCGTGTTAAAAATTAAATCGGTGTCGTTATATGTTAACGATGCGGCATCAATGGTTAAAGGCACATCTTGAATATCAAAACCTTTATGCGAAACTTGTAATAATTGCGCCAAACTTAATAGGGAAAGATCCAGCGTATTTTGTGCCATAGTCAATTGTTGCTCATTGGCGGCCAACGTAGCTTCTGCTTCCAAAAGTGTTGTTCTTGGCTGCGAGCCCGCTTCAACCAAAGTTTTTGCTTTTTCAACTTGTTTTTTGCTGATGTCAATTTGGTCTTTGGCAATGATGATGCTTTCTTTGTTCAACAAAACATTTAAATAGAAATTAACAACATTCAACATAATGCCATTTTTGTTTTCTTCTAAATTAAATCCTGCGGCTTCCAAACTTTTTTGCACTTGCAACAAATTGTTTTTATTCCTGTTGCCGTTGTAAAGCGTTACATTTGAATTTAGCCCGAAACTATTGGAACGGCTGTCTCTGGAAACCCGTCCCCCATAATTATCGATATAGGAACCAAAATTCCAGTTTTGAGAGGCCGAAGAATTTAGGGAAGGATAAAAATTACCTTTGGCAATAGTGATGTCTTCTTCAACCAATTCTTTGCTGAGTTCCTGCTGTTTTATGGAAATATTGTGGTCTAAAGCGTAGTCGATACATTCCTGAAGTGTCCATTTTTTATCTTGTGCATTTGCGTTTATAAAAAATATAAGTGCCAAAATACTTACGATTTTTGTTCTCATTGTATATAACTGAGTTTATGTTGATGTCGATTTTTGTATATGACGACTAAAATGGCCATTTGTTACACTTTTTGTCTCTTATGGAAATATTAAATTTTATTTTGGTCCTGCCCGCCTTTTTGGAGGGCGTTCCCGCTGAAAAAGCGGTCGGGCTTTCCGCTGCAATCTGTCATTGCCAAAAGCAATTTTTCAAATTTCTTGTTTTAGGTTTGCAATGCCAGGATTTTCGCTTTAATCCCTAACGCCTGTCATCCATAATTCATATTTCAAATTTCATTTGGGTTTTTTTCGGATAAAAATCCTTGCGACAACCGTAAATTTTTTGCTTCTTATAATAGGATAAGCTGTTGATCTTAAAAAAATCAATGCCGATTTAAATTTTGTTCTTTTTGTTTCCGGCTATTTTATTCTTGATAATCATATAAAATAAAGCGCCCACCAAGACATAGGGAAAGACCATTAAATATAAAATACCCGAATTCAATCCTTCTGCCTCTGTGGGATTTCCGCTTTCAACAACAGCCCTGCACATGGCGCATTGCGCATTGGCCATTTGAATTAAAAAAAGGAACCCTATCGTAAACAGTATTTTTTTCATGAGTCGCTTATTTTTTGCTTTAAATCGTTTAATTTATAAATCTCTTTTCTTTTTCTCAACTTTATTCCCCCATCGGGGGTTAGGGGGCCTAATAATACGGCGAAATCATCACATATACAATCACGCCGGTTACGGCAACATACAGCCATAACGGAAAAGTAAATCGCGCTATTTTTTTATGCAATGCCACTTGGTTTGTGATGGCTCTTACATAGGTGATCAACACAAATGGAATTACCGCCACCGATAATATGATGTGCGTAATTAAAATGACGAAATAAACCGTTTTAATGGTGCCTTCACCGCCAAATTTTGTGGAATCAGACGTCATATGATAGGCCACGTACAGCACCAAAAACAATACGGAAAAAATGATGGCTGTTTTCATCAATTTTTCATGCAAGGCAATTTTTTTGTTTTTGATGGCCCAAAATGCCGCCAAAAGGAGCACTGCCGTAAACGCATTTAATGTGGCGTAAATTGGCGGCAGAAAAACGGGAAGTTGCACATCAATTTTAACGCGAAACAAAATTGCAACCACCACCGGAATTGCAATTGATAAAATAACAATCCACGTATTGTATTTTTTTGAAGTTGTTGCCATTATTCTTTTAAAAGTATTTTAATGTCCTCTTTAATTTGTTGCACGCCTTTTGGGTCGAGTCCGTCGTAAAAAGCAATCGGATTTCCGTATTCATCCAGTCTCGAGCGAATGTTTCCCTGTTTATCAACCAAAGCAAACATCCCCGAATGTTCAAATCCGCCTTCGGCGTTGCTGTCTTCACCGGCATACAAGGTGAATCCGATGTTGGCCAATTCATATATTATATCTTGGTCGCCTGTTAAAAAGTTCCAGTTTTTTAAGGTTGCGCCATGTGATTTGGCATATTCCTTTAAAATTTGCGGCGTGTCATATTTTGGGTTGATGCTGAAAGACGCGATGCCAAAATCCTGATTTCCATAGAACTCATTTTGAATTTTCAGCATATTTTCATTCATTTTCGGACAAATGGTAGGGCAAGTGGTGAAGAAAAATTCCACCACATATACTTTTCCTTCATAAAATGAATTGCTGATCAATTTGCCTTCTTGGTTGGTAAATTCAAACGCAGGAACTTTGCCGATGGTAACCAATTTTGGTGTTTTAAATTTATTTACAATTTTCGGAACCGCATAAATTCCGAAAATTAAAATAATAAATGCAATGCCTATGTAGGAGTATTTTTTCATTTAATTAGATTTCTCTTTTTCTTCTTGCCTGTTTTTCGGCCGATTTTTTCAACTGGTAATAAATAATGTCAATATCGTCCTTCATTTTGTTCTTCAAAATTGCCACCGATTTCATATTATAACCATATAATTTCCCGCCCTCGGTGTCTTCATCATCTTTTCTTCCGCGCAAACGCAATTCCATATCTACAATATACGCATATTCCGAATACCCATTTTCGTTTAATGCAAAAGGCGTTTCAAAGCTATTAAAAAGCAGGCTGGTGTTTTCTGGGCTTGCATAAATAAATTGCCATTTGCTGATATCGGTAAAGGCTGAAAGTTCTTTAATGGTTTCGCTGTATTCTTTTTCCAATCCCTGCGGAAGAATGGCAACCATCTGAAAAAACGGTTTCGAATAATACCTTTTGTAAATTGTTTGGTTTAAATTGAAAAGGCTTGCCTTGGCCATATTGATGTCGCTTCCCAAAAAACAAACGATGCTAAGCTTTTCAGAAAAAGTTGCAATTGTTGCAGGCGCAACCTGTTTTAAGTCAATTACTTTTTCTGTTAAAATCGGCAGATTGGAATATTTGTAGATTCCTTTCGACAGAAATATGTAAAATACCAATGGCAATACGAACAGGCTAAAAAGTACCCAGAATTTTTTCATGTGATTAAAGTTAAACAAAAAAGGCGGTTAAAAACCACCTTTTTCTATTTAAAATATTAGTAGTTCCACTTTGTGAGCGGACTTAAAACATCGTTGATGTAGCTTCCTTCAATTAACAATAACGTGGCTAAATAAATGATTAAGAAAACTGCCGTCCAAATCACGGCTCTTCTTAAACTCTTTTTTTCATCGGCCATATGCATGAAAAACCAAGTAATATAATAGGCTTTTACCAAGGTTAAAACCAAGAAAATGATGTTAAGCGGACTTGTTCCTAAAATTTTGGTTAAATGAAGCGAGGCAGGTTTTGTGATTCCTAAAGCAACTTCCGCAATGGTGATCACTGAAAGGATTGCGAAAACTTTCCAAATTAATTTTGTGTGCGACGTATATTCTTGTGCGTGTGTCATTTTAATGTCTTTTTATGAATTAAACCAAGTAGAAGAAGGTGAATACAAATACCCAAACCAAATCTACAAAGTGCCAATAAAGTCCTACTTTTTCAACCATTTCATAATGTCCTCTTCGCTCATAAGTGCCAATAATCACATTAAAAAAGATGATGATGTTAATGATTACGCCCGATAAAACGTGGAATCCGTGAAACCCAGTGATAAAGAAAAAGAAATTGGCAAACAGTGTTTTTCCGTATTCATTTTCTCTTAAATTGGCGCCCATAACCACCGCTTTCCCTTCGTTCAAAAAGCCCATCGCCTCATTGTGTGGGATAATAGTTTTTGCTTTTGTTTCCGGGTTAATCAATTCGGTTCTTATGGAAATTCCCGGATTTGCCTTAAAGCTTTCAACAACTTCATTAAGGCTAAAAGGAGGAAGTTCTGCTTCTTTTCTAAACCAGATTCCTTTATTGGCTGTATGTTGTGTTCTTTCTGATGGCAGTGGTTTCACAAAACTTTCTAAAGTGATCTGTTCTCCTGTCGCATCAACAAATTGAATAATTTTTCCGTCGTTTAATTTTACGGCGCCGTAGGTTCCGTTTATGAAATTTTTCCATTCCCAAGCTTGTGAGCCCAAGAAAATGGCACCGCCAATAATGGTAAGCAACATATAAAAAGTCACTTTTGCTTTATTCATCTGATGTCCTGCATCAACCGCCAACACCATAGTTACCGATGAAAATATCAAAATAAAAGTCATTAACGCCACATAATACATCGGTGCATGCACGCCATGCAAAAAAGGAAAGTGGGTAAAAACTTCATCGGCTATTGGCCAGGAATCGTGAAATTTAAAACGCATTAAGCCATAAGCACCCAAGAAACCAGAAAATGTCAGCGCATCAGATAAAATGAAGAACCACATCATCATTTTACCGTAACTTGCGCCTAGTGGGTTGTTGTTTCCGCCGTCCCAAGTAGCGCCCTTATTTTCAGTAGGAATAGTTACTTCCATAAAAGTTTGTTTTGATTTTTAGTTATAGTTTCGCCAAAAGTACATATTTTTTATTATCTAATAAAATAGAAAAATAAAAACAAATATATCCAAAGAATGTCCACAAAATGCCAGAAAATAGCGCCTAATTCAAGTCCGAGCGTATCAGTTGCCGAATATTTTTTATTGAAGTGATTAAAAATTACCACCAACAACACCACAATTCCAGCCCCAACATGCACCAAATGGGCGATGGTGATGCCATAAATAAAGGATGATTTTACGGTGCTTTGCGCACCTGCAAAAAACAATCCCGACTTTAACAGCTCGCTAAATCCTTCAAATTGAAAAAATACAAAACCAACGCCCAAAAACAAGGTTGATAATAAAAAAGCACTTGTGAGTTGTCTGTTATTTTGTTTGATGAAGTATTTGGCCAGCATAAAAGTGATACTGCTCAACACAATTAAAAGTGTGCTGATATAAAAAGCGTTTGGCAAATCGAAAGAAACCCAATCGCTGCGTTTTCTGCTTACCACATAAGCACTTGTGAGTCCGGCAAACATCATCGTCATGCTCACCATAGAAACCCACAACATCGGTTTTGCCGATTTCCTTTTTGCCTGTCTGTATTCTTGTTCTAAAGTTTGTTCCATGAAATTGTTTATTTGTTTAATCGTTTAACTGTTGATTCTTTTTAAAAGATAAAATGTTTAATTCTAATAATTACAGCAATTTATACCTAAAATATTTTGGGCCTGCCTGCCTTTTCGGTTGGCGTTCCCACAAGGGTCGGGCTTTTCGTTACAATCCGTCATTGCGAGCGGAGCGTGGCAATCTGTTAAACATATTGCTTCATAAGCTCGCAATGCCGGGATTTTCACTGCAATCCTACGCAAATGCTTTTGTAAATAGAACTTAGTTTTATAAAATAAATAAATTTAAAAACCTTAATGTAAAAATTTATCCGCCACATAAATAACCTGCACCAAAGTAATATACAATACGCTTGACAGCATTAACTGACGGGCTTCTTTATTTGTTTGGTTTTTATACAGTTTAACCGCATAAAACAACATGACGCCGCCCAGCAAAGCGACCATGATTGCTGTGACCGGATAAATATAAAAATTTCCTGTTAATTTTAACACAGGAATAACAGAAACTATAATCAAACAAACGGTATAAATAATAATTTGCACCACCGCTTTTTTGTTTTTTTGTCCCATCGGCATCAAATTAAAGCCGGCTTTTTTGTATTCATCATACTGAAGCCATGCGATTGCCCAAAAATGCGGAAATTGCCAAAAAAACTGAATTAAAAACAAAATTCCCGGTTCAATGGAAAAATCATTGGTAGCGGCAACCCAGCCCAACATAAAAGGAATGGCTCCCGGTATGGCGCCCACAAAAACAGCCAAAGGCGTTATCGATTTTAACGGCGTGTAAACACTGGTGTATAAAAATATGGATATGGCGCCAAACAACGCGCTTTTCGGATTGATGCTGTATAAAATGGCCAAGCCCAAAATGGTAAAGGAAACCGCGATAACCATGGCCATGGAAACATGCATTCTGCCTGTAGGCAAAGGCCGATTCATCGTGCGTTTCATTAAAGCGTCGGTGTCCTTTTCAATAATCTGGTTGAAAGCATTTGAAGCTCCAACCATTAAATAGCCGCCAATAGCCAATAAAATAAGGATTGAAACCTGAATTTTTTCTACAGCCAATAAATAGCCGGCCAATGATGAAAACACAACGCTTAGCGACAAACCCACTTTGGTTAGCTGCTTAAAATCGCTGAATACTGCTGAAAAATTCACCTTTTGCGGAATGTATTTTGAGGTTATTTGCATTAAATTATTTAAAATAGTGCAAATATATTTTATTATTACAGAATTACAACCTTAAAACAAGCGGATTAAAAAAATCTTTTAAATAAAATTAAAAATTATCTTTGCAGTTAATAGAAATGTTTTAAATTTGCCCACTCATTTAAGCAATTAAATGAGCGTTCATTACAAAATTTGCGAAAGTAGCTCAGGGGTAGAGCACCACCTTGCCAAGGTGGGGGTCGCGGGTTCAAATCCCGTCTTTCGCTCTGCAATTTAAAAATGCCAATGCAGGAGTGGTGGAATTGGTAGACACGCTGGACTTAAAATCCAGTGAGCTGTAAGGCTCGTGCGGGTTCAAGTCCCGCCTCTTGTACGAAAAAAGCTGAAATAATTTGTTTCGGCTTTTTTTATTTTGGCACAGTTTCCATAAAAATGCAAACATTCCAATTAGTTTAAATTAGTTACTATCCGTATTCCAAATTTTTGTATTTTTAAAGGTATTTCAATTTTATAACCAATGGAATTGTCTTTTCCTTTATTCGCAGGTATAATTGCCGCAATATTGCATGTGATTTCAGGCCCTGATCATTTGGCGGCGGTAACGCCTTTTGCCATCGAAAGCAAAAAGAAAGCATGGAAAGTTGGACTTTTTTGGGGCATAGGGCATTTGTTGGGAATGCTTTCTATCGGCATCCTGTTTTTGACATTTAAAGAATTGATTCCCATTGAAAAAATTTCGCTTCACAGCGAAAAAATGGTCGGCATCATTTTAATGGGTTTGGCCTTGTGGATTTTCTATAAAATTTCCAAAGAAGAAAAACAACACAAACATACCCATGTACATGTGGAAGGATATCCAATGATTCATGCACATCCGCATAGTCACGATGAGGTTGCCCCAATAATAATGAAGCATCCGCATTTTCGCAGCGAAGTAACTTTTACCATTCCTAAACGTCCCCATATTCACCAAGCTGAAATTTCACATACGCATAACAACTCAACTCTAAAACAGGGAATAGTAGCTTCTTTATCGGTTGGTTTTGTTCACGGTTTGGCTGGTGTTGCTCACTTTTTGCTGTTTCTTCCCGTCATCGGATTTACCTCAAAACTGGATTCTGCCAAATACATTGTCGGCTTTGGAACAGGAACTTTATTGGCAATGATTTCTTTTGCTTTTATAATTGGAAGTTTTGCATCATATTCAAATCAGAAGCAAAACGGCACTTTTTTTAAAGGAATCAGAATGGCCGGCGGTTTATTTGCTTTTGTTATTGGGATTTACTGGTTTATGGCGAATTAAAATTCTAAAATCATACATCGTAAATTAAAAGGTTAACCGCGAAGGCCTTTAGATTTCCGCAAAGTTCACTAAGAATTTAGAATTTCTTTGAGAAACTCCGTGTTTCTCCGTGAATCTCTGTGAAATAATAGTGACACAGAGTTACACAAAGAAAATACACAAAGATGCACTAAGCTTCATAATTAAAATCAAATTAGATAATCAATTCAAAATCCAAAATCTTCTTTATAATCGTAAATCGTACATCAAAAATCGTATATTAAAAAGCTAGCATATTCTCGGCAATTGCTCCCCAACCAGCGGACTCACAATCCGCTTCCCGCCAATCAAACTTTCCATCACCACTTTATTGGGATGTTCATTGGTAAATTCACCAATTAGCGCCGCGTTTGTTCCTCTTTTATGATTTCTCATCAACGCCAAAACTTCAGTTTCTATGCTTGGATCCACAACCACCAAAAAAACGCCTTCATTGGCAACATACATCGGGTCCAATCCCAGCATTTCACAGGCTGCAGCGACTTGTTTTTCCAAAGGAATGGCACTTTCTTTCACAAAAACGCCTTTTGAAATGTCGTTGGCAATTTCGTGTAAAACCGTTCCCAATCCGCCACGGGTTGGATCCCTGAACAATTTTATTTTTTCACCGAATTCATCCAATAAATCTTGCACCAAAAAGTTTAAATTGGTGGTGTCACTCACCAAATCAGACTCAAATTCCAATCCTTCGCGCTCGCTCATAATGGCCATTCCGTGTTGTGCAATGTTGCCGTTCACCAAAATTTTATCGCCGGCTTTTATGTTGTGGACAGAAATATTGGCTTTTGGATGAACCTGCCCAAAACCGGTTGTGTTTATGAAAATTTTATCGCCTTTTCCGCGTTCCACCACTTTGGTGTCTCCGGTAATAATAAGCACGCCGCTTTCATCGGCCGCTTTTTTTACGGAAGCCACAATTTTCTCAAATTCTTCCATTTTTAAGCCTTCTTCAATAATAAATGCCAAGGACAAATATTTTGGGATGGCGCCGCACATCGCCACATCGTTTACGGTGCCGTTTACCGCCAGTTCGCCTATGTTTCCGCCTTTAAAAAAAATGGGCGTAATCACAAAACTATCGGTTGATATGGCAATTTTAGAGTTTATTTCCACAATGGCGCCATCGTGTTTTTGGTCTAAAAACGGATTGCTGAATGTGTTGAAAATATGGTTGTCCAGTAAATTTCTGGTCAGTTCGCCACCGCTTCCGTGACCTAAATTAATGGTTTCAAATCCTGTATTTTCCATTTTATGCTGTTAATGAGTTGAAAAATGATAGTAGGCGGCACAGGCGCCTTCCGATGAAACCATTGGGGCGCCAAGCGGATTTGCGGGTTTGCAGGCTTTGCCAAACTGGTCGCACTGATTTGGTTTTTTGATGCCGCGCAATATTTCGCCGGCAATGCAATCGGGATTTTCAGGCACTTTAATGTGGCTGATGTTGAATTTTGCTTCCGCATCATATTTTCTGTAAGCTTCTTTGATTACATATCCACTGTTTGGAATTTCACCAATGCCGCGCCATTCCCTTGCGCCAACTTCAAAAACCTTTTGTATTACCGCAATGGCGGCTTCATTTCCATGTTCTTTTACGACTCTGGCATACTGATTTTCCAATTTATAAATGCCTTCTTCCAGTTGTTTTACCGCCATATAAATTCCCTGAACCAAATCCAATGGTTCAAAACCGGTGATGACAATCGGAATTTTATATTTCTCGACCAAGGGATAATATTCCTGCATTCCCATAATGGCACAAACGTGTCCGGCTCCTAAAAAAGCATCAATGGAGCAAAGTTCATCATCCAAAATTGCTTCCATTGCCGGCGGAACCAACACATGCGAAGCCAAAATCGTATAATTATCAAGTCCTTCTTTTTCTGCGTGCAACACCGATAAGGCATTAGCAGGTGCTGTGGTTTCAAAACCAACAGCAAAAAAAACGACTTCTTTATCCGGATTTAGTTTGGCGATGGAAACCGCTTCCAAAGGCGAATATAAAATGCGCAAATCACCGCCAACCGCTTTTGCTTCCAGCAAACTTTTTTTGCTTCCCGGCACACGAATCATATCGCCAAATGAACAAACAATCACGCCTTTTTCCAGCAATTCAATGGCTTTGTCTATTAAATTTAGCGGTGTAACGCAAACCGGACAGCCGGGACCGTGGATCATTCTGACTTTTTCGGGCAGCAACTCCAAAATTCCGTTTTTAACCAAACTGTGCGTTTGCCCGCCGCAAATTTCCATAATATTCCATTCCTTCGTGGTGATTTTATGAATTTCATCGAGGTATTTTTTTGTGGCTTCAAAATCCCGGTATTCGCTTAAATGCTTCATTTTGTTATGTTTAAATAGTACATCAATTGTCCGAATGAAATGTTTTCGTCGTTGGGCGATAAATCTTTATGAAAGTACAATTTTATTTCTTTTGGTGCTAATTCTATGAGGATATCTACCAAAGTTGTATTTTGAAAAACGCCGCCGCTAAAAGCAATATATTTGTAATTATTTGATTTTGCGATTTCAATGACAGAAAATGCCAGCGTGTATAAAAAGTTTAGGATTACCTGTTTCTTTGGATTTCCATTTTTAAAATCATCAAACATATTTTTAATGATTTCTGTCGCCGAAATGCCTTTTTCCGGAGCCGATAAATAACTTCGGCAAGATTTTAAATCAAAACCGAAAAGGCTGTTTTCCAATAAAATAGCGGCTTCACCTTCATAAGTGTTGTAATCGGTGATATTTAAAAGCGAAGCAACGGCATCAAACAATCTTCCTGCTGATGATGTTTTTAGGGTATTCGTATTTTTTAAAGTCTGATAGGTTTTAAGTTCGCTTGAAGTAAATTTGGTTTTTAAAACTTCAACCATTTCCTCAGAAGCCAATGAAAGTAAAGACAATCGAGGTTCTTTGGCCATTTTATCGCCCAAAAGCCAGTCGAAATAGGCAATATGATTGATTCTTTTAATTTTATGATGTTCATAATCAAAAAATTCACCGCCCCAAATGTTGCCGTCATCGCCATAACCTGTTCCGTCAAAAATAACGCCCAACACTTTTTCAGAAAACAATTGATGTTCGCCCAAAATTGCCGAAAAGTGTGCTTTATGATGCTGAATTTCAACCAACTTTGACTTGTTTTTTTTCGCCAATTCTTTCCCTAATTGCGTACTTTGATAGCCGGGATGTTTGTCGGCCAAAACCACATCGGGCTGTTGTTCAAAAATGTTGATGAACGAATTTGCTGTTGCTTTAAACCTGTTGTAAACATCAAAATTTTGAAGATTTCCCAGGTATTGGCTCACATATAAATATTCATTCGGATAAAATGCGATGCAGCTTTTTAAATCGGCGCCCATCGCCATCATTTTTTCTTCGGAATTGAGCTTTGCCTCAAAATAATTAGGTGCATAACCGCGTGCTCTTCGAAATATAACTTGCTGATTAAATTTGGCGCTGAATTTTACAACGGAATCATCCTGCGGATGCGAAATTTCCAGATTGTGCTGCACAAAATAATCAGCAACATTGTTGAGTTTTTCAAAAGCTTCCTTGTTATTCCCAATAATTGGCGAACTGTGAATATTTCCGCTGGTGGCAATGACGGGAAAATTTAAATCATTGGCCAACAATTGCAAAATTCCCGAGTATGGCAGCATCACGCCGAGCTGATTTAACCCAGGCGCAACAGCCTTCAAGGCGATTTTTCCTTTATAATTTCCCAAAGGAATGATGTTGATGGGCCTTTCGGCGGAAGTAAGGGATTTGCTTTGAAGCTCATTTATTTTCAGGTCGTTTTGTAAAAATTCCATCGAAGGAAATAAAACGGCAAAAGGTTTGTTGGGCCTGTTTTTTTTGGCGCGTAATTTTTTAATAACCGCTTCATTTTCGGCATTGCAGCACAACAAATAACCGCCGGTATTTTTGATGGCAACAATATTTCCTTCGGCAAGTAATTTGGCTATTTTTTTAAAAATATTTTCTGAAGTAGTTGCAATCGTATTTCCCGAATTGTCTAACAAAATCAATTCAATTCCGCAGGTATGGCAAGTATTGGTTTGCGAATGAAAACGTCGGTCGGCCGGATTTGAATATTCCTTTTCGCAGGCATCGCACATAGGAAAATTTGAGATGCTTGTGTGGTCTCTTTCAAAAGGAAAAGTGTTGGTGATTGCCCAGCGCGGACCGCAATTTACGCAGGTGGTAAACGGATAATTGAATCGTCGGTTTTTAGGATCCTGAATGTCTTTTTTACAATCGTCGCATATCGCAAAATCGGGTGTTAAAGGCAAATTTAATCGGCTGCTTTTTGTTGATGGTATAATGTTGAAATCGGTAAACAGGCTAGTTTCCACTTCAATAATGGCGCTGTTTTTTATTTTGGAAACCGGCGGCGGATTTTTAAGCAGTTTCTCATAAAATTGTTGAACGGAGTCTTTTGGGCCCGAAACGAAAATTACAACGCCTTCTTCATTGTTGGAAACGGTTCCCGTTAAAGAATAGGATTTTGCCAAACCATAAACAAACGGACGAAAGCCCACGCCTTGCACTTGTCCGGAAATCGTAATTTTATAGGTCGGCATTAAATAATATTAAATTTTTAAGTAGGGACAGGTCGCGACCTGTCCGTTTTAGGTCGCGACCTGTCCGTTCAGAACGATTTTTAAAAATAAGCAATTATGGAACGATTCGCAAAATATTTAAACAAAAAAAACTGAAACCTGAAACCTGAAACTTGAAACAGCAATTAAAATTTTTGATGAAGTGCTTCCGCGTGCGTTAATATTTGTTTGATAATTTCGGGAATGGCATTTTTTACGTTTGGATTCAATTCAATGGTCATAGGCACCAATTCTTCGATGGAAACGGTGAACAAATGAAGATCGGGTTTTTCTTCCATTAAATAAACGGCTTCAATCATGTCTTTCAGGCCAACATCGTGCACGCTTAATGCCGAAGGAAAATCGGATGCAAATTTTGGCCGAATCAGCGAAATGGTTCCTGCAGGTTTTCCATCCATCGTGGCATCAACAAAAATAATTGTTTGGTAGGCTTCAAAACAATTCAGCAATAGAAATCCGCCCGTTCCGCCATCTAAAATATCGACATATTCCGGCAAATTAATTTTTGCCATTTCCTGCATCACATGAACGCCAATGCCTTCATCGCCCATTAAATAATTGCCTACGCCCAGGATTAAAATACTGTTCGATTTGTCTTTTTCAAAAAAATAGGAATCGCTGCTGATGGCTATTGGAGTTCTTTCTGTTGTGCTCATATTGTCTGGTTAAAAAAAGTAAATTCATTCGGCTTGAAATTGCAGCGGCAGAATGAACTTACTCAAAGTTTGATTTAAGGGTTATTTTGAAAAATTTAATTATTCATTCAATTTGCGTTAGGGGTTGAAGCGGAAATACTTTTTTAGGCTTTTTGCCGAAAAAAGATTGCAGCGAAAAACCCGACCGCTTTTTAGCGGGAACGCCCGCCAAAAGGGCCGGCAAGCCCACCAAAAAGGCGGGCAGGCCCAAAAAATTAATTTTTATTTATTCTTTTTCGTCTTCCTTAACTTTTTTTATTCGTTCTTCCCTCACAAATTTATAGCCTCCAAACATGGAGGAAACTTCTGCGCGACCTTCCAGCCAGTCGTGAAAAAATACCAAATACACGTGGATAATCACAAAAAGAATAAATCCCCACATGGCAATATGATGAATGTTGCGAACCATAAAGTCGCCGCCAAACATTGGTGTTACCCAGCTAAATAGTTTTGGCAAAAACCAGGTTGAGGTGTCGGCATACAAAGCAAATCCCGTAAAAACGGAGACTAATGCGATAATAAAAAGAATAAGGTATGAAAATGCCGCAACGCTGTTATGGCCAATGCTGATATTTTTTAATTCGGGTTTCTTGTCGTTCATTAATAAAACATCATTTTTTATGACATGCTTAAAATTGCCCCAACTCTTTTTGGAGAAAGGCCACAAAGCGCGCCAGCTTGCAAATTGGTTGCCGACAAACGACCAATAGATGCGCAAAATCATATTAAAAAAGAAAATGTACGCGGCGATAAAATGAATATAGCGGACAATTCCAAAGGAATGCAAATTTGTTGCTTCTGCATTTGAAAGCAGTGCGGGCGGATTGGCAATTAAAAATCCGGAAAGGGTAAGCGTTAAAACGCAGAGCACATTTACCCAATGAAATATCCGAACCGGCAATTCCCAAACCAATACGCGTTGAAAGTTTCTAGTTTCCATAATTTATAGTTTAACTGTCACAACTGGCAATATTTTGAACCTGGGAAATATGATTTCCGTGTTCATCGTATAAATGCACGGCACAAGCCAAACAAGGGTCAAAGGAATGAATGGTGCGTATAATTTCTAAAGGCAATTCGGGATCCGCAATTGGAGTGCCGATTAAAGCGGCTTCATAAGCCGATCTTTGTCCTTTTGGATCGCGAGGTGACGCATTCCAGGTAGATGGAACCACCATTTGATAATTTTCGGTTTTTTGGTCTTTAATGGTTATCCAATGTGCCAAAGCGCCACGAGGTGCTTCCATAAAACCAACGCCTTTGGCTTCATTTGGCCAGCTGGAAGGTTCCCAACTGTCCATATTTGCCATACGTTCATCACCATTTTTAATGTTGTTCATTAAAGTGTTATAGAATTCCAAAGTCCAATTTGCAACCAACTGTGTTTCAATTCCGCGGGCGGCTGTTCTTCCCAAAGTGGAGAATAAAGCGTCAACAGGAACATTTAAATGTGCCAATGCGGCATTTACGGCAGCTTGAATTTCTTTATTTCCACGTCCGTAACCTACCAATAAACGGGCAAGCGGACCAACTTCCATTGGCAATCCTTTCCAACGCGGCGTTTTAATGAAACTGTATTTTTCTTCCACATTTAAAAAGTCGTAAGGAGGTTTTGGCCCGGAATATTTTATATTGGTTTCACCTTCCCAAGGATGTCTTCCTTTGTCTTTTCCTTCGGCATAATCATCGTACCAGGAATTGTTTACAAATTCTTCAATTTCCTCGCTGTTTCTATGGTCAACATCAATCACTTTAGACAAATCATTATTTAAAATAATGCCTTGCGGAAATTTGAAGCCCGACATATCAGCATAACCATTTGTTGGAAAATCGCCATAAGACATATAATTACCGAATCCTTTTCCGATAGCGCCCCAATCTTTATAAAACGATGCTATTGCCAATAAATCCGGTATATAAACCTGATCGATAAAGTTTTTTCCTTCTTGCAATAATTTTCCGACATGGGCCAATCGTTCTGCGTTTAAACCTCCGGCGCCATCTGAATTTATGGCACAGGCCATTCCGCCGACCAAATAATTGGGGTGCGGATTTTTACCGCCAAAAATGGTATGCACTTTCACGATTTCTTTTTGCCATTCCAAGGCTTCCAAATAGTGCGCAACTGCCAATAAATTAACTTCAGCAGGCAATTTCATTTGGGAATGTCCCCAATAGCCATTGGCAAAAATGCCCAACTGACCGCTTTCCACAAATTTTTGTATTCTGTTTTGCACATCAGAAAAATAGCCAGGAGAACTTTTTGGCCAATTTGAAATGCTTTGTGCAATTTCAGAAGTTTTCTTTGGATCGGCCTTTAGGGCGTTTACAATATCTACCCAGTCCAAGGCATGTAAATGGTAAAAGTGAACAGTATGGTCATGCATATATAAAGCGCCTTCCATAATATTGCGAACCATTTCAGCATTTGGAGGCACGGCAATTCCCAAAGCGTCTTCAACGGCTCTTACTGAAGTCAATGCGTGTACGGTTGTACAAACACCGCAAGTGCGTTGCACAAAGGCCCAAACGTCTCTTGGATCGCGACCTTTCACAATGCTTTCAATGCCGCGAACCATGGTGCTGGAACTGAATGCATCTACAATAACGCCGTCTTTAATTTCTGCTTCTATTCTTAAATGACCTTCAATTCTGGTAATTGGGTCAACTACTATTCTATTTGCCATTGGATTGTGTTTTAGAAGTCAATATTTTTTTCATTGGTTTTAGCTCTCTTGGTTCTGTCTGCCAGCTCTTTTCGCTTGGCGATATTTGCGCCAATTGCATGCAAGGCAACGCCACCCACTAGAACAGCACCTGCTACTTTTCCAACGGAATCTGCGTTACTTTCAACTGCAAATCCGGGAACTTTCGTGGTTCTTTCATAGAATGGACCGTTGTCCCAGAAATTTTCTTCACTGCATCCGATGCAACCGTGACCGGATTGAATAGGATAGCTAACGCCATTGTTCCATTTTATGTTTCCGCAGGAGTTGTAAGTCATAGGCCCTTTACAGCCTACTTTATACAAGCAATAGCCATTTTTGGAATTTTGGTCGTCAAATGTTTCCGCAAATAAGCCGGCATCATAATAAGGACGTCGGTAACAGGTATCGTGCACCCGTTTTCCGTAAAATGCTTTTGGTCTTCCCAATCTGTCCAATTCCGGCAATCTTCCGAAGGCCACCACATGAACAATTACACCAGCCATCACTTCACCAATTGGCGGACAACCGGGAACTTTTATAATCGGTTTGTTTTTTACGATTTTATGAATAGGTGTTGCGCCAGTTGGATTTGGTTTTGCGGCTTGCACGCATCCGTTAGAGGCGCAGCTTCCCCAGGCAATGATTGCCTTTGCGCCTTCCGCAGCTTCCAAAAATGTTTCTTTGGCCGATTTACCTGCGATACAACAATAATTTCCGTCGTCACCCAATGGAATGGAGCCTTCAACACAAAGTATATATTCTCCTTTGTATTTGTCCATAACCGCTTTTTTAGCCGCCTCGGCCTGATGTCCGGAAGCTGCCATTAAAGTTAAGGTATAATCCAAGGAGATTTTATCTAAAATAATATCGGCCACAATTGGGTGGTTCGATCTGATGAAAGATTCGCTGCAACATGTGCATTCTTGGTAATGTTCCCAAATAATTGGTATTCTTGGTGTTTTTTCCAAAGATTCTGCTACTTGTCCAACCATAGAAGATTCCAAGCCCATAAAAGCAGCCATATAAGTAGAAAATTTAATGAAATCTCTACGGCTGTAACCTTGTTTTATGATGCTTTCGTAGTAGGTGTCGCGTTGTTCGTTATCGATAGGCATAAGTAAAGTTTTTAAGTAATGAAAAAGACGTTTTACTCGTGTGCTTTACGTTTGTAATAAGCACAAATCTAAAGTACAAACTTTTTTGGATAAACACAACATAACATTCTAATTTAGAACGCTTTAAAATAAGGCTAAATAATCCTTAATTCTTATTTAAACCAAATAAAAATAGCAAAGGAAAATTAAGTTACGGTTATTTATTTGGAGATAATTTGTAAATTTGACTGTAAACGCTTTTTAAAATTATGCACGAGTTATCTATCGCATTGGGAATTGTTAAAATTGCCGAAGACGAAACAGCGAAAGCAAAGGCAAAAAGAGTCACTAAAATTGAACTTGAAATAGGTGTTTTATCGGGTATTGAACTTGATTCCTTAAATTTTATCTGGGAATCGGCCATTAAGGATACTGTCCTTGAGTTTGCCGAAAAAGAGATTGTTGTGATTAAAGGAAAAGGAAAATGCGTTGATTGTGATACGGAATTTGAGATGGAAAATTTATATGATCCCTGTCCCTATTGCCAAAGTTATTTTAAAGGTATTTTGCAGGGAAAAGAATTGCGTGTGAAAGCGTTGGAAGTCATTTAAAATTAGTTAATTATGTGTGGAACTTGTGGCTGCGGCACCGGAGAAAACGGTCCGGTTATTTTAAAACCCGGAGAAGAAAATCATTCTCATGGGGAAAATCATCCTTATGAAGGTCATTCCCATTCTCATGGAGATCACCATCATCATGGTGAGCACTCGCATTCTCATGAGCACGACCATCAACACAAGGTGTTGGAAATTGAGCAGGATATACTTCAAAATAACCAGATTTTGGCCGCCAGAAACAGAGGATATTTTGAAGCAAAAAATATATTTGCCCTCAACTTGGTAAGTTCGCCAGGTTCGGGGAAAACAACGCTTTTGGAACGCACTTTGGCTGATTTAAAAGATCAAATTAATTTTTATGTTATTGAAGGCGACCAGCAAACCTTAAATGATGCCAACAGAATTGCCGCACTCGATGTTCCTGTTATTCAGATAAATACCGGAAAAGGCTGCCATTTGGAAAGTGATATGGTTTTTGAAGCCGTTAAACAATTAAACGTAAAGGACAATTCGGTTTTAATGATAGAAAATGTAGGCAATTTGGTTTGTCCGTCTATGTTCGATTTGGGCGAAAACAAACGCGTGGTCATCATTAGCACCACGGAAGGAGAAGACAAACCCATCAAATATCCCGATATGTTTCACACTTCGGATGTTTGTATCATCAACAAAATAGATTTGTTGCCTTACGTAAATATAAATGTTGATAATATAAAAAAATACGCACTTCAGGTAAATCCGAAATTGCTGTTTTTTGAAGTTTCCGCAACTACGGGCAAAGGAATGGAAGCTTGGTATCAATGGTTGGCCCCCTAACCCCTGCCTATCCAGCAGGCAGGCCCGAAGGGGGAATTTAAGCCGGAAGTAGGGACAGGTCGCGACCTGTCCGAACTGAAATTTAATTAAAAATCATAAATCAACATGTGTTTATCAATTCCCGGAAAATTAATAGCAATTACTTCTCAGTTGGATGAAACTTTCAGAATGGGGAAAGTGTCTTTTGACGGAATCATCAAAGAAGTGAGCCTGACTTTGGTTCCTGAAGCCAATGTTGGCGATTATGTGCTGGTTCACGTGGGCGCAGCAATTTCTACCATCAATGAAGAAGAAGCCTCAAAAACATTTGAAATCCTAAAACAACTTGGGGAACTTCAGGATTTAGCCCCCTAACCACTGAAGGGGGAACTGATTTTTTTAAGAAAAATGAGGGCTAAAATCATAAACTGAAAGATTAAAAATTCCCCCCTCGGGCCTGCCTGCCGGATAGGCAGGGGTTAGGGGCATCTATTCGTAAGAATGTTTATAAGGTTGGCCGCTGACGATTTTCAATAAATCGGCTTCAACAGATTCTCTCGGGTATTCAACAAAACGACCAATTTCTTTATCATTTTTATAAATAATAAAAGTAGGGACTCTTTCAATATTGAAACCTTCCTGTAAATTATCGGGCGTTACTTTGCTTCTGTTTACGGTAATTAATTCTAAATTGTTAAAGTCAAAATTGGCTTCATCCAAAATTTTATATAAAATGGGTGTTTGCTCTTGGCTATCGCCGCACCAGGTTCCCATAAAAGCTTTTATCTTGATGTCTTTTAAAAGAGGCGTCAGTTTTGCCATCACTTCTTTGTCTGTTTCATAAGCATCATAATTTGGCGTAAACCACTCATTAAAAGGCGCTTCCAAAAAACTTTCTTTGTTGGCAATACCAATTAAATTTCCCGAAGGATCTTTTACGGCGGTTGTAATATTTTTTTGGGCGGAACAACTCATAGCACTTAATATAAGGATGGAAAAAAATAGGTTTTTCATGATATTAAAATTTAAAGTGCCGTAAAACTACAAAATTAAATTAAAGAATGGCGTGTCATCACTGCCGGTTTTTCGATGCCCATTAATTCTAAAATTGTGGGTGCAATATCTCCTAAAACACCATCTTCAATATGTTTCAGATCTTTATCAACTAAAATTACGGGAACCGGATTGGTGGTATGTGAAGTGTTCGGCGTTCCGTCAGGATTTATCATGGTCTCGCAATTTCCGTGGTCGGCAATAATGATGATAGTATAATCGTTTTTTAAAGCGGCGGCAACCACATCTTCCACACATTTATCAACGGCTTCACACGCTTTAATGGCCGCTTCCATAACGCCTGTATGTCCAACCATATCGCCATTGGCAAAGTTTAAACACACAAAATCGACTTCTTTTTTGTCCAATTCCGGAATAATGGCATCGCGAATGTCAAAAGCGCTCATTTCGGGTTTTAAGTCATAAGTGGCAACTTTTGGGGATGGACATAAAATACGTTTTTCATTTTCAAAAGGTTCTTCTCTTCCGCCGGAAAAGAAAAAAGTAACGTGCGGATATTTTTCTGATTCCGCAATTCTGATCTGTTTTTTACCGGCTTTCGCCAGCACTTCTCCCAACGTATTTTCAAGGTTATCCGTTTCGTAAATAATATGAACATTTTTGAAAGTATCATCATAACTGGTTAAGGTCACATAATACAACGGAATTGTTTTCATGCCAAATTCTGGATGGTCTTTTTGGGTAAGCACTTCAGTCAATTCGCGCCCTCTGTCGGTTCTGTAGTTAAAGAAAATAACCACGTCATCGGCCTTAATTTGTGTTTTTGGCTGGCCGTTTTCATCGGTCATAATGATGGGTTTGATAAACTCATCGGTTACATCATTGGCATAACTTTCCTGAATGCTTTTGATGGCATCGGTCGATTTTTTGCCTTCTGAATTTACAACAGCATCATAAGCCAGTTTTATGCGTTCCCAGCGTTTGTCCCTGTCCATGGCAAAATATCGTCCGGTAATTGTCGCCAATTCACCGGTGGTTTCCTTCATATAATTTTGAATGGTTTCAATAAAACCCACGCCCGATTTTGGGTCGCAATCTCTTCCGTCCGTAAATGCATGCAAAAACACATTTTTAAGTTTGTGTTCCGCAACAACATCCAGCAATCCTTTTAAATGGTTGATGTGGGAATGGATTCCGCCATCGGAAACCAATCCCAACAAGTGAATATTTTTATTGTTTTTTTTCGCATAAGAAATGGCATCAAGCAACACTTTTTCTTTTCCGAGTGTTTTATTTTTAACCGCCATATTCACCCGAACCAAATTCTGATAAACAATTCTGCCGGCTCCTAAATTCATATGGCCAACTTCACTGTTTCCCATTTGTCCTTCCGGCAAACCCACATATTCTCCGTCGGTGCGCAAACTTGCATTCGCGTACTTGCCGTACAAACTGTCTATAAAAGAAGTTTTTGCGTTGTAAATTGCGGAAACTTTAGGGTCTTGGGTAATTCCCCAGCCATCTAAAATCATTAAAATCACTTTCTTGTTCATAAAAATAGGTGTTATTTTGAAAAACACAAAGATACGAAGTATTCAATTGAAGCGCTTTTGATTGGATCATAAATTCTTGTGAAATTTACTATAACGATTGCGATATTCCTTTTTTTTTGCGTAAGTAGATTATTTTTTAGACTTTTAATGACAGATTTTTTAAAAATTGTAAATTCACGGCGTAACAATAAATAAATGAAAAACGAACTAAAATTCAATAAAGTGACCGAAAGGTTGCCAAAACATTTGCATCAGTTTATCGTGAAGCAGCCTTATAAGGAATATACCGCCCAAAATCAGGCGGTTTGGCGTTATGTGATGCGAATGAACATTGATTTTTTGAGTAAAGTGGCACACGAATCCTATTTTGAAGGGCTGAAAAAAACAGGTATTTCTTCAGAGGAAATTCCGAGAATGGAAGGAATGAACCGCATTTTAAAAGATATTGGCTGGGCGGCGGTATCGGTGGACGGATTTATTCCGCCCAATGCTTTTATGGAATTTCAGGCTTATAATGTGCTGGTCATTGCTTCTGATATCAGAACGATTGACCATTTGGAATATACGCCAGCTCCTGATATTATTCACGAAGCCGCCGGCCACGCGCCAATTATCGCAAATCCGGAATATGCCGAATATTTGCGCAGGTTTGGCGAAATTGGCTGTAAAGCAATTTCTTCTTCGGAAGATTATGACATGTATGAAGCCATCAGGCTGCTTTCCATTTTAAAGGAAGATCCAAATTCTTCAGAAGCAGAAATTGAAAATGCCCAACAAAAAGTGGAAGAATTGCAAAATAGGATGGGCGAACTTTCTGAAATGGCCCAAATACGGAATTTGCACTGGTGGACGGTTGAATATGGCTTGACAGGAACCTTGGAAAATCCGAAAATATATGGCGCCGGATTGCTTTCTTCCATCGGCGAAAGCAAAAAATGTTTAACTGATGAGGTTGAAAAAATCCCCTATTCCATTGAAGCGGCAACGCAAAATTTCGACATTACAAAACCGCAGCCACAACTTTTTGTAACGCCAGATTTTGCGCATTTAAGTTTTGTGCTCGAAGAATTTGCCAATAAAATGGCCTTAAGAACCGGCGGATTGCGTGGTGTTCAAAAATTGATAAAGTCTAAAAATATTGGCACGGTGGAACTGAGCACCGGTCTGCAAATTTCAGGTGTTTTCTCCAACGTGATTGTTGATGGCAACCAGAAACCGGTTTATGTTCAAACCACCGGACCAACTGCTTTGGCGAGCAGGGACAAGGAATTAATAGGGCATGGAACCGATTATCATCTGGAAGGTTTCGGGAGTCCGTTAGGAAAATTAAAAGGCATCAATTTGGCCATTGAAGATATGTTTCCGAAGGATTTGGAGGTTTACGGAATTTATGAAGGCAAAAAAACAACCTTGCTTTTTGAAGGAAATATCAAAGTGGAAGGTGAAGTTATTACAGGAAAACGCGATTTAAAAGGGAAAATTTTACTCATTTCCTTTAAAAATTGCACAGTAACCCACAACGATTTTGTGCTGTTTAAACCCGAATGGGGCATTTACGATATGGCGGTGGGAAAAGAAATAATTTCGGCCCATGCCGGACCGGCTTCCGTCAATTCATTTAAGGATTTGGGAGAAGTTTCAGCCACCAAAACGCATAAAATTTCTTTTTCAGAAGAAGAAATCAAGTTGCATAAAATGTATCAGGAAATTGCAGAAATGCGGAAAAATGGCGATGTGGATTTTTTGAGACTAGCCTTAATTTTTGAAAAATTGAAAGCAAATTTCAACTCAGACTGGTTATTGCCTTTAGAAATGTATGAACTTGTTTATCAGTCTGATATGGAAATTGAAACCGAAATTTTGGCCTATTTAATGCAGCTTAAAAAAAACAAAAAGCACGAGCAGCTTATCGCCAACGGAATTGGCCTTATTGTAAAATAGCGTAACTATAGTTACCTATCTACCATTTTATTGAATTATCTTTGCCAAAATTTTAAAATTAAAAAGAATGGGTTTTTTCGGATTATTTGGTGGTGGAAATGCAGGAGCTTCAATTGAAGAATATTTAAAAGATGGCGCTGTAGTTATTGATGTAAGAACTGCAGAAGAGTTTAAAGAAGGGCATGTAAAAGGCTCAAAAAACATGGTGTTAAATGCCATTCCCACGAAAGTTGCAGAGATCAAAAAAATGAATAAAAAAGTGATTGCAGTTTGCAGAAGCGGCGCAAGAAGCGGACAGGCAACTTCATTTTTGAAGCAACAGGGAATAGATATAATTAACGGCGGACCTTGGCAAAATGTGGCTAAGTTTGTGAAATAAAGACAAATAACTATAGATAAAAAAGAGAGGCGATCGCGTCTCTTTTTTTTAACATAGTTTTAACAAATATTTGGTTCGGAAGTAACCGAACTAAACTGTATTTTTGTCAAAATTTTTCACATTATGATTGATGAAGATGACTTGATAAAGGATAAATTGGCTTTGGTTGAAGAATTAGGCGTGCATTTTGAGACCGCTGACAATTTAGCGCCGCTTGCTTCCAGAATTTTTGTTTATTTGATTTTAAATGGCGATGAAGGAGCCTCTTTTGAAGAACTTACAGAAAAATTAGAAGCGAGCAAAAGTTCAATTTCCACAAATTTACAGTTATTGCAGTCAATCGGAAGAATTACCAATTATACAAAATGTGGGGACAGGAAACGCTATTTTAAAATTTCTGCCAACCATTTTATTTCAAGATTGGACGAAAAAATTGCATTATGGACCGTAGAATTGGGCAATCATCAAAAAGTATTTAACTATAAAAAAAATATGCTTCAACTAAATAACAAGTATGACGAAAATAATGTAAACCTCAAATTCAATAGTGAATATATGGAATTTACCAATAAAATGATAAATCATTTAATAGAATTAAAGCAATATATACTAACCATCATAAATCACAAGGAATAATGTTAACTATCAAAAATACCCTAAAATCCAGCCTAATAATTTTATTGGTTGTTATTTTTGTTGGCTGTAAAAATAAACAGCCTCAACAGCAAGCAACTGGCCCAATGCCGTTTAAAGTTCTAACTGTTAAAAAGCAAGATGTTGTTGTTTATCAGCAATTTTCAGCCAATTTAGAAGGACAGCAAAATGTGGAAATCAGGCCAAAAGTGACCGGTTTTATCCAAAAAATTTATATTGATGAAGGCCAGATCGTAAAAAAAGGGCAACTTTTATTTAAACTGGAAACAGCAAGTTTAAGCCAAGATGCTTCCGCAGAAAAAGCCAAAGTAAATGCGGCACAAGTAGAGGTTGACCGATTGATTCCGCTTGTTGAACGAAACATCATCAGCAGTGTTCAGCTCGAAACTGCCAAAGCAAATTTAGCCCAAGCAAAAAGCAATTACAACAGCATTATCGCAAATATCAATTACGCCAATATTACAAGTCCGGTGAATGGCGTTGTGGGCAGCCTTCCCTTTAAAGAAGGAAGTTTAGTGAGCGGCACTATGGCAGAGCCTTTAACCACTGTTTCCGACACCAAAAATATGAGGGCTTATTTTTCCATGAATGAAAAAGAATTGTTGGATTTCAGCAGGACTTTTAAAGGAAATACGATGCAGGAAAAAATCAACAATATTGCTGAGGTTTCGCTTATTTTGGTCGATAATTCTAAGTATGAATATCCCGGTAAAATAGAAACTATTAATGGTTTGATCAATAAAAGAACCGGAAGCACAGAATTTAGGGCCGCCTTCCAAAATCCGGAAGGAATTTTAAGAAGTGGCGGCAGCGGAATTGTCCAAATTCCATTTACTGAAAAAAATATTATTTTGGTGCCGCAGGTTGCCGTTTTTGAAGTGCAAGGCAAAAAGATAGTTTATTTGGTTGGAAAAGACAACAAAGTGGAATCGCGCGTAATTGACACGAAAGGAACCATGGATTTAGATTTTATCGTTTCCTCCGGTATTGAAGAAGGAGATTTGCTTGTGGTGGAAGGAGTTTCAAAACTTACTGAAGGTCAGGAAATTATACCCAACGTTGTTGCGGTTAAAAATTAATTGAATCAGACTAAAACAACAATCCGATAATTTTTAAATTATGATAAAGACTTTTATTGAAAGACCTGTTTTATCAACAGTAATTTCTATTTTAATAACCATTTTGGGTGTTTTGGGATTAACGTCCCTGCCCGTTGAGCTATATCCAGATATTGCGCCGCCAACTGTTCAGGTAAGCGCAAATTATACCGGGGCAAATGCCGAAACAGTGCTAAATAGCGTTATTATTCCTTTGGAAGAAGAAATAAATGGTGTAGAAGGAATGATATATATGTCTTCCACAGCCAGCAACAATGGCGCCGCGAGCATCAGCGTATATTTTGAAAAAGACATAGATCCTGACATCGCTGCGGTTAACGTTCAAAACCGTGTTGCCAGAGCCACCAGTAAATTGCCTTCTGTAGTTATCCAAACAGGGGTAACCACCATTAAAAGGCAAACAAGCGCTTTGTTATTTTTCTCATTATTTTCAGAAAATGAAGAATATGATGAAACTTTTGTGCAGAATTATGCCAAAATAAACATTGTTCCGCTATTACAAAGGGTTAAGGGCGTTGGAGAGGTAAATATTTTTGGATCCAAAGATTATTCCATGCGTATTTGGCTGGATCCGAAAAAAATGGCAGTATATAATATGATACCGTCTGATATTCAAGCAGCGCTACGCGAACAAAATATAGAGGCCGCACCAGGTAAAATTGGTGAAAATGCGGAAGGTGTTTATGAATATACCTTGAAGTATAAAGGCCGATTGTCGCAAGTGTCAGAATATGAAAACATCATTATTAAATCTATCGGAAATGGTGAATTTCTGCGATTAAAAGATGTTGCAACCATAGAATTGGGCGCATTAAGTTATGTTGCCAAAAACATGGGAATGGGAAATCCAGGCGTGGCCGGCGGTGTTTTTCAAACTTCAGGATCAAATGCACAAGAGGTGACGAAGGAAGTCATGAAAATTTTGGAAGAAGCAAAAAAAGATTTTCCGAAAGGCATTGATTATGTGGTGCCATTTAATGTAAATACGTTTCTGGACGCTTCAATAGAAAAAGTGGTCACCACTTTGTTGGAAGCTTTTATTTTGGTGTTTATTGTGGTATTTGTTTTTCTTCAGGATTTTAGGTCTACGTTAATTCCTGTAATTGCCGTACCCGTAGCCATTATTGGCACCTTTTTCTTTATGAACTTGTTTGGGTATACCATTAATATGTTAACGCTTTTTGCCATAGTTCTTTCCATAGGAATTGTGGTGGATGATGCCATTGTGGTAGTTGAAGCGGTGCATGCCAAGTTAGATCAAGGCGCAAAATCAGGAAAAGAAGCCACCGTTTCAGCAATGGGCGAAATTACAGGCGCTATTATCTCTATTACGCTGGTGATGTCGGCGGTATTTGTGCCGGTTACTTTTATTAAAGGTTCTTCGGGTATTTTTTACCAGCAGTTTGCCATAACTTTAGCGATAGCAATTTTAATTTCAGCAGTAAATGCGTTAACCTTAAGTCCGGCATTGTGTGCCTTATTTTTAAAACCGCATAAAGAATCAGCACATGGAGAAGCCAAACTTAAAGAGCGTTTTAAGATGGCTTTTAATACCAGTTTTGATACGATGCAAGGAAAATATAACCGCATTTTAGATATATTGATGAAGCGAAAATGGATAACTGGCGCTATCTTATTGGTAGTGACGGTTGTTTCTTTTTACCTGTTTAAGGTAACGCCGTCTGGTTTTATTCCTGCTGAAGACAGGGGAGTTATTATGTCGGATATTTCTTTGCCTCCCGGATCAACATTAGAACAAACCCAAAAAATTGTCAACCAATATGATTCTATTGTTGGCGGAATGGACATCGTAGAAGCCAGAATAAATGTGGTAGGATATAGTTTATTGAATGGCGTTACCGGAGGTTCTTATGCCTTTTCAATTGTTAAATTGAAAGATTGGAGCGAAAGAAAAGATAAAAATCAGTCTGTTGATGCGGTGGTTGGACAACTTTTTGGCGCAACTGCCAGTATTAAAGATGCAAAATTAATCTTTTTTTCTCCGCCAAGTGTCCAAGGTTTTGGATCTGCCGACGGGTTTGAATTTAAATTGCAGGCCCAGGGTGATGAAAGTTGGACTGAAATGGGGAAAGTTTCCAACGAATTTCTTCAGGAATTAAATAAAAGACCTGAAGTTCAATATGCCATGACGAGTTTCAATCCTAATTTTCCGCAATACCAATTGGATATTAATATTGAAAAGATAAAAGATGCCGGCTTGTCGGTGAGTGATATTTTCAACACGCTGCAGGGTTATTATGGCGGATTGTACACGACCGATTTTAACCGATTTGGAAAACAATATCGTGTGATGATTCAGGCAAAACCTGAAGACAGGGCGACGCCAGAAACTTTAAACAATATTTTCGTAAGAAATAGCAATAATGAATCTGTGGCAATTAGCCAGTTTGTGAGTTTGGAAAGAATTTACGGACCTGAATTTGTGTCGCGTTACAATCTTTTAAAAGCCATCGCAATTACCGGAAAATCCAATCCGGGATACAGTACCGGCGATGCCATTAAGGCCATTGAAGAAGTTGCCGCCAAACACTTGCCTAATAACTATGCCTATGAATTTTCTGGGATGACACTGGAAGAAATACATGCGGGCGGACAAGCGATTTGGGTGTTTTTATTGAGTTTAATATTTGTTTATTTCTTATTGGCAGCACAATATGAAAGTTACATATTGCCGCTTTCGGTATTATTTTCACTTCCTGTTGGTGTAGCCGGAGCCATCGGATTTGTGAACTTGGCCGGACTGGAAAATAACATCTATTTTCAGGTAACTTTAATTATGTTGATTGGTTTATTGGCTAAAAATGCCATTTTAATTGTGGAATTTGCTTTGCAGCGAAGACGCCACGGAATGTCTATAACCGAATCGGCAATTCAAGGGGCAAAAGCACGTTTACGACCTATTATTATGACTTCATTTGCCTTTATTTTTGGAATGTTGCCACTGGCTTTGGCCGGAGGCGTAGGCGCTGTTGGAAACCGATCTATTGGTACGGGTGCAGCCGGTGGTATGTTAATTGGAACGTTGGTTGGCGTATTGGTGATTCCGGTATTGTTCGTCATTTTCCAGAGTTTGCAAGAACTTATCGGGAAAAAACCAAGTGAAGATGATCCTGAAATTTTATAAAATAATAAAAATGAGAAAACAAAATAGTTTAAATTTAGCCGTTATTTTAGTTGTAAGCGTTTTATTGCAATCGTGTTTTGTCGCTAAAAATTATAAAACGCCTGAGGTTGAAACGGCCAATATTTATAGAATGGAACAAAGTATTGACAGCAGCTCAATAGCTTCGGTTTCTTGGGATAAATTATTTACCGATCCAATTTTGCAAGACTATATCCGCGAAGGGTTGGTGCATAATTATGACATGAAATTGGCGTTTCAAAATTTAATTGCTGCCGAAGCCAAAATGAAGCAGGGAAAATTGGGCCAGCTGCCTTCTTTAAACGGAAATGCAACCTGGATTTATGAAAAGGTTAAAAACAACAACGATTTTAATCAATATGAACTTACGGGAAACCTATCTTGGGAAGCCGATATTTGGGGTAAAATCAGAAGCGGAAAAAGAGCTTCAATTGCCTCTTATTTGCAAACCGTTTCGGCCCAACAAGCCATTCAAACTGAAATTGTTGCGAAAATCGCTTCAACCTATTTTCAACTGTTATCGTTAGATGCACAGGTTAAAGTTGCTGAAGAAACTTTAATCAACAGAGAGAAAAGTTTAGAAACCATAGAAGCATTAAAAAGTGCGGGCATTGTAAATGAAGTATCCGTTAAGCAAACTGAGGCGCAAAAATATGCCACTGAAATTACGTTGAAGGATCTGAAATACAATGTCACTATTTTTGAAAACACCTTGAGCATTTTGCTTGGAAAAGCGCCGGCAACCATTAAAAGAGACTTGTTTGAAAACCAAATAATTACCGCAAACATTAGTGCAGGAATTCCGGCTTTATTATTAAGCAAAAGACCTGATGTGGTTGCGGCAGAGTTAAATTTTAGAAATTCCTTTGAATTGACAAATGTGGCAAAAAGTAATTTTTATCCTTCATTAACAGTGAATGCCACAGGAGGTTTTAGAAGTTTTGAATTAAAAGACTGGTTTAATTCCAATGCCCTTTTTTCAACAATAATAACCGGATTAACCCAGCCAATTTTTAACCAAAGAATGATAAAAACAAATTTCGAAATCGCGAAAGTAAATCAGCAGAAAGCGTATTTGCAATTTGAGGAAAGCCTTTTAATTGCCGGGAAAGATGTTTCTGATGCTTTGGCAGATTATACCAATGAAACCGAAAAATTGGTTATCAGAAAAAACAAACTGGATGCTTTAAAAATGGCAGCCGATTATTCCGATGAATTATTACAATACGGAATGGTTAATTATTTGGATGTTTTAACCGCAAAAGACGATGCGTTATATACGGAATTAGAGTTGATTAACAATAAATTCAGGCAGATGAATGCAGTCATTAACTTATACAAAGCCTTAGGCGGAGGTTATTAAATTTTTTAAAAAACTTATTATTTTTGATTTGATAGGTTGTTGATAATGATAAAAAGAGCGGCAATTGCCGCTCTTTTTTTGTTAGAATTGAATCCCTGTTTTTTTTTCTAAAACAAATATTTTTTGCTCTAAGTCCGCCAAAAAAATCTTATGTTGTTCCGAATTCGGGTTAAAGGGTTTGTGCGCCAATCCTTTTTGGATGGCTTCAACTTCTTTCATGATGGAAGCCGTATTTTCAGCCAGCCAAACTTGTTTAAACTGTTCCCAGATATAATCGACGGCTGTTTCATTGGGATGAATCATATCAATGCTGTAAAAACGGTAATCGCGCAAATCGTCCATCATTATTTCATAAGAAGGAAAATATTTTCCGCTAACAACATTTAAGGTTTCATGAATTGCTGTAATTAAATGTGCTTTGCTCAGCGAATTTTCCACAAAACCATCTTTGATGTGGCGTACCGGACTTACCGTAAAAATAACGGTTGATTTCGGATTTACTGCTGAAATTTGGTGACAAATATTTTTTAAGGATGCCGTAATTTTATCGACAGAAAGCATTTCTTTTGCAAACTTTTTTTGAGGTACTTTATGGCAATTGCCAACAATGGCATTGGTTTCTGTAAATCGATAAGTCCAGGAAGTTCCCAAAGTTATGATGATGTGCGTCGCTTCTTTTAACCTTTTATTTGTTGATTTAACGGCTGAATTTAAATTATGGAGCAATTCATTTTTGTCGGTCGCACTTAAATCGGAATGGGCATCGAAGCAATGCCAGCGTTCATTGAGTTGAAAAACATCCTTTTCGGCATATATTTTTTCATTTAATGAATTCAAAACTAAAGTTTCAATGGCTTTTGGGTTGAATAAAATGCCAAACGGATTGCTGGCCGCATCAAACTTGTAATAAGCCAGTTTTTTGCTGATATTTTCTGAAAAGCAAGAACCAATCAGCAGCAATTTAGAAGCATAATCAATCTGATTTTCCTCTTTTAGAAGCTCTATGTTGGTTCTGAAATTCATTTTATTTAATGTTTATATGTTGAATCGTTTATTTGTTGAAACGTTAAGTTTTTCGGCTTTAAACATTAATTCCACCTTCGGGGCAATGTCATTAAGTTAAGGATATTTGTCATTCCGACAAAGGAGGAATCACATCAAAATAGCTAACCATTATGAGATTCCTCGTACCACGGAAGGACAAAAAAAGAGCGTCAAAGTCTTAACTTAATGACATTGCCCTTCGGGGGTTAGGGGGCTTTTAGTTAAGATATTTTTTCCCTTCTGTCAATGCCTGTTCAATTCCTTCGGGTTTTTTACCGCCGGCAGTTGCAAAATAAGCTTGACCGCCGCCGCCGCCTTCAATTAATTTCCCTAATTCACGCACCACTTTTCCTGCATCCAATTGTTTTTCTTCCACCAAATTTTTGGCGATAAAACAGGTTAAAAAAGCCTTTCCGTCACTTTCAGTTCCAACCAGCAGAAACAGGTTTTCGATTTTATTTCCCAAATCAAAAGCCAAATCTTTGATGCTGTTTTGATCCAAATCCAGTTTTACAGCCAAATAGTTAACACCATTCATTGATTCAGCACGGTTGATCAATTCGCCCATTAAATTCTTGGCTTTGTCTTTTTGCAAGGCTTCCACCTGCTTTTTTAAGACGGCATTTTCTTCCTGTAAATCAACAATCGCTTTCACCGGATTTTTAGGGTTTTTCAACACTTCTTTCACTTCATGAAAAACATGGGTATTTTCCAAAAAGAATTCTTTTGCGGCATCGCCCGTAATGGCTTCAATACGTCGAACTCCCGCTGCAATGGCGCCTTCCGACACAATTTTAAAATGCCAGATATCGCCCGTATTTTGAATGTGCGTACCGCCACAAAGTTCAACGGATTTGCCAAATTGAATGGCGCGAACCGTATCGCCGTATTTTTCCCCAAACAAGGCCATAGCACCTTTTTCCAATGCGGTTTTTATGGGAATATTCCGATATTCTTCCAGCGTAAGTTTAGAATCAATGCGCGCATTTACAAAATCTTCAACTGCACGTAACTCATCAACAGTTAATTTTGCAAAATGCGAAAAGTCGAAACGCAAACTTTTTGAATGCACTGCCGATCCTTTTTGTTCCACATGCGTACCTAAAATTTCACGTAAGGCCTGATGCAACAAATGGGTGGCAGAATGGTTGCAGGCGGTTCTAAAACGCTGTTGTTCATCCACCACCACTTTAAAAGTATGGGTAGGATCTTTAGGCAGACTTTTGGCAAAATGGATGATTAAATTGTTTTCCTTTTTGGTGTCAACAATATAAATGACGTTTCCGTTGCTCACTTCAAGATAGCCTTTATCGCCCACTTGTCCGCCCCCTTCCGGATAAAAAGGCGTCATATTAAAAACCAATTGGTACAAATCGCCTTCTTTTTTGGATGAAACTTTTCGGTAGCGCGTTATTTTAACCGTTGCTTCCAAGGTGTCATAACCAATAAATTCTTCCTCATCATCCTCATATAAAACCACCCAGTCATCAGTTTCCACAACAGCTGCGGCCCTTGAACGGGTTTTTTGTTTTTCCAGTTCTTCTTTAAATTCTTTTTCATTCAAAGTCATTCTTTTTTCAGAAAGAATTAACGCGGTTAAATCAATAGGAAATCCAAAAGTATCAAAAAGCTCGAATGCTTTTTTGCCGGAAACTTCTTTTCCCGGAGTATTTTTAATAATGCCGTCCAATAAAACCAATCCTTGATCCAAAGTTCTCAGAAATGAATTTTCCTCTTCTTTAATGACGTTGGTCACCAATTGTTTTTGGGATTTCAGTTCAGGGAAATAATCACCCATTTGCTGACTTAAAGTGCTCGCCAATTTGTAAATAAAGGGCTCTTTAGTGTTTAAAAAGGTAAACCCATAACGAATAGCGCGTCGCAATATTCTGCGAATCACATAACCGGCACCCGTATTTGAAGGCAATTGTCCGTCGGCAATCGCAAAAGCCACCGCGCGAACGTGGTCGGCAATAACGCGAATCGCGATGTCGGTTTCTATATTTTTCCCATATTCGCTGTTGGTAATTGCTTCAATTTCCCTTATTAAAGGCGTAAAAACATCGGTATCGTAATTGGATTGCTTTTTTTGAAGTACCATGCACAAACGTTCAAAACCCATTCCGGTATCTACGTGTTTTGCAGGTAATTTTTCCAAAGAGCCATCGGCTTTTCGGTTAAATTCCATAAAAACCAGGTTCCAAATTTCCACCACTTGCGGATGGTCATTGTTCACCAAACTTATGCCCGAAACTTTTGCTTTTTCTTCCGCAGACCTAATGTCCACGTGAATTTCGGAACACGGTCCGCAAGGTCCTTGCGCGCCCATTTCCCAAAAGTTATCTTTTTTATTTCCGTTGATAATTCGATCTTCTGCAACGTATTTTTTCCACAAATCATAAGCTTCCTGGTCGTATTCCAAACCATCGTCTTCAGAGCCTTCAAAAACAGAAACGTACAAACAATCTTTGTCAATTTTATAAACTTCAGTCAGCAATTCCCAAGCCCAGTCAATGGCTTCTTTTTTAAAATAGTCGCCAAAACTCCAGTTTCCCAACATTTCAAACATGGTGTGGTGGTAAGTGTCTTTGCCCACTTCTTCCAAATCGTTGTGTTTTCCTGAAACCCGTAAACATTTTTGCGTATCGGCAACACGTTTTTCAACAGCGTTTTTTTGTCCCAAAAAATACTCTTTAAATGGCACCATGCCCGCATTTGTAAACATAAGCGTCGGGTCATTTTTTAACACCATTGGAGATGACGGCACGATTGCGTGTTTTTTTGAAGCAAAAAAATTTAAAAATTGTTGACGAACGAGTTGTGATTTCATAATTGGTTAAATATTTTTTTTGAACGTCATAGACCAATATCTAATAAGCTCAATTTTAGCGATTTAATTTATTTAAAAATGCAAATCCCCTGTTAATTATATGCTAAAAAATAGCGGGTTTGCCAATTGTATAAAACATTTTGTAAATTTGTCGATATTGCTTCAAATATGAGCCAATACTTGAGACAAAAATAATATAATTATTATACAATGGCGAAGGTAAAATATTATTACGATTCAGAAACACTATCCTATCAAAAGATACGGCCAAAAAAAGGGGAAAATTTAAAAAAAATTATGTTAACGTTGGCTACCGCAACGGTTTTTATGATCGCTGGTTTTTTTGTTTTTAGTACCATTTTTGAATCTCCCAAAGAAAAGGAGTTAAAACGCCAGTTAGAATTTGTGAAATTAAATGAAGAATTGCACGCCAAAAAGATGGTGCAGATAGGCGAAGTACTGGCCGATATACAAGAAAGAGACAACAATATTTACCGCCTATATTTTGAAGTGAATCCAATTCCCGACGAACAGCGCAAAGCTGGTTTTGGCGGCGTAAACCGATATAAAGCTTTGGAAGGTTTTGACAATTCTGAAATGATTATAGACGTTACCAAAAACATGGATATTTTGGCGAAGCAATTGTATATTCAGTCAAAATCCTTGGATGAAATCGTAAAATTGGCCGCCAATAAAGAAAAATTATTGTCTGCAATTCCAGCCATTCAGCCTATTGAAAATCAAAATTTAACACGAATGGCTTCCGGCTACGGCTGGCGATCGGATCCTTTTACAAAAGCAAGAAAAAAACATTTAGGCATGGACTTTTCGGCGCCTGTTGGAACGCCGGTTTATGCTTCGGGTGACGGTTATGTGGAACGGGCCGACCAAAATTCTGCAGGTTACGGAAAGCACATCAGAATTGAACACGGTTTTGGCTATGTTTCCTTATATGGACATTTAAGCAACTACAATGTAAGAAAAGGCCAAAAAGTAAAAAGAGGCGATTTAATTGGTTTTGTTGGAAATACCGGACGATCACAAGGACCGCATTTGCATTATGAAATTTATAAAAACCGAACAGCTGTAAATCCTATTAATTTTTACTACGGAAACTTGTCGCCTGAAGAATTTGAAGCTATGCAAAAAGCGGCTCAAATTGAAGGACAATCTCTTGACTAATGCATATAGAGCTACCTGAAAAAAGATATTATAAAATTGGCGAAGTCGCCAGCGCATTTGGCGTTAACACGTCGCATATACGTTTTTGGGAAAATGAATTCGACATTTTAAAACCTAAAAAAAACAAAAAGGGAAATCGGCTATTTACCCAAGAAGATATCAAAAATCTAAAGCTGATTTATCATTTGGTTAAGGAAAAAGGATTTACCTTAGAGGGCGCAAAAAACAAAATGAAAGAGCGTCCCAAAGCGGTGAAAGACAATCAGGAAATCATTACGCGTTTGGAAGCCATTAAAGAAGAACTGATTAAAATAAAAGGCCAAATAGGTTAAATATATTTTGTTGAAATTGTAACAAAATTGCTTTTTGGAGAACTAATTAAACAATATTATAAACAACTAAAAATCGAAAAAAAATGAAAAAGTGGTTAATACCCGTAATAATTATCGCAGTAATAGCATTTGCCGGCTATAGTTGGGTGAAAGGATTTTACAACAATACAATTCAATTGAATGAAAGTGTTGCAGAAAGTTGGGGAAATGTACAAACAGCCTACCAACGCAGAAGCGACCTGATTGGTAATTTGGTAAATACCGTTAAAGGAGCTGCCGATTTTGAAAAAGAAACGCTGACTTCAGTGATTGAAGCACGCGCAAAAGCAACTTCTGTGCAAATTGACCCTACAAACATTACACCTGAGCAATTGGCGCAATTTAATCAGGTTCAAGGCGGTTTAAGCGGCGCTTTAAAAAGCTTGTTGGTGACTGTTGAACGTTATCCCGATTTAAAGGCAAACCAAAATTTTCTGAAATTGCAGGATGAATTGGCAAGCACGGAAAATCAAATTTTAACGGCTCGCACACGTTTTAACGAAGCCACAAAACCATATAACAATCACGTAAAGAAATTCCCTAATTCAATTTTAGCAGGAATTTTTGATTTTGAAGGCAAACCTTATTTTGATGCCGAAGTTGGCGCAGAAAAAGCCCCCGAAGTAAAATTTGATTTTGGAAAAAAAGAATAATGTCAAAAATTGAAGAATTTTTAACCGTCGAGCAAGAGAAAGCCATTATAAAAGCGATTGAAGTGGCAGAAAAAAACACTTCGGGAGAAATTCGTGTCCATTTAGAAAAAATTACAGAATTACCTCCATTGGAAAGAGCTTTGGAGGTTTTTCATTTGTTGGAAATGAACAAAACTGATTTAAGAAACGGTGTGTTGATTTATGTGGCTATTGAAAGCAGAAAATTTGCCATTTTGGGCGATGAAGGAATCCATGCAAAAGTCACCGAAAATTTTTGGGATGCAGAAAAAGAATTGATGCTTTCCTATTTTAAAAAAGAAGAATTTTCAAAAGGAATTGAACTTGCCATTATCGAAGTTGGGAAAAAATTGAAAGAATTTTTCCCTTATCATTCAAGTGATACTGACGAATTATCTAATGAAGTTTCAAGAGGATAATAACCAATTATGTACAAATCATCTAAAAAGTATCTAACATTTTTTATAACCATTTTGCTGGCACAGGTTGCTTTTGCGCAATTTACCATTCCTGATAAGCCAAAAGTGCAAACAAGTGTGTACGATTATGCATCCTTGTTAACAAAAGAAGAAAAATCGGCCCTCGAAAGCAAATTAATTAGCTATTCCGATTCCACTTCAACCCAAATAGTGGTGATTACCGTTGAAACCATAAACGGGGAAGATATTGGAATTCTAACGCCAAAATGGTCACATCAATGGGGAATTGGTCAGGCAAAGGAAGACAATGGCGTTTTGGTGCTGCTGGCAAATAAAGAGCGTAAAGTATGGATTGCGCCCGGTTACGGCGTAGAACATAAATTAACAGCCGGTATTACGGGTGAATTGGTTAGAAATGTGATTATCCCCGAATTTAAAAATGGTGATTTTTACGGTGGATTAGACAAAGGAAGCGATGCCATTTTTAAAGTTTTAAAAGGCACTTATAAAAGCAAAAAATCTACAAAAAGTGAAAGTTCAGGTATTCCGCGTGCTTTTATTATAGCCATTATTTTTATTATTTTATTAATCGTTTTTTCAAAGAAAAATAAAGACCAAGGCGGAAACGATAAAGGCAAAGGATTCAGAAATAATTCATCCGGAATGGATATTTTAACGGCCATACTTTTAAGCAGTGCCGGCAGAGGCGGTTTTGGAGGCGGCAGTTTTGGAGGCGGCTCTAGCGGAGGTGGAGGCGGCTTCGGAGGCGGTTTTGGAGGTGGTGGATTTAGTGGCGGCGGCGCAGGCGGTGGCTGGTAATATTATTATTTATCTTTTAATTTTTTAATCCACAATGAACGCATACGTTGAATTTGTAATCGCCTACCCAATTTATAGTGCCATGATACAATTTGCCCTATTGGGCACTTTGGGCGATCTTCTCTCCAAATGGATGCAACAAGGCAAAATATTTTTGCCATATAAATTGCCGGTAATTTTATTAAAAATGTTGGAATGGGCAATCATTGCCATTACCATAAAATATGCCTTTGTTGGCTATCAGGGATTTTTAAATAATTTGGTTGAGCATCATTTTGTTCCCAAGATGGGATTGTTTGGTAATGCATTTGCCTTATCCGTTTTTATGAATTTGCAGTACGGTTTGTTTCTGGTTATTTTTCATCGATTTCTTGATAATTTGATCGCCAAACAAAAAAATAACTGGAAAAATATTGATAAAGGAATGCTGTCCTTAATCTGGTTTTGGATTCCGGCACATACCATTACTTTTATGTTAGACAAACCTTATCAAATTGGTTTGGCCGCAATTTGGTCGCTTGTTTTAGGTTTTATTTTGGGTTATTACAATAGGGAAAGCAAATAGGTTTTTAGTCTTGCAGTCTCAGTTTTTTTTCACTTTCAGACTTTTGGCTTTTCAACTTTTGACTATTTTAATGATGGTCGTGTTTTTCAGTTAATTTTCCTTTATAAACGCGATGCACATACGTGAAATAAACCAAAATCAACACAAATGCAATCACCCACCAAATCAATCCTACTTGTAATCCATAAGTCTCTGAGGAAGTATTGTAAATGGTCAATGAAGGAACCTGTGAATTTGTGCTTGGCAAAACCACGGGAAACATTGCGGCAACCGCGCTGCCTATACCGCTAATAATAAACAAGGTAGAACTTGCAAATCCAAGCCAGTGTTTGTTGCTTTTCGCAAACAATAACATTCCAATGAAACCCAATAAGGCCATAAATGGCAATAAATAGGCTGAAGGATGCTGGGCGAAAAGTTCTTTATTGAATGATTTCATCGCCATAAACGCAAACAAAGAAATCAGAATAAACACAAGTAAAGCAATCCAAAGCGGCAATATTTTCGATTGCAATTTTTTTACAAAATCGCCATCCGTTTTTAAAATGATCCAATAAGCGCCATGAATGGTTAGGGTTAAAACCGCTACCAAACCAATGGTTAAGGTAAACCAGTCGATAACGCCCGGATGTTCCGCAAAAGGAGAAAAACTGCCGTCCCACAAAGGCGTGAAAAAGGAATATTGATGTTTAAATTGTGCATTGCCGTTTTCAACACCGCCCAAGTTTACGCCTCTGATGATATTTCCGAAGGCAATTCCGAAAAACAAGGCCAGCAGCAAACTGGAAATCCCAAAACCTTTTTGCCAAGGTTTTATCCATAATTCGTGATGAATCAAGTGTGTAAATTCAATCCCAAGCGCCCTGAAAATAAACAACCATAGAATGAAGATGAGCGGTAAATAAAATCCGCTGAAAGCTGAAGCATATAAGGTTGGAAAAGCGGCAAATAAAACGCCGCCGGTTGCAACAAGCCAAACTTCATTTCCGTCCCAAAACGGACCGATGGCTCTCATCACCTGTTTTTTTTCATTGTCGGTTTTTGCGAAAAGCAAATGTATAATTCCTGCGCCAAAATCATATCCGTCCAATACGATGTACATAACCAGCATAAAGCATAAAATGACATACCAAGTAATTTCCATTTTTAAGTATTTTTTATAGTTGTTTCCGGACCTTTATGTACAATTTTTCCAACCAATATCAACATAATAAAGCCTAAAACCAGGTAAAGGCCTACAAATCCCAATAAGGTGAACAAGGAGTTTCCTGCGGAAACATTTTCTGAAACACCATCCGCAGTTTTAAACAAACCGTACACCAAATAAGGCTGGCGACCTAATTCTGAAGTGTACCAACCCGCAGTATTTGCGATGTAAGGGAACGGAATAGCAAATAAAAGGATCCATAAAAACCAACGTTGCAGTTCTAATTTTTTACGCCATAAATACCAAACACCCAAAAGCATAATTCCAATAAAAATAGTGCCCAAACCAATCATAATATGATAGGAATAATACAGGCCCGGAATATTTATTGGCCATTCTTCCTTAGGAAAATCGTTCAATCCTTTAATTTCGGCATCCCATCGCTGATAAGTAAGAAAACTCAAAAGCTTTGGAACTTCAATTTTATTGTCCAATCGCTGCGTTACCATATTTGGCTGTCCAATTAAAATGATGGGCGCTCCTTCTTCGGCATTAAACAAACCTTCCATTCCGGCTAAAACGACTGGCTGATTTTTTGCCACTTGTTGCGCCAATAAATCTCCCGTTGGAAAAGCAACAGACAAGGTAGAAATTGCTCCGGCAATGATAGCGGTTTTAAGGAATAGCATTCCATATTGCCGGTGTTTTTTCACCAATAGATAAAAAGCGCCCGTGCCTCCAATTACAAAGGAAGTGGTGATCATTGATGCCATTTGATTGTGAAAAAAGGAAGGCAATAACCACGGATTTGAAAACAGATCGGAGAAATTTTTCAATACAAATTTTCCGCTGGCCAAAATCTCATGCCCTACCGGATTTTGCATCCAGGAATGGGTGGCGATAATTAAATAACCGCTCGCCCAGGAACCCACAAAAATTAAAAAGGCGGTCATAAAATGCAGTTTTTTGCCCAATAATTTTTCTCCGAATAAAAACAATCCTAAAAAAGAAGATTCAAGAAAAAATGAGAACATTCCTTCCATAGCCAATGTTTGGCCGATAATATTTCCTGTACGCTCTGAAAATTGCGCCCAATTGGTGCCAAACTGAAACTCCATAGGAATGCCGGTTACCACACCCATGGCAAAATTAACGGCAAATATTTTTGCCCAGAATTTTGCGGAATCATTAAAAATAAGTTGATTTGTTTTGAGGTACAAACCTTTGTAGATAACAATAATTAAAGCCAGCCCCATCGTAAGCTGGGGAAATAAATAATGATAAGTGATTGTAAAAGCAAATTGTAACCTGCCATATAACAGCGCATCTTCCATAAAATAGTAATTTAAATCCTGATTAGGTAAAATTAAGCCTTATTGTTTACAAACTAAGTGATTTAAATGACAGATTTATTGCAAACTTTAAACTAAATGAAATGCAATATTGTGGTCTTCTTTAAATTTGTTTGGAATTTAAATTTACTTCTTCAGACTTCCAATTTTACAATATCAATTCCCTCTTCGGGGGCTAGGGGCTAATTTACTTCTGCCTAAAATAAACAACTACAGGAACTCCTTTAAAGTCAAAGAGGTCTCGCATTTTATTTTCAATAAAACGTTTGTAAGGCTCTTTAACATATTGCGGCAAATTACAAAAAAACACAAATTGAGGTGTTGGTGTAGGCAACTGCATACAGTATTTAACTTTAATGTATTTACCTTTATTGGCTGGTGGCGGACTTTGTTTAAAAATATCCAGCATCGCTTCATTCAATTTACTGGTTGGAATGCGTTTTTTTCTGTTTTCAAAAACTTCAACTGCGGTTTCAATGGCTTTAAAAACGCGTTGTTTGGTTAAAGCACTGATAAAAATGATTGGCACATCGGTAAATGGCGCAATTTCTTCTCTTATCTTGGCTTCAAAATCTTTCATGGTATTGGTTTCTTTTTCAACCAAATCCCATTTGTTCACCAAGATTACAATTCCTTTTCTATTTTTTTCTGCCAGCCAAAAAATGTTTTCATCCTGTCCTTCAAATTCTCGGGTGGCATCAACCACCAAAATGGCAACATCACATTCTTCAATGGCTTTAACAGCGCGCATCACAGAATAAAACTCTAAATCTTCTTTAACTTTCGATTTTTTTCTGATTCCGGCGGTATCCACCAAATTAAATTCAAAGCCAAAACGGTTGTATTTTGTGTCAACTGTATCGCGCGTAGTTCCTGCAATGTCGGTTACAATATTTCTTTCTTCACCAATCAATGCGTTGATAAAAGATGATTTTCCCGCATTCGGTCTTCCAACTACGGCAAATCGAGGCAATTCATGTTCTTCTTCAACATTTTCGTCCATTTCGGCAACCAAAGCATCCAAAAGTTCACCGGTGCCACTTCCATTAATTGAGGAAAGCGTGAAATATTCACCACCCAAACCAAGGTTGTAAAATTCTACGGCATCTGCTTCCCGCATAGAATTGTCAACTTTGTTGATGGCCATAAAAATGGGTTTTTTAATTTTGCGAAGCATGCTTGCAACGGCTACATCCATCGGCGTAATTCCTTCTTCAACATCAACAACAAAAATGATATAATCAGCTTCATCAATGGCCAGCTGAACCTGTTTTCTTATTTCTTCTTCAAAAATATCGCCGGAACCTATGGCATATCCGCCAGTGTCAATGACCGAAAATTCCTTGCCGTTCCAATCACTTTTTCCATAATGTCTGTCACGCGTAACACCACTCACCGAATCAACAATGGCGTCTCTTCGTTTCACCAAACGATTAAACAATGTTGATTTTCCAACATTAGGCCTTCCTACAATGGCTACAATATTACTCATGTGTTTTTTAATTTTTTGCAAAATTACGCTTTTTTATTTTGAAAATTTAGATGTTATCAATTCTAAATTAGACGTGTATAAAAAAACAGTATATTTCAATCCTGAAAAAATGAATCAATTATGCTTGAAGAAAAAAACAGCGATATCCATTTACGTCCCCGATTTAAAATGGAATTTGGTGAAAGTCAGCAAAAACTGTTAACAAAATTTCAAAACAATGTAAAAAACACCACATGTAAATATTGCGTTAAAGTTATTGCTGAACATATTGTTGTTGATATTCCTGCAGAAGAAAATCATTTTTGGTCGCCTCAATTAAATATTGAAATTGAGCACATTGAAGAAAATAAAAGCATTGTTAAAGGTTTGTTTGGACCAAAACCGCAGGTGTGGACGTTGTTTATGTTTATCCATTTTGCGATGGCATTTGCATTTATTGGATTTTCTATCATCACTTATGTCAAATGGGTCTTAAAAAGCGATTATAAAACGGCTTTAATAATCACTTTTACCCTGCCAATTTTATGGGTTTTGATGTATTTTTTAGGAACAATTGGAAAAAAAAGAGGCCACAAACAAATGGATGAACTTCATGGGTTTATGATGAAAACACTGGAAAGTTAAAAAGCCCCCTAACCCCCAAAGGGGGAATTAAAAAAGGTAAAGATATAGGTTAAAGTTTAAAAGGCCAAAACAACAAACAGCAAATAAGATCTAATCTGTATACCCAAATCGTCTAAGTTGGCGTTTGTTGCTTCGCCAGTCTTTATTCACTTTTACATACAATTCCAGGTGAATTTGTTTGTCGAAGAATTTTTCTAAATCTTTTCGGGCTTCAACACCAACACGTTTTAAAGCTGCGCCTTTATGGCCGATGATGATTCCTTTTTGGGTTTCGCGCTCTACCATAATTACGGAGCGGATTCTAATAATTTTATCGCTTTCAATAAATTCTTCAGTTTCCACTTCTACTGAATAAGGAATTTCTTTTTTATAATGCATCAATATTTTTTCGCGAATGGCCTCATTGATAAAAAAGCGCTCCGGTTTGTCGGTCAGTTGATCTTTTGGATAAAAGGCGGGCGATTCCGGCAGTAGTTCAATAATGCGTTCAAAAAGCCCGTCAACATTAAATTTTTCCAAAGCGGAAATCACATAAACTTCGGCATTGGGCACTTTTTCTTTCCAGTAAATCACTTTTTCTTCCACTTCTTCCTGAGTGGACTTGTCGATTTTGTTGATTAACAAAAGTACAGGAATCTCCGTTTTTTTAATTTTTTCGAAAAAAACTTCATCTTTCAATTCCTTTTCGCCAATTTCAACCATATAAATAAGCACATCGGCATCTTCAAAAGCCGATTTCACGAAATCCATCATGGAAGCTTGCAGCTCATAGGCGGGTTTTATGATTCCGGGAGTATCAGAAAACAGAATTTGAAAATCCGCTCCATTTACAATTCCTAAAATTCTATGGCGCGTTGTTTGCGCTTTTGAGGTGATAATCGATAATTTTTCACCTACAAAGGCATTCATTAAAGTTGATTTCCCCACATTAGGATTCCCAATAATATTTACAAAACCTGCTTTGTGCTTCATTTTCAAGATATAAAAGGCAAAGGTAACCTTAAATATTTTTAATTTTAAAAAACTTATTGCTTTTTTAAAAAAAGATGTATATTTGCAATCCAAATCGCGGGGTAGAGCAGCAGGTAGCTCGTCGGGCTCATAACCCGAAGGTCGCTGGTTCGAGTCCAGTCCCCGCTACTATAAAATTCCTTAAATAATTCATAATGAATTATTTAAGGAATTTTTAATTTAAATATTCCCGATTTATTCCCGATTATTTGACTCTCTCAATACCTAAATATAAGTAAGTACATATTACATGGAGTTTTGCATAGCAAGATTGAAAGTTTTATTTTGTGTCTTAGAACTTGAATGATAAAATTCCGAACAAGCTGAGGATGAGTGGTTAAAAAATACTAATGGAGTCGGTTAGTTTATGATTTCTGCCCAACGTTTTAGTTTCATTTTTTGTACTTAAACCTTAATTTAGTATTTACAACGCAATTAGATATACTCTTCTAAAATCTTAAAATAGTAAATATATAGAATTTGCATATTTTATAAACCACCAAATTGTCAATAACAACAAATCTACGGGTTAACCGTAATAATGTTCCCAAAAGTTAGAATACTTTTAAAGAGTTCTAATAACTGATTATAGCAAGGTGGTATATTCTTCCAAAAAATACAGATATGTAATTGTAGACTCACAATTGGATGCTATAAATGATTTGCCGCAACTACTTGGTAAGTATACCAATTATATGTTTGTGGGTGTTGCAAGAAATATGGAAGATGCAATTAATATAATTCTGGACCAATTACCTCATTTGGTGTTTTTCGATACAGAATTAGTTATGGTATTACAAAAAACCAACCTTTTGTATAATACCTGAGGTGTATCAGCTTATGCATAGTTTACCTAAATTCATTGCAATGAGCTCGTCAACATTACATTCTTATGAGGCTATTAAAAGTGGAGTCTTTGATTATATTTAGTACTGGTGCGTTAATTTTATTTTTTTGTTTGCAAGGTATTGATTTATATAAGCATATAGACGTTCTTTGATTTTTTGATTTGATTTGAAAGTTTAT